>ENA-OQKO01000035-OQKO01000035.1-human-gut-metagenome-genome-assembly--contig:-NODE-35-length-165934-cov-7.400791_pt1 | contig 165934 bp, 181 predicted proteins | sample MGYA00242777_ERZ504796 | MGnify/ENA primary metagenome ERZ504796 (study PRJEB26092, sample SAMD00036404) | human gut metagenome | host: Homo sapiens | study: EMG produced TPA metagenomics assembly of... | reverse complement strand
CGGTACGCGAGCTGGGTTCAGAACGTCGTGAGACAGTTCGGTCCCTATCCGGCGCGGGCGGAGGATATTTGAGAGGAGCTGTCCTTAGTACGAGAGGACCGGGATGGACGGACCACTGGTGTATCTGCTGTCGACCAACGGCATGGCAGAGTAGCCAAGTCCGGAAGGGATAAACGCTGAAGGCATCTAAGCGTGAAGCCCCCCTCAAGATGAGATATCCCTTCCATAAGGAAGTAAGATCCCTTGAAGAGTACAAGGTAGATAGGGCAGAGGTGGAAGCACGGTAACGTGTGGAGCTGACTGTTACTAATCGATCGAGGGCTTGACCAAAAGAAATCGGAGTTCTGTATGAAGTTTTGAAGGTATCAGAAATAAGGCAAAAGTTCTATTGATTTTTGTATAAGAAAAAAGTAAAATAGATGACGTATCTGATATGTTATTTTATATATAGGGGATTGGTCAAATGGTATGATAGGGGTCTCCAAAACCTTTGGTGGGAGTTCGATTCTCTCATCCCCTGCTCTTAAAACACCGAGTTTACGGTGTTTTTTTTGTGTCGTGTTGCATTTCGTGTTGCATACTATCAAAATAATTAATCGCTATATTCCCCATTTTCTTTTCAGATTCCTCAAAAGTGTGTCTGTAAACATCTTTCAACACTCTATCATCTCCCCATCCACCAGCCTGCATAATATAAGCATCAGGTATTCCAAGAGCATGTTGTATACTGGCAGAATAGTGTCTTAAATCATGAAAACGGAAATGATCAATGCCTGCACTATTCAGTACATGTTCAAAACGAGACGTGATAATGTTTGGAGTCATATTTACGCCATCGTTCGGCAATGCCATGAATGCATCAACAACAAACTGTGGAACAGGAACAAAACGATCACCTGCATAAGATTTTGGTGCTTTCACAATCCATTTATTATCAGGCGACAGAACCATAGTTTTACTTACATGGATAACATTATTTTTAAAGTCTGACTTTTTTAATGCTGATATTTCTCCGCGGCGCATCATACCGAACGCGCCCAAGTATATAGGGACTTCCATTTCTGTTCCGCTGGCTGCACTTATTAAAGCCTTGATGTCGCTTTCTGATGGAATGCTTCTCTCAATGCGTTTCTTTTTTGGAAGAGTAGTATTCAAAATAATATCCGGGTTGTATCGTTTTAAAACCGCTGTAATAAGACCATGCCGGTCCCTTACGGTTTTTGGAGACAGTGATCCAGAGATAGAATTTATATATTGCTGAATGATTTTTTTATTAATATCCCTTATTTTGTAATCATCGAGCATGGAAAATTCTTTTTGCATACTTCTGTATTTCCTGATTGATGCCGGAGATAGAATTTGAGAACGCTCAACGATATATGCATCCACAGCTTCCCGGAAGGTCAATTTATAACTTGAAAGATTACTCTGTTCTTTTTTATCGGCATACTCTGCTGCCATAGCTTCACATCTTCTTTTGCCGGCCGGGCTTGGATCGTCACATGTAAATGATTCATAAACCCGTTTCTTTTTTACATTTCCGTCTTTACCGGTAACATATTCATAGTGACTAAACACCAGACACCTCCAGGATCCGGAAGGTAATTTTTTTGCAGTAGCCATTGTATCATCCTCCTAAAATTAAGTATAAAAATAACAGCCAGTGAGTAGTATTTCACTTGCACATGACTGCCCTGAATGATACAATATATTTGTTGAGAGAATTGTTCATTCAGAGCAGTTACATTGCCGCTTCACTTCATTGTGAGGCGGTTTTCGTTTTGTAGAATTTAATTACATTATACATAAATAGAATAAAAAAGAAACAGGAAAATATCCCAGTTGGTGACAAATTGTTACCAACTGGGATATTGAAGTTGTACCGGTGCAACAAAAAGATACTGAAAAATGCGATAGCCTGAGATTTTCATTTGCGGTTTCCATCAAATTGCATTATCATAAAAACAACAACGATGAAAGCAGGTGGACGACTTCTTTTTCTTTATGTACGATGACGAGACAGATACAACGGTTCCGGTATCTGCAGACGAAATAGACATCGAAGATGAGCAGGAACTTGAATTTATTATGGATGAGACAATCCGAAAGGTGTGGAAGCCAAAGGAAGAGGAATGGTATTTTTCTATTGTGGACGTATGCCAGTTTTTAACTGATAGCACAGACACAAAACAATATATAAAGAAAATGAAACAGAGAGATAAGGAACTTGCAAACAACTGGGGTACAATTTGTACCCTACTTCCGATCCCGGCGGCTGATGGGAAAATGCGCCGATCACAGGTTGCGACTGCGGAAGGAATACTCCGCATCATCCAATCTATTCCATCAAAGAAAGCTGAACCATTCAAACAGTGGCTTGCGCAAGTCGGTGCCGAACGACTCGATGAGATTGCAGATCCGGAGAAAGCAATGGAACGTGCGATTGCGACATACCGGGCAAAGGGATATTCGGAGGAATGGATCACGCAGCGTATACGATCCATTGAGATTCGAAAAGAAATGACGGATGAGTGGAATCGCGCCGGAGTGAAAAACGGAAAAGAGTATGCAGTGCTGACAAATATCCTAACATCAACATGGTCGGGGAAAACAGTTCGGGAATATAAGAAGCTTAAAGGACTCCGTAAAGAAAATCTGAGGGACAATATGACGAATACAGAGCTGGTATTAAACCAGCTTGCAGAGATATCCACAACAGAGATTTCGAAAGCGACAAATCCAAAAGGATATGACGGAGCCAGGACGGCAACATTATCTGGAGGGAAGATTGCGGCGAATGCGAGAAAAGATCTTGAAAAGCAGTTAGGCAGAAGCGTGATATCGCCACTAAACGCAACAGCACCGAACATGCTGGATGATAAAAGAAATAAATAAAAAATCCGAAAGGCAATAGTACCTTCCGGATTTTTTATTTACGCTTTTTTGATAACAATAGAATTCCCATCAAATTCTAATGAGAGGGATTTATCATTTACAGACACACCAAGTTTATCCGCCCAGGTCTTAGGGATGGAGACTTTACAATTATAAGCATTTTGACTGGCATTACCGCCAGCTTTTGCTATGATCATATTTGCATTTCTTTTTTCACTCGTCATCCCAGTTAATATCCTTTCCGCTTATATATTCCCCCTGTTCTGCGGCTTCCAGGCGGGAACGTTCTTCCGGGGTAAGTTTTGTATAATCCGGATCCCATGCAAGGACAAGACGTTTTACAAATTCATAGGCAAAATCCTGTTCCTGTGCCGGGAGCATTTCAAGCATTGATACGGTATGTGCAATAGTATTTGTCATAGAGAACTCCTTTCTTTCAGGTGGGGATATTACTTATAAATATCCCCACGGCTTCCCACATCCATGATGCAGAGAACCTCGATTTCATTATTTGTCAGATACTTATAAATGATTCTGTACTTTCCGACGCGCAGCCGGTAACGACCGTCTTTATAACCACTCATTTTTTTAATATCGCCTTCGGCAGGTTTGTGAGTCAGTTTTTCAATGGCATCGAGAATCAGATCACGTTGGGGTTTTTGTAACCCTTTTAGATACTTGACAGCGGCTTTTTCGTATTGAATTTCCATTACCTACCTCCTTCATCTGATATTATCATAACATATTGGTTACCAATAGTCAAGATAAAATGATAAAAATTGAAAGAAATATTAATGCTTTTAATTTTATTACCAGTATTTACCAGTATTCTCCACAAACGTATCGCTTTATAATTTCCCTATGGCAAAGATAAAAATTCAAGAAATCATGAAACTGAAGGATATAAAAGTAAGAGATCTGACAGAGAGCGTGCCATTTTCCAGAGCTACTACATACCGGATCTTAAAAGGACAAAAGAATCCAACAATAGATGACCTGGAAGAATTTGCAAAAGGACTTAAGGTACCGCTAGAGGATCTGTATGAATCAGAGTATTCCAGGGATAAAATAAAAAAGTTGTCTCAACATTGAGACAAACCTTGCAAATGACAAGCATAATAAATATAATACAAACATAAGAACAAAGCGCGCTGCTTATAACTACACTTACGGATGAAGATAAAAGCCACGAGGAGGGGCAGCAGTATGCTTGAAATTATGAAAACGCAGTTGAAGGAATATATAGACCGTTTGGATCGGTTAGATGAACAGTTTCTGAGACAGATATTAACGATTGTAAAAAAACATTTAGAATTGAAATAATAAAACCCGGAAGGCAGCAATACCTTCCGGGTTTGTTTTTATTAATTGTTTTGTGATTAAAGCAATTAATTTTAAGAATACAAGACCGGTTACATAAGAATCACAAATGGAACGGTGCATTACAGGACATTTGATATTGAAAAACTTTGCAACTGTGTCCAATTTATAATCAGATACGCGATCATAATAGTCGGAATAATTTTTCCCGTTATCTTTTTTAATACATTTTCTCGACAAATCAAGTGTATCAAAAAAGAGACGTTTGTCTGATGAAAGATTAAGTCCATATCTCTGCAAAAATTTTAAATCAAAATCAATATTATGTCCGACCAATGGAAAATCAGAAATAAAATCTTGTAGGTCTGGGACAATATTATAAAAATAAGGGGCATCAGCAACCATTTCATCAGTAATATGATTTATTCGCGCGGCATCAACTGGAATAGGGGTATCTGTTTTACATAATGTTGAAAATTTTTCAACGGGTTCCTGATCAATCCATTTAATGGCTGACACCTCAATGATATCACTTGTAGCATTTAGACCAGTTGTTTCAACATCAATAGAAATAAAACGAAAGTATTTATCTGAGGATGTTGATTTAGAAATATTGGTGTGAGGCATTGCCACAAGATTTTTGACAAGTAAAGGCTTTTTATAATCTCCTGTAGCTGTTATTTCATAAACTGGAGTATTTGAAAGTGGAGAAAGAAATGCATTCATGGCATTTGTTTCGCGTTGCGTGAGAGCATATTTATAACTAGCTGAGTGGGGCTTAGGCGTTTGAAGAGATGGGTTATTAGATGAATCAGTATCCTCAGAGGTCGAGGTGCGAAATTTTGCACCAGAAAATTTTAAGCCTATAAACAAAAGCAGAAGCCCAAGAAAAAAGAAGAGAAAACCGTATCCATAGAAACCATTACCGAAATAATCAAGAGAACCAAAGAGAGAACTGCATCCAAAAATAACCAAAGCAATAGCGACTTTTTTATTCATAATGATACCTCCAAAGCATAATTTTTTTAAAATTATTATACATGTAATTGACAAGAAGTGCCATAATAAATGTTAAATATAAGAAAAACCGGAAGGAACATCAATCCTTCCGGTTTTTGCTGTTTTCAAATAATTGATCAATGAAATCTTCTGCAACTTTTTTTGACTCAGGAGACAACTGCCTGTAAGTGCGCACCATATTAAGCAACATCTGATAAAATTTGTCATCCGGATTTTCTAAAACCTCAGATATTAATGCTGCATCCTCATCATCAGGAATCTGGAACATTTCGCCTTCTCCCGTGCGGAGCCATCCCTCATTCACATTAAATTCCCGGCAAATTGATAAAAGAACAGCATCTGTCGGGTTGCGTAAACCAGTTTCATAATTTGTAACAGTATTGCCTTTAACGCCGATTTTTTCACCAAATTCCACCTGCGTCAATTTTAATGTTTTTCGTATTTCTCGTATTCTTTCTTTCAAAATCATACCTCCTTGCATAAATAATATAACATTAAAAACTCACAAAGTCAATATTTTGATATTGACATATAATCACAACGTGATATAATAAACTCACAAAGTCAATAACGACGAAAGGAGAAAATAATATGGAAGAAGTAAAAAAAGAACTGGTTGAAAAAATGGCCAAGTTAAAACCAATCGATCTTATCTTGGCACAGAACACAATAGATGTATTACTTGCCAGAGATAAGATCGAGACATCAAAGAAACAGCTTGTGCAGCAGTGAAAAGGAGGTGAACAGGGAATGGAACAACCAAAGGAGAGAGAAGAAAAGCCGTATGTCAAAACTATAAACGAATTACGTGAAGAGAGCGGGCTTCCTAGAATTGATGGAGGAGATATCCCCGCCAAAACTATAAACGAATTACGCAAAGAGTATGGACTTTCAAGAATTGACGGGGGAGATGTCATACTTACCAAAGTGTAATTTGATAAGTAGCAGGAACTGGAGCATTTAAGTCTGTTAAATGCTTCATTGGTTCAACTTTCATGCCGAGCGAAGGACAAACAATAGGAATTAATGTATTGAGATCTTCCTCAGAAACAGGAATTCCATATTTCTTATTCAATGTGTTATAAAGCTCGGAAGCATAGATGACATTAAAATCCTTTCCAAGGAAAAGCAAATCATATTTTTCCATAATATTTCGCAAATCAGCTTCGGATTTTACAAGACGACTGGCATGGGACAACTCTAACAGAATTTCAGATAACTGCTGTTGCGTCATGTGATAAAACCTCCTTCCTTTTATATTTCAGCACGGCAATGCTGATAAGACGATTATAGGTCAGGGAAGAGAAAAAGACAAGAAAGCAGATTGCATAATAGTAAAAAGAAAATCCACGCCGCAGGAGTACAACGTGGATTTTGAAGAGAAGCTTTTCACATAATGCGGGAAAGATGGCAACAGTCAGGGATTTTTAAAAGCCCAAGGTCAAAATTCTCCTCAATGAAGAAAGTGCCAGATTGAAAACCCTGTTCCCACTGGATACCGGTAAATGAAATGTTGTCGATGCGGTCACTAAGAGCTGCTTTCTCATCAGGAGAAAGTTGTGAAAAATCAATGTGGTACTGATGTAACATAAGAAACCTCCTTGTTCAGTTGATAAGACAATTATAAAAAACAAGGAGCGGGAAATGCAAGGAAATAATTGAAAGGAGAAAAAAGTGGGCAGTAAATTATGCGAGAACAAAGAAAAGAAACGCTATGACTATGTAGCCGGTTTATTGACTGGTGGATTCAGAGCAAAGAATCTGACAACGAAGGACGTGAGTTTAAAAAGTGGGATTCCAGAGCGGACAGTTACAGAGCGAATCAACCATCCGGAAAAGATCAGGTTGAAAGATTTATACAGCTTGACGGATTTGGCGGGAATAAAGATCACGTTTGAATATAAGGAGATGCCGGATTGAGGAGAGTGACAATGAAAAATAAGAAACCATTTTATGCGATGGTAATCGTAATCATCATCATGTACACAGTGATCTATATTTTACGACCGGCGCCGGTATCTGGTCAGCCTGTCTCCGGTGTATTTGATCAGATCACACCAGTTGCACCGGTACAACCAGATCCCGTGGATATAGAAGAGGAAGAATATTGGGACAGCTTGGAATTGCTGGCAATCTGCGTCGAGGCGGAAGCCGGGAATCAGGGATTGCAGGGAAAACGCCTGGTTGCAGACGTGATTTTAAACAGGGCAGAGGATACATCCGGACAGTGGCCGGATACAATCTCCGGTGTGATATCACAGAAGAATCAATTCACATCATATTGGGACGACGGGATGGCAGACATCTGGGAACCGTCAGAGGAGACGTACCAGGCGGTAAAAATGGAAGTAGAACAGAGAAGATATCCGGGAATTTATTATTTCCGGGAAGGTGAGTGGTCAGATTACGGCACACAGTGGGAAAAGGTAGGGGCACACTACTTTTCGACAAAGTAAAGAAGGGAGAAAAGAAATGGTAGTTACATTAAATTTGACAGAAGAAGAAGCATTTATGTTACGCGACCTGACAACAGGTACGGACTGCGGATATGAGTGGCTGCAGGAGATAGCGGACAGCCTGGAGACGAAGTGTGAGGAAGCTATCAGAAAGCCGACACTGACACGCTCAGAGTTTAACCGGCAGATTACAGACGTGAAAGCACGCTGGGAAAATAAGGGACTGGCGACATCGATGATGTTCGCTAAGGAAGCAGAATTAAAATTTTATTACGACATTGTGGAGGACGATGATGAAAACGCCGGAAGAACTGGAAGAGTGGGTGGCAAAACGCGCACAAAGCTTTGAAGAAGCTTTTTCAGCAGGAAAGTTCGGACAGGCTGCCATGGCCGCGGAACAGATCTATACAGTTCTGCGTTTTATAAGCATGGAACAGGAAGCAGAGCAGATCATGGACAAGCTCGGATGGGACAGGATAAAAAAAGCATTTGCGGAGGCACGGGTAAATGTTAAACGAGGATCAGATTATAAAAAAGCTGTATAACCAGGCAGGGATATTTAAAGAACACATGATGAGAAAAGAGTATCCGGAAGCTGTTTTATGCGCGGATCGCGTGTCAATGGTGATCCTGCGCCTGGATGCAGATGAAAGGATCCGGAAAGAAATCTTCGGAGAACGGGATAAGAACAATCCGGTGACCGGTCTGATTGATGAAGGGCAATACATAAAAGCACTGGACTGGTGCATTTATCACGGTTTTCATTATACAGTACATATGTTCGAAAATGTAATGAAAAAAGAGCATTGAAATGCTGGGTTTCAATGCTCAAACAGGTGCAATACACACCAAACTTATGACAGGTATAGTGTACCATGCACCTGCTGAAAAAGCAAGAGAAAACGGGGATAAACCCCGGCTTATTTAACAATCTAAGTATATTAAAGATACGACACTGGGTGATGGCATGGCACATAGACATGATGTTTATAAGTACGGAAGATTTATTGAACATGAATTTAAGTTTGTAGGAAAGTTTGGAGCAAAGGGAGAGAAAAGAGCAGAGAAAAAGAAAGCTACTCCGGAACAGGTAGAGAAACAGAATCAATACAACCGGGAGAAGAAGGTCTTAAGAAAGATGAGATATAACTTTAAACCCGGAGATTTGTGGATCACATTAAAACTTCCAAAAGGAGAGAGACTGCCTGCAGATGAGATCCTGAAAATAAGAGATAAATTTTTCCGGAATTTAAGAAATGTATACAAGAAAAAAGAACGAGTTCTCAAATACATGTACCGGATCGAGATTGGAGAAAGAGGAGGAATCCATATCCATGTACTGGTAAACAGATTAAACGGAACACCTGGAGCAGCGGAAGTTATTTCACAGATCTGGAACAGGCTGACTGGTGGACATGTAAATTACACTCCGGTATATGAAGAAGGACACTTTAAAGATCTTGCTTCGTACTTAGTGAAGGAACCAACAGAAGAAATTACAGGACAGCTGACTCTATTTGGAACAGAGGAAGAAAAAAAGATTTTCTTGAAGTATGGCTGTTCGAGAAATTTAGAGATGCCGGAAAAAAAGACACATAAGTATAAGCGCCGGACAGTAAGAAAGCTGATCGAGAATGGCCCGAAACCACAACCGGGTTATTACATAGACCGGGACAGCATCCGGCACGGAGTAAACCCGTACACCGGCATGTCGTACTACTACTATACAGAGATCCGGCTGGAACGGGATGCCGGGGAGATAAGAAGGGAGCGTGAGGACTTATACGGGCAGTCAGTATATACACCGCTACGTCCATAAAGGGCAGATGGGAGCGCGACGGCTACGTCGGCTACTGCCTGGAATATTACCCGCCGGGGAAAAGTCTGCCGGAGATCAGAAAGCATATTGAGGCGGTCGAGTCTATGAACGCAAACCGGGCAGAGATGGAAGCTCTGATACGGGCATTTTCCCGTATGAGAGAGAAATGTGAACTGTCGATTTATACAGACAGTGAATACCTGTACAACGGATTTGCCGGACGGGAAGATGTGGCACGCTGGATCAGGAGTGGATGGATTACAACCAGAGGACAGCCGGTCAAAAATAAGGACAAGTGGCTGGAACTGATCAAAGGGAAGCAGGGGCATTTGTGCAGCTTTTATTTGAAACAGCCAAATGCTTACACGAAGGAACTGATAGAGGAAATGGAGCGAAGGGAGAAATAAGGAATGTTTGAGAGATTTGGAGAATTTGACAGTGCGGAAGAAATAAACCTTACAGCGGAGGGACTGAAAACAGAAGGAGATATGGAAAGTCTCCTGGTACTGGCAGAGGAGAACGGAATCGATAAGGAGGACGCAAAAGATTACTGGGACGGGTATACAGACACACTGACGACACCGCTTGCGGCAGCACTTGGAAAAATTGATGTGGAATGCAAGGAATTAAAACCGAAGCAGATCATGATCGACTGGGCGGATTATATCAGATCCCAGTGCATGGAAAATGAAGAAATGGCGGTTGCAGTAAGAAAAAAAGGGAAAAGTATCAAAGGGTGCATCGGGAAGCTGTTGAAATGGTCCTTTAACAATCAGATTCCAGTGGATAAAGATATCTTAAAAGAGACGAAAGTAAATGCCAGCCGTGTAACACTTGGAATCCCAGGGATGGGGGAAGCGAAGAAGATCATAAAAAGTTATTACACGGAGGTGAAATGATATGGCAGCAGTTAGGGAAAATGAGGAAGAAAGAATAAGACAGCTGGAAGAATTGACCCCGGAGCTTCCGGAGAATTTTAAAGAATGGTGCAGGGAGAAATTTAAAGCCCCGGAAATTTATTACAAAAGAAAAGGCAATTTTGCAGAATGCGCCTGTGGGAAATGCGGCGGGAAATACGAAATCTACACACCAAAAGAGCCGGAATATGGAACGCTGTATGATGAGATCCCAAGAAGAGGAGAGCGGGCAGTATGCAAAAAATGCGGGAATATATCAACTTATCAGTGGAAAAGGATCACAGAGCCGGTAAGAGAGAGTGCGAGATTTTATTTATACCAGAGATCAAAAGATAACAACCTGTTTGTCCGGATTTTTACATATTACAGGAAATACAGTCAGTCTTCCAAAATGGAAGAGTTGCTGGAAGAGGACAGCCGGTATTTTTTACAGCTTGGAAAAGTAGAGAAAATGGTACGCTCTTACACTTACAGACAGGATGAATACCAATGGATCATATCAGATAGAACAGGATACCCGTATTTGAAGACTTTACATGGAGATTTATATCCCGGTTGGAGAGAAGAGATTAAACAATCCGAATTAAAGTATTTTATGGAGCAGATATTGGTAGAAATGGCGATGAGCAACTGGGGAAGACAGACATTTAACGGTGTCAGTCTGACGGATGCCATTATGACATATGCAAACAATCCGGCAATCGAGCTGTACTGCAAAATGGGAATGCACAGGCTGGTAAGACATCTCATATGGAAAGAGGGAAGAAGTGGACTTGTAAACAGAAAAAAAGACACCTTACAGGGACAGCTCCGGTTGGAGAAAAAAGAAAATATAAACAAGGTGATAAAAGCGGCGGGAGACTTGGGTTTACTGGAGACTCTGCAGTTTGAAGAAAAAGAAGGCTATGCGTGGAAACCGGAGCAGGAAGAATGGATAGCGGAAATATTTGACAGGGAGATGAAAAAAAGAATAAAGCATCTGTTAAAATACATGACCTTGCAGCAGTTGATAAACAGGACAGAGAAATATGCAATTCAAAAATACAGCCCGGTGCCGGAGGGATGGAAGCCGTATGGAAATTATAAAGGGAATATTGTACAGGAATACGATGACTATCTCAATATGCGTGAAGAACTGGGCTATGACATGAAAAACAGCGTATTCATTTATCCACGAGATCTTGAACTGGTACATGACCAGATGACAGGGGAAAGCAATGCGAGACATGATGAACTGTATATTAAAAAGAAAAATAAAGAGTTTCCGGAAATTGCAAAAAGATACGAGAGTCTTTGTAAAAAATATCAGGCAGCAGCGGAGGGATACATTATCAGACCGGCAAAGGACGCAGGGGAGATCATCATGGAAGGAAGAAAACTGCACCATTGTGTCGGTGGTGACAATTATCTTTCAAAACACAACAGGGGAACGACAGCAATTTTGTTCCTGAGAAAAGAAAAGACACCGAACACACCGTATATCACGATTGAGATCAGCGGCACAAAAATATATCAGTGGTACGGAGCGCACGACAAGAAACCGAAACGGGAATTTTTTGACAGGTTATTAGCGGATTACACAAAACAGCTGGAAGCCAGGAAAAAGAAACCGGATAAAGCATTCATAGCAGCAGTATAGAAAGGAAGCACAGATGGAAGAAATCATGACACAGGATCACAACGTAATCACATATACAGATTATGCGACATATAAGCACGATCTGGACACGGAACTGCAGGGAGCAGTAGAAAAATTCGTGAGAATCGGCTACCTGTTAAAAGTGGCACAGGATACGGGTATTTTAGCGGGTTCAGGCTATTCGAACGTCAATGAATTTGCCATGAAAGAATACGGGCTTGATAAAACACAGGTATCACGTTTTATCCGGATCAACGATCGATTCTCAAAAGATGGCTATTCCATGGAACTGAAAGAGGAATATCAGAAATTCGGCTATGCGAAATTATCACTTATGCTGACACTGCCGGATGAGATCAACGAGATTCTGACGCCGGAAATGAGTAAAACGGAAATCAGTACTGTAAAAGAAGAATTTGAGGAAGAGCAGAAAATCTCAGATATCGAAGTAATGATTGAGCAGGAGACTGAGACAACGAAAACGGCGGAGACAATCTTTGAAAAGGTGATTTTAAATATTTTCCATGATGAGCCGCAGTTATTCAAAGACGTGATCAATACGTTGAAAAATGGACAGGATGTGCTTGAGATCATGGCCCCGGCGGACATGAAAGTTTACATGACGAGAATCCCGGGAATCGGAAAACTTGCCGTATCCGTGAACAATTTGAAGAAAATGATCGAGATCGTAAGCACAAGAAGCATGGAAAAAGAACAGATCATGCAGGAGGAAGTTACCGAGACGATCAGGAACATGACAGGATCATTTGATGTGAAGAGTGCATGGGAGAATATGTTTCATGAAAATTTTCCGGAAACTGAAAAAAGCAAAGTTGCACCGGTGCAACGGAAAGAGTCACACGTGCAGCCATCGAAAAAGAAACCGGAGCCGGTAAAAGAAACACCCAAGACACTGCATGACATTGAGCCGGACATCCCGGAACCATCCCCGATCGAGCCGGAGGAACAGCCGGAAGATATTAAGACAGATGAGCCGGAGGCGGCCGGCGAGCAGCAGTTACCGGGACAGGACAGCATTGAGAACCATCCGGAATACATGCCAGATGAACCGGAAAAAGAGGAAAAAGAACCGGAAATCACAGAAAATGAGACGAAAAGTACAGGAAACATAACAGAAAATGCAGAAAACAGTATGACTGATAATAAAAATATAAACAAAGGATATAAATCGGCGATCACAAACAATCTGAACACGTTACAGAACCTCTGGAACTCCGGAGATCCACACAGGATAGAAAAAATGATTTCCATTCTGGATGATCTACACTGGAGGCTGAGGAAGGTTGAGGAAATCGAAGAGACAGAAAACGAGGAGGACTGACATGCAGTACCGGACCAGAAAAAACATGAAGTTCCAATTCGATGAAGAAACCCGCCGGACCATCTATTACCGCGACGATGAGAGCTGCATCTTCTGCAGGCGGCAGTACCACATGGAAAATAAAGATCCGATGCTCTACCGGACAAAAGATATCATGCATTACATAAACAAGTCCCAGGGCGGACTTGGTGTACCACAGAACGGAGCAGTGGGCTGCCGGTACCATCACATGTTATTGGACAACGGCAGTAAAGGACTCCGGTCAGAGATGATCGTAATATTCAAAGAATACCTGATGCAGCAGTATCCGGACTGGAACGAAGACAAGTTGCGGTATAAGAAATGGGATTTTCCAACTTTTGGTTAATCAATATATCACAGGATACCAGTAAACGCGCGATTCTCCGGCAACCGGTGCCGGAGAGAAAGGAGAAAACAGTGTTTGTAAGAAAAACATACAAGAAGCAGTGCATAATTTGTGGAAAAGAATTTGAAACAATAGCAGCTGCCGCGCTGACTTGTGGAAAACAGTGTAGAAATGAACGTAATAGAAAAATTCACGAGGAAAGAAGAAACCAGACACACAATAACAGCGATATAAGCAGCGTATTAGAAAAAGCAAGAGAAGCCGGGATGAGTTACGGGAAGTATATAGCAATGGCAGAAAGGACGACAAAATGAAAAAGAAAGATATCTTGGAATTAAAAAGAAGGTTGGCAAAGAATAACTGCACCTTTTCCCGTATTTGTGGGTGCTATGTGGATGCAGATAAAAATATCGTAACCACATTCGGAGAGACATTTTTGAATCTTCCGGATGAAGAATTTTATAAATACTTGGATATTGCAAAAGGAATCTTTAAGGGAAAACTGAAAGATAACATGCTGAATCTGGAACTTTCAGAGGAGGCAAAGGAAGAAAACGACATGCAGCAGTTCCTGCTTGCGATAAGAGACAGCGGTTTAAAAGACGAGAATCTGCTGGAAGCATTTTATGACAGAGTGATTGATAATTATGACCATGTCGGAAACTATCTGATCCTGCTTTACCGTGATGCTTATGACGTTATTACATATACCTCAGATAATAACAAGATAGACGAGTCAGAGGATGTATACGAATATCTGCTTTGTACAATCTGCCCGGTAAATCTGACAGCTCCAGGACTGGCATACAGCGAGGAGGAGAACAGGATCATAAACAGGATCAGGGATGCAGTAGTTGGAACACCAGATACAGGATTTATATTTCCGGCATTTACAGACCGCAAGGAAGACAGGGACGCAATGCTCTTTTATACGAGAGACACGAAAGCGCCGCACTGGGAACTTGCACAGGGATTAGGATGCGTCATGCAGACAACAGCGACAGAGCAGAGGGAGATATTAAAAACAGTCATCACGGAAGTGCTTGGAGACAGTGATGAAGGAATCGAGATGTATGAAGATTTCCACCGCATTCTGGATGAAAAGCTGGAAGAGGAAGCAAAGAAAGAACTGGAACGCACAGAACAGCAGGAATTAACACTTGGAATCCTGGAAGAGACGCTGGAGAAAGCAGACACGCCGACGTCATGTATCGAGGAGATTGTAAAGTCATACAGGAGTGCTTTTAAAGAGACACCGACGATTGCGGCAGTAATCGACGAAAAAGCGGTCAAGGCAAGCCATAAGAGGGACAATATCGAACACATGAAAAAAATGCTGAAAGGTGCCGCAGAAGAGATCAAGATTTTAAACGGCGGGAAAGAGACAGAACTGACGGAGAAAATACGGGAAGTTACGGGCGTTTAGGAGGAATCCAATGCATAGAGATAATAAAGAACGCAACAGAGCGGTTAAAGAGATGGCAAATCGTCAGACAAGTTACCAAAGCATCCAGATCCGGATGCACTGAAAAGATTCAGAGAAGTGCCGTATCAGTTGCGGTATGGGAAGGAGAAGAAAGATGCTGAATAGAGAGAAGTATGCAAAAGAGATTATTGAAATCGCGTGCAATGGGGGGAACATTGCCGTCGTTAATGGAAAGCTGGAAAATTGCAGAAAAACACAGTGCAACGAGTGTAATTTTAATGGCGGCACAATAAGAGATTGTGATATAAAGACGAGAAAATGGGCGAACAGCGAATATGTCGAACCGATTGAACCGATTGAACCGCCGGTTGATTGGAGTAAAGTTCCGGTCGATACACCAGTGTTGGTAACAGATCGAAAAGATGCTGCTGAGTCAGAATGGGAAAAGAGATATTTTGCAAAATATGAAAACGGAATGGTGTACACTTGGGCGAACGGCGCAACGTCATGGAGCGGAGAAATTGTATCTAGTTGGATGTATGCCAAGCTGGCAGAAAGCGAGGAAAGTCATGATTGAGTGTATAAGAACTGCGGCACGGGATAGCAAAACGGAACGCATTAAAGTTTCCTGCTTAGATATTATCGTAACAATGATAGAAAAAAAGCCATATTACGAAATCAAGTACAAGGAAATCGGAGAGGACTATTATCATGTTGGCTACAGTTCCTATAAGCTAGAAAATGTTTTAGCTTGGAAGGATGAGTGCTTTGAGATTGTGAAAGAATGCAGACCGCAGACCAATGCAGACCGGATCCGGAGCATGACGGATGAAGAACTTTTAGATTTCCTTTGCTCAATCGAAACATATGAGCAGGGTAGCGTAAAGACCATTGAGGGCGGCGTAGCAATGTGTTCTGTTACAGAGGTGGAACAATGGCTTAAGGCAGAAAGTGAGGGATAGCATGGAGAGATTAACATATGTGGCAGAGAATGGAGAAGTTTTATTTCATCCAGCAGATTTACCGGATGATGAGGGAATTACCATTACCCAGCTTGCGAAAGATGGAAGATACAAAGCCCTGGAAGAGATTGCGGAAAGACTTGCAAATAGAGAGCAAGCCGAAGAGCAGGGATTACTTCTGCGGTTGCCGTGCAAGGTTGGAGATACTTTGTATCGGGTAAATAAAGGAGCGAAAGAGCCAGTTATTATGATGCACGTTATCCAGTTATATATCAAGCAGATTCATAAAGACAGAACTATTATGAGAATTGATGTTATAAATGACGCTGATATGGGTGAGAGTTGCTATTTACCGTGCGACATTGGCGAAAGGATATTCCTTACCAGAGAGGAAGCCGAAGCCAAGCTGAAAGAAATGGAGGGGGAAAGCGATGTATTGTGATGGAAGATGTCAGTATTTGAATGAACGTAAACACAAATGTGAGTTGACCGGAGAAAAATTGACTTACATGAAGCAGACTGGAAGTATTTCTTTCTCCGTGCATGAACACAGAGGATTTTGCAAAGGAGATGAGAACAATGCACATGACAAATAAAGAACTGACTATCCGACAGATCGGAGAGTTCTGCACGAACACCCTCTGTAAGAAATGTCCGGTGGCAAAGTGGAATGAGGAAAGCAATCTGCATAATAGATGCATGGAAAGTTTAAGACTTCCAGAGGTATCGAGGATCATGTTAGAACAGATCAAAGGAAGAAAGGTGGAACGCGATGGAGAATAGATATTTATGCCGTGGAAAGCGGATTGATAACGGCGAATGGGTGGAGTGGAATATGCTTACAGGTATTCCGCATGATGTACATATTTTGGATAACACCATCTGCCAGTGTACCGGACTTAAGGATAAGAACGGCAAGCTGATCTGGGAGAATGACGTTTGTGATAGAAAAGAAGAATATCCGGAAATTGTAAAATATAATAAGGGCGATTGGACGCTTGATTATAGTTACTCAAAAGATAGAGAAAGCGGATATTGCTACTGTAATTTAGGATTTTACGTACTCGAACGAAAGTGTGTAGAAGTTATCGGCAACGTTTTTGATAATCCGGAACTGTTGGAGGTGTAGGATGCCGAGAACCATAGCGTATAGAGCAGGAGGATTTACAAATTGTGGAATCAGTTACACAAAATTCAGTCAGGAGGAATTGGCAGAAATGAAAGATAGAGTCATGACGGAGAGTGAATCAATAACAAAAAAATATTGCAGTACATGTAAATACTACGCTGAATATGAGGGCGTTTGTTGCAATGGAGACAGTGAACACTGTGCAGATTTCCGTGGACTGGATGATACATGTGAGAAATGGAAGGAAAACGAAGAATGAATGAAGAACTTAAACCGTGCCCGTTTTGCGGAGGAAAAGCAAGCATGAATTACGAACGTATACAGGGAGAACATAAAGGATTTTGGGCACAGATTATCTGCGATAATTGTAACGGAAGAAGCGGTGGAACTTGGGCGGGTTCTTATAATGCCGCAAAGAGAAAAGAAGTAGAAGCATGGAACAGGAGGGCGAACGATGGGAAGATTAATTGATGCGGATAAAGTAGTGGAACATCTTGAAAAAGTCAAAAAAGAAAGTGCTAGTTTGGTTGATATGGCACATATCCTTGGATTTCAAAGCGTGATTGATGTACAGCCGACTGCCTACGATCCAGACAAGGTTGTGGAGCAGTTGGAGGATATGAAATCTACTTATCGAAGGCTGCGTGACCTTAAAGATAAGGATTATTTGAAATATGGATACATAATAGAGACTTTGATAGATGCAATAGAGATCGTGAAGGATGACGGAGGGGATGAAATGATTGAGAAATCAATGCCTGCAACAAAGAATGTGCCAAAGGAAAGAGATACAATGAGTTGTAAAAAAGCAGAGAGGTACGGATATGTAAAAGCGATTTGTGAAACCGATAAAGGATTATTCAACCGTAAAGTTGAAGAATGGATTAACCTTACAGATGGAGTGATATTAGACGCAAGTTGCGGAATAATAGATGGAAAAACAGTATTCCAGGCAGTAATAGGGGGATTAAGAAAGTAAACATGACAGATAAGGGAGGTCATAGAACATGAAACAGCCAAGCAAACCAACAAGAGCACAAAAAGAAATTATATCAAATAACAACCTGGTACCGGATCACTGGATGGTAATATCGGAGAGCAGGGACACATTAGAAATTGTTAGTCGTAGAAGTGGAAGAAGAAAGGTGCTGACAAAATGATTTTTAAAGTAATCGCATTTATGATTATACTTTCAATATTCAAAGAAATGGATGAAGCAAAAGAAAAGAAAGATTTGTGTGAAATTGTTTACTGGGGCATATTAATGACAATAACAATAATGGTAATGGGACGGGCTTAAATTAGAAATTTTAAAGAGGTGTATGCATGAAAAATATTAAGAATTTCAGGGCTATGGATTGCGCCGGATGTCAATGCGATGGTTGCTATGAATGCCAGTCTGCAAATTGCGATATATGCTATCGCGCTGAGCATGCAAATGAAAACGATGAAGATATGTACTATATAGCTAAGAATAAAAAAAGATGTGATTTTGATTAAATAAACTGACATTTAATACATATGCAGCAGTAGACAACATTACACATGTAAATTATAATTATACAGAAATTACAAATATAATTATAAAGGAGAAAATAACATGCAAAATTTATCAGATCAGGAGAAAAAAGTATTAGAGATCATGAAGGAGTCCGAGCAGCAGTTGACACCGGAAGAAATCACGGCAGAGATAAATAAGAGATACGGGCAGGTATGGCCGATACAAGTAACAATAACATTCATGGCGAGATTGAAAAAAATGAGATATGCATAAGCGGCTTTATGCAGTGCAGGAGGCAGAGGTGCAGAAGGATATTAAGAGGAAACTTGAGAGATATAGAAAATTGATGGAAATGGCGAAAGAGCTTCAGAAACAGGCGGACGAGTTGGAAAACAGGGCGGAGGCGGTTGGTTCAAAAAGAATCACAGATATGCCGAGAGGCGGGAACCACATGACGACCGAGGATTTAATTGTAAAAAAGGCAGATATTGAAAAGAGACGGGATATTTTTTTGAGAAGGGCGGCGGATGAAAAACGAATTGTACAGCAGTATATCGATACTGTGGAATCGCCGAAACATAACCGGTTATTATGCGGGATTTATTTAGAAGACTTATCTGTTAATGAAATAGCAGAAAAGGAAGGATATTCTGTGCGCCAGGAATGGAGAATCTACAAAGAAGCGCATGAAATGGTAAACATTGATTGAATGTCAGCATGATGTCAGTACAATTACAGTATAGTGTCAGTGACATTACAGAACCAAAAGTGCTAATATGGTATTAGCAAAAAGGTGAAAACCTCACTAAGACTTCCTTTTAACCATTTAGATGAGGAGTTGTTTTCTGATTATCTGTTAGAAAACAACTCCTTTTGTGTGAGAAAAATGTTAAATTCATGTAATTATTGCGGACGCATACATGATAAAAAAATCATGTGTGCTCAAAAAAAACAGGCAATGGAAAAAAGGTGGAGCACGAGGAAGAAAACAGATGCTTCGAAATTTAGAAAAACAAATGCGTGGACTAACACGTCATTGCGAATCAGAGACAGGGACAAGTACATGTGCTTATGCTGTAAGGCAGGACTTAAAGGGACGCTTAACAGATACAATACAAAAGATTTATCGGTGCACCATATTATACCGATTGAAGAGGATTATACAAAGCGTATGGATGGCGATAATCTTATCACTGTGTGCTGTGTACATCATGAGATGTGTGAGGCTGGTATTATAACCAGAGAGACACAGCGCGAGCTTGCACTTAAGTCTATGCATGACGCAGGAGAAGATGCGGATGCACCTTTGGTATATTAACCATGGTTGATGCAGACTATCCCCCCGCTATTTTTTACGGCGATTTTTTCTGTTCTAAAAGACCGACGCCCCACCTTTAAAGACAAAAAATTCCCAAAATGAACGATTTTTTTATTGGAGGTGCTTATGGCCAGACCATCAAAACCAGTGAGCGTCATCCAGATGGAGGACAAAGCGCATAGGACAAAAAAAGAATTGGCATCGAGAAAACGTGCAGAAGATGGCATGCAGTCAGGTGAACAGATTAAGAAGTTTCCAGAGGTAAAAGAAAATAAAAAAGCATCAATGGAATGGGATAGAGTAACCGGACTTTTGGATAAAATCGGAAAAAATGACAGAATGTACGAGACGGTGATAAATCGTTACTGTTTGATTCTGGCGGAATGCAGGGACCTGGAAGATTTCAGAAAAACAGTGAAAACAAATATGAAAAATATGAACACACTGTTCAAAAAGAATGTGCTCGCCGAACTGGATGCGGAAAGAAAAGCTGAGTTATCTATTGAATTTGCAGATAAAATGGCGAGATTATCGGCTACATTGATAAAATACGACAAGGAAATAGATAAAAAACGCGCAATGCTCTTGGCGATTGAAAAAGAGTCGGGCATGACCATGGCAGCAATGCTCCGAAGTATTCCAAAAGAGCCGGAGAAACCGACAAATCCACTATTAGAAGCATTGGGCGGTGGTTAATTTGGAGATAAAAAAAAGTAGGGCATACAAGTACTGTACATGGGCGATAGAATCGGGTAATGATAAAGTACCGCATTATGTGAAGCTGCAGTGTGAAGCCTGGAAAAAGATTGCAGACGGAGAAGATCCAGAGGCATATGTGAGCGAGCAGACTTATGAAAAGATCTGGAAGCTCTTGCATCTGATGGTGCATCCAGACTTACACAACCCACTGGATGAGTCATTGGAAGATTATGCAGCATTTTTTATAACAGCTGTTTTTTGTACAAAAATGATAGATCCGGATGATAATATTGAGGTTCGGTTTTACGAGACAGCGCTTTTAAAAATTGCCAGAAAAAACTTTAAAACGTTCAATGCAGCAGTGATTTTTATTCTGCTGATGCTGACAGAGCCGCGATTTTCGCGGTTCTTTTCAGTTGCACCGGACTTAAAATTGTCAAAAGAGCTACAGGTGGCAATTAAGAAAATTATAAAGAGCAGTCCGATTCTGAGTGATGAGTTAGAACCTGTATTTAAAACACTGCGAAGTGAGATCCGGTGTCTGTTGACAGAGAGTGAATACACGCCGCTTGCTTATTCCGAAGACAAAATGGATGGAAAACTACCCAGTGCATTTCTTGCGGATGAGGCGGGGACGATGGACTCGTATCCGGTTGAAGCAATGCGATCCGGCCAGATTACGTTATTAAATGCACTTGGAATCATCCTAAGCACTGAATATCCAAATGATAACAATGTCATGATCGATGAGGTTGACAAGGGCAAGAAGGTGCTTGATGGACTCCGGGAAGATAGGCGGATGTTTTCATTGATTTATGTGCCAGATGATTACCTGTGGCAGGGGGATGAATGGCAGAACAATGACCTTTGCATCTATCAAAGCAACCCGGTAGCGTGTACAAACAAAAGGATTTTCAGAAAGATCGTGGATAAAAGAACAGATGCGATTGATTATGAAAACAAAAGAGAAAATTATCTGTGCAAGCACAATAACATCAAGTACAAAGGACTTGGAGTTGAAGGTTATGTTGAAATAACAAAGGTCCGTAAGGGAAAACGTCAGAAAGATGATGCATGGTGGCATGGCCGTAAAGTATGGCTGGGGCTGGATTTATCAATGACAGAGGATAATGTCTGTGTCGACATGAAAACTTATGATGGAACGACAAAAGATGATGCAGTTTTATATACAAGGACAATCGGATTCATCCCGGCAGGGCGTATCGCGCAAAAAACAAAGAAAGAGGGCGTTGATTATAACGCGCTGATCAGGAATGGATGCTGTATTGCATGCGGAGATGAAGTAATCGATTACACAGCGGTAGAAGAATATGTTCTGACGCTGGAAGAAAAACTGGGAGTTGAGATCGTTCAGATCGGGTATGACAAATGGAACGCATTATCTAGTGTTCAGAAGTTTGAAAAAGCAGGATATATCTGCGTTGAAATAAAACAGCATTCAAGTGTACTTCACAGCCCGACGAAATGGCTGAAAGAGTGCATCCTGTCTGGAAGATATTTTTATGACGCAAATTTAATGCTGGAAATAAACTTTCAAAATGCAAGGTGCACAGAGGATACAAATAAAAATAAATACGTTAATAAGAAAAAGTCGGAAGAAAAGGTTGACCAGGTGGTTGGAAATATCAACAGTACATACCTGATAGAGCAGGAACTGCTTTATGGAGAATCTGATTACTTCGTGCAGTTCTAAATGAGGAGGAGACATGGGACTTTTCAACAGAAATAAAAAAAAGCCGGAAATAAGAGAAGACACAACACCTGATGCACAGGTGGTATCTGAACCGCTACTGCGGTCACTGCTTGGAGAGGATGGAGTAGACAGAGATACGGTAATGAATATACCGGCGATTGCAGCATGTATAAACATGATTGCTGATACAGTGTCTGCGTTAAAAATCAAACTGTATAAGAGAAATGGAGATAGGATCGAGGAAGTGACAGATGATCCGAGAACATTTCTTTTAAATGACGATACAGGAGACACACTGGATGCGGTGCAGTTTAAAAAAGCAATGGTTGTAGACATGTTTTTAAGCCGCGGAGGATATGCATTCGTAAATTGGATCGGTGGACAGATACAGTCTATTCACTATGTAGAAGCGGAACGGATTGGATTTCGCAAAAATACAGATCCAATTTTCAAAGATTACCAGTTGGAAGTGGGCGGATATATATATGAACCGTGGCAATTCATCAAATTGTTGAGAAACACCCGTAATGGATGTTATGGGAAACCGATCACAGAGGAATCACCGGAGCTGATGGATATCATTTACAGCTCACAGAAGTATGAAAAGAATCTTGTGAAAACAGGTGGAAATAAAAAAGGTTTCTTGAAAGCCAAAAGTAAAGTAGCAAAAGAAGTTATGGACATGCTGAAAGAGGCATTCAGAAGGCTTTATGCAAATAACACAGAGAATGTCGTGGTACTGAATGACGGATTGGAGTTCCAGGAATCATCCAGTACATCTGTGGAAATGCAGTTGAATGAAAATAAAGAGACAAATAATAAGGACGCCTGTAAGATCTTCCTGATTCCACCATCGATTATCAATGGAAATTCCACGGAAGAGGATAAAAAACAGTATTTTCAGGGTTGTATCATGCCGATTCTGGTACGGTTTGCCACGGCAATTAACCGGGCAATGCTCAGAGAAGATGAAAAAACAACAATGTTTTTTGCGTTTGATGATACAGACCTAACTAAGGGAGACATTGAAAAGAGGTTTGCGGCGTATAAAATAGCGTTGGATTCGGGATTTATGCAGTTGGATGAGGTCAGAAAAAATGAAAAATTGCCGGCTTTTGGCTTAGATTTTATCAAATTAGGACTGCAGGATGTAATTTATTATCCGAAAGAAAATAAAATCTATACCCCAAATACAAATAAAATGTCGGAAATGGGAGCAGAGGCAGCAGTGCCTGAAAAAGATGAAGTTGCACCGGTGCAACAGCAAGAAGGGGATGATACAGGAGATGAAAATTGAAATCAGAGCGGATTCCGTGCTGATTGACGGCTATGTAAATGCCGTTGAGCGGGATTCAAAAGTTTTGCGCAATGCGAATGGACCGTTTGTGGAAAAAATCAAAGCGGGAGCTTTCCAACGTTCACTGGATCGGGCGAAACGGACAGGGTACGACGTGAAAGTCCTGCTGAACCACGATTATTCAAAAGAACTTACTTCTACCAGGGATACAAACACAAAGATTTACGAGGATAGCATTGGGCTCAGATGTAAATGTGAGATCCGGGATGCAGAAGTGATAAAAAAAGCCCGCGAGGGAAAATTGGTGGGATGGTCATTCGGATTCATTCCGATCAGGGATTCCTGGGAAAAAGAATCAGACATGTCACATCGGGAACTTCGGGAGCTGGAATTAAAAGAAGTCTCTATCCTGGATGACAGAAAAAACCCTGCATATAGTGGAACGTCCATTGAAACGAGAGATGATGATCTTATCGAAGTCCGGAGCATGGATGACAGGATGGAAACGGTAGATCTGACAGAAAGAAAAACAAATAATTATAAATTCCATAACAGAATATTAGCAACAAGGGCAGGCGTTTAGCTTGCTTTTTTAATACAAAAACAGGAGGAAATAAAATGCCTAAGTTTATGAACTTAAAGAAATTGACAGAGCAGAGAACTGCAAAACAGGAGGAAATGAAAAAACTTGTGAATGCGGCGGATGCGGAAGAGAGAAGCCTGAATGAGGAGGAGATGAAAAAGTTTGAAGAATTAGAAAAAGATATTCTTGGAATTGATACATCGATCCGTGCGATCCAGGCAACCCGTGATCTGGATGAGGATGTCCTACCGGTAGTGAAAAATGAAAAAGGAAAAGAAAACAATCCGGAGCTGGAAAAACGTGATCTTGAGCAGAGGGATATTGCTGAGTTTGATGCTTTTATCCGCGGGAAAGTGGAGGAAAGAGAAGACTCCAACATGATTAAAACGGATAATGGGGCGGTGATTCCATCCACGATCGCAAATAAAATCATCACTAAGGTGGTCGATATCTGCCCAATCTACCAGGATGCAGACCGTTATAACGTAAAAGGTTCTCTTTCAATCCCGTATTATGACGAGTCAACAAAGGATATTAAGATGGAATACTGTGACGAGTTTACGGAGGGAGAATCTTCATCCGGTAAATTTGCAAGCATCACACTTGGAGGTTTTTTGGCAAGGGCTATTACAGATGTGTCAAAGAGTCTGATTAACAATTCACAGTTTAATATTGTGGATTTTGTCGTTGACAGAATGGCATTATCAATCGCAAGATTCCTTGAAAAAGAATTGTTGTACGGGACACCTGGAAAAGTAGATGGACTTACCGGCGTGACGCAGAAAGTTACCGCTAAATCGGCTACGGAAGTTACATCAGATGAGATTATTGATCTGCAGGAAGCTGTGCCGGACAAATATCAGACGAATGCTTACTTTATCATGAACAAAGCGACAAGAAAAGCGATTAGAAAGCTGAAAGACGGGCAGGGAAACTATCTGCTGAACGAAGACGCAACTTCCAGATGGGGATACACATTATTCGGCAAAGATGTTTACACATCCGCACAGATGGATACCATGGCGGCAGGAAAGACGGCGATCTACTACGGTGATTACAAGGGTCTGGCTGTGAAAGTTTCTGAGGAAATCAATATTGATGTGCTCAGAGAGACGAAAGCACGTCAGCATGTTGTTGAAGTGCTTGGATTTGTAGAATTTGACGCAAAAGTACAGAATGCGGAGATGATCGCAGCACTTGTGATGGGTGCAGGAAAATAAGAGGTAGCTTATGAAAGCAAGTGAAGTCGACGAGACGATTTTGGCGGAATACGCCAGGCTGGATGATCCGTCAGACATTGAGCTGAATGAGTTAAAGAGAATGAGGGAGAGCGCGGTGGCAATGATCACCGCGTATACCGGATTAAAGGAAGAGGAGTTAGATGAACATGCAGACATCACACAAGCACTGTTTGTGCTGGTAATGGACATGTTTGACAACAGGAATCTGATGATCGATTATAAATCGACAAATATGAATCCGGCAGTAAAGACGATCTTAAATCTGCACTCTGTGAATCTTCTTTAGGAGCAGCATATGAGAACTATGAATATAGGAAAGCTGAATAGACGGATCACATTTTTAAAACTTGGAGAGACAGAAGATAAAATGGGGCAGACCACACAGGGATTGAAAGAAATGAAGACCGTGTGGGCATCATTTTATCCGATCCGCGGAACAGAGTTTTATGAGGTTCAGAAAATACAGAGCCGGGTATCACATAAGTGCTATGTGCGGTATCTGGAAGGAATCGACACAAATTGTTATATCAGGTATAACGGAACTGTTTATGCAATAAACAGCGTTATAGATGTGGATTTTGAACACAAAATGTTAGAAATCTACTGCTATGAACGTGTGAATAAGGAGGAGATACCGGATGGCAGATAATATGATATCGATGGAAGTTAAAGGGCTTGACGATTTAACACAAAGTTTTCAAATGTTTGTCAGAAATTACCCGGACAAAGCAGGTGTATTATTGAATCAGCAGGCAAAAGAATTGAGAAAAGATGTAACGAAACAGGTTAAAAATGATACAGATACGGATGGAACATCGAAAATGTCACTTGCAAAGTCAGGTTCTTATGAAATAGGCCCGGTACGAGGATATGGAAGCAGTCAATTTGTGGAAATTTCTGCAAAATCACCACACTTTCATTTGTTGGAAAATGGTCACTATCAGGTAGTTCCGAGAACCAGAACTATTAAAGTAAATGGAGGAAAAAAGAAAATCTCCATTAAGAGCGGAGGCAGTGATGTAGGTTTCACACCTGGATATCATTTCATGGATGCGGCATCAAGAAAGAGACAGATTGCAATACCGGAAGGTGTGGAGAAAATGGTTAACCAACTCTTACGGGAGGAGGGATTGATATAACATTAATCGAATTGAAAGAAGGGCTGAATGCACTTTTACAGACCAAATATCCGAAAACAAAATACAAATATTACAGCATGGCCGTCGTAGAAGGATACGACAGGCCATGTTTTTTTACACAAATCAGACCGATTGATGCGTCTCCGGTAAATTATAACACGCGCCACCATCAGGTGGTGTTTTACATCACCATTCTGCAAAAACAGGTGGATGAGGAAGAAATGCTTCGGATGATACAGGAAGTCCAGGATCTCTTTGGATTGAATGTAAAAATCGAAAAAAAATCACTGAATGTTACAGATTTTGACTGGCAGTATGCGGGTACAGATAGAAACGTTCCAGAGATATCGATCGGACTGGAGTGGCTGGAAAAAATTGTACATGAAGTAAATGAACCGCTGGTAGAGCGGGTTATCACAGAAAAAGAAATGGAGGAATAAAAGATGGGAATGCCAAGTATTACAATCTCCTTCACGGAGATGGCAGCAACAGCAGTACAACGTGGCGACAGAGGAATCATTGCAATGATTTTGAAAGAGACATCATTAGGATTAATTAAGAATCCGATCGTGTGTACATCCGCAGAGGATGTTCCGACGTCGTTAAAAAAAGAAAATCAGGAACAGATTAATCTTGCACTGATGGGATATATTAATGCACCGAAAAAAGTGATCGCTTATGTAATTCAGGACAGTGCGGAAGATTATTCGGAAGCGCTTAATTATTTAAAAACTGTTAAATTTGACTACCTTGTAGTACCGACAGTGGAAACGGACGAGCAGACAACAGCTGTCGTGTCATATGTAAAAGCGCAGCGCGCAGCAAATAAACTGATCAAAGCAGTACTTCCAAACACAACTGGTGATAATGAAGGAATCATCAATTATGCAACAGAAGAGGTGATGGTGAACGATAAAAAGTACACCACAGAACAGTACTGCGCGAGAATTGCTGGAATTATTGCCGGAACGCCGTTATCGATCTCATGCACATATGCGCCATTGAGTGAGCTGACAGATTGCAAGAGACTCACAAAAGAAGAAATGGATGCAGCCGTTGATGCAGGGAAGTTTATTGTCTGGTGGGACGGCGAGAAAGTAAAGACAGCAAGAGGTGTGAACTCATTAACCACGTTAACGGATAAAAAGAATAAACAGTTTCAAAAAATTAAGGTAGTAGATGTCATGGATATGATCGCAAATGATATCCGGATGACGGCAGAGGACAGCTACATCGGAAAATATCCAAACAAGTACGACAACAAGTGCCTGTTAATTTCTGCTATTAGCAATTATTTTGACAGGTTAATTACGGACGACGTAATCCAGTCCTATGAAATCGGAATTGATGTCAGTGCAAACAGGGCTTACTTAAAAGATAACGGGGAAAATGTAGATTCCATGTCGGATGATGATATTAAGACCGCAAACACCGGATCTTATGTATTTCTGACATGCAAATTATCAATTCTGGACGCAATCGAGGATATTGTGCTTCCAATCGCAATTTAAGAAGGAGAAAGATCATGGATGGATTGAAATACAACTCAGATAAACAGATCAATGGTACTTTTGGAGAATTATGGATTGACGACTACTACATGGCAGAAGTGACGGGTCTTGAAGCAAAAGTGTCCATTGAAAAATCAGAAGTGAAACAGACAGGGAGTCTTGCGAAAGGTCACAAGGTAACCGGCATCGACTGTAAAGGAACTGTGAAATTAAATAAAGTTTCATCATATTTCATTAAGAAAATGAGCGACAATCTGAAAGCCGGAAAATCAACGACCTGCACAATTATTACAAAATTAGCTGACCCTGCATCAGACGGAATAGAAAGAATTCGTTTGACAGGTTGCACGTTTGATGAAATGACGATAGCCAGCTGGGAAGCGAAAAAACTCGGAGAAGAAAGTTACCCGTTCACATTTACAGGATGGGATGTTTTAGACACAATCGATACATTTTAGGAGGAAAAAAGCATGAATTTAGTAGATGAATTATTAAAAGCGGATGTAAAAAAAGCGGAAGAACTGGAAACAGGTGTGTTTAAATCACGCAGACTTGCAAAAATTCTTGAAACAGATGAGCCGGTGGATGTAAAGATCCGTGAAATCAAAGCAAGAAGATTAAATGATATTGCAGCACATCAGATTGACAGTAATGGAAAAGTGGATTTCTCAAAGGTGTATGACGCATCTTTAATTGCTTGCGTGGAAGGATGTGTTGAGCCAGATTTAAGAGATAAAAACTTGCAGCAACATTTTGGATGCGATTCGGCGATTAAATTAGCAGAAATGCTGTTTGGCATGGAAGCAAAAGATATATCATCGGCAATTTCGGAATTATCTGGAGTGCTGACAGAGGAAAACGAGGAAGAAATAAAAAACTGATTGAAACGAATTGGGAGGTGCAATTAATGTACCTCCTTTTTCGTTATCACAACATGAAACCATCAGAGTATTACCGGATGGGGTATGGAGAGAAACAGGTAATACGAGCGTTTATGCACTATGAGGCAGAAAAACGCAAGGAAGAAGCAGATAAAATTGAAACCATGAGCAATCAGTAAGGAGATATTATGGCAGGGAAAATAGTAGACGTAACGCTCCGACTGATTGACAAAATATCCAGTCCGCTGAATGCAGTCGGGGCAAGTTTAAAAGACAGTTCAGGTCAATGGATCAAAGCTGGAAAAGACATTGAAAAAGCGGGAAACAGCATATCTGCAGTCGGAGGAAAACTGACAACTGCAATCACAGTGCCTGTGGCAAGCATGGGTGTGGCAGCAGTTCAAAACTTCGGTAATGTGGATAAAACGCTGAAGCTTGTTGAATCAACGATGGGCGATACAAAATGGGCGACAGGTGATCTGGAAGGTGCATTAAAAAAAGCGGCGGCAAATTCTGTTTTTACAATGGATGAAGCTGCGGATGCGACATTAAATTTTGCAAGGCAGGGATTTGATGCAAAAAAATCAGCGGAGATGTTGGAGCCGGCGTTATCGCTTGCGGCAGGAACGGCAACAGATCTATCGGAAGTCACATCCGGATTAGGAAATACTTTAAAAGTATTTGAGTCGCAGGGATTAACAGCGAGCGATGCGGCAAATATTTTTGCCCAGGCACAGGCGCAGGCAAACACAACGACGTCAGATCTGTTTGAAGCAATGAGCGTCGGATCATCCATCTTTAAAACAGTAGGCTGGTCTATGCAGGATTTGGCAGCAGTCACGGATGTATTTGGAGATAACTTTATCTCAGGATCAGAAGGCGCAACCGCTATGAAAACCGGACTTGCACGATTGGTATCACCGGCCAAAGATGGCGCGGCGTGGATTAAAAAGTTAGGTCTAAACGTTACAAACGCGGATGGAACCATGAAAAGCATGGTAGAAGCGCAAGGACAGTTACATGATGCATTTGCGGGGTTAACGCAGGAACAACAGATGCAGGCAGCATCAGCAATTTTTGGCAAGAATCAGATGGGGAAATGGCTTACTTTGATCAACACAGCTCCGGAGACAGTACAAAATTACAGGAACTCGCTGGATGATCTGGACGGTACAGCAAACGGAATGGCGGACTCACTATTGAGCGGTGTTGGAGGCTCGATTGAAAAGTTGAAATCCACGTTTGATGTATTTACATACAGCATAGGAAGCAACCTAGCAGGACCGGCACAAAGGGGAATTGATAAGATCACAGGAATGATTGATGCGTTTAACAACCTAGATGAAGCTGCACAGAAGAATATTATGAAATATGCTGGGATTGCAGCCGCGATTGGGCCGACGATCTTGGTATTTGGTAAAACAGTTTCGACGATCGGGAAAGTAGTGACGGCGGTCGGGAAAGTTGGAAAGGCATTCAAAACGTTTGGCACAATCGCAGGAATTATCACTTCTCCGGTCGGAATTGTGATCACTGTACTTGCAGGACTGGTGGTTGCCGGGGTACTGGTATATAAAAATTGGAATAAAATAAAAGCAACAGCCACAAAGGTGTTTGGATATGTTCAGAAAATCATGCGGACATGTGGAGTTTCAGGTGATAGTTTGAAAGAAAAACTGACACCGATTGGAGGAAAGTTCACAGAAATAGGTGAACACGCAAAAGCATTATGGGTGACAATTCAGCCCGTAATGATGAAAATTGGAGAAATTGCAAAACTGGTATTCAAAGGCGTTTTAGGAGGAGCGATTGGAAGTGCTATCGGATTTTTAAAATCTTTACTAAATTCTGCAACAGACATTTTCGGAGGATTATTAAAGATGTTTGACGGAGTGATCGTTTTTCTGACTGGAGTGTTCACAGGAAACTGGAAACAGGCATTTGAAGGGCTGAAAAATATTTTTTCCGGAGCATTTCAGGCACTGGCAGGACTATGCAAAACACCGATGAATGCAGTGATCAGCATTATAAATGGAGCGATTGCAGGCATTAATAGCATGGGAATCACGATCCCTGACTGGGTTCCGGGGCTTGGAGGAAAAGATTTTCATGTTAATATACCGACCATTCCAATGTTGTATTCAGGTACAAACGATTGGAAGGGTGGTCCGGCAATGATTCATGACCGCGGAGCGGAGATCGTGGATCTTCCGAGCGGGACGAGAGTGTACCCACATGACAAGTCACTGAGAAAAGCATATCAGGACGGAGCAGCATCAAAGGGGAGATATGGTGTTGTAGTTGAAAAGATTGCCGACACAATAGTGTTTAAAAAAGAAGAGGACATGGACAAATTTATTGATAAATTTGCAAAAAAACTGGAAGAAATCCAGAACAACGGCGGAGGAAATGACGATGGATATATACCTGAACTGGGATAATGAAAAAAAATCAATTTTACTTCCGATAAACCCTGAGTCATTTGAAATTTCCGGATCACAAAATAACCAGTCGTTATACGTTCACAACCTTGGAGAAATTAACCTGAAAGGGAAACGGGGGCTCTACAGCATTACGCTGGAGTCCTTTTTTCCTTCAAAAAAATATAATTTCAGACACGGAAAATATCGCGATCCATATAATTTTTATTGTAAAAAATTGAAAAATTTATATGAAAAAAACACAACAGTACATCTGATTATCACAGAAACAGATGTTAACATGTTTTGCACGATAGAATCGTTTACTCATGGAGAAAATGACGGATCAGGAGACGTCAAATACACACTTACACTGAAAGAATACAGAGAGGTTGTGGCAGCAAAACGCATTAGTACAAAAAAGAAAGGGGCTACACACACATGGAAAAAGGGCGACACTTGGCCAAAGGTGGTAAAAAAGTATCTTGGTTCATCAAAAACGTGGAAAACTGTTAGAAAAAATAACATTGCAGTGGTAAATAAGGCAAAACGGAAAAATTTTAAGAAAAAGGAGACGGTGGCTCTGATCGGATACAAGGTGGTGGTTAAGTGATAAAACTTTACTGGAATAAGGCACAGCTTAATTTTGAAAAGGTGGAATGGAGCGGTACTGACACACAGGCATCACGCCAGATTACATTCTCTATTCCGGTAAATCCATACGACAAAGGATTTAAAAATGCCTCAATAAAACTTGGAGACATAGTGACATTGTATTCAGATAAAGAAAAATTGTTTGTTGGTGTGGTCACAAGCAGAGAAAAAAGTGCTGCGATTGGTACTGCGTCCTATACGGCAAAGGATTTTATGCATTATCTGCTGAGATCAAGCACGTCAAGAAAGTTCGTTAACAAAACACCGGAGCAGATTACAAAACAGATTTGCACAGAGGCGGGAATTAAATGCAGCGATTTGGCGAAAACGGGCGTAAATATTCCGAAATTGATATTTGAAGATCAAAATCTTTATGGAATAATTCTGAAAGCATATAGAAAAGCTGTTGGAAAAACAAAGAAAAAATATATGCTGACGATGGATGGTAAGAAATTATCTGTAATCGTGAAAGGGAAAGACTCAAAAGTGACGCTGGATCAGGGAAAAGATATCACGGATGCGAGTTATTCAGATACCACGGATAATATGGTAAACCTGGTCAAAATTTACAATGAAAGCATGCAGCAGGTAGGAAAAGTTGAAAAGAAAAAGCTGACACAGAAATATGGCATTTATCAGTCAACATATACGAAGGAAGATGGCGTGAACGCAAAGAAAGAGGCGGAAGCGCTTATGGTCGGAATCACAAAAGAGGCGTCTGTTGAGGCGATTGGAAATATCAGAGCGGTTTCCGGGAGAAGCATTGTTATTTATGACAAGGCAACAGGACTGAACGGGAAATTTTATATCACAAGTGATACACATACATTTGAAAACGGTGTACATACCATGCAGTTAGAACTTGTATGGCAGAATATTATGGAAAGCGGTGCAGATGAATCAGCGGATAGCTCAGAGAAAAAATCCACGGATACTTCCACAGGAAGTTCCAACAATAGAAAAACAAAGGCATCTACGGAGGATAATAAGAAAACTTACGATGAAGGCGCAGTTGCTTATTATCTTGAAAACGGGACTGTTTTTCATTCAAACCCTGCATGTGCATCACTAAAGGGTGCGACACCTTTAAAGACAACTGTCAGTGGTGTGTTAAAGATTCTTAATAAAAAAGGTAAAAATAAGGGAAAACCAAAGTATAGAAAATGCACAAAGTGTTGGAGATAGGCCATGAATGGATATGAGAAGCTTTTGAAAATAATGCAGGAAGAGGGGATGAAAAATAATCCGGCGAAGATCGTGATAGGTATTATGAAATCACCCACGGAATGCGAGGTAGCAAAAAACATTCTGGATCAGGATGATTTTTATGTGGCAGAACATCTAAGCATGAAAAAGAACGTGAATGTTGTTGAGAATGATCAAGAGAAACAGGTTGAAAAAATACAAAGTCTTTTAAAAGCGGGTGATATGGTGGCTGTTTACAGATTATCAGATGAAAAATATCTGATCCTCGATAAGGTGGTGAATGTAGATGTTTCCATTTGATTTGGATGATGATGAAATTGATGTTGAGCAGCGGGAGGAAAAAGAACCGAGAGATTATGAAATAGATTTTAAAACCGGAAAGTTAACGGGGAAAATCATAACAGGCAAAAAAGCGATTGAGCAGTGGATAATAATTGTCTTAAGCACAGATCGATATTTTTATACACAATATTCATGGGACCACGGATCGGAGCTTAATACATTAATCGGACAAAATGCAAAGCAGGATTATGTAGAAAGCGAGGTCAAAAGGATGATAGAGGATGCGCTATCAGTGAATGAAAATATAACAGGAATAGAGAATCTTGACTGTACAATCGAGGGAGATAAACTGATGGCCTCGTTTACAGCACAGACAGTATACGGGGAGGTGGATATAAATGTTTGACGACAGGACATACAACAACATCTTGGATGAGATGCTGGATGAATTCGGACAGGATGTTGACACTGGCGAGGCGTCTCTGGCATTTAATACCTGCGATAAAATTGCGGAAAAGCTGGAAGAGACTTACGGTGACATGGATGCGATTAATAGAAACATGTCTCCGGATACGATGGATCTTGATCACCTGATTCAGTATGGAGAATTACAGAGAGGTGTCAGTTATAATTATGCGACTGCTCCGGTTGTAAAAGGAGAGTTCCAACAGGAGATTGAAATAGGGCAGCAGTTTATCTGTAATGATTTCACATATACAGTATCAGAATTGATAGATGGATTTGCTTATAAACTGACCTGTGATACAGAGGGAGTGGAAGCAAACACAAACACGGGCGAGCTTGTGCCGGCAGATTATGTTGACGATTACAAGGGCGGAAAAATAACGGAAATTCTGAGAAGCGGGATGAACGATGAGGATGAAGAGGTATATAGAGAAAAGGTGATTGAAACCTTTTACAGTAAGGCCTTTGGCGGAAATATTGCGGATTATCGGGAAAAAGTGGATGAACTGGACGGAGTCGGAGGGTGCAAGCCAAAACGTAGGGACAGAACAAGTTCATGGATTTATATAACCATTATAGGAAGTGATTTTGGTGTACCGTCGCAGGAAATTGTAAAAAGGGTTCAGGATGCCGTTGATCCGGAGCAGTCACACGGGGAAGGTGATGGAATTGCAAATATATGCCATAATGTTTTAATTCAGGCGGTTGAAGCGGTTCCAGTCAGTGTATCTGTGAAGGTCGTATGGGATTCCGGATATTCTACAGACACATCAAAAAGCAAGATCGAAGCAGCAATACAGGAATACCTTTCGACCATTCGGAAAAGCTGGGAAAGTTCAAAAATGAATAACCAGTATATTAGAATCAGCCAGGTGGAGGCACGGATATTAAGTGTAGAGGGAGTGATTGATGTAATTGAAACAAAGCTGAATGATAAAGAAGAGAATGTGACACTTGCTTATACACAAATCCCAACGTTTGGGGGTGTTGCGATTGTTTGATGCACCACAGATATTCATGCAGATTCCAGATATAAAGCAGCTTTACGAGATCAATGACGGGCAGGAAAGGGATCTTGATACAGCAGTGGAAGAACTGGAAAACAACCTTTTTTTTGAAACGATGGGTGAAGAAAATGTGAAAAAGTGGGAAGCATTGCTGCAGATCATGGTACCGGACAGTGATACACTGGATGATCGGCGATTAAGGGTTAAAGCAAAAACACTGGAAAAAATGCCGTATACATATAGAACGCTGGTAAGGAGACTGGAAACACTGTGTCCGGATGGATATAAAATTGAAACATTTGACGAAGAAAACGGACCGTATATGAATATAAAGGTTGCACTTAAGTCGAAAAGGATGATCGATGCAGTACAGGAGCTGTTAGAGGAATGTTTGCCACTCAACGTGTCAATAAATGTAATGATCATGTATAACACTTATGAAGTACTTGAAGGATTTGCATATGAAGAATTAGAAAAGTTCACTTATGAGCAGCTGAGAGAGGAGGTACTTGTATGAAGCAGACAGAAAATTACGGATTTGAAAAGCCTGACATAAAGGAATTTTTTAAACTTGAGACTTGGAAAAACAACATGGATAAGATCGACGAGACGATAAAAAAAAGAGAGGCAGAACAGAAGATAACAAATGAGGAGATAAAGAAAATAAAAAACGTGCAGTTTACACAGGCGGATGAGAGAAAGAATATTGAAAGTAAAGAGACATTACCGGTGCTGTTCGGGAAAATTGCAAAGTGGCTTGCAGATCTGAAAACAGTAGCCTTTAGCGGTAATTATAATGATTTGAGTAATAAGCCGACCATACCAGCCGTCGTAAACAATAACACTACCACGGAAGCAGGTTTTGCCCTTGATGCAAGACAGGCAAATCCGAATGTGGATGGCAGTTTGGCGAAACAGATAAGTACGTTAAACAGCGGTTTAAAGAATAAGCATTACATTAGAATTGAAAAAAGTGATTGGTCCGGAACCTTAGGGGACTTCATACCGCTACAGGATTCCACTGAAAAAGTAATTAATCTGATCGCACATAATGAACTTGACGACACCTATCCTGCTGTACGTGTTGGTCGGGCTGATGCAGATCACGATGGTAATGATATTCCGACCACATATTTAAAGAAAGCCGACGCCAAAACCATGTTCAATACCGGATACCGTCAGGTAAGCAGTAACGAATTTAATAAATACTTCTCCGATACATGGAGTTATGCAGGTGCGGACGGATTATCTATTGATTCCGGAACGTGGCTGGTAAATTATTACTGTTGGGTTTCTGAAAGTTCTACTGTGGATGTTGTATCATTAAAAAGTACCGTCGATCAGGCGATTGGAATCACCGCCCCAAACAGCGGAAACGGTGGCACGTGGCTGACCATGCATGAAATAATATCTGGTAAGGCAATTACCAATTTAAAATTTTTAATAAAAGTACCAAAAGCTGTGACATTTGGACAGATCAGTACAAAGATAACTGCTATAAAACTGTGTTAAATATTAAATATATAAAACGCAGACCTTAATCCTTATTGTCTGATAAGCTTGTGAAAAAACGTAAAATGAATATGGGACGTTATAATAAGTTGCTGAACCGACTATAACACCTATGTTATCTGAACCATTGCCAGCCATGGAGGCATCGTTGTGTGGACCGCCGCAGATAAAACCGCCAAGAATTGTGTGCCCCTGTGCTATTAAATTATCAATTTCAGTGGTTTTTCCGCCGACATATCCCCAATAGGTATATTTAGGGAAAAATGCTTTGCTTTCATTGGTAGTAATGCCTTTGAACTCTATAACAATGGATTTCACCTTGTTTTTTTCAATAATATTATCAACCTCTGTCTGTGTATAATATTTCTTTAAACCGCTGTTTTACGAAAAATAATAAGAAAGAAGGAATTTTTATGAAATTAAAAACCACAAAAAACATTTTAACCATCAACAATATTAATCATGTGGATGGAAAACTGAATATTGAATTTGCAGATAACAAAACCTGCGAAGAACTGCAGGAAGCTTTTTCAGATAAAGAAGAACTTACAGTGTTAAAGGTTTATACTGATGAGGACATGTTGACATCAGTGATTCCGGGGTATGTAGTCTTAGAACAGGTTATTCTGAGGGAAGATGTGAAAATCGTTGTCCTGGAAAAAGAAGTTAATGACATCGAGCAGAGGATCACTGCTGTATCTGAGAGTTTAGCCGAGAATGCAGAAAAAACAGCCGAGAACGCGGACAGTATCGAAAAACAGAGGGCAGATATTGACTATATGGCTATGCAGATGGAGGTAAGTTTAGATGAGTAAGAATTATGAAAAAGTAAAAAATTACTATGACAAAGGACTGTGGAATGAGAACCGTGTACATAATGCTGTAGGTAAATGGATCACGCCGGAGGAATATGAGCAGATCACAGGCAAAGTATACACAGAAGAGGAGGATGCCTGATGAGTCAGACAGAAAACTATGGATTTAATATCCCGGAAGAAAATGAATTCTACGATATGGAACTGGAAAATGAAAATTGGAGAAAGTTAGATGCTGTGCTTAAGGAGATCAGCGATAAGCTGGATGCAGTAAAGACAACTGAATAATCTAAAGCGCCTAAGAGCCGATTACATGACCATGTGTTGTGTAGCCGGCTCTTTTAAATAACAAGCCTACGGGCAGAAAGGGAAATTATGCACTTAAAATTCATCACAGATAACTGGCAGATATTTACCGCCTTTGCAACTGCAATCGCATATTCGTATCGCCAGATTATCGCTACAAGAAAAGGCATCCGGGCACTTTTAAGGGCGGATCTGATTCGTCTCTACAATAAATACCATGATGATCTTGGATATTGCCCGGTATATGTCAAACAGTCCTTAGAGGACGAGTATCAGCAATACCATGCCTTAAAAGGAAATGGCGTTGGAACCAATTTATACCACGCATTGATGGCTCTGCCAACGGAGCCACAGGAAGGAGAGCAATTATGTTAAAAAACACAGTATTCAAACCATCAGTAGACACACAGAAATGGTTAAAAGCCGCAGGAATCAGAGCGGTAAAAACCATGGCACAGGCTGCGATTGCCGGAATCGGAGCGGCGGCAGCAATGGGACAGGTTGACTGGAAGTATGTTCTGTCAGCATCCGCGCTGGCGGGTGTGTTGTCTATGTTAATGTCAATTACAGGAATCCCGGAAGTAGAAAGTGAGGAATAAAATATGATTATCAATGTACATGCCGGACATAACCCGGACGGAAAAGTAGCCTGCGGAGCAGTGGGTGTGATTAAAGAATCTACAGAAGCCAGAAAAGTAAAGGATGAGGTTATCAGATTATTAAAGGCGGCAGGACATACAGTTTATGATTGCACCGTTAATGATGGAACAAGTGCTAATGATGTACTGGTAAAGATTGTGAAAAAATGTAATACTCACAAGGCAGATCTGGACGTGTCAATCCATTTCAATTCCGGAGCAAATGATCGCGCCGGTAACGGACGAACCACGGGAACAGAGGTTTATCTGTATAATTCCAGCAGCAAGGCAAAGAAGTATGCAGAAGCGGTCGTTAAGCAGATTGCAGCACTGAGCTTTACAAACCGTGGCGTAAAGGTCAACCCGAAGCTGTATTTCCTACGCAGATCAAATAATCCGGCAATGCTGATCGAGTGCTGTTTTGTGGATGATAAGGACGACGCAAAATTGTATAATTACAAACGCATGGCAGAAGCTATTGTTCGTGGAATTACTGGACAAGCTGCCACAGCCACAAAGACCGAATACAAAGCCGGAAACTGGTATCGCGTCAAAGAATCTGTTCCAGTCTACAATGGATATTACGGCGAGCAGGGCAAGTATATTTACTTATCAAACCAGATTAAGACGTCCTGTGACAACAAAAATGGTATCGGATACCTGAGAAAAGGTGCCGATATTAAGCCGGTAGAGGTTAGAAAGTTCGATGATGGATCCGTGTGGTTCAAGCTGGATGCCACGATGGCATGCTTGGTCGCTGGAATTAATGGAAAAGTTTATATTGGATAAAGGAAAAAGCCCGCATGGAGAAATCTGTGCGGGTTTTTTTAATATTTACATAAAATCCTTACAATAACTATTGACATAGGGTGTACCATATGATATTATAATTACAGGAGGTGAGATACAGATGAGCAACAAAAAGAAAAAGCACAAACTCGAAAAAGTTGCAATCATAGTAAGCATATTCAACGGTGTGGTAACTGCGGTATGCATGATCTATGAAACATTCTTCAAGTAAGTGCTTGGCGGTGGGTGAATCCCACCACTCACCGCTATTTTAAATCATCTGTAAAAAAATGTCTATGAAAAAAATAATAATGGTTAGCACATGGATTACATTTTTTTGTTTATGCTACATGGCTGTAAAAAAAGGAATTGATCTTTTACTTGGAGCAACAATTTTAACAAGTATAATCAGCAATGTATTAAATGTAGTATGCATTATGAAAGAGGAGAAAGATGCCAAAGGGAAGTCCTAAACAACAAACGATAGCATCGAAAAAATACCAGGAAAAGGCAGGATATATTTCGAAATCATACAAGTTAAAAAAAGATGTGGTAGAAGAATTTCGGAAAGCCTGTGAGAGAGAGGGAGTGAGCCAGGCAGGCAAGATTACAGAGCTTATGCAAGAATATATAAATAAAGCAGAATAGGAAAAATATATCGTGTTGCATTTCGTGTTGCATAGTGCTGTAAAATTTATGCGGATAATGCAAAAACGTGCGAAATGCGCAGTAATCAGAACAAGTAAAAACCGCATTTTATCGGCACTCCACAAGATAAGCGGAATTTGATAAAATGCGGTTCACGAGTTCGATTCTCTCATCCCCTGCTTGGAAGAAGCCTTGAACGAAAGTTCAAGGCTTTTTTTGATATATTTACAGTTTTGCATTTTTACTTATTTTGCCTGAAATTATAAAATCTTTCTTTTCTGGATAATATCTGATTGAAATTCTCTTAAACTAAGAATATAATGTCATTATATATTCTTAAATTCTAAGAAAAATACCTATATAAATTCTACTTATAAAGAAAGATACATGATAACATATATTTGCCACAATAGAAATGAAAAAACAACAGAAAAACAGCCATGTTTTGGAACCGTATGCGAGACAAGTACATGTCAGTGCTGTGGAGGCAGGGCAGACGTGCAGTCTACGATATACTGGTGCAGACAATGTAATGTTCCACTGTATGGTAACAGATGCAGCAGATGCGGGATGGAGGCAAAAAAGCTTACAACGGACGTCCGGCCTGTATTTCCAGAGGAAAGACTTTTAATCGAAATTATCTTGCAAAAGCCATTTGAATTTCTGAAAAAATCAGTCTGGAATGGAACGGGAAACCATTATTTTGTGGACGGAAAAAAGATTGCTTTTTCTGTAAAAGAACTGAAAAAGATCAATGCAGATGAAGTCCGCAGACAATATGAAAAATATAGTACACAGAATACCTATTGTTATTTTGATGAGATGACGGGACGCTTTATTGAGGCAAATAAAGAACGGTATGAGTATATCACGCAGGAGGCAGGAAATTATATACGAAAAGCAGTGGGTGAGTTTGGTGCAATGGATATGTTTGTTTCATTCAGTGGAGGCAAAGATTCTACAGTGACTTCGAATCTGGTATTACGTGCATTGAGCACACCTCAGATCATGCATATTTTCGGGGATACAACGTTGGAGTTTCCATTTACCTATACCTATGTGGAAAGATTTAAGAAAAATCATCCTAAAACACCTGTGATCTCTGCACGCAATAAGGAAAAAGATTTTGAGGAACTGTGCAAACTGATCGGTCCGCCGAGTCGTGTGATGCGTTGGTGCTGTACTGTTTTTAAAACGGGAACCATACAGAAAAAAATTCGTTCGTTATACAGGGACAAAAAGCAGATATTGACTTTTTATGGGATCCGGCGCAGTGAGTCAGTAAGCAGGAGCAAGTATGAGCGTGAGTCTGACAGTCCGAAGATCACAAAACAGAGGATCATATCACCTATTATCGACTGGATGGATTTTGACATCTGGTTATATATTCTTACAACAGGAATTGATTTTAACGATGCATACCGTCTTGGCTATGCGAGGGTTGGATGTTGGTGCTGTCCGAACAACAGTGGCTGGTCTGAATTTTTATCTAAGGTACATATGCATGAGCAGTCAAAGCATTTTAGAGAGATGCTGATTGATTTTGCAACAAGCATTGGAAAAGAAGATGCTGAGGTTTATGTGGATGATGGGTATTGGAAGGCAAGACAGGGGGGAAATGGTGTTGCGTATGCACAGAAATCCGTTGTGTCATTCACACCATGTGCCACGGAGGAAAATTCGTTCAATTATGAATTACAGCGTCCAATTTCAGAACAGTTGTATGAACTATTCCGTCCATTCGGGTATCTGAATTTTGATATGGGAAATACAAGGCTGGGAGAGGTTTTTGTACTTGATAAAAGAGAGCAGATCGTTTTGAAACTGCATGGGCGGATTGGAACAACCAATTTGAGAGTTACCATTTTAAAAACAGAAATAGCCGGGGCGAAAGATTTGAAAACGGCGGAAGAAAGAATAAAATGTCAGCTCACAAAATATCAGATGTGTATGGGATGTCTGGCCTGTGAGAGTGTGTGCAGATTTAATGCGCTTTCTATCAGGGAAAATAAAGATGGGGAGATTGAGTACCATATTTCAGACGAACAATGTAAACGCTGTGGCGAATGTGTGAACCATTTTACGGCTGGATGCTATATGAGAAAGGTTCTGGCAATCAAAAGACAGCGGACGGAGGATAAAGAATAATGGGAAAAAATAAATACCGTTTTAAAGGGCATGAAAGTTTTATCCTTCGTGAAGGATGGCTGAATAAGGGTTTATATGAAGTAGACCGTAATCCGAAAGTTTTTTCAGAAAATTATGGAGCAGATGCACTTGGAGTGGGACCGAATATGGCAAAGGCAATCCGGTACTGGCTCAGGGCAGCAGAGCTGGTTACAGATTCTCCGAAAACGGGTGTTATGCTCACTGCGATTGGTCAGTTGATTCTTGCACATGATCCATGCGTGGAAGATTATTTTACATTATGGCTGATACATTGCAAAATTGCAAAAAACCGGGAACTGGCAACGGCATGGAATTTATTTTTTAATGAAGTTTCTTATGAGGAATTTAAAAAACAGCAGCTATATGATGAGATGGAGACATTACTCAGTGATTTAGACGATGAAGTGCAGGTTGCGCAGAGTTCTGTCTATGCAGATTGTGATGCAATTTTGCGGATGTATATGCCGGCAAAGGAGACAAATCCCGAAGAAAAAAACGCCAGTCCATTTGGAAAGTTAGGATTATTGAAAAATACAGAGGGGATTTACTACAGAAAACAGCCAGATCTGAACAAATTACCGGAGGATATTGTCTGGTTTTTATTGGTAGATAAGGAAAAAAACCGTACGTCTGTTTATCTGGATGATCTGTGGAAAGAAATGGACAGTCCAGGAAAGATACTGCAGTTGAAACGTACAGCATTGATAGAGATGTTAGAGCGTCTGGAGGAAAAAGATAAGATCGTAATGAACCGCACTGCAGGTCTTAATATGATTTATTGGGAAAAAGGATTGACCGGGGAAATGATCGTAAAAAATTATTACGAAAGATAAAGACATATAGGAGTTGCCGGAATGGAACAATGGAGAAACTTAATACATATCAACCGTAATTTCCAAAAAGCAGTCAATTTGCAGCTTGATATAGGAGATCATGGAAGAATTGAACATTATATACCGACACGGTCATCCATGTTGATATTGCGCAGATATTTAAAAGCTGTGACGGGAGAGGCAAAAGAACATGCAACTGTTTTAATCGGTCCGTATGGAAAGGGAAAATCCCATTTATTACTGGTATTGCTTTCAATTCTTTCCTGTGACCTGCCACAGAGTGTTTTTGAAAAAATAAAGATCACAGATCCGGAGACAGCGGATTTAGTCACGCAGATCCGGAAGGAGAATAAAAAATATTTACCGGTATTGGTTTCTTCTGTACCGGGGTTTTCCATGAATCAGATTTTATTATTCGCACTGCGCGAGGCATTGGAGAAAAATGGTTTGTCGGATATTGCACCGGAGACTGCATTCACAGAAGCACTTAGAATCCTTGAAAAGTGGGAAAAGGAATATTCGGATGTGTATGCCAGATTTTGTGAGTATCTGACGGAACATCAGACAGATGTGCAGGATTTGAAAAAGAATCTGAAAAGAAAACATAAACAGTCATTGGAATTATTTAAAGAATTATATCCGATGCTGACGGCAGGAAGCACTTTTATGCCATTGATGCAGTCTGAGACCATACGGTCATATCAGCAGATTATAAGAAGTCTGACAGAAGAATGTGGTTATGAGGGCATCTTTATTATTTTTGATGAATTCAGTAAATATATAGAAGGACATGAGAAATCCGGTTTTGCAGAGGATATGAAAACGCTGCAGGATATGTGCGAATTGGCGGAAAGTTCCGATCAGAAATTATTTTTTACAATGGTGGCACATAAAAGTATTCATGAGTATACCAGGAGTATAGACACTTCCATGAAAAATGCGTTTCGCGGAGTAGAAGGAAGAATTTCAGAGATATCTTTCGTCGTATCCGCACAAAATAATTATGAATTGATCGCCAATTCAATCCGGAAGGAAGAACCTGCGTTTTCGAAACAATATGAAAAAGAGATTGTGAAAAATGAGCAGGGGAAGCTCCAGAAGTTATCCTATCAGCTTCCATGTTTTCAGAAATTATTTTCAGAGCAGGACTTTGAACGGATCGTTGCCAAAGGATGTTTCCCGCTGACACCGCTTGCTGCGTATGCATTACTTCATATCAGTGAACGTGTTGCACAGAATGAGAGAACAATATTTACATTTTTAGCAGATGATGGACAGGGAAGTTTATCATGGCTGTTAGAGCGGAATGAAGAAAACTGGGTAGGCGTTGATAAAATTTATGATTATTTTAAATCAATGTTCCGTGAAACCGAAGATGTACCGATGATCCATTCAGAGTGGCTGAAGGCAGAGTATGCGTTGGGAAAAGCGGAAACGGAAGATGAGAAAGCTGTCATAAAAGCAATCGCAGTAATCCGTATGTTACATAGAGAGGATGAACTTCCTGCACAGGATCAGGCAATCTGTCTTGCATTAGGGATGGACCCGGAAAAGAAGTATCGTCCTGCAATGGAAAAATTAAAAAAAGATGGGATTTTAATGTTCCGCAGCAGTGTCGGAGTATATGCATTTCGCAGCAATGCAGGCGTTGATGTGGAAAAAGAAATCACGAAGAAGATGGATGAGCAAAAAGGGCACTGTAATTTTTGCCAGATTCTGTCAGAGGCTGCAGACACAGAGTATGAACTGCCAAAGCAGTATAATCAGGAATATGCGATGACACGCTATTTTCAGTATGAGTATATGTTTGCAGAAGAGTTTTTTGCCCTGGAAAATACAAGATATCTGTTTGATGAAAAGTTTTCAGACGGAAAAATTATAGTGATGCCGGAAAAAGAAAAACCCCAAACAGATGAGATACAAAAGCAGTTAGATAAACTGGCGGATAAAAGAATTCTTGTGTTAGTGTCCGACCAACGTTTTGACAAAGAGGAATTATTACTTCGCTATCAGGCGGTTATGACGTTAAAAGGGGACAAACGCTTTATTGAAGAAAATGAAGTGCTGCTGCAGGAACTGGAATTATGTGCTGAGGATATCCGGTTTGAAATTAATATCTATCTGGAAGAGCATTATCTGCCGGAGAGCGGAAAGGTAATAGTTCTCCAGACGCAAAAGAAAAAAGAAAAGTGTACAACGGCCGCAGAATTTAATCAGATATTAAGTGATGTCTGCAGAGAATATTATGGCTACGCGCCGCGTGTAAACCATGAACTGTTAAATATTGAACACATCGGCAAGCAGTATTTAAGAGCGCGCAATCAGGTGATCGATAAAATGTTAGGGCATGAGGATCTGTCTGTGTACCAAAAAGGAACCATGCCGGAGGCTATGGTATATCGTGCTGCATTTGTGCATACCAGAGGGGATAAGGGCTGTCAGAAAGTTAGTTTAGAGATAGATCGTTTTTTTGCGGAATGTGCAGGTGAAAAAAAGTCTTTTCAGATATTATACCAGCGATTGCAGGGAAAATGTTTTGGCGCAAGGCGAGGAGTGATTCCATTGTTTCTGGCAAAAAAATTATCTGAAATTGAAGGAACAGCGGTCATTTATATTGGGGAGAAAGAGCTGGAAATTACTTCGGATAACCTGAATCATGTGAATGATTTTCCAGAAAACTATGCATTGTATCTGGAGCTGGAAACCGTTGAAAAAGAAAAATATTTAAAAAAATTGGAAAAGATTTTTGAATGTGATACGGAGAAGTTTTCCGGACAGAGCAGATTCGCACAGATTGCTGCCTGCATGCAGAAATGGTATCGGTCACTTCCCCAGTACACGATGATAACACTAAATCTTCCGGAAAATCAAAGTGGATCGATAAAGAAACTTAGGAATCTGTTGAGAAGAGCAGAAATCAATCCAAGAGAATTGTTATTTGAAAAAATTCCGGCATGCTATGGAGAACCTGGTTTTGAGCAAACGGCACAGGATTTAAAAGAAAGTAAAAAAATATTAGATGATGTATTTATTACATTAAAAAAACAGGTCGCAGGAAACATAAAGCGCGAATTTGGAAAAACGCAGAATGTGAGTCTGAAAGCATGTTTACACGAATGGTATCTGGCACAGAATTATTCATCAAGAAATCATGTACTGGCAACGGCAGAGAGTGAATTTTTGAATTATTTAGAGAAACTTTCTACCAATGATGAGGGAGAAATTGTATCAGCGTTGTCTTATATTTTATCAGGGGTATATTTAGAGGACTGGAATGATACAAACTTTGTAGAATTTCAGGAGAAATTGCACGCGGTAAAAGCTGAAGTTGAAAAACTTGAGGAACATGGTAAAGATGCAGGTGGCAGCAGTCGTATCCTGTTGACAGACCAGAATGGAAATGCCATAGAAAAGTATTATAATGCGGATATTTCGGATACAACGAGCCTTTACTTAAAGAATATGTTAGAAGAGGCATTGGAGGACTTTGGGAATACGCTCGAAACAAATCAGAAGGTTGCAGTGCTGGTGCAGACTTTAGAGGGATTATTACAGTAAGAGAAGAGGAGATTGGTTATGGAAGAAATTTATCTTGATAATGCAGCGACGACATTTCCAAAACCAGAATGTGTATATCAGGCAATGGATGAAATTGCGCGGACCGGTGCTGTCAATGCAGGCAGGGGTTCTTATGCGCTGGCGCGGCAGGCATCCGGGTTGATTGAGAGTACAAGAAAACAGATCAAAGAACTTGCAGGAGCAGATGATGTAGCAGAGGTTGTGTTTACAGCCTCTGCTACGCTTGCATGTAACGTGATTTTAGGGGGACTCGAATGGAAACAGACGGATATCGTATATGTTTCACCTTTTGAGCACAATGCAATGATGAGAGTGTTGTATCATTACCAGAAACAATATGGATTTAAAATTATCGAACTTGCATTAAACAGGGAGTCGTTAGAATTAGATTTGTCACAGATCAGGTTTCAGTTCACCAGAGAACATCCAACAGTCGTTGTTATGAGTCATGTCAGCAATGTGACAGGTTACATTCTGCCAATCAATGAGGTGGCAGAGTCAGCAAAACAATATGGAGCAGTTGTGGCGGTGGATGGTTCACAGGCGCTTGGGCTTGTGCCGGTAAAATTGAAAGAGAGTGGAATCGATTTTTATGTTTTTGCGGGGCATAAAACACTCTATGGTCCGTTTGGAGTTGGAGGATTTATCAGTGAGGGGGATATTTCTTTAAAACCGTTTCTTGTGGGTGGAACAGGCAGTGATTCCTTAAACCCTGATATGCCAGGACAAATGCCGGGAATCTTAGAACCGGGAAGTCCCAATATAGTTGCGATTGCAGGATTACATGCAGCCTTAGAAGCGTGCTGTGACATGGAAAGGCAACTTTCACAAGAAAGAAAATTTGCAGAATATCTGATTGAAAAGCTAAAAAGAATAGACGGAGTTTTACTGTATCTGCCTTGGGATGAAATGAAACGAACCGGAATTGTTTCTTTTTCCATAGAGGGTTACCGTGCGGATGAAGTGGGGATGCTGCTCGATGAAGATTATCATATAGCGGTCAGAACAGGGTATCAATGTGTACCGCTGATCCATAAATATTTAAAAGATGAAAAATATGGCGGCGTGATCCGGGTGGGGATCGGACGTTTTACAAAGCAGAGTGAGTTGGAAATATTAATCAATGCGATAGAAGAAATTGCAGAAGGGTGAAGGAAAAATGGAAAATCAACGTTTGGATTTTGGAGAGATTGTCAGAAAAATTGCAGAGGATAAAATGCTGCTGCCGGATTTTCAGAGAGGATTTGTCTGGAAGGATGAAGAACAGAGAAAGATCGTAGCATCAGTTCTGGCAAAAATGCCGATAGGGAGTATTTTACTGTTGAAATCAAAGCCGGATGAGTATGCATCGAAGTCAATCGGTATGAAAGAAAAAAATACATATCAAAGATGGTGAGGTCGAATTTCTACTGGATGGACAGCAGCGTATGACAGCGCTTACGAATGTTTTTTCAAATGTGATTTATGAAAAATGTAAAATGTTTTCAAAATTGAGTTCACGGGCATTACAGCGAAGATTTTTTTTAAGAATTCCAAAGTGGGAGAACTGTAAAGAAGAGGCAGATCTGTTTGGAGTCCATAATTTGACTTTTCCCATATCAGATTCTGCGGAACCGGATTTTCTGACAGCGGATATTTTACCGTTTATTAAATGTGCCGCATTTTTTAATCAGGATGGAGAGCCGTATAATCCACAGCAGTCTTTGTCGACCCGTCTGGATGATTTTTGTCTGACAAATGAGGATGGATATTTAGTACCGCTGTATTTGATGGTGGCACCGGAAAATATAAAAAAGGCGCAGATAATGCTGCGCTATAATACGATCACCTCTGATATTGCAGGTAAAATCGGAGATGAGATCAGACAGCATTTTACAGATTTGCCGGATGAAAATAAGAATGATTTTATAGCAGAGATTTTTGGAAATGATGAAAACTGTAATGAAATAAAAGAAGATCATTCTAAGTTCGGTGAAAAAGTGCAAGAAAAACAAATGGTGTGGAAAGTCTGTCTGACAAATTATCTGGATTCCTGTGTAAAGAATATGGCGTTGAATAAGATTGAGGTATCGGGGGAACAGCGTGACAGGGCGATCGATATCTATGAGAATTTAAATCGTGGAGGAATCAGTTTAAATACTTTTGATCTGGTTATGGCGAGAGTTGCAAAAGTAAGTACAGATAATTTTTATCGTCGTCTGGTCAGGTATATTCAGGAAGAAAAAAGTTATGACAAACAGGTCTTACCGGATCAGATTGTTCCCTTGATTGGGAAAAAAATACAAAATAATCAATACAATGCATCCATCAGTACGGGATGTTATAACGAGGAAAAGAATGACATAGCAGGAAAGTATATTGATGTTTTTTTAGATGTGCTGTGTCTGTATTGCAATAACAAGTTATTTGAACCGGATAAATTCAAATTAGATTATATAAAGAAGAAGCAGATTCTGATGTTAGCACCAACGGATATTAATGATAATGCGAAAAAGGTTTGTGATGCCATAGACAGGGCAATGTTTTTCTTTCAGAGCAGATGCGGAATCCGGAATATCCAGGAAATAAATTATTCTTTGATGATTGTCTTAGTGGCAGTTATATTTTTAAAGGATGAGTGGTTTAACGATAAAACTGTTCACGATATTTTAGAAGCGTGGTATTGGTCATCATTATTTTCCGGCGAGTATGATAAAGATCAGAATATAAAGATGATCGCGCATCTTCAGACCATGGTAAAGACAATGCAGGCATCCAGCCGAAAAGAGAATGTTGACTGGATTGCAAATATCAAAAATTATGTGTTGGAAGCACAGAATTTTTCAGATGAAAAGTTTTTACTGATGGAAAAGGCGGATGAAGACCGTATCCCGAAAAAAGTGATGCGCATGTTTATGTGTCAGTATCTGCTGTCAAAGACATATAAGGATATGTTTGACGAAAATAAAATTTTAAGTGCATATTCCGATGAAACAGAAAGATTTGAGGCACATCATATTATACCGCTTGGAACAGTAAAAAAGGTAGGGGAATCTACGAAAAAACTTCGTGATGATGAAAAAAATATCTGCAACTCGCCTTTAAATTTTGTGTACATAACGAAAAAAGCAAATAAGGAAATATCCGATGAATCCTTAAAAGATTATGTACAGAAGATCAACGCGGAAGCAAAAGCAAAACTGCATATTACGGCTTATACAAATTCGGATATACCACAAGATCAGGTAAAACAGATTTTAAGGGAACGGTATGATTTCCTGAAGGGGGATATCAGGGAGCGGATCAGTACTTTATTAAGTTAAATACGGCTTGGAAAGTGCAGATAAAGATATTGTTTTACGAAAGAACAATGCAGGATGGAGGTATTTTATGAAAGAGGTCAGTGAAAAAGTAATGCGGAATATGATTTTTGAGGTTCTTCATGTGGAGCGTAAAAATTTGCGGAGCAAGGCAAAAACAGATCAGAGGATGGCGGAAGAACTTGCAAAGATCATAGTTGATTATGCGAAGATGTCAGTGTAGCAGACTTAGGGGGAGAATAGCATGAAATTCCAGAGCATTACAATGAATAATTTTATGAGGTATAAGGGGCAGAATGTAATCGAGTTCAGCTGCGATGAAAAAAGAAATGTTACTGTCGTGCTGGGAGATAATACGGTTGGCAAGACAACAATTGCACAGGCATTTCGCTGGGTGCTTTATGGTGCGGTATTGACAGAACGCGGAAAGCAGCAGGAAGACTACCAGCTGTTAAACAATGATATTCTGGCAATGATGGATGCGAACAGTAAAGCGGATGTTACGGTGGAACTGGTTGCTGTTGATGATGAAAAAAGATACCGGATCAAGCGTGAAATCCATTATACGCGTGCATATCCACAGTTGATCGCAAAAGAATTTTATAAGAAAGTTTCACTGGAAATATCAGAAAAGGATGATCCAAATGCCGGTATTTCTGTGGAAACGGAAAAAATAGAAGAGGTAATCCGTGAATTATTTCCCAAAAATCTGTCACATTATTTTTTGTTTGATGGAGAGAGATGGAATGATGTAACTGTTAACGGTGTGCGTGAAAATATTAAAGAGTCTGTACATACACTGACCGGATTATCTGCGTATCAGGCTGCAATCTGGCATTTGAAGGATATGGGAAGTCATTCCGTTATTAAAAAGTTCAAAGGAAAGATATCAGGTTCTGGTAATATGTATGATAATCTGGAAAAAGACCGGAATCGCATGGAACATGAGATAGAGCAGTGTAAAGATAAGATAAAAAATATCGAAATCAATATACAAAACAATAATGAAAAAATAGAGGAGGTGCAGCAGTATCTTCTTGAAAATAAGAATACGGAAATTTTGCAGGCAAAATATAACCAGTTATTAGTAGTAAGAAGAACGCAGGCGGAAAGAGGAGTTGCTGCATATAAAAGTCTGGTAAATTTATTCAGTGATAAAGCTTATATGTTGTTTGCGAAACCGATGATAGAGGCATCTGTGAAAATGGTAAAATCTGTTGCAGGAGAGCGGCGTGACATACCGCATATGCATCAGGCAAGTATTGACTATATTATAAAAACAGGCAGATGTATCTGTGGAACTCCGATTTTACCGAATTCTAAGGAATTAGAATGTCTGATGGAACAGAGAAATTTTCTTCCGCCGGCAGATATTGGTTCATTGCTGGGTGAGTTTGAACGGACAGGACAGCGCTGGAACCGGCAAAGCAATTCTGTTTATGATGATTTAAGAGAAGATGCGCAAAATGTGGATCAGAGCATCCGGGCTTACGAGGAAACCTGTAATCAGTTAGCAGGGATGGAACAGCAGATGGACAGGCAGACAGACTTTGCCGAAAAAAGAAAAATGCTGAAATATTATCAGAGTGAAAACAGTAAATTAGGGGTGGAAAAGGGAACACTGCAGGGACAGATCTTAAATTTTGAGCGGCAGATCGAACGAACAGAAGCTGAGATGAAGAGTCAGGAAGTCAGAAGCGAAGAAAATAAAAAATGGCGAGAGCGTGTAGATTTGGCAGAAGCATTATATACAAGATTAAAAAATGATTTTGAGGTAAAAAAGAATAAGACATTTCTGGAATTAAACGGACAGATCCAAAAAAATTTTGAGCGTATGTTCAATGCGAAAGATAAAAGAATACAGTTGACGGAAAATTATGAGATTCAGATGTTATATCCTACAGATGTGGGTTTCCGCGAAGAGAAGAATCTGTCAGAGGGCGAAAAGATAGCACGCAATTTTGCATTTATCGTTACGATCATGGAATACAGCAGAAATAAAAAGGCTGAGCATCTTGGAGTGGAAAGTGGAGGAGATACACTGCCGATTGTTTTAGACGGACCGTTTTCTAAACTGGGGGATAAAAATATTAGTCTGATTGCAAAAGTTTTGCCGGAAGTATCAGAACAGGTAATTATTTTTATGCTGGACAAGGACTGGAAGTACACAGGACTCGATGAATATGTCGGTGCGTCTTATTATATTGAAAAAGCAGCTGACGAGGCATATGCGTCCATACGGAAAGTAGAATCTGACCAGTAGCGGAAGGGGATACAAAAGATGGGGAATTATGAATTTTTTAAGAAGGAGTTTGAATTTCATGGAAAGCATGCCAGGATGGCAGGTGAATTGTGGGTAAAAGGTGACTATGAGCATACCTATTTCCGGAGACTGATCGATCTGAATATGGTGGCAGCAGTGGTGGGATTTAGCGTAGACCGTAAAGCAAAGGAAGATTTCTCGCCGTTTGGGACAAAGAGCATTTTAGCCGAGCAGGTCATCAATGCAAAAGAAGAATTAGATTTTATTATGCAGATGATGATCATGCTGGATGCGAAAGAAAGCATGCCGGCTGAGGAAGCAGTAAAAAAAGCATTCCGGGGTGCGGAGACGGAGGAAGAATTTCAGGCTTATCAGTCCATGTTTCATGATTATGTCAGAGGCGGGGTAGAGGAACTGTATGAGAGACTGATCATTCAAAAAGCAGAACCGGACAGTGAATTTTATGATAATAAAACAGCAAATCTGATGTCTGTGTTAGAAAGATTTGGTTATGGTTTACAGGATATGGAGGAGTAATAATTTTACATGATTTTTGAAGGAAAAATGTAAAAAAAATAAAAAACAGGTATTTACAATCGTCGAAAACAGGGGTATAATTTAAGAGAATTATATCATACCAAGTGATAATTAGGTTATTACAATAAGGTAAGAAACCTAAAAGCTCTAATCCCATTCTTCGGAATGGGATTATCTTTTATACAGAAGTTTATTCATGACAATGACCGGTATGCGGATCATTGTTGAAGCGCGCAGAATAAAACAGTTGTCCCGTTTGCTGGTATGAGAGAGAACGGTTCAGATGAGAGGAGAAGGAACATGGACGAAAAAATGGATTATCGTATTGGGTTGGATATTGGTATTGCATCCGTCGGCTGGGCGGTATTACAGAACAACAGTGATGACGAGCCGGTTCGTATCGTAGACCTTGGGGTAAGGATATTTGATACAGCAGAAATCCCGAAAACAGGTGAATCTTTGGCGGGACCAAGGAGAGCTGCACGAACGACAAGAAGGCGGCTTAGAAGAAGAAAACATCGTTTAGACAGAATCAAATGGCTCTTTGAGAATCAGGGTCTGATAAATATTGATGACTTTCTGAAACGATATAACATGGCAGGGTTACCGGATGTTTATCAGCTTCGCTATGAGGCATTAGACCGGAAACTGACGGATGAAGAATTAGCACAGGTGTTGCTTCATATTGCAAAACACCGTGGATTTCGTTCGACTAGAAAGGCAGAGACGGCTGCAAAGGAAAATGGTGCAGTTTTAAAAGCGACGGATGAAAATCAAAAGCGGATGCAGGAAAAGGGATATCGTACGGTCGGGGAGATGATTTATTTAGATGAAGCATTTCGAACCGGATGTTCCTGGTCAGAAAAGGGATATATTCTCACCCCACGCAATAAAGCAGAAAATTATCAGCACACCATGTTAAGGGCAATGCTTGTGGAAGAAGTCAAAGAAATTTTCTCCAGCCAGAGACGTCTTGGAAATGAAAAAGCGACGGAAGAATTAGAAGAAAAATATTTGGAAATCATGACAAGTCAGAGATCTTTTGATTTAGGACCAGGCATGCAGCCGGATGGAAAGCCAAGTCCATATGCGATGGAAGGTTTTTCGGACAGAGTTGGAAAATGTACATTTCTTGGAGATCAGGGGGAGCTGCGCGGCGCAAAGGGAACTTATACGGCAGAATATTTTGTGGCACTGCAGAAAATAAATCATACAAAACTGGTTAACCAGGATGGAGAGACCAGAAACTTTACAGAAGAGGAACGACGGGCACTGACTTTGCTGTTATTCACACAGAAGGAAGTGAAGTACGCAGCAGTTCGCAAGAAGTTAGGTTTGCCGGAGGATATTCTTTTTTATAATTTAAATTATAAAAAAGCTGCCACGAAAGAAGAACAGCAAAAAGAAAATCAAAATACGGAAAAAGCAAAATTTATTGGGATGCCATACTACCATGATTACAAGAAATGTTTGGAAGAACGGGTGAAATATCTGACAGAAAATGAAGTCAGGGATCTGTTTGATGAGATTGGTATGATCCTGACCTGTTATAAGAATGATGACAGTCGTACGGAGCGGCTGGCTAAGCTGGGACTTGTACCGATAGAGATGGAAGGGTTATTGGCGTATACACCGACGAAGTTTCAGCATCTTTCGATGAAAGCGATGCGGAATATTATCCCGTTTTTGGAAAAAGGCATGACTTATGATAAAGCATGTGAGGAAGCCGGATATGATTTTAAGGCGGATTCTAAGGGGATTAAGCAGAAGTTATTAACAGGAGAAAAGGTAAATCAGACGATCAATGAGATTACAAATCCGGTAGTAAAGCGTTCTGTATCACAGACTGTCAAAGTGATCAATGCAATTATCCGTACCTATGGCAGTCCACAGGCAATCAATATTGAGCTTGCAAGAGAAATGTCAAAGACTTTTGAAGAACGCCGGAAAATAAAAGGTGATATGGAAAAACGCCAGAAGAATAACGAAGATGTGAAAAAGCAGATTCAGGAATTGGGAAAATTATCACCAACCGGACAGGATATTTTAAAATATCGCCTGTGGCAGGAACAGCAGGGAATCTGTATGTATTCCGGTAAGACTATTCCATTGGAAGAACTGTTTAAACCGGGGTATGATATTGATCATATTTTGCCATACAGTATTACATTTGATGACAGTTTTCGGAATAAGGTACTTGTCACTTCTCAGGAAAACCGCCAAAAGGGAAACAGGACACCTTATGAATACATGGGAAATGATGAGCAGCGTTGGAATGAGTTTGAAACTCGTGTGAAGACGACGATACGGGATTATAAAAAACAGCAGAAACTTTTGAAAAAACATTTTTCAGAGGAAGAGCGTAGTGAATTTAAAGAGCGTAACTTAACGGATACAAAATATATTACAACCGTTATTTATAATATGATCCGTCAGAATCTTGAAATGGCACCGTTAAACCGTCCGGAAAAGAAAAAACAGGTACGCGCGGTAAATGGAGCAATTACGGCGTACTTAAGAAAACGCTGGGGATTACCTCAGAAAAATCGTGAGACGGATACACATCATGCGATGGATGCGGTTGTCATCGCCTGCTGTACGGATGGCATGATCCAGAAAATATCGCGATATACGAAAGTAAGAGAGAGATGTTACTCAAAAGGTACAGAGTTTGTGGATGCGGAGACAGGAGAAATCTTTCGACCGGAAGATTACAGCCGGGCAGAATGGGATGAGATATTTGGTGTTCATATTCCAAAACCATGGGAGACATTCCGGGCAGAACTGGATGTGAGAATGGGAGATGATCCGAAGGGATTTTTGGATACCCATTCTGATGTTGCCTTAGAATTAGATTATCCAGAGTATATTTATGAGAATCTTCGTCCGATCTTTGTCTCAAGAATGCCAAATCATAAAGTGACAGGTGCTGCACATGCAGATACCATCCGCAGTCCGAGACATTTTAAGGATGAGGGGATCGTATTGACTAAGACAGCTTTGACAGATCTGAAGCTTGACAAACATGGTGAAATCGACGGCTACTATAATCCTCAAAGTGACCTTTTATTATACGAGGCATTGAAAAAACAGCTGTTGTTATATGGAAATGATGCAAAAAAGGCATTTGCACAGGATTTTCATAAACCGAAAGCGGACGGTACAGAAGGTCCGGTAGTACGGAAAGTCAAGATACAGAAAAAACAGACGATGGGTGTATTTGTGGATTCCGGAAATGGAATTGCAGAAAATGGCGGTATGGTCAGAATCGATGTATTTCGTGTGAATGGAAAGTACTATTTTGTACCGGTGTATACGGCGGATGTGGTGAAGAAGGTGCTGCCGAATAGGGCATCAACAGCAAATAAGCCATATAGTGAGTGGCGAACTATGGAAGATAAAGATTTTTTGTTCAGCTTGTATTCGAGAGATTTGGTGCATATAAAGAGTAAAAAAGGCATTCCGATAAAAAATGTGGATGGCAGCTTAGGAGAATCGAAAGAAGTATATGCATATTATATTGGAGCAGATATTTCTGGAGCGAAAATAGAAGGGAAAGCACATGATAGCCGATATACTTTTAGAGGAATTGGGGTACAAAAATTAGAATTAATAGAAAAGTGTCAGGTAGATATTTTAGGGCATATATCTACAGTAAAAAATGAAAAACGAATGGGTTTTTCTTGATAAAAACATGGAGGATAAATGGGGTTTCGAAATATTAAGATAGACAGTCATGTAAAACTGTCCATCAAAAATCAGCAGTTATATATTGAAACAGACATACTCAGACAGATTCCACTGGAGGATATCAACTGTATCATCATAGAAAATCAGACAGTAACAGTCTCTGCTTATTTGCTCCAGAAGATGGCAGATATGGGAATTACGGTCTATGTCTGTGATGAAAAGCATCTTCCGAATGCAGTACTGCTTCCAATGGTAAGGCACAGTCGTCATTTTAAAATTCTGAAATATCAGATAGAGGCAGGAAAACCCTTACAGAAAAGACTTTGGCAGCAGATCGTGGTTCGAAAGATCAGAAACCAGGCATTGTGTTTAGCCTATCTTGATTTAGACGGATCAGAAGAATTAATGAAAATGTGCAAAGAAGTACAGTCTGGTGATCGGACACATGTGGAGGCGAAAGCAGCAGCTTTTTATTTTAAAAGTCTGTATGGATTGGGATTTTCACGGGGCAATGATCATGTCATTAACTCGGCATTAAATTATGGTTATGCCATTGTAAGAGGTCTGATTGCCCGCTCCATTGTCTGTTATGGATTGGAGCCTTCGATTGGAGTGTTCCACCATAGTGAACTGAATAATTTTAATTTGGCTGATGATATGATTGAACCATTTCGTCCCTTAGTTGACCTGTATGTATCCCAGAATTATGATGTAGCAGAAATTGACAGTGATCTTACGCCAGAAAGAAAACGTGATATTTTTGGTATTATAAATTATGATATGGATGTGAAAGGGGAAAAACGCATTATCAGTAATTGTATTGATATGCTGGTGGCAAGTTACAGTAGTGCTCTGCAGGGAAAAAGATCAGATTTGGAGTTGCCGGAACTGATGCAATTACAGGTACATAGCTATGAATAAGTTTATGAGAATGTTAGTGTTTTTTGATCTGCCAGTAGTAACTGCAAAAGAGAAAAAGGATGCCGCGAAATTTCGTAAATTTTTATTGAAAGATGGCTACAATATGGTGCAGTGGTCTGTATATTCCAGAATATGCAATGGGATGGATGCAGTTGCGATGCATAAGCAGCGTTTAAAACAAAATCTGCCTATAAAAGGATCTGTACGTGCATTGGTTTTAACAGAAAAGCAGTATGAATCTATGGAAGTCATGTTGGGAACAAAAACATTTGAGGATACCCCTGAATCGATAGAATTAATGGATGTTTTTTGAAAAAAGAAGATTTTCGATAGAATTTAACTTCCAAATTAAAGATTTTTTTTAGATGAAATCCCCACGAATCCCTGTAGTTCGTGGGGATTTGTGCTCCCTAATTATACCATACCAAGTGATAACAGGGAATTACAACAGAGGGTAAGCCTAATTTTGGCTTGTTTAATTATACCATACCAAGTGATAACAGGGAATTACAACCAGTTCTGCTCGAAACTGTTACCGTTAAAATTATACCATACCAAGTGATAACAGGGAATTACAACCGTTAAACGTAATTGAATCTCCAAAATTTTATTATACCATACCAAGTGATAACAGGGAATTACAACGTATGCAAGTAATTTTTCATATCGAAAAAAATTATACCATACCAAGTGATAACAGGGAATTACAACCAAGAGCTTATTACGATGAGCAGATTGCATATTATACCATACCAAGTGATAACAGGGAATTACAACGTCCATATTGATGACATCTGCACCGCTGTTATTATACCATACCAAGTGATAACAGGGAATTACAACTGTTCACGGAACGGTTTAGCTAAACGCCCAATTATACCATACCAAGTGATAACAGGGAATTACAACAACATGGTTAAAGGTTACATAATAGCCAACATTATACCATACCAAGTGATAACAGGGAATTACAACCGGAGATGAGGTTGTATCCGTAACCTCTCAATTATACCATACCAAGTGATAACAGGGAATTACAACAGAAATGCACACCATGTTTCATACTGGTCAATTATACCATACCAAGTGATAACAGGGAATTACAACTTGACGAATGCAGATTATGAAAGTTGTTTGATTATACCATACCAAGTGATAATGAGGAAAATCAGAAAAGTATATTGAAATTACGGAAAAACCGTAATCAAGCTTTACACTACAACAAAAAAACAGGAAACCTTGCAAATCAAAGTTCCCTGTTTTTAACAGAAGAGCGCGAGACGGGACTCGAACCCGCGGCCCCGACCTTGGCAAGGTCGTGCTCCACCAACTGAGCCACTCGCGCATATATGAAATTGTATTGTAGCTTTTAAAGAGCGCGAGACGGGACTCGAACCCGCGGCCCCGACCTTGGCAAGGTCGTGCTCCACCAACTGAGCCACTCGCGCATATGTAAATTGTTTTGTATCTGTCTGCCAGACACATTTAATATCATACTATGGAAAAAGTAATTTGTCAACAATTTTTTGAAAAAATTTAACAGAAAAATTTAACAGAAATTTTGGATACCGAAATAGAAATGTGAGTGCGGATCTGCGGCGAAAAAAAAGAAAAACAGAATGAAAACGATACTTTTTAGGGGTAGAACTCATAAATGAAGAGTGTTACAATAAAGGACATGGGAAAATGGTCACAGAAATTTAAAATATGACTTTGTAAGGCCAAAGGGGTGGCAGAATGTACAAAAAAATGCGAAGATTCGTACTGTAGCAGTTTTATGTGCAATATTGTTAATTTTAGGAATAGCATTATTTGGATGTTTTGGGCAGATACGGAGCAGTTTACAGCAGCAGTTGATGAGCAGCATTGAGGGGATGGCAGAACAGAATGTAATATTGGTAGAGAAAGAAGTAAGCACGCGTTTTAGACTGCTTTCTGGTCTTGCGAGAGAGTCAGGCGGGGACGAAAAAATTATCGTTAATAAATTACAGGGATTTGTAGAGACGTATCAGTTTAAACGGATAGGATATATTGCGGCAGATGGTACAGCAAAAACGACGGATGGATATCGGCTGAATATGTCTGACAGAGATTTTTTCCAACAGTCGATGCAGGGAAAAAACTTTTTGACGGATGCATTTGAAGACAGGATTGATACTTCATATGAAACCATAAATGTATTCAGTGTACCGGTATATGAAAAAAATCAGAAAACGATAAAAGGTGTTCTGTTTGGAACCTGTGGATATGAGATGTTTGAGGAATGTCTGAAGAATGAGATATTTGAAGGACAGGCTTTTAATTACATCATAAAAATAGACGGTACGATCGTGGCAGGTTCTGGAAACAGTAAGAAATGGGGAATTGGAAAGAATATTTTTGTCACGGATGCCTCTGAGGATGAAAGAGATGACGATGCCAGAGATGACGATGCCAGGGATAAGATGATCAGTGACATGAAAGAGGGAAAAAGCGGCTATGGAATGGATCCAAAACGCAAAGAGGCCTCACTGTATTACTATATGCCGCTTAAAATAGAAGAAAGCGGTGAAACATGGTATGTAGTCACTGCGGTGTCGGAAAGTGTTTTAACAAGCCGTATGCAGGTGGTCATGGATGCGATCAACAGTCTGATGGTTATCATTCTGGCTGTGATATCTGTCAGTGTCGGGGTCTATATTTATTCGTGGCGCAAAAGTAAAAAAGAACTGATGACACTTGCGTATCAGGATCCCGTTACATTGGGAGATAATTTTGTGGCATTTAAGGAACGCGCGAAAAGTAAAAAAGATGGTGTAGGATGGCTGATCGCTATGGATGTGACAGATTTTAAGCTGATCAACAGCACCTGTGGAGTCAAAAAAGGTGATGAGGTGCTGCGTGTCATATGGGAGATTTTTGAAACCGAAACGGGAGAAAATGAACTGGCAGCGCATGTCAATGCCGACCGGTTTATATTGTTCTGGATGGATGAAAATCAGGAAAACATTAAGCAAAGACTGGAATATGTAATAAGAAAGATAGAAGAGATACCGGAACGTCTGGAAATACCAAATCTTTTCCCGGTGTTTGGAATTTTTCATACGATCGTATTAGATGAGATCGATCCTTTATACGGAAATGCAGTGCAGGCAAAGCATCAGATCAAAGGAAGGCGTGACAGGCATTATATATTTTATGATGAGCTGAACCATGAGAGTATTCAGGAAAACCGTGAATTAGAAGAACATTTTGAAACAGCGCTTGAAAACGAAGAGTTTGAAATCTGGTATCAGCCAAAATACAGTGCACATTCGAGAAAGCTTGTGGGAGCGGAGGCTCTTGTGCGATGGCGCAGGGCGGATGGAGCACTGATTCCGCCGCTTAAGTTTATTCCATTGTTTGAACGGAATGGAAATATCATCCGGCTCGATGAGTATGTATTCCGAGCTGTGTGCAGGCAGCAGAAAGAGTGGCAGAAACAGGGACAGAAGATGCTTCCTGTTTCGGTAAACATTTCGCGTGTCAGCCTCTATTATTCAAGTGTCGTTGAAAAATATGAAAGTATTATCCGGTCGTTTGACCTTGATTCGAAATACATTCAGCTGGAGATTACAGAAAGTGCAACGATTGATAATAATGAAATATTTAATCTGTTAGAGCAGTTTCACACGGCAGGATTTAAGATACTTCTGGACGATTTCGGAAGTGGATATTCATACCTTGCAGCTTTAAACCGTATGCATTTCGATACGATCAAGCTGGATAAAAGTCTTGTCGATTACATAGGGGACGATAACGGAGAGAAATTGTTAAATTCAATTACAAAGCTGGCACAGAGTTTTGGCATGGAAATTACGGCAGAGGGTGTTGAGACGGTAGAGCAGCTGATGTTTTTGTGCAATCTGGACTGTGATGATATTCAGGGATACTATTTTTCGCGTCCACTGCCGGTAAAAGAATATGAAGAATGTTTAAAAGAAGCGTGCATGTAATATGCTTCGCACTCATACAATATAACAATCGATACCATGGAGGTACAGGGTGAGCGCAAAGACGAGGATCGTGGTCCTTCATATGAAGGAGGTTATCTATACAGCGATATTTGTCGGACTTGGGATCGTATTGGTCATATTGCTGCTTTTCATGTTTTTACCTAAAAAACAGAAGGGCGATGCAGAGCCAACGATGCAGTATACGGCAGGCGTATACACTTCGTCGGTAATGATGGGCAGCCAGTCAGCCGATGTACAGGTCATTGTAGATGAAAACCGTATACAATCCATTTCCCTGGTCAGTCTGGATGAAACAGTGGCGACAATGTATCCGCTTATGGAGCCGGCATTGGAAAATGTCAGTGAACAGGTGATAAAACAGCAGTCGACGGAAGGGATTACATATCATACGGATAATCAGTATACATCGATCGTACTTTTAAATGCGATTGAAAATGCACTTGCGAAAGCGGAGATCGCAGAGGGAGAGGCAGATTAACACAGTTTAAAATCAAAGAATGAGAGGTTTGAGAACTGTGTGTTGTCAAGAATCAAAAAAGGTTCCGGATGTACCGGAACCTTTTTGTGTAAAAAAGTTATTCTTCTGTGTTGAGCGTATCCATGTAATTATTGATAGCATCAAGATCAGCATAGATCGTTTTGATCGGTCTGCTCTTTTCGTAAGCGTTATAACCGGAGTATCCTGCCCATCCCACGATAAGTAATGCAATTAACCATCCACAGATGGTGCCTGCGATACGTTTTCTTTTTTCTTTTGCAAGAATCTTTTTGCGGTTTGCTTTCTCTTCTTTATAGCGGTCAACTTTTGCCTGACTCATAATCATCCTCCGTTTTATTATTCACATGCCCAGCATGGATAAAAATCAAATAAACATAATGATAATATACCCCATTCTGTTAGAAAAAGCAATAGAAATACACCTTGTCATTTTCGTGGAAATTGGGTAAAATGAGAGTTTGAGAGAGAAGAAACTGTGCGCGGGATAAGAGCATGATGCTTGAAAAGCAGTGCAGTGATCAGAATGGAGAATCGTGTGAAAAAAAGATCTTTCACACGGCTATTTGTTCCTGAGCAAAAACAAATAGCTTTGATGGCAAGGCATAAAAAAACATGCCTCCGAGAATTTAAGATTCTCGTCGCCTCTTCGCAATAAGTTGCTCAGAAATGAGGATTTTTATGAATTTAATTGTAGCGGCAGATGAAAACTGGGCGATCGGTAATAAAAATGAATTGCTGGTGCGGATTCCGGCAGATCAGAAGTTTTTCCGTGAGACGACGATGGGCAAAGTGGTTGTGATGGGACGAAAGACATTGGAGACATTTCCAAATGGACTGCCTTTAATGGGGCGGACGAATATTGTGCTGACACATGATAAAAAGTTCCGGGTTCCGGGAACACTGATCGTGCATGATATGGAAGAATTACATGAAGAGTTAGAAAAGTATAACAGCGAAGATATTTATGTAATCGGCGGGGAATCTGTTTATCGCCAGCTCATCGATGAATGTGATGTGGCGCATGTCACAAAAATCGATTTTGCATACGATGCGGATGCACATTTCCCGGATCTGGATGCAGATCCGGCATGGGAGATAACGGCAGACAGTGAGGAACAGACGTATTTTGATCTTGAGTATTATTTTTACCGGTATGAGAGAGTCAGAAAATAAGTAAACGTAAACAGAAAGCAGTGCAGCAAAGATGGAAAATTTTATTTACAGTATCAATGTGACGTTTCCGATTTTTTTAGTGATGGTCATCGGCTATTTTTTAAAACAGATCGGTATGTTAAACGACAATTTTGTCACGGTGGCAAACCGTTTTAATTTTAAGGTAACACTGCCGTTTATGCTGTTCCGTGATATTGCGGGCGTGGATATCAGGGCAGTATTCGATTTAAAATATGTATTGTTTTGTGCGCTTGTCAGTACCGCGTGTTTCTGGCTGATCTGGGGTGGCGTGAAACTGTTTTTAAAGGATCAGACTATGCGGGGAGCTTTTGTGCAGGCATCGTTCCGCAGTAGTGCGGCGGTGATGGGACTTGCCTTTATCCAGAATATCTATGGAACCTCGGCGATGGGGCCGCTTATGATCGTCAGTGCGGTGCCGCTTTATAATATTTTTTCCGTGATCGTGCTGACCTTTGAGGGAGAAAATGCAAGCGGGGTGGATGGAAAACAAAAAATCAAAGAGGCATGTATCGGAATCGCCAAAAACCCGATCATTCTTGGCATTTTAGCAGGATTGATCGTCGGACTTTTAGGAATCGAATTTCCAACGATTATCAATAAGACGGTCAACAGTGTGGCGCAGATGGCTACACCGCTTGCACTGATCACGATCGGAGCCGGATTTGAGGGCAGAAAGGCACTTGCGAAGATCAAGCCGACGATCGCGGCATCTCTGATCAAGTTAGTGATCCAGCCGCTCATTTTCCTTCCGGTCGCAGTCTGGATGGGATTTGGTGGGGAGAAAATGATCGCAATTCTGATCATGCTTGCATCCCCGACAACGCCGAGCTGTTATATCATGGCAAAGAGCATGAACAACGACGGTGTGCTGACGGCGAGTGTGATCGTGACGACAACGTTATTAGCGGCATTTACGCTGACCGGATGGATCTTTATCTTAAAATCAGTCGGGTTGATTGGATAAATAAAATCATTGCATTTCCCAGTGAGATGGGATATAGTTTTTTGAAAGAAAAAATACCTTGGTTTTTGGGAGGACGATATGGATATAACAGGCAGAAAATTATTTGTAAAAGCGCTGCAGGAAGAGGGCGTGGATACCATTTTCGGTTATCCGGGCGGTACTGTGACGGATCTTTTCGATGAATTATATAAACAGGATAGTATTGACGTCGTCCTGCCAAGACATGAACAGGGACTGATCCATGCGGCGGAAGGATACGCGAAATCTACCGGAAAAGTCGGCGTGTGCTTAGTGACGAGTGGGCCGGGTGCGACCAATATCATTACAGGTCTTGCGGATGCGCATTATGACAGTATTCCACTGGTATGCTTTACGGGACAGGTTCCACTGTCTTTAATAGGAAATGATGCATTCCAGGAAGTAGATATTGTCGGAATGACAAGAAGTGTCACAAAATACGGTGTGACCGTGCGCAGACGGGAAGATTTGGGACGTATCATCAAGATGGCATTTTATATCGCATCCACCGGCAAGCCGGGACCGGTACTGATCGATATTCCGAAGGATATCCAGACGGCAGCAGGACCGGCGGAGTATCCGTCGAACATCCAGATCCGCGGTTATAAGCCGAATGAGTCGGTACATATCGGACAGTTGAAAAAAGCGTATAAACTGCTCCGCACCGCAAAGAAACCGCTGATCCTTGCCGGAGGAGGTATCAATATCGCACATGCGAATGACAAACTGCTCGCATTGGCGGAGAAGATGCAGATCCCGGTGGTCACAACGATCATGGGGAAAGGTGCGATCCCGACGAGCCATCCGCTTTACGTAGGAAACAGCGGTATGCATGGAAAATACGCAGCAAATATGGCAGTCAGTAAATGTGATGTGCTTTTTTCTATCGGAACAAGATTTAACGACCGTATTACAGGAGATCTGAATGAATTTGCACCGAAGGCGAAGATCGTACATATCGATGTGGATACGGCATCAATCTCCAGAAATGTCGTTGTGGATGTTCCGGTTGTATCGGATGCGAATCTGGCATTAGAAAAGCTGCTTGAATGGGCGGAATCGAAAGATACCGAGCAGTGGCAGAAGGAAATTGCAGAGTGGGATAAGAAAAATCCGCTTGAGATGCGCAGGGACTGTGGCATGACACCGCAGATGGTATTTGAGCATGTAAACCGTACCTTTAGAGAGGCTGTCTATGTGACGGACGTAGGACAGCATCAGATGTGGGCAACACAGTACTTGGAGTTGGATTCCTGGCATCAGCTGATCACATCCGGCGGACTTGGCACGATGGGATTTGGATTTCCGGCGGCGATCGGGGCAAAGATCGGCAACCGGGATAAGGAAGTTGTATGTTTTACGGGAGATGGTGGTTTTCAGATGAATATTCAGGAGATGGCAACGGCAGTCGTGCAGGAAGCGCCGGTGATCATCTGCCTGTTCAACAACTATTACCTTGGCATGGTGCGTCAGATGCAGCAGTTATTTTATGGAAAACGTTATGAGGCAACCTGCCTGCGCAGAAGGAGAATCTGTCCGGCGAACTGCAAGGGACCGAATGCATCCTGTCCGCCGTACACACCGGATTTTATCGCATTGGCAAAGAGCTACGGCGCACACGGGATCCGTGTGGAAAAAGAGGAGGACATCCAGGCGGCACTTGATGAGGCGCGTACCTACACAGATGCCCCGACCATCATTGAATTTATGATTTCCACGGATGAGATCGTACTTCCTATGGTAAAGAGCGGAAATCCAATGAGCGAGATGATTTTGAAATAGGAGAGGATACGGATATGAAAAATAGATGGATTGCATTATATGTGGAAAACCAGGTAGGTGTTTTAGCAAAAGTATCCGGTCTTTTTTCCGGAAAATCTTACAATCTCCAGAGTCTTACGGTTGGTACGACAGAGGATGAGACGGTTTCAAGAATGACGATCTGTGTGACCAGTGACGATATCACATTTGAGCAGATCAAAAAACAGTTGAACCGCATGGTTGAGGTTATTAAGGTCATTGACCTCACGGATGTGCCGATTCACATGAAAGAGATTTTATTTGCGAAAGTGTTAGATGTCGATGAGGCTGGAAAACTTGAGGTATTCCAGATCGCACAGGTATTTAATGTGCAGGTGGCAGATATCGGAAACGACAGTGTACTCTTAGAGTGCAAACTGACAGAACGACGCAACAATGAACTGATCGCTCTGTTAAAATCCAAATTCCACCGGATCGAGGTTGTGCGCGGTGGTGCAGTGGCGATTGAGTCAATCAGTACGTCATGCAGGTAAGCATGCCGGCTGTCATAACGGCAGATAATAAAAAACGGGTTTGTGAAATTAGTTTTCCATAGAGAAAGAGGCAGGTGATAATTTTTACCTGTCTCCTTCTTTTTGGAAAAAATTTATGGAATTTATTATACGCGCTTATTTAAGAAAGCGATAAACTTTTCAAAATGCATCGGTGTTCCCTGAATTTCCTGTACTTTCAAGCGGTTTTTCTCGTTAAATCCTACAAGAATATCATGGTTTGCCTCCGAGAGGTAATCGATGATACCGTCGATGTCGGATTTAATATTCTTCGGGCACTGGATATACAGATGCTTGTTGGCACTGATATGCAGTGTGTAGGAGATACTGAAATGGTACCAGAAAAACTTGTGCAGCGTGGAGTATTTGTAGATCCATATGATCTCATCGATCGGTACGATCGCATTGCCGTAGACGGAAGTTTCAATGAAAAAATGTTCCGTGATAAACATATCTTCCGTTGCGAGCTGCGGCAGTGTGGCGAGCTCTTCCTCCGCCTGCTCTAACATCTTTTTCGGATTACCAAACAGTGCAAGATCCTGGCATGCAGGGGAGAGCACCGGGAAAAACATGTATATGACAGAGAGCACGATGCAGAGCAATGCGTAAATTCCGGTAATGAAAATTGCTGCAAACAGGATCCAGTTTCCAACGTGGTTAAATCCCGGTTCGCTGATATAGTAGGAAGAAACCTTGTTGCGGATACCGTTTTCCGTCCAGTTTAAATCGGTGGACAGATTGGAAAGCAGGGTGTCGAAATTTTCATTTCCCTTTGAAATCTTTCCTTTGATGGTGACTTCTTCGATGGAAGGCAGACCCTCCTCACTGGTATTTGGCGATAACAATACGATGATACATTCCTCGTCACGCATAGTGTAATAATAATAACCGTTGGTGTGACCGAAGATGGACTGGGTATATCCGGTAAATTTTAAATCGGAAAGTGTGGTGCTTATATACTGTTTACCACCCCGGAAAGCGGTCTCTAACGAGGTGTCGTCGGGCAAAATGTCCGGAGAAAATACAGCGGACAGCGAAAAAAAGTGCCATGCAAGAATGAGCACGATCAGGTAAATGATCGGAGCTGCAAGTCTGCGTTTATAAAATGCCTTGATATTTTTGCTGATGTAGTGATCGTAATTTTCGGGCATATCAAAATCCTTTTCTCAAATAAAAAATGACATACTGCTAATAGTATAGATTCTTTTTTGCTTTATTTCAACTAAAACCTGTGATAAGATGGTACTTGCCAGTAACAGCGATAAAAGGAGATTATAATTTGGAAGCATATACAAGTTTTGCGCAGGTATATGATCTGTTCATGGATAATGTTCCCTATGAAGAGTGGAGCAGGTATATTATAGGACTTATGAAAGAATATGGGATCTGTGACGGAACAGTACTTGATTTAGGCTGTGGAACGGGAAAGATTACAAGATTGTTGAAAAAAGCGGGCTACGATATGATCGGTGTGGATAATTCACCGGAAATGTTGGAGATCGCGGCGGAGACCGGATATCAGGAGATGCCGGAGGATGAGATCTTATATCTGTTACAGGATATGAGAGAACTTGAACTGTACGGAAGCGTGCGTGCAGTCGTGAGCATCTGTGATTCGATGAACTATCTGCTGGAAGAGACAGATCTTTTGTCCCTGTTTTACCGTGTCAACGAATATTTAGATCCGGATGGTATTTTTATCTTCGATCTGAACACAGTATATAAATACAGAGAACTCTTAGGCGAGACGACAATCGCTGAGAACCGCGAGGAGGGAAGCTTCATCTGGGATAACTATTTCGATGAGGAAGAACAGATCAATGAATATGATCTGACGCTTTTTATCCGGGAGGAAGAAGGACTTTACCGCAGATTTGAGGAGACGCACTACCAGCGTGCCTACGAATTAGAAACCGTAAAACACCTTTTAGAACAGGCGGGACTTGAATTCGTCGCAGCATATGACGCATTTACGAGAGAGCCGGTAAAAGAGGACAGCGAGCGCATTTATGTGATCGCGAGGAGCAATCAGGAAACCTGAATGCACTATTTGCTCCCAACATCATTGGAGTCATCAGAAATTTATGAGTACAGTACGAAATGGAGGATAAAATATGAGTGATTATATTGTAAGAGCAACAGCGGCGGACAGCCAGATTCGTGCATTTGCCATCACATCAAAGGAAATGGTTGAGGAGGCAAGAAGAGCCCACGACACAAGACCGGTCATCACGGCAGCGTTGGGACGTCTTTTGAGCGGTGCGGCAATGATGGGAACAATGATGAAAGGGGATAATGATCTTTTGACGATCCAGATCCAGTGCGGCGGTCCGGCAAAAGGACTTACCGTGACAGCGGATTCCCATGGCCACGTCAAGGGACTTCCTATGGAATCCTCGGTGGCACTGCCGTTAAATGCACAGGGCAAATTAGATGTGGGCGGAGCGCTTGGACTTGGCGTGATGAGTGTCATCAAAGACATGGGGTTAAAAGAACCGTATGTGGGACAGATCGCACTGCAGACCGGAGAGATCGCTGAGGATCTGACCTATTATTTTGCAACATCTGAACAGATCCCGTCCGCAGTAGGGCTTGGGGTTTTAGTGGACAAAGACTTATCGGTGCGCCAGGCGGGGGGTTTTATCATCCAGCTGATGCCGTTTACCAGTGATGAGGTCATTGAAAAACTGGAAAATAAGATCAGGGAGATCGCATCTGTAACGGAAATGTTAGAGCAGGGTATGACACCGGAGCAGATTTTAGAGGAAATCTTAGGAGATTTCGGTCTTGAGATCTCAGATAAGATCCCGGCTGCATTTGAGTGTGACTGTTCAAAGGAGAGAGTTTCACGTGCAATTTCTACGCTGAGCAAAAAAGATTTAGATTCGATCATCAATGACGGAGAGGCAATCGAGGTAAAATGCCAGTTCTGTAACAAGGCATACCATTTTGATGTGGACGAATTAAAGGAAATGTGTTCTGCAAAATAAAAAGGGCTGCTGTTGCGAAAAAATAGTACAAGCGGACAGTAAGCAAAAGGCAAGGCAATGTGGTTGCGGTAAGCAGGGGTAAAAACGTAACCGGAAAAGAGGAAAGAATGAGACAGGGATTTGTGAAAGTTGCAGCGGTCACACCAAAGATCAGGGTTGCCGACACAGGATATAATGCAAAAGTGATCTGCCAGTCTGTTAAAGAGGCGGCAGAGGCGGGAGCAAAAGTGATCGTTCTGCCGGAATTATGCATTACGGGTTATACCTGTGGGGATCTGTTTTTGCAGGAAAAGCTGCTTCGGGAGGCGAAAGAAGAATTATTGCATATCGCGGCATTTACGACAGATATGGATGCAATCGTATTTGTCGGACTTCCACTTGCATACAAAGGAAAATTATATAACGTGGCAGCGGCATTAAATCGTGGAAAAATTCTTGGTATCGTACCGAAAACCTACCTTCCGAATTATAATGAATTTTATGAAGCGCGCCATTTTACGAGAGGTATGGAAGAAGTGGCCGATGTACGGCTGACCGAAGAATTGACGGTGCCGATGGGAACGAGACAGTTATTTACCTGTCTGGAGCTGCCGGAACTTGTGATCGCAGCAGAACTCTGTGAGGATCTCTGGACGATGAATCCGCCGAGCATCGGACATGCCATGCACGGAGCAACGCTGATCGTAAATCTTTCCGCATCGGACGAGACGACCGGAAAACCGGCTTACCGCAGGGAACTGGTAAAAGGACAGTCGGCAAGACTGCTCTGCGGCTATATCTATGCGAGTGCAGGGGACGGCGAGTCCACACAGGATGTGGTCTATTCCGGGCATAACCTGATCGCAGAAAATGGACGTTTGTTAGCGGAGTCAGAACTTTTTGACGCACAGACGATATCCACCGAGATCGATGTGTCCCGTCTTGCGTCCGAGCGCCGCAGAATGACAACATTTGAGACGGTCACAGAGCCGGTATATCGTGAAAATGTATTTTCCTTACAGATGGAAGAGACAAAGCTGACACGTTATATTGATCCGATGCCGTTTGTGCCGTCCGGAGAGCGCGACCGTACACTGCGCTGCGAGGAGATCTTATCGATCCAGTCGATGGGACTGAAAAAACGTTTAGAGCATACACACTGTAAGTCTGCAGTGATCGGAATTTCCGGCGGACTCGATTCCACGCTGGCACTTCTTGTCACCGTGCGTGCTTTTGATGCGCTCGGAATGGATCACAGTAATATCAAGGCAGTGACCATGCCGGGATTTGGTACGACAGACCGCACTTACGATAATGCAGTATCATTGATCCGCTGTCTGGGAGCTGATTTTATCGAGGTGGATATCAAAGATGCCGTCAACATTCATTTCCGGGATATCGGACAGGATCCGTCGATGCATGACGTGACCTACGAGAACGGACAGGCGAGAGAGCGCACGCAGATTTTGATGGATATTGCAAATAAGTCCGGCGGAATGGTCATCGGAACCGGAGATTTGTCGGAGCTTGCACTTGGCTGGGCGACTTACAACGGAGATCACATGTCTATGTATGCAGTCAATGCATCTGTGCCAAAGACACTGGTGCGCCATCTGGTGCGTTATTATGCGGATACCTGTGGGGATGAGACTTTAAAACAAGTGCTGCTCGATGTGCTTGACACACCTGTCTCCCCGGAACTTTTACCGCCGGAAGACGGAAAAATTTCACAGAAAACGGAGGACTTAGTCGGCCCTTACGAGCTGCACGATTTTTATCTGTATCATATGCTGCGTCTTTCCTACGCACCGGCAAAGGTTTACCGTCTGGCAAAACAGGCATTTGCTGGAACTTATGACGATGCAACGATTTTTAAGTGGCTGGAGACATTTTACCGCCGTTTCTTTGCGCAGCAGTTTAAACGTTCCTGCCTGCCGGACGGACCAAAAGTCGGAAGTGTTGCGGTATCTCCGCGTGGGGATCTGCGTATGCCGTCCGATGCGTGTGCCTCAATATGGTTAGCGGAACTGGAGGAGTTAAAGGATGCAGTATCGCAGGGATAAAAAAGGAAATGAATTGTCCGTTTTAGGATATGGATGTATGCGTTTTACTAAAAACGGCAGCAGTGTCGATCTTGATAAGGCGGAAAAAGAGGTGATGGCGGCGATCAAAGCAGGTGTTAATTACTTTGACACTGCCTATGTCTATGCAGGCAATGAGGCAGCAGTCGGAGAGATCTTAGACCGCAACCACTGCAGGGAGCAGATCTATCTGGCGACAAAGCTGCCACATTATCTGATCAAGTCTGTCGCAGGTGCGGAAAAGATGTTTCAGGAGGAACTTCGCAGATTAAAAACCGATTATATCGATTATTATCTGATGCATATGCTCACCGATATACCGACCTGGGAAAAATTAAAAAAGATCGGCATGCAGGACTGGATCGAGGAAAAATTAGCGTCCGGTCAGATCAGAAATATCGGATTTTCCTATCATGGAAATACCGAGATGTTCAAACAGCTCGTGGATGTCTACGACTGGGATTTCTGCCAGATCCAGTACAACTATATGGATGAATACTCACAGGCAGGCGTGGAAGGACTGCGCTATGCAAATGCAAAAGGACTTCCGGTCATCATCATGGAGCCTCTTCGCGGAGGCAGACTGGTAAATCTTTTACCGGAGTCAGCAAAAAAATTGTTCCGCGCTGACAAGGAAGGACGTACACCGGCGGAGCTTGCCCTAAAATGGCTCTATAACCAGCCAGAAGTAACCTGTGTGCTCTCCGGGATGAATTCCATGGAAATGGTGGAGCAGAACCTAAAGACGGCATCTGAGTCCCATGTGGGCTGTCTGACGGCATCAGACGCAGCACTGATCGAACAGGTGAAAGAAGAGATCAAAAAGCATGTCAAAGTCGGCTGTACCGGATGTGGGTATTGTATGCCGTGTCCGAGGGGAGTGGATATTCCGGGAACATTCCGCTGTTATAATGCGATGTATTCGGAAGGGAAAAAATCAGGACGGAAAGATTATTTACAGTGTACGGCATTCCGGAAAGACACCGCAAGCGCATCCCAGTGTGTCGGCTGCGGAAAATGCGAAAAACACTGCCCGCAGCATATTGAGATACGCAAAGAGTTAAAATGTGCAGCGTCAGAATTGGAAGACGTGAAGTATAAGGTAATGAAGTCTGCAATTCAGATTTTAAAATTATGGTAAGACAATAAGAAAAGGATTAGAGAACATATTGGAAAAGAAAAGTTTTGTTTTAAAGGGAAATATCGTATATTCAGGAGAAAACAAGGAACTGTGCAGTATAGAGGGTGGTTATGTTGTATGTGAAAACGGTATCTGCCGCGGCGCATTTGAAAAGTTGCCGAAACAGTATGAAACACTGCCGCTGACCGATTATGGTGATAAGATCATCCTTCCGGGAATGACGGATCTGCATGTGCATGCACCACAGTATACGTTCCGGGCACTTGGCATGGATCTTGAACTTTTAGACTGGCTGAATGTGCATACTTTTCCGGAAGAGGCAAAATATGTGGATATCTCCTATGCAAAAAGAGCATATGGAAGTTTTGTGTCTGATTTAAAGCACAGTCTGACAACGCGTGCCTGCATTTTTGCGACACTTCACAGAGAGGCAACCGTTGCTTTGATGGATCTTTTGGAGGAGAGCGGGATCGTAAGCTATGTTGGCAAGGTAAATATGGACCGTAACGGTGGTGAGAATCTCTGTGAGGCGGATGCGTCTGCTGCGGCAGAAGATACGAAAAAGTGGATTGAGGAGACAGCCGGAAAATATGAGCGTACAAACCCGATCTTAACACCGCGTTTTATTCCAAGCTGTACGGATGAGCTGATGAGAGAACTTGCAAAACTGCAGAAAACGACAGGACTCCGCGTGCAGTCGCATCTGTCGGAAAACCAATCGGAAGTCGCATGGGTAAAAGAGCTTGTCCCGGCAGCGAAAAATTATGCAGATGCCTACGCTGTTTTTGATATGTTCGGAGATAAGGATCACCCGGCAGTCATGGCACACTGTATTTACAGTGAGGATGAGATGGATCTTTTGAAAGAATACGGTGTCTATGTGGCACACTGCCCGGAATCGAACTTAAATCTTTCCTCCGGCATTGCACCGGTCCGAAAGTTCTTAGAGGAAGGTATTGCGGTCGGACTTGGTTCCGACGTGGCGGGCGGATCTTCACTTTCCATGGCAAAAGCTTTGACATTAGCGGTACAGGTATCAAAAATGTACTGGCGTCTGATTGATGAGAAAAGTAAGCCGCTGACATTTGCGGAAGCGTTTTATTTAGCGACAGCCGGAGGCGGCAGTTATTTTGGTAAAGTCGGTACATTTTTAGATGGATATGAATTTGATGCGGTTGTCGCCGAAGATCATATTGCAAAGGATGTAAGGGAGTATACACCGATCCAGCGGACAGAGCGCATGATGTATGATGAGAGTACAATGACGATCTGTGCAAAATATGCAGCCGGATGTGCGTGTGAGCTGTAAAGGTTCAGATAGAGTGAAAATCAGAAAAATTTAGAGGCTCTCCAAATTTGAATGAAAAAGAGTCATAACCGGCAAAATCGGTTATGACTCTTTTTAAAACGAATCAAATATTCAGGAAACATAACGTTTGTATTTAGATCTGGTGAAGTTTGCGCTCATATTTGCGCTCACCAGCCGTCATGCGTGCCGGATTCTGTACATAGACAAGCATGTACATGAAGACTGCCATAATGATTCCGGTAACCACATCAAATACGGAGTGCTGTTTTAAAAACATGGTAGATAAAATAATGCTTACCATAAGAACAGCAGAACCAATACGGATGACCTTTTTATCGCGGAAATTTTCACTGTGCCATACGGCTAAATTGACTGCAATGGAATTGTAAACGTGAATACTTGGGAAAAGGTTCGTCGCAGTGTCCGTTGCGTAGAGGCATTTTACCATATGTACAAACACGTTATCCCGCGCAAAAGTAGTCGGCCTTAAATAATGTCCGTTTGGATAAATGGTGGAGATGACTAAAAAGATCGTCATTCCGGTAAACAACATGGTACATAAACGGAAATATTCGTCTTTATTTTTAAAGTAGAAGTAACCAAGTCCCCACGCAACATATCCAAACCATAAAAAGTATGGAATAATAAAATATTCACAAAATGGAATATAATCATCGAGTGCAACATGGATCACATGAAAATGCGTGGTAACGGTTCTCTCTAAATGACCAAACCATGGCAGATAAATCATGAAATAAAGCAGAAGAAGAGCATGTTTGTTTCTCTCAATAAATGCGTTGACCGCATCGCGTGTCTTCGTTTTCACGGTTTCACCCTCTTTTCATTAATCTCAACGATAGGGATTATAGCACAGCATTTTTTTAGAAACAATTCCCTTTTCCTTATTTTAAGAAAGATTATTTAAAATTTAAGAAAACTTTAAGCTATGACGGGTGTTTTTGGGGAGTTTGACGGTAATTTTTATTACAGATCAATGCGAAAAAAGAACGAATTCTTAATTAAATGTTACGATTTGGACAATTTGTTGACAAGACCTTGCCGGATATTATAATAGAGTAGGTGTCCGTTAGCATATTTTATGCAATACAACATATCTTTACACATAGGATGAAAGGATATTTAGAAAAATGAAAGAGAAAAACAAGCGGAAAATGCATGGAGGTGCGTCAGCAAAAAGTTATACAGGACTGGTGCTCACATGTGTTATGACGGCGATTGCTGTGATTTATGTCGGGTTTGCGATTTATTTTGAAAGTCATTTTTGTTTTGGAACTTCTATTGATGGGATTGCAGTCGGTGGCAGCAATGTGGAAAAAGTCGAGGATGCGATCCGGACTGAGATGAAAAATTACAATCTGACAGTTACTGCACGCGAGGATAAAAATGGAACCATTGCAGGTTCGGATATTGATATGGAGCCGGTATTTCAGGGGGAAATAGAGAAACTTTTAGAGGAGCAGAATGGTTTTGCGTGGCTGATCCTGATGTTCCAGAAGCAGGAGTTTGAACTGGCAAAGGTTGTATCTTATGATGAACAGAAACTGGATGAGGCAGTCAGAAATTTACCATGTATGAAAGATCAGCGCACACCGGTGGATGCGACTTATTCTGATTATACAAGAGAAAACGGGTATGCGCTTGTACCGGCTGATTATGGAACACAGGTCGATAACGCAAAAGTCAGGAAAGCGGTAAGTGATGCGGTTTTAGTATTGGATGAAACCGTTGATCTGGAGCAGAGCGGCTGTTATTTAGAGCCTGCAATCGGAGATGATGATAAAGATCTGCTGGCTTTGATCGATGCATTAAACCAGTATGTCGGTGTTACGATTACATATGACTTTGGGGATGATAAGGAAATATTGGATGGAACAACGATCAGTACCTGGCTTTCTGAGGGAACCGACGAAAAAGTTTCCATTGATGAGGAAGAAGTCCTTGCCTTTGTAAAGACACTGGCAAAGAAATATAATACTGCCTATTCACCGAAAGAGTTAAAGACTTCCTACGGTACGACGGTTACGATCACCGGTGGTTTTTATGGCTGGAGAATCGATAACGGAGGGGAAGTAGAACAGATTCTGGCAGACTTAAAAGCCGGAAAAGATGTGGAGAGAGAGCCGGTATATCTCACAACGGCAAACAGTCATGGCGAGCATGATTACGGTGATTCTTATGTTGAGATCAATCTGACAAACCAGCATTTATTCCTTTACAAAGACGGAAAACTGGTGGTGGAGAGTGATTTTGTTTCAGGAAATCTTTCAAAAGGACATGATACACCGACAGGTGCATTCGGACTGACTTATAAAACCATGAATGCAGTCTTAAGAGGTCCGGATTATGAGACACCGGTTACCTACTGGATGCCGTTTAACGGCGATGTGGGTATGCATGATGCAACCTGGCGTAACAAGTTTGGTGGAAGTATTTATAAGACTGGTGGTTCCCATGGATGTATCAATCTGCCTGCATCTGCAGCAAAGAAGATCTATGAGACGATCGATAAGGGATATGCAGTTTTAGTATATCGTATGCCGGGTGACAATCCGACTGTTGTGCAGCAGCCGCAGGCGGATGTTCCATCTGTGATCAATGCGATCAGTATTATCGGGCCTGTAACATTAGAGAGCGAAACAGCAATCGTGAATGCGAGAAATATGTACAACTCACTTTCAGATGCAGACAAGGCTCAGGTAACAAATTATGACACACTGCCAGCGGCAGAGGCGGCACTTGCGGTATTGAAGGCACAGCAGCCGGCTGATGGAGGGCAGCAGCCAGATCAGAGCCAGCCACAGGATCAGAGCCAGCAGCCAGACCAGAGCCAGCTACAGGATCAGAGCCAGCAGACGGACGGAAGTCAGCCACAGGGATGATGAAAACAATTTAACAGATACAGGTCAAAGCAAAAAAAGCTCCTGCGCATTAACCAAGCGCAGGAGCTTTTTGCTGCCAATGGATTGATAAACGATCAATAATGTTTTATGGAAGGTTTAGGAGCTGCTGTAGTATTCGTTCCGGAAGAATGCTGCTTTGGATGTGAAACTTCTTTTGCAGCAGTATTGTGGGCAGATACAGAACCTTTGCGTGGTACGCTGCAGCCTAACAGAACGCTGACTGCTTCATGCATTTCCGGATGTGCACGATAGGCTTCAATGATCGTCCGCTCAGAAGGTGTCACATGAAAATTCTCATTGCTGTCATAGCCGAATGCTTCAAGGATATCTGTGATATTATATAGATCGCAGAGTGTTAAAAGGATATCTGCGCTTGGATTTGCCTGTCCGCTTTCCCATCCGTAAATCGTTTTGGGAGCGGCGGTAAAAGAACGATCCTCTAACAGGATAGAAACATCATTTACAGACAGGTGATTCCGTTTACGATATTCTTTTAAAACTTTTGCTATATTCTGATTCCGCATATTGATCTCCGTTCTGTTGCATTTAAAGCAGCCAAAATGCTTTTTAATCGTATCATATCCCACCTCATTTTATCAGTCAATGAGTTCTTAATTGCAGAGAAAAATATAATTGCAATTCCTAAAGTTAAAGAATAGAATAAGAAAAAACAGATTTTTGTAGAAGAGGTGCGATAACATGGGAAAATCAAAAGTGACGGATTATATGATCCGGTATATTGAAGAAAACCGGATGGATGCAAAATCGCTGGCGGCACATGCGGGCATCGATGCAGGAAAATTGCGGAAGGATTATAAGGAACCGCTGGATGCGGAGGAATTTCTTTCACTCTGCGCATATCTTGGTATCAGACCGGAACAGGTACAGCGGATGCTGTGAACCACTATTTGCCTCCGACATAATTACGTGCAATGCGTAAACAGCATCAGGGTATAAATATCGGTAAGATGTACATACTGATCACATAGAGAACATGATATAAAAATGTTTGGAAATGGAGATTCGTATGAGCATGCAGACGGGAAAACAGAGTATTTGTTTTGAAACGCCGCCTTATATTGTAAGCAGCGCAAGTATTGTCGGAAAAAAAGAGGGGGAGGGACCTCTTGGAGCCTGTTTTGATCTGATCGGGGAGGATGATAAATTTGGGCAGGACACCTGGGAAGAGGCAGAGAGTACCCTGCAGAAAGAGGCTTTCGGAATGGCAGTCGGAAAAGCAGGACTGAAAAAAGAAGAGATCCGTTATCTTTTTTCCGGAGATCTTTTAGGACAGAATATTGCCACTTCGTTTGGACTCATGGATTACCAGGTGCCGCTCTTTGGCCTGTATGGTGCGTGCAGTACCTGCGGCGAGGCGCTTTCCCTTGGAGCAATGTGTGTTGCTGCAGGATATGCGGATTACGTTGTGGCGATGACATCGAGCCATTTTGCCAGCGCCGAAAAGCAGTTCCGGTTTCCACTTGAATATGCGAACCAGAGACCAATGTCAGCAACCTGGACGGTGACAGGAAGTGGTGCGTATGTGCTTGGAAAAAGAAAGAGCAATGCGTGTATTACCGGCATCACGACCGGAAAGATCATCGATTATGGCATTAAGGATTCCATGAATATGGGAGCAGCAATGGCACCTGCGGCGGCGGATACGATCTGCCAGAACTTAAAAGATTTCGGGCGCAGGCCAGAGGACTATGATCACATTATTACCGGGGATCTAGGCAGTGTTGGAAGGGAGATCCTGATCGATCTTTTGAAAAAAGAAGGATACGATATCAGTGAGATGCATTTAGACTGCGGTATGCTGATCTATGAGAGCAAAGCGCAGGGAACCGGGGCAGGAGGTTCCGGATGCGGGTGTTCTGCCGTAACACTTGCCGGGCATTTTTTAAAACAGGTCGAGCAGGGAAAATTACAGCGTATCCTGTTTGTGCCGACCGGGGCACTTCTTTCCACGGTGTCTTTTAATGAAGGAAAAACGGTGCCAGGGATTGCACATGGAGTCGTGATCGAACATGCAGATTAAAAGAGAGAAAGAGGTGTAGAATTATGGATTATATCAATGCATTCTGGGTTGGAGGGGCAATCTGTGCACTGGTGCAGATCTTAATGGAAAAAACAAAGATGCTTCCCGGAAGGATCATGGTGATGTTAGTGTGTCTTGGCGCACTGCTTGGGGCACTTGGGATCTACCAGCCGTTTATTGAATTTGCGGGAGCCGGGGCAAGTGTGCCGCTGCTTGGATTTGGAAATACCCTGTTTAAGGGAGTGAAAGAAGCGGTGGACGAGTATGGATTTTTAGGAATTTTTTTAGGTGGACTAAAAGCAAGTGCCGCTGGTATTTCAGCGGCACTGATCTTCGCATATCTGGCAAGTATTATTTTTCAGCCTAAGATGAAGAAATAAATATTATAAATATTTTTTGATCTCGTCGATCAATGCGGCATATTCCTCATCGGAAAGAAATTTTTCGCCCGGATTCATGGCAAAAGTGCCGCCCCACTCGTAACCGTCTGTATATTTTGGAACGAGATGGAAGTGGAGATGATGGCCGGTATCACCGTAAGCACCGTAGTTGACTTTCTGCGGATGAAATGCCTTGTGAAGTGCTTCTGCCACATGATTAATATCTTCAATGTAAGCGGCGCGTTCCTCAGCGGTCAGTTCAGTGATCTCACTGACATGTTTTTTGTGAGCGACGATCACACGGCCTTTGTGGCTCTGCTCCTTGAAAAGATAAACTTTTGAACTTGGCAGTTCACAGATTTTAATACCAAACTGGGCGACTAATTCGCCCTCCATACAATATGCACAATTCTGATCCATAAGAAACCTCCCGTGTCTGTTTTTTTTATTATTTAATATTGAAAAAAAGGTCTGCACAAATCATCGACCGGTGCAGACCTGATTTTTTTAAATTATTTCTGGTTGAAGTGAACAGCGAAACCTGCGATCTCGTCTTTTAAGTAAGCAACAGTAAGCTCACCTTTGTCATTGTATTTGAAAGAAGATTCGTCAAATACAAAACCACGTTTTTCAAGATGATAAATCGCGCGGTCTAAGTAGTTGGTCTGAATGCAGATATGACCATTGGTTCCGCGTCCCGGATTCTTCATCATTTCAATTAAAGAACCTACGAACATGGAGCTGTTTCCAACTTTTACATTCTCGCCAAGTAAGGTGGCGAATTTTGCAGACTCTGCAGCAGCTACTTCCTCAGAAGCGTTGTTAACACCTACATGTAACAGTTTGAATCCTAACATGGTAGAAACAGCCTCTTTTGTTAAAGCTGTAATGCCATCCCAGTCTTTTGCAGCGATCATGTCTTTGTTTACCATCCAGGAACCACCGCATGCGATGATCTTTTTGAAATCAAGGTAGCTTGTTAAGTTCTTTGCGTTGATACCGCCGGTCGGCATGAATTTCATCTTTGTGTAAGGAGCTGCCATGGATTTGATCATGGAAAGTCCGCCTGCAGCTTCTGCCGGGAAGAATTTCACAACGTCAAGACCAAGCTCGATTGCAACTTCTACGTCGCTTGGGTTAGAGCATCCAGGAGTTACCGGGATTCCTTTTTCAACACAGTATTTTACAACTTTTGGATTTAAACCAGGGCTTACGATGAATTTTGCACCTGCGTTTACAGCGCGGTCAACCTGCTCTGTGGTAAGAACAGTACCTGCACCTACTAACATCTCCGGGAACTGCTCGGACATGATGCGGATAGATTCCTCAGCAGCTGCTGTACGGAAAGTAACTTCTGCACATGGGAGACCACCGTCGCATAATGCTTTTGCTAAAGGTGCAGCATCCTCTACATTGTCAAGTGCGATAACCGGGATAATACCGATTTTGGAAAACTCTTCTAATACTTTGTTCATAATTCTTCTCCTTTATTTTGAATAATTTTAAGGTTCTTAAAATGGTTTCGTAATATGAAACATTGTTTCGTACAACGGTACAATAGTATTATAACATTACAAAATGCCTTGTCAATAATTTAGGGAAAGAAAATGTTGTATTTTGCAAAAAACAAAAATTTGACTTTTATTGGAAGGTCATGTTATGATGTCATATGGTTTCATATAATGAAACAATAATGTGAATTATGAAACCTAAAAGACAGGTATTGGAAAAATAACTGATACCTTACATAGAATATGAGGTAATTATGGCAGAACAGAAAGAAACAAAAAATCCGGTGCAGTCGGCAGAGCGCATTTTTCAGGTAATGGAAATGCTGGCCGATCACGGTGAGATGGGACTGATGGAGATCAGCACAGCGTTAGGACTTCACAAAAGCACGGTACATCGCCTTCTGATGTCTTTAGTCTATATGGGATATGCAAAACAGGACGAGGTATCCCAGAAGTATATGCTTTCTTATAAAATAGTCAGCATGGCAGGAAAAATGCTTGACCGCATGGATATTTTACAGGTTGCAAAACCTTATATGGAGCGTTTGTCTGATATCAGCGGGGAAACAGTGCATTTAGTTCAGCGGGAAGGAAACAATATTTTATATATTTATAAAATAGAAGCAAAAATCGGTACGATCCGCATGGTGTCCCATGTGGGGATGGTCCATCCGATGTATTGTTCCGGTGTGGGCAAGGCAATCATGGCAGAACTTCCGGAGTCGGAAGTGAAACAGATCTGGAATGAGAGCATCATCGAAAAAAAGACGGAGCATACGATCACGGATTATGATGATATGCTTAGTGTATTAAAAGAAGCAAAAAAGAACGGTTATGCACTTGATGATGAGGAAAATGAAGAAGGTGTACGGTGTATTGCTGCAAGTCTTAGGGATTATCATAATGAAGTAAAATATGCATTCAGTATTTCCGGACCGACCAGCCGGATGACGCGAGAACGGGTGGAGGAGTTATCTGTGGATGTCAGAAAAGTACAGGAAGAATTATCCATGGAATTAGGCTGGTATAGAAAATAGCAGAGATGGTCATACTATCCTTGAAAAGGTGATGGTTCAGAGAGTTTTTGAACCGTTACAAATAATTTCTTGTAAAGTAAAGGAGAAGAATGACCATGAAAAAGTTTAAAATGCTTGCGGCATGCCTGGTGCTTACATTGTCTCTTAGCGCACTGACCGCATGCGGCACAAACAGAAACAACACAAATACCAATAACAGTGGTAACAATCCGGCAGCCGGTACAGAAAACCGTGTCAATGAAAACACAAATAACGGTATCAATAATACCGAAAATGGTATGAATGATACCAATGTGAATGGAACAAATGGTACCGTGAATGACACGGATACGAACGGCACAAATACAAATACAAATAACACAAACGCGAATGGTGCAGACACAGACGGTGGTGCTGTTGTGGATGATGTGGTGGATGGCGTCGGCGATGCTGGCAAAGACATTATTGACGGTGTGGAAAACGGCGTGGATGACGCGACCGGAAACAATAATAACGGTAACACAACGGATAACAGTGCAAGATAACGGATGAGAAATTTCCGGGTATGGCCTTTTTGTGAAAGGGCTGCCCGGATTTTTTGTGTCAAAAATCCTTAAATAAAAATGAAATCTTTCTGATTTTCTTGTGATTGCAGATGTTTTGCGGTACAATGTCTTAAATAAGTCTGCTTTGGGCAGAGATATGGAAAAATTCAGGAGCGTATTCAGATGAATAATAATGATTATAGAGAAATAACTGAGGATGATGTAACAACCGTATCCACAGATCAGAAAGAGGAAATGAACGGACAGGAAAGCGTCAATGATACCCCTGACGTGTCAGAAAATGAAAAGGAGACCGTGCAGGCAGAAGTGACAAATTCAGACGCATCGGATGAGAAAGAGCCGGAGTATGAAGATATCTGCTACATCTGCCGCAGACCGGAGCATATTGCAGGAAAGATGATAAAGATCCCGAACAACATCTGTATCTGTCAGGACTGTATGCAGAAAACGTTTGACAGTATGAACCAGACCGGATTTTCCATGGATGATATGCTGAACATGAATATGGGAAAAATGCCAAATATCAGCATGATCAATCTTTCAGATCTGCAGGGGATGCAGGGATTTATTCCGAATAACCAGAAAATCAAAAAGAAAAAGCCGAAAGAAAAGAAAGAGCCGGTACTTGATATCAAAAAGATCCCGGCACCACATAAAATCAAGGCATCGTTGGATGAGTACGTAGTTGGACAGGAGCATGCAAAGAAAGTCATGTCCGTCGCTGTTTATAATCACTATAAGAGGATCGCATCCGATGAGAAGGACGGCATCGAGATTGAAAAGTCCAATATGTTAATGATTGGACCGACCGGTTCCGGTAAGACTTATCTGGTAAAGACACTTGCAAAGCTTTTAGATGTGCCGCTTGCCATCACAGATGCGACGTCCCTGACAGAGGCAGGGTATATCGGTGATGACATCGAGAGTGTTGTCAGCAAACTGCTTGCAGCAGCAGACAATGATGTTGAGCGGGCGGAACACGGTATTATCTTTATTGATGAGATCGACAAAATCGCAAAGAAACGCAACACCAATCAGCGTGATGTCAGCGGAGAGTCCGTGCAGCAGGGAATGTTAAAACTGTTAGAGGGTGCGGAGGTAGAAGTCCCTGTCGGAGCCAGCAGCAAGAATGCCATGGTACCCATGACGATGGTCAACACCAAAAATATTCTGTTTATCTGTGGAGGTGCGTTCCCGGAGTTAGAGGATATCATTAAGGAACGCCTCAATAAATCCGCATCGATTGGTTTTAAATCCGAGCTTAAGGATAAATACGACCAGGATGAAAATATTCTGCAGAAGGTGACCATAGAGGATGTGCGCAAATTTGGCATGATACCGGAGTTCTTAGGACGTCTGCCGATCATGTTTACCTTAGAAGCGCTCACAGAAGATATGTTAGTGCGCATCTTAAAGGAACCGAAAAATGCGATCTTAAAACAGTACCAGAAACTGCTTGCCATGGATGAAGTCAGACTCGAATTTGAGGATGACGCACTGATGGCGATCGCAAAGCAGGCAAAGGAAAAGAAAGTCGGTGCGCGTGCACTCCGTGCGATCATCGAGGATTTTATGCTCGATATCATGTATGAGATTCCGAAAGATGACAATATCGGTATGGTAACCATTACGAAAGAGTATGTGGAGAAAAAGGGCGGACCGCTTATTATGATGCGTGGCTGTGCACAGATTGCTGCTGTTGAATGAGACGATGAAAGAATGATTCTGAAATGGGGAAAAATCTTTTTTACAGACTGAGAAAAAGATTTTTCCTCATTTTGAATTTGAAGAATATGGTAAAAAAGTGTTCACACTATGATTAAGTATAGTACAATAGTACTAATCGAAAAAATGGAGGAGTGAAAATGGCAAAAGAGAAAAGAGAAAAAAGAAAGAAATAAGAAAGCAGGAAACAAACAGGGCATACAGTTTCAGATCCAGAGCAAGATCGGTGCCTCCATTATTGTGGTTAGGGCAGTGATTGCTGTGCTGGTAGTAGTGGTGGTTTACAATCTGCTGATCAAAGCCAACAACACAGAGCTGCAGCAGGATTCTGAAGCGATATCACTTCAAGTGGAAAAATATTTTTTACCGTTTGAGCGCATGGTAGAACAGCTTGCACTGGATGAAGATGTGCAGACAATTCTGACCACTACCAAAGCTGGACAGAAAATGACAGAGAACGAGGTATATCCAGCGGTACTAAAGAAGCTTGTTGCAGTGGCAGGACTTGACACGGAAAATATTCAGGGTGTATTCACGGTGGATTTGGACAGTAATGCATCCATTACATCAGCAGGCGGTATTTCCGGCGATGATTATGACTGTACGACCCGCACATGGTAAGCTGTACGCAGACAGGAGAAACTATGCTGACAAAGACCTATGTTGCTGCAAGTACAGGAAAAATAATCTTAAGTGCGGTAACACCTGTATTTGACGAGAAAGATACGGTTGTCGGTGTCGTTGGAATAGACGTAGGGCTGGACACAGTCATGAATATGATGGGGAATTATACGATCGGTGCAAATGGATATTCCATGCTGTTGACAAGTGATGGAACTTTTGTATATCATCCGAATGCAGATCTGATTGATACTATGATTCAGGATATGAATATTTCAGACAGTGTAAGCACTGCGATCAGCAATCAGTCAGAACAGCTTTTGAAATATAAGGTAAACGGTGAACAAAAAATGGAAGACAGCAAGAAGCAGATGGCACAGATGCGTGAGGCAATGGACAAAATTCAGGAATCCTCGAAACAGGTTGTCGGTGTCATCAAGGCAATTAAAGATATTGCAAGCCAGACAAATCTTTTATCATTGAATGCATCTATTGAAGCTGCACGCGCAGGCGAGGCGGGCAAAGGCTTTGCAGTGGTAGCAGGAGAGATCGGCGGTCTTGCAGATGAGAGTGCCGATGCGGTAAATACGACACGTAACCTGATCAACGTATCACTCGATGAGATTGAAAAGGGAAATACGATCGTAAATGATGTCATTGCATCTTTGGACAACGCGGTAGAGCGTGTTCGTATTGCAAACGGAATGATTCAGGAGACAGCACAGGTGGCAGATGTCCAGATGAAGAGTATCGACCAGATCCGTGACGGCATCAGGGATATGTCACAGGTGGTTTCTGATAACTCTGCTATGGCAGAGGAGACTTCAGCAACAAGTGAGGAGCTGGCAGCACAGTCAGTTACATTAAATGAACTTGTACAGAAATTCGAATTAGAATAATATTTGTGGTTCTAAAATAAAAAATTCCGGCATCTATTTAGTAATTGAATAGATGACCGGAGTTTTTTTATTTATGGCGGATTGCAGGGAACAGGTGTATTCTGACGAATTTTTTGATTTTATTGTATCTTATGAGGAAACGAATGAACAGACGATCGCAGGGGCGTGTATCCAGAGAATTGATGAAGGATATGATATTTTTTATTATCCAAGGGAGGGACTGCCTCCGCTTAGTGTAGGCAGTTATTCTTATTCAGAGATTCCAAAGTGTTATGGGCTGTTGGATCAGACTGCACTTGAGGTGTCCGGTATTTTAAAAATGCAGAACCAGCCCGTTCTCGCCTTAAATGGAAGAGGTGTATTGATAGGTTTTATTGATACCGGTATTGATTATACAAATCCGGCATTTCGATACAGTGACGGGAGCAGCCGGATCGTCCGTATCTGGGATCAGACCATACAGGATGGAACGCCGCCTGTTGGTATTTTGTATGGAGCAGATTATACAAGAGAACAGATCAATGCGGCATTGCTTTCGGAAAATCCGTATGATTTGGTGCCGTCGCGTGATATGAACGGACATGGCACATTTCTTGCAGGAGTGGCATGTGGAAGTGAGAGTGAAAACGGTGACTTTATCGGGGCGGCGCCGCAGTCTGAGATCATCATGGTAAAGTTAAAGGAGGCAAAACAGTATCTTCGGGATTTCTTTTTTGTGAAAGACGGCGTTCCGGCATATCAGGAAAACGACATTATGATGGCGGTTTCCTATTTAAATGGAGTTGCAAATATTTTAAATCGTCCGCTTGTCATCTGTGTGGCACTTGGAAACAGTGCAGGAAGTCATGCAAGCGAGGGATTTCTGCCATCTTATCTGAATTATATCTGTGGAAGAAGAAAGCGTGTGGTCGTGACTGCAGCTGGAAATGAGGCCAATGCAAGACATCATTTTCAGGGGCGTATCATTGGAGAGATGGAACATGAGGATGCGGAGATCACGGTGGAGGAAAATACAAAAGGCTTTTTTGTGGAATTGTGGGCATCTGCACCGGAACTGTATGCAGTCACCATAATATCGCCTTCGGGGGAGCAGATTCCACGGATTCTGGTGCGCCGTGGAGCGTCAGAGCAGTTTCATTTTATTTTTGAGGGAACAACAATTACGGTGGATTACCGGATCGATACAAAAGAGACGGCAAGCCAGCTCATATTTTTCCGTTTTATCCGACCGACACCGGGATTGTGGACGATACGCATTTTCCCGCAGCTGACAGTGACGGGAAACTATCATCTCTGGCTGCCGCTGCGGGAGCTGACGGATGGAAATAATTTTTTTCTTCGTTCCAATCCGGAGATTACACTGACTTCTCCGAGTGCGGCAAGGCAGGTGATCACGGTGGGCGGTTATCAGGCATCAAATACCAGTATCTATGCGGATTCCGGCAGGGGTTATACGATAACCGGGGAGATCAAACCGGATTTTGTGGCACCGGCAGTGGATGTCTATGGTCCCGGGCTTCTTGGTAACTTTATCACCTTTACGGGAACAAGTGCAGCTGCTGCGATCACGGCAGGAGCCTGCGCGCAGATCATGCAGTGGGCGATCGTGGATCAGAACAATACAGTCATGTCGAATACTTCTATCAAAAATATGCTGATCCGCGGCACGGCTAAACCGGAAAACCGGACCTATCCAAACAGAGAGTGGGGGGATAATGGTATTATAGTGTCAAGTTAGTGAGAAGCCAGTAAAATCAAGGGGTTCCGCTGATTTCGTCCAAAACAGAAATTGCTGTGAAAACGGCAAATCGGGATGAAAACAACCTAGTTTTCATTCTGAAAAAGGGAAATCGGATAACTTGACACTAAAATACCATAAGGAGTTAAAATCTATTTTTTAAGTGTATTTCAAATTTATCATTTCTAATCAATCTCAGTTTTAGTGCAAAATCTATTTCCCAAATTGTAACCTATAGTGTTCTTACATGGAAGGAGGCAAGTGCTTAACCCTATTTTTATCCAAGTGCATATAAAATATGTCACCCATAGGCAACCGCCAAGGTTCAGCAAGCCTGACCTTGGCTCGCTGCCTGCATGAGAATCAAATGTAACCAAAATAACAAATCGGGCAAGAGAAAGGAAGCAAACGTATGGGCAAGGTTTTAGGAATTGTAAACAGAAAGGGCGGAGTAGGTAAGACCACGACCGCCACAACCCTGTCATATCTGCTGTCTAAGGAGGGCTGTAAGGTCGCATTGATTGACTTTGACGGGCAGAGGCACACAACAAAACTTTGCGGAGTGACCGCACCGGAGCAGCTTTCCGTAACAATCTATGACATTTTGAAGTGTATCGTGATGAACGAAGAACTGCCTGGCAAAGAGTCCTACATGATAAGGACAGAGACAGGAGTAGATTTAATTCCGGCGAATAATAAGCTGGATAACTTTGATAAGCTGATGTGTGACACTGATTTTGCAGAATACAAGCTGAAAGAGTTTGTGGACACCATTAAGGAGCAGTATGACTACATCCTCATTGACGGTATGCCGAAGATGGGGACAGCCATGATAAACGTGATGATATGCTGTGACAGTCTGATTATTCCGGTACAGTCGGAAACTCTGGCGGTAGAGGGGATGGCAGAGTTTTTAAGGGCTTTCCACAGAATCAAGAGCCACGCAAATGCCAGACTGGAAATCGAAGGAATCCTTATTACCATGGATAATGAGCGTACAAGGGTATCAAAGCGTGTGAAAGCGCAGTTACAGCAGGCACTTGGGGAAAAAGTGCGTATTTTTACAAATAGTATTCCCCGGTCGATTAAAGTGCCGGAGGCTGTAGAGTATGGTATGACGATCTGTGAGTATGAACCGGATAATCCGGCGGCGAAAGCTTATGAAAAATTTGTAAAGGAGTTGATGGGAAATGGCGACCAGAACACCAAAAATACCGGCAAGAAGCACATTGCTTAATTCTTCTCTGGACGGTATGGACGACCTCTTTGATTTCAAGACAAAGGAAGACTTATGCCAGCCGGAGCAGGAAAACTGCGGAACGGGAATTACGGAAATGGACTTTGCTGTGATGGAGCCGCTTCCAAATCATAAGTTCAAGCTTTATACAGGACAGCGGCTTCAGGATATGGTAGACAGTATCCGTGAGTTTGGTATCCTTGAACCACTTATCGTATGGGTGCATGAAGGCAAGAACACGATTTTAAGCGGACATAACAGACAGAATGCAGGAAGCATCGCCGGACTTACCAAAGGTCCGGTCATTATCAGGGAAAATCTGACCTATGAAGATGCCATTCTGATTGCGACAGAGACAAATCTGCGCCAGCGTTCTTTTGATGATTTAAGCCCTTCTGAAAAGGCATACTGCCTGAAACAGCACTATGATGCAATCAAAAGCCAGGGGCGGAGAAATGACCTGATAAAAGAGATTGAAGAACTCGTAAACCCACATGAAATCGGGGGAAACGGGACTTCGTTGGAAAACCCAAAGAAGTCAGATGCAGGAGCAGCCGTCAGCGAGGAATACGGATTAAGCAAAGACCGTATTGCACGGTATCTCAGGATAGCAACGCTTATCACACCGCTGCTTGACTGTCTGGATGCAAAGACACTTGGCTTTGAAGCAGCCTATGATATTTCATTCGTGAAGGAAGAAATGCAGCCGGTGCTTGCAGAACTGATTGTGAATGATAACTGCCGCATAGATACCAAGAAATCAACGCTGATACATGACTATGCTAAGAAAGGCAAATTGACAGAGGAACTGTTACGGCAGATTATTACCGGAGAAAAAACGAAGGCTGCAAGGAGTGGCAGCCCGAAACCCATCAAAATCAAGGAGACAGTCATCAACAGATTTTTTGGCAGGGAGCAGAGCAGAAAGGAAATCGAGGATACGATTGTAAAGGCACTGGAGTTTTATTTCGCTCAGAACAGCGAAAATCCGGAGCAGAAGGTTGGGTAGAGAAACCTACCTTGTAGACCTGTACCGCCAGTCAGTACAGGCATTGACACAGAACAGGACAGAGTGGATGGGGCTTTTGTCCAGTGTGTCAAAATACTACAAGATGTCCTTTGACAAGAACGTGCTGATTTATGTGCAGAGACCGGATGCGGGACTTCTTGCAACGAAGATGGGTTGGGAGAAGCAGACCGGAAGATATTTGAAAGCCGGTTCCAAAGGCATCGGCGTTGTGGATATGAATAATCCGAAAGCCACGCTTGCTTACTATTTTGACCTTGCAGATACCCGTGGCGACTATGAGGGTTTTCGGAGAGCCATGAGTGCTGTCTGGTCTTTGGAGAGGCAGTATCAGCCGGAAATATTAGACCGTTTCCATAAACAGTTTGGGACAGACGAGAATAGTATTGAAAACTGTCTCTGCCAGCTTGCCGGTATGCAGGCGGATGCGTTTTTTGAAAAATATCTTTCCCGTGTAGAGGTAAATGATGAAAACAGTGTACTGTATGGACTTCCTGCCGGGGCAGTGCAGGCAGAGTTTGCAAAACTTGTATCAGACAGTGCAGCTTACATTGTTTTCAAGAAATGCGGAATCAGGACAGAGATTTTTGAGGAGACAGGGGCATTTGAGAATATCAGCCATTTTGGAAGTCTGGAATTGTTCATGGGACTTGGGTATTATACCTGCGCCATAGCAAGGCCGGTATTGTCAGAGATACATAAACAGATTGAGGAAATCAAGGAAGAAAGGAGCCAGAGATATGAGTCGAGAACCGTTAGCGAAACTGGAATACACGAAAGGGGAGGACGGGATGCTGTATCCGAACCTTCAGATATCCGTGAACAAGGAGTACGACTTAAGACCGACAGGGATGTTCGGGAGAAGATGGAAGGATTACATGAAGTCGAAGTACCCACAGAGACTGTCGGAGCTGATCGCACTGGGGCAGATAAACGAGCTGATAGCCAAGGTGGACGAGGAAGCAGAAGCGAAGAAAGAAACGCTGATTCAGCAGCTTCTGGAAGTACAGCCGATGCCGGAGACCGAGGATATGCTGGAGAGAGCCGGACACATGGAGATGATAACCAGACAGGCGGAGGAGATCATCCTGCACGAAGTAGTGTACCAGTTAAGATAGCAGAAAAAGAGGTAGCGGCAGAGCCGGAGCCTGTAAAAAAGAATACCGAAAAAGCATCAGAGGAATCCGAAGCGGAAAATACCGCATCGGGTTCCTTTTTCCGTTTTCCAGAGTCGGCAACCAAGGAGAATATCACGGAGCATAAGGACTGGGAGGAAGTGCAGAGCCTGTTGACCGATACCGGCGTATTTCCTTTGGAACTGTATGACCGTATCAATCAGGTGTTTGCAAAAGAGACAGATCCGGCTGTAAAAAGGAATGCCGTCAGGGATATTTACCTTGATTACGGACTGCAAAAAAGCAGTGACGGAACACGGGGAATCATGCCGGGAAAGGATGTGGCGGATTTCTTTTTCGGGGAAGAGGGCTTTGTGCGGCTTTCGTGGGATGTGATTACCCATGTGATAGACTTTCTGATGCAGAACAGCGAGTATATCCCATACCATGAGGAAGAAGATGCCATTGGCGATTTCAATATTCCTGATGAAATAGAAGATATGCAGCCTGGTTCCCGAAAAGACCATGAGGACGGACAGCTCAGCCTGTTTGAACTTTATCCCTGTCCTTACGAGGATGACGGGAAAGGGGGCGACCAGATACTGCCGGAAGAAACAGAGCCGGAGGAAATAAAGAGCGGATATATGCCGTTCCCGGTGGGAAGCCGGATTGCGTATGACGACCGTATCTTTGAAGTGCTTCAGTATCTGGACGATAACCATACGGTTGAACTGGGAGATATAGAGCAACTACAGGGGCTTCATGGCTATAAGGTCATAGAGAGACTGCCAGTAGTCCTGATTGAAAATGCAGAGCTTCTGCAACCCAATTACACAGAGGGAGAAGTAGCTCAGACGGTTGTGCAGTCCGTAGAGGATGGAGATTTTTCGGAAGCAGCAAAGAAACGGATAGAACACATGAGCCGCATCGGGCAGGCAAATGAGAAGTATGCCATGGATGTGGCAAAGGAAATGGAACAGCGTTTTCGGGACGGTACACTGAATTATCACTATCAGCCGGAGCATCGTCTGTACGAGGGAGGTCCTAAAGCAAAGTTCCGCAATAACGTGGAGGCAATCAGGCTACTGAAACAGTTACAGCAGGAGAACCGTATTGCAACTACGGAGGAACAGATCGTCTTAGCCCGTTTTGTTGGCTGGGGCGGTCTTGCCAATGCCCTGACACCCGGAAAGGAAGGCTGGGAAAAGGAATATGATGAGATTTCAGAGCTGCTGACAGAGGAGGAAATGCAGTCGGCATCGGCTTCAACCCTGACCTCTTATTATACGGATCAGAAAGTCATAGAGTCTATCTATCAGGCACTTTACCAGTTTGGTTTCCGGTCAGGAAACATTCTGGATCCGGCACTGGGGACAGGCAACTTTTTCTCAGCCCTGCCGGAAAGTATGAACCAGTCAAGGCTCTATGGAGTGGAACTAGAACCCATTGCTGGAGGCATTGCAAGGAAATTATATCCGCAGGCAGACATTCTTATCAAAGGGTATGAGGACACAGAGTTTTCCGACAGCTTCTTTGATGTGGTGGTGGGAAATGTGCCATTTCACAATATCAAAGTCAGTGACAGGCGGTATGACCGCTATAACTTTAAGATACACGACTATTTTCTGGCGAAAAGTCTGGATAAGGTAAGAAGCGGAGGCATTCTGGCAGTCATTACCACAAAATTTACCATGGATAAGGAGAACCAGTCTGTGCGGAAGTATATCGCACAGAGGGCTGAACTGATCGGTGCCATCCGCCTGCCGGAAAATGCTTTCAAACAGGTGGCGGGAACAGAAGCGACCACAGACATATTATTCTTGAAAAAGCGGGAGCAGGAAATCATACCGGATGAGAGGAATACACCGTGGCTTTCCGTGGAAAAAGACGAGAACGGAATCCCCTACAACAGTTATTTCATAGATCACCCAGAGATGGTGCTGGGAACCATGGCACAGGAAACCGGTATGTATGGAAGCCATGATTTTGTAACATGTAAGCCATATCCGGATAAAACTTTAAGTGAACTGCTGGAGGAAGCAGTGGGAAAGCTCCACGGTCATTATGAAGAACCGACAAGCGAACTATCTGACGATAAGGACACGGTTATCAAAGAGTGGATTCCTGCAACGCCGGATGTGAAGAATTACAGTTATACCAAGGTGGGCGACGTTTTCTATTACCGGGAAGATTCCCGTATGTACCGTCAGGAACTGACCGGGAAGAAGGCAGAGAGGGTGGACGGAATGCTCCGCATTCGGGATGCCCTGCGGGAACTGATGGACTTCCAGCTTCACGGAGATCCCGAACTGGAATGGGAGCTGCCCACCATGGAGTATGAAAAGAGACTGAAAGAATTATTAGACCGCCTGAACCGGGAGTATGACAGTTATATAAAAAAATATGGGTATCTCAATTCGCAGGGGAATGTCATGGCATTTTCCAAGGATGCAGATGCTCCGCTTTTACGTTCCATTGAGGAAGAAGTAAAGGACGAGCATGGGAAAAAGGTAAAAGGCGAATACAAAAAGACAGCAGTATTCCATAAAGCCACAATCCGGCCAAAGAGTATGCCAAAAACAGCAGACAATGTGGAGGAAGCCCTACGGATTACCATGAATGCCAAAGGAAAGTTTGACCTTGATTATATGCAGTATCTGTACCGTAAGGATGGGCAGATATGCAGCAAGGAGGATATTTTGGAGGAACTGGGGGAGAGGGTGTATCAGGATCCGGCAAAGTGGCAGCAAGGAGATGCTACGTCCGGCTGGGTGCTTGCAGAGGAATACTTAAGCGGCTATGTAAAGGATAAACTGGCGCAGGCTGTCCTGGCGGAAGAGGAGTACCCGGAGTGGTTTGGGCGGAACGTGGAGGCACTAAAGAAGGTACAGCCGGAACCGTTAAAGCCGGAGGACATCAGTTTCGTGCTTGGCTCTACATGGATACCGGTGAAATACTATCAGGATTTTATGTATGAGAAGTTTGCAACGAGCAAGCATAACAGGGACAGCAATATCCATATCGAGTTTGCGGAATATACAGGAACCTATTTCATTACTGAAAAGAGGGCTGAGAGAGATTCCATTGCCGCAAATAAAACCTACGGGACAGAACGACTGAATGCCTACGAGATTATGGAATATACCCTGAACCTGAAAACGGTGGAAGTCCGTGACAGGCAGGAGTATGAGGATCCGGAGACTGGGGAAGAAAAGGTGCGGTATGTGCTGAACAAGCGGGAAACCCTGCTTGCAAGGGAGAAGCAGGCACAGATCAAAATGGAGTTTGAATCATGGCTGTTTGCAGAACCGGAGAGAGGGGCTGCATTAACGCAACTTTACAATGACCGCTTTAACAACATCCGTCCCAGAACCTACAACGGGGATGACCTGATGCTGCCGGATATGAATGATGCCATTACCCTGCGAAAACACCAGCGTGACACGGTAGCCATGGGTATTTACAGTGACGGGAATCTTCTGGTGGCGCATGAGGTAGGAGCCGGTAAGACCATGACAGCCTGTGCTATTGCCTATGAGAGAAAACGGCTGGGAGTATGTAACAAGCCGTTGATTGCAGTACCGAACCATACCTTAGAACAGTGGGCGACAGAGTTTATGCGGCTTTATCCTAATGCCAATATTTTAGTTGCAACGAACAAAGATTTTGAAAAGCCACGTCGGAGACGGTTTGTAAGCCGTATCGCCACAGGGGATTATGACTGTATCATCATGGGACACAGTTCCTTTGAACTGATCGCTCTTTCAAGGGAGAGGCAGTTAGCCACCATGCAGGAGGAGATTGATGAAATCACAAAGAAGATAGACGAAATGAAGATGCTTTCCGGGAAAACATGGTCCTTAAAACAGATGGAGATATTCAGGCATAATTTACAGGACCGTTTTGACAGGCTCTATAATGCAGGGAAGAAAGACGGAACGATTTCCTTTGAGGAACTGGGCGTGGATAACCTGTTTGTGGATGAGGCCCATGCCTATAAGAATAATTACAGCTATACCAAGATGCAGAGAGTGGCGGGCGTGGGAGGACAGAGCAGCCAGCGTGCCATGGATATGCACATGAAATGCCAGTATATCAATGAAATCACGAATGAACATGGCGTGGTATATCTCACCGGCACACCGGTATCTAATTCTATGTCGGAACTCTATGTTATGCAAAAGACCTTGCAGCCTTCCGAATTAAAGCGCAGGGGACTGCTTATGTTTGACTCCTGGGCAAGCACCTTCGGCAAGGTGGAATCATCGCTGGAAATCAAACCAGAAGGCTCCGGCTACCAGATGAAAGCAAGATTTGCCAAGTTCCACAATCTGCCGGAACTGATGTCCATGCTGTTTTTAGTGGCAGACATCAAGACAGCGGATATGCTGGACCTGCCGGTTCCGAAACTAAAAACGGGAAAAATACAGGTAGTAAAGACTGCCATCACGCCGGATCAGAAAGCCATCATGGAGGAACTGGTGGAAAGGGCAGAAGCAATCCGTAATAAGGAGGTAGACAGCAGTCAGGATAATTTCTTAAAGCTGACAAACGAGGCAAGGCTGCTTTCCGTGGATCCCCGTATTCTGGATGAAACGCTGGATAACGATCCTGACACCAAACTCAATGCCTGTGCCAGAGGTGTGGCAGAAATCTACCATGACACTGAGGAGCAGCATTCCACACAGCTCATTTTCTGCGATAAGGGAACACCGAAGGCGGACGGCAGATTTAACTTCTATCAGGCACTCAGACAGGAGATGGTGCGGCTTGGAGTGGAGGAAAAAGAGATAGCTTTCATACATGACGCCAATACGGACACAAAACGGGCAGAACTGCTGGAAAAGGTACGGAACGGAATTGTCCGTGTACTGCTGGGAAGCACGGAGAAGATGGGAACAGGATTGAATGTGCAGGATAAATTGATAGCATTGCACAATCTGGATGCACCATGGCGGCCGGCTGATCTGACGCAGCGTAACGGGCGCATCCTGCGGCAGGGAAATGAAAATGATGAGATATCTATCTTTAATTACATCACGGAGCAGACCTTTGATGCTTACCTTTGGCAGATACTGGAACAAAAGCAGCGGTATATCAGCCAGATCATGACTGGCCGGAGTGCGCTTAGGAGCTGTGAGGATGTGGACGAGGTAGTGCTTCAGTATGCCGAGTTCAAGGCTCTTGCTGTATCGGATCCTAAGATTAAGAGGAAAATGGAGGTGGATAATGAGGTCTACCGCCTGCAGACACTGAAATCGGCTTGGAAAAGTGAGCATACGGACTTGCAGAACAAGATTACGGTCTATTATCCGCAGGAAATTAAGAAATGTACAGAAAGGATAGAACATAGAAAAGCTGATGCAGAGCTGTATCAGAAAGAGAAGCCGCAGGAGTTTTCTATTACCTTAAATCACAGGCTGTTTGACGAGCGGACAAAGGCGGGAGAATATCTGAAGATGCAGATGGCAAACCTGGGGCATGAGGCAGGAGACACTGTATCAGCCGGAACCTACGCCGGTTTACAGGTAATGCTGAAAAGAGGAGCATTTCAGGATGTACTCCTCTGCCTGAAAGGGGAAGGCGGTTATCAGGTGGATGCCGGTGAATCTGCACTGGGAAACATCACAAGGCTGGAGAATCTCGCAGAGAAGATACCGCAGTATCTGAAAGATGAGGAGAGGAAATTGGGAGAACTGAAAGAACAGTTTGAAGCGGCGAAAGTGCAGGCAGAGCGACCCTTTTCTGAGGAAGAAAAGCTGTCGGAGCTTCTGAAAGAACAGGTATCCCTTAATCTGGAACTGGAATTTGCGGATGCAGACGAGGAAGGAACGGAAAAAGCGGGAAAAAGCCATGGAAACAGTATCTACCGGAAATTGCACAAGCTGGCACCGGAGTTATTTGAGGGTACATATACTTACATGAAATTCAAACAGGACGGCTTTGATGATCTTGTGCTTGAAACCATCGGAGAGAATGAGTACAGTATTGCCCACTATTATACGCAGAATGGGGACAGGATGCGTGATCCGGAGATTACGTTCATGCTGGATGATACGCAGCGTTGTATCTATGCCTTATCTTACACGCAGGATAACATGGGCATCTATTACGAGACCGGGGACAGAACCGAGGAGCAGATGGAGGATCTGATGGGATTTTTCGACCAATGGATGGCGAATATCAAGGAACAGGGATTTACCTTATATAAGGCATACGGAGAAGATGCGGAATACACAAAAGAGGAGGAACATACGGAAGAAACGGAAAGTGAGGAGTGTTGCGTATGAATCAGAAGTATTTAGCGGCCTGTGTGGGTATGGAGCCATACTGCATCAAGGCGGATGCGGAGAATATTGCAGCTTTTATTGAGAAGTATTCCAGAGAGGACGACATCTGGATTACTACGCTGCATGATTATCCGCTTTTATCGACCTTGGGAGGCTTTGTAAACAGATGCTACGATCAGGAGTTTATGAAAAATGAGTTGTTACCGGCACTTAATGCCATACAGTTAGACGGTGAAGAAGCCGCAGGAAATTGTGTTTGCAAAGGATATCAATGAATTGTCGGAGCATCCTGCACCCGTCCCCGACTGGGATTGCAGCCGGGGCATGGCATCTATGATCTGGATATACTGAAACCAATGCACGAATGGAGACCGGAAGAAACGGGATATACTGTCATCAGTGCAGATGATTTGAAGCAGATGGATAGATTTGATGGGGAAGATATGGAAAATGAGCGGTAGATGGAAAGGAGGAAGGCAGTTGCAGGTACAGCAGAGGGGCAGACCAATGCCCTTTACGGAAGAACAGATGCGGCAGATTTATAATACGAATATTATAGATTTTGCGGTAAGAAATGGTTTTGAGATTGAGAAAAGCGATAAGGCCACGGTTCATGTGAAGCACAATGGGGGATTGTACCTGTTCAAGCATGGCCGTGGCTATTATTCATTTACGGAAGAACGGGGCGGCGACATTGTTGAATTTGCCATGAATTATCTGGGACTGAAAAAGAGGGAGGCTATGGAACAGATACTGGGGTGCAGGGCTTATGAACAGACCGCCCACATAGTGGCACCACAGGAAAAAGCAGAACGGGGAACGATGGTATTACCGCCCAGGGACACGGACGACCGCCGGGTATTTGCGTACCTGACAAAGACAAGAAAGATTGATCCGGAAATTGTGCAGACCATGATGAAACAGGCAAAAGTATATCAGTCAAGACAGGAAATAGGCGGCAAAGTGTGCCGGAATTGTGCGTTTGTCGGGTATGACAGCAAGGGGACACCAAGATACTGCGCCCTGCGTGGTCCCAGTGCAGACAGCAGTTTCCGGCAGGATATGGAGAACTCGGATAAGACCTACGGTTTTCTCATGGAGGGAAAAAGCAACCGTGTCTATGAGTTTGAGGCACCTATTGATGCCATGAGCCATGCCACGCTTTATAAGCTGCGGGGATATGACTGGAGAAAGGACTACCGGATATCGGAAGGCTGCCTGTCAGACAGGGCACTGAAGCGGTTCTTAGAGGAGCATCCCAAGGTCAATGAAATCGTGTTCTGCTATGACAATGATGTGGACGGGAAACTTGCAGACGGTACACCTCACAATCACGGTCAGGTAAGGGCAGAAGAAGCGAAGAAGCATTATCAGTCATTAGGGTATAAGGTCGCCATACAGACACCCACAGAGAAAGATTTCAACAAAGTGTTGACTTCTCTTTATGAACAGCCCAGACAACAGCAGAGCATGACGGAAGACGAGGAAGATGAGGAGGGGCTGGGAAGGTGAAGAAAGACTGGAGGTAGAGAATGAGACCGGTATATGTATGCCAGTTACCGGATGAGATGCAGAGAGAAATAAGGGGAATCTTAACCCGGCTTCTTTTGTATCAGTGCGGAACGGAAGAAAAAGCGGAAAAATATTTTGACATGAGTCTTGCAGATGCGGTGCAGCTTGGCATGGATTCTAAGATTGTTGACATTGACTGTGTAGCAGACTCTTTTAAGAATGGCAGCTATATTGGCGGGGAGGTGCCGGAGAATATAAGAAAAGATGTGGAACGACTGGCAGAGATCATTCGTCTGCGGACAGAAATGGAAACAGACAGTCCGTTTCTTTATCATGCCAAGGAACAGATTGACGGGAGAGAATATTATGAGCTTGTAAATGTCTTCTGGCATCATGGAGAAGATGATTATGGCTTATGGCAGGTGCAGCTCCCGGTCTATCTGGTTCGGAATATTCTAAACAGCCCACAGAGCTTTATAGGCGATGTGGATGAGATTATGGACGGCGTACCTGTGGAGCAGGAGCCGTCCGACAACACGCTGCATTTCCTGTTTCCGAGGGGCGGAAAGATAGCCTGCTGCAGTATGGAAATGGAGGAACAGTTCTTTGAGGAATACAGTACTCATGGTACATCTGTGAGAGGGAGCAGGGAAGATATCCGGCAGGACTTGGAAGCATCCTTGGAAGTGGACGAGACTTTTCAAGAAGAAAGATAGCGGGAAAGGAGGAGCGGTAAATGGAAAAAATAAAGACCTTTGAGTTAGACCGGTGGAGTGAGCCGGATGAACAGCATCGTGTAAGGCATATCGGAATGGCGGATGCAAAAGAGACATTTGAGAAGCTGGAGGCCCATTTGAAAGAAAAGGGAATGCTTCCGGACGAGTATTTTCTTTACGATGTGGATATGAGGACGAAAACAAGGGAGTTGCCGGACTTCAATTTTGCCCTGTGTGTTCCTAATTTTGGCGGCAGTGAAGGTATCTATCTGGATATTGACCTGATTTACTGTGATGAAGATGGAGAGCAGAAAAGCCTGCGGTTTGCTACGGGAAAGACTTTGCAGGAAGGAGCAGATGCGTTCTTTTGGATGTCCCGGATTGCTGCAGAATGTTCCCTTATGCTGAATGGGCGTGGGCGTACCTATGAGAAGCACAATGTGGAGCTTGTGCTGAAGCCGGAAGAAGCGGAAGCGGTGGAGTATTTTGCTAAGCTGCTGCGGGATAGGGCATCTGAAGAAGCCGAGGCAGAGGACGAGGGCATGGAGCCGTAAGATACTGTTTTTCCGCTTTTTAGGAAAAAGGCTGCTCCGCGGCCGGGTGTGCCTGTGCACACCGGCCTTGACACCAAGCTCAGCTTGGTGGTTAAGGCGGGAATAGGCGGGTTCCACACCGCCGGAAAACAGCTTGTAGGCAAAGCCTGCAACGGGGTTATCTCATAATGTGTGGGGTTCCTGTCAGAACCCTTGCAGGAAGAACCGTAAATGGGAGGTGGAAGTATCAAAAAGCTGACACAGAAGCGTTCTATCAATTTTACAACGGAGACTTTGGAAACGTTGGATAAGTTGGCAGCCAAAAATCATACCACGACATCGGAATTGGTGCGGGGATATGTGGAGAAAGGGCTTTCCATAGAGGGAAGCCGTGAGGATATAGATTTTATTGCCCGCATCATCCGGCAGGAGATTACAGCAGTATATCATGTGGACGAAATCAAGGCGATTGCAGATCATGACACGGATCGTCTTGCAAAGATGCTCATGAAGATAGGAAAAATCAATGGAGCAATCTTCTTTCTTCTCATTAAGGTTCTGATGAACCTTGCCAATGAGGGGAGTGAGGACGATTTTGACCAGATGCTTTCCGAAGCGGTCAAGCTGGGTGTGGATTATATGCAAAAAAAGGATTTCCAGATCAACAGTTTCCTACAGGATACAGCTAATCTGCGGGAACTGGCTGAAAAATTATAGAAAAAGGAGAATGAACCATGACGTATGAAAAATTTATGGAACAGGTAAAGGAGCAGATTTTGTCTTTTTTGCCGGAAGAATACGCAAATGCAGATGTGACAATTCAGGAGGTTAGTAAAAATAATAATCAGAAATTTCATGCAATATGTATTAAACGTCCAGAGGACAGAATTGTTCCTAATGTTTATCTTGAAGATTATTATCGAACATATGAGGATGATGGGAATATGGAAAATATTTTGACCGCTATTGCCCGGATATACCAAAAAAACATGGAAAACAATGAAAATTTGCTTCCGTTTGAGGTAAAGGACTACGAGAGTGTGAAAAACAGATTGTATGTGGTGGCATTGAATAGAAACAATAATCAGGATTATTTGAGAGATGCTGTACGCAGAGATATTACTGAAACAGATATTACATCCGTTGTGCGTGTTTTATGCACAAACAATCAGGAAAAGGGAATGTCGAGTTTCATGGTTAAGTCAGGTATGCTGGAAATGTGGGGAATCTCAAGAGAAGAAATATATGAACAGGCACTAAAAAATACGGAAAGAATTTTTAAGCCGGACATGAGGAACATTAAAGAGATTTTGCTTTCTGGTTGTATGGAGACACTTTCGGAAGAAGAACAGGAGGAATTTCGTGGCTTTCTTAATCTGGATATACCAGAGCAGGATCAAAGGGCAGAAAAAAGTAAGGAAATTTTACCCTATGAACAGTATGTCCTTACAAATACAGCCAAAATAAATGGTGCAACAGCCATACTTTATCCAAATTTGTTACAGGAAATCGGGGAAGCAACACAAAGTAATTTTTTCATTCTTCCCAGCAGTATCCATGAAGTTATCCTGATGAAGGATAATGGAGATATGAATGCGGAGGAACTTCAACGCATGGTAATGGAAATAAATAGAACACAGGTTGCACCTGAGGAAGTGCTGTCTGATGAAGTGTACAGTTATGATTACAGACAACAAAAGCTGACTATGGCAACCAGTCCCATACAGACCAAGGAACTTCTAGATCAAATAACAGGAATGTGTGATCATGGTGATTTCATGGAAGAAGAACAGGAAGCGGATTTATGTATGGGAGAGTAGTTATTAAGTGATTATTGGGAGGAGCGCAAAAGTGAATCAGGCACAAAGATATGAGCATCTTGTAGGGTTGACCGAAGGGAAGAAACTGGATTCTGACTATCGGGCAGCCTTTTACATTTTATCCAGTGTACCGGAACTTTTCGAGGCAGCAAAAAAATGTGTGGATTCATATGGTATTTCCTTTGACAAAATCAAAAGGACATGTAAAGGAAATCTGGAGGAGTACCAGAGCCAGCTTTTGTCTATGGCACATAACCTTTTCTCATGGAACAGCAGGACGACCGCCACGCCCCATGAACTGTCCCGTCTTACCTATCCGTGGATGGAGATTGCCTGCAACGCTATCTTCATATCCAGTGGAGAGGTTTCTGTGCAGATACAGGAGAATGAAAGTGGAGAGCCGGAGCTGGTTTTAGATGCAGCACCTTATGAGAAAACAAAGAGGATATACGAAGGATTGCAAAGAATGGGAGAGCGGCTGGCGGTCCAGATGAAAGAAGCAGATGCAGAGGAAAGGGAAGGAGAGGAAGATTGGGAGCGGTAGAAAAGCAGTGAAAACGGTATCAAATATATTATAGTACGAAAAGAAGCCGCCATAAATGACGGCTTCACGGTTACAAAATTACCAGGATTGCTCCTGCGTTTACATCATCATACTAGCACAAAGCAGCAGTGATGTCAAACATTTTGTAGCAGTAATAAAGTATGCAGAAAAAGCCTAAATGATACCGCAGGAAACCAGTTTTTCACGGATTTCTTTTAATACGCCGGGTTTTACATCACCAAACTTCTCGAAGTGGACTCTGGAAAGGCTGACCTGTGTAATCCTTGTTATATTTGCCCAGCGCGGCATTTCAGGAAAACCGTAGACCTTATCAACCATTATATTGTAGTCCATAGTTTTGGGCATTTGTGAAGATAAAGGAATAACGATAAGGGAATCCTTTAAATTTTTCAGTATGATTGCCGGATGCCTGCCGCCAAATTCCGTGCCGATGTTATAACCGAAATCTACCCAGACAACAGCTTTCCGAATCAGTACAAGAGAGCGCATAATCAGCTCAATATCCGGTTCCGGCACGATACTTTTTTTGACAGCAATCACATATTTATCGGTAGCTTTGTCGTACTGATAGTATTTTGACACTACTGCCTGTTTATCGCTGTGCAGCCACTTAAATGCAGATGGCTTGATGACATTGGGCAGGGCGGAGGAGGGTATTTGAAAGGCTTTTTCATTCAGAAGCAGATTTGTTTTTAAGGAAGTCCATTTATAGTATTCGTTGGCAAGTTTGACGTTTTCCGGTTCTTCCGGATTAATCTTCTGAAAATGATTTTGTAATGAGGAAGCCATTTCATCAAAGGAATGGCGCGTATCTTCTAATGTTGCTGTATGTTTCAAGGCAATTCTCCTTTGCAGGTTTGTATTCCTAATTTTAGCAGATAATGTGACAGAGTACAACAAAATAACACGGAGAAAGGTAGAAAATAATGTCAATCTTAGTGTATAAGCAGCGTTTCCGGCATCCGAACAAAAAGGACACACCGGGTGCAAACTATGCCCATATCCGGTATATTGCAACCAGACCAAGGGTTTTGAAGAATGAAAAGATGAATCACGGACTTTTCGGAAAATTGGAGCCGGGAGTGGTTACAGAATTTGAGGACTGGAAGGATGTGGCGAAGTTATCTTATGCCAATTCTAAAAAGGGAATTGTCATGTACCGCAGCGTGGTGTCCTTTGCAGAAGATACAGCAAAAGAGCTTCTTCTAAAGGATCAGAAAAGCTGGCAGAGATATATTGAAAACCACATCATGACGATTGCGGAGAAAAACGGCATCAAACGGGAAAACCTGCAATGGGCGGCTGCGGTGCATGGGGAAAAGAGCCACCCTCATATTCATGTGGTGTTCTGGGACAAGTCTGTAAGAGTGAAGAATCCGTTTACACCGCCGCAGATACCCAATGCCATCCGAAAGCAGATGATAAAGGACACTTTTGCGGAAAAGATACTTGCCTTTGCAAAAGAGAAAGATCTTGCAGTACAGGAAATGCGCCGGATAACGGATGAACTGGTGGAGGAATTTGAAGAAGAACTGCGGTGTAAAAGCCCCGGCAGATTTCAGGCAGCGGAAAAATGGTTTGAGGAAGAACTGGAACAGGGAGTCTCTTTTGACAAAAAGATACTATCGGAACTTTCAGAGAGGCTCTTTGCACTTCGGACTATGATACCGGAACACGGAAGGATTGCTTATGGGTTTTTACCACCGGAGAGCAGGGAAAAGACGGACGAATTGGTACAATTCCTGCTTTTGGAAATACCGGAGATCAGGAAGTGCTTTGAACGGTATGTAGATGCCAAGTGCAGCATGGCGGGACTGTATGCTGCGGATGAGGAATGGCTTTTACAGCAAAAGAAGAAGTTTGAAAAGGAAGCGGAGAAGATACTGGCAAACCGGGTATTATCCGGTGTTAAGGCGATATGCAGGCTGGAAAAGGAGAAACGAGGAGAGGCATACTTAAAGAGCCACAAAGAATATCTGGCATCCAGAATGATTATGGAGGCTCTTGATATGCTGGCGCAGGCGGCTTGGAAACAGGAAGAAGATTTCCTTGACGGACAGGGGATGTCGGGAGAGCTGTCGAAGGAGGCGAAAAAAGAATTATTCCTAAGAAATCAGGATAAAGGATATGAACATTAAAATGATGAATGAAATTAAGAGTCAGGGGCATCCGTGCAGCGGATGTCCCTATGTTTTTACTAGGGGTGGCACAGACTGCATCATGGGTGCTGTTCCGGGGGACTGTGCATGGTATTTTTACAAGCGGCTGATGGGACATACGGACGCAGCCATTCCTTCTGAAGAAATCAGAAAACAGTACAGGGAATATGTAAAAAGACAATCCAAGGCAGAAGGAAAGCTGGAAAGAGGGATTGATATGCTTCTTGAAGTCGCAGAACTGAAATATGGCAGGCAGTACGCACAGTCTCTGAAAAAGAAGATGAGAGGAGGTACAGATTGAAACTAAAGGATGTTCTGCTTATTACAAATAATAATAAGGGTACGGAATATAAGTATCTTTCAAGCATGGAGGACTATATGGCAATCCTGCTCCGGGCATTTGAGGGTTCGGAAACAGAACTGGCTCATGCGGTGCAGGAGCTGTGTCAGACAAAGGAGAACAGCCAGTATGCAGAAGTATATCTGGCGGCAAATAAAACCTTTCATGCCAGATTTTGCAGTGATGAATGGGAACTTAAGGATTTCCTTGGGGGAAACCATAAAATGACAGAGGAAGAGGTCAGTTTTGACAAAGACCGCTGTACAAAAGAATGTCTGGATGTACTGACGGCCTACAACATGGATCATGAAGGTCATCCGCTGATCGGTAAGCTGCATTATGAAAAAATGGAATATGATTTCAGGCAGGGCGAGGTACTGCATAACCTGAACGGAAGTGATTACAGTGTGCTTATGGTGCTGAATCAAAATGACCTGTTTCTGATGGCGTTAAAAAGCGGGCAGTTTCTGATTGCGGAAGGGACGCGAGCATACGCAAGGTACCCGAAAGAGGAAATTTATCCGGAAGACAGCATTGTCAGGGGAATCGAGTGGGACAGGGGAATTTATTTGGGAAATGACCTGTCAGAGATTTCTATAGACAGTATTCAGAAAGAATATGCTGCAGGTCACGAGGCAGGATGGGATGAAAACAGCATGGACGAAGAACAGGAATGCTGACAGTGTGAGAAGTTTTGCATACAGGAAAGGGAAATTTATGAAATCAAAAGTAGAATTTTACAAAGCATTTTTTGAGGAACTGGAGAAAAAGGGCTTCGGGGTGGCGCAGCCTTCTTCCCCGGACTATGTGGTGGATATCCAGTTTAAGGGAAAGACTATTGCATTTTACACGAAAGCAGACATGATTGAAAAGAACCCTTTTGTAGAGGTGCCGGAAAAGCAGATGGAGAGGCTCTGGAGTATGGCAAGGGCGACCGCCAGTTTATGCGGTATCTGCTCCGACCAGCCTTATGAGGAGGAAAAGGCTGAGAAACTGAAAAACGGTGTGATGAAGCTGAATGAGCATAACGGAGTTATTTTAGCCTGTAAGAAGCATCCGCTGTTTGACTATGTGCTTTCGACCTACAAACAGGATGCGCAGAATGACAACAGACCTATTCAGAGGCAGTATTTTTACAACAGGGAGGAAGCATTTGAGAGCTTTGCTACACGGAGCGGTCTTGTGGATGAAAGAAAACTGTTTACGGAAACGCAGTTGCAGCTCATCCATGCAGGGCTTGTAAAATTAAGGACCATGGACGAGGAACTTTCCGAGGAAGATATGAAAACAGTCGGGGAACTGGTAAACCGGGTGGAGGAGATTGTGCCGGAACTGCACCGGGAGGAACGGAAGTTTGACGTTTCAAGACTTCTGGATGCCCTTTCCATGGGTAACGGCATGGAACGCTAGGAAGGAGGAAGCTGATGCAGCCACAGGGAGACAGCATCTGGGGCAACATCAATCTTTGCATTGAGATTGCCCTGAACATTTATTACTTATGCGGAGAGAAAGGCGAGGGAATTGTGATCCCAAAGGAACAGGCAGAGAAGGATTTTTCCCCTGAAACAGTTGCGGCGGGAAAGGAGTCGGACGGGTATCTTTACTATCCCAAAGGGGAGGCAATGGAAATGTTCCGGCAGGAAATGCTGCAGAAGCGGCTGGTTATGATAAAAAAGATGGAACTTGCGGCCACCGAACAGATGGAGGCAGTCAGAAAAGGCGGGCAGGAGGCAGCTTTAGCACGTTTTCAGGATATAGAGCCGCCGGGGGACAGGGAAGAAAATAAAAAGCGAATCTGGAACGGAATCTACATACTGAACGGAGAAGAACCGCAGATTGCCGTCCATGAGAGGATTGCAGAGGCTTTTTTAACACCCTATGCCTGTGAGTTTGGCAGGCGGGAAAATGGATATTTCTATTATACCCTGCAAAGTGCGGCACTTCCCCTGTATGAGTTAAAAGGTGTGGTCCCGGAATGTCAGGAAATAATCGTTTCCGAGGAAAGCCTGTATGCCACTATCTGTACCCATTATCCGGCATACAGGGAGAGGTACAATGCTCTAGTGGCACAGGAGCAACAGATTCCACAGATAGACGCGCCGGCAAACCTGTTTTTGCAGGAGCAGCTTGACAGAGGGCAGACAGAAGCGGAGAAGGAAACTGTATATGAGGAAGCATTTGCAGAGGAGGAAGCGGATGAGGACGAATATGGAGAACAGGTGGATTATGGATTTGGCGCATGAAAGGGGCAGGGATGAAACTTGTCTATATCGCAAGTCCCCTTCGGGGGGAAAATCCTTCGGGGAAGGATTATAAAAAGAACATAGAGCAGGCAGCAAAATATTGTGAGAATGCCTGCTCCCTTGGGGTGCTTGCCTTTGCACCTCATCTGTATTTTACACAGTTTTACAATGATACCATACCGGAGCAGCGGGAAAAGGGATTGGAAATGGGGCTTGCCATGCTGGAGAAATGTGAGGAACTGTGGGTAATGGGGACACATATCAGTCAGGGTATGAGGGGTGAGATTGCCCATGCAAAAAGCCTTGGTATTCCTATTTATAATGTAGAAATGCCGGATGACATTATGTATTATCCGGTCAGCGCGGACAATCATGCACTGTTGGGGCAGCATTCCTGCATGCCGGACAGCCGGGATAAGGACTATATGGGAAAAATTCTGGTAATGAATTATGAAGCCCTAAAACCGGAATACCGGAGCAGACCATATCAGCTATGGCTTGCCACCGGCGGCTTTGGGTGCAGCCCTACAGCCAGGGGCAGGAGGGTTTTTGCCACCAGTCTTTATGACGGGGAGCAGAGCAGCTTTTACCGGCAGGACTTTACAGGGATTATAAAGCCGGAAGTCTGGGAAGAAGTACAGAGTCAGTATGATTTTCAAATAACCACTCAGGAAGTACATAAGGACAGTGAAACGCCGCAGGAAGGAATGGAACCATAAAAAAGAAAGAGAAAATCATTTTAGGGAGCATCTTAGTGGGAGCAGGAACACTGTTTAACCTGTTTTTTACGGCAGCCCTGCACCGGGTATTGTCGGGACAGATGAAAACCTTTGCAATGGTGCCTGTATGGGAATGTCTGGCAGGGCTTTTCACCGAGCAGAAGCAGGGGATGCTGTTTTTATCCTTTGAGTGCTTCGTGCTGCTCTGTACCGTACTGTTCTTTACGCAGAACAGCAGATCTTATCAGTCCGACCTTATGAAAGTGACGGATGAAATCGAGATACCCGTACCGGTGGGGCAGTTCCAGCATGGTTCTTCCAGATGGATGAGGGAAGAGGAAAAGGACAGAGTGTTTGAGGTATGTACCATAAGCCCCGCAAATCCGGTCATAAAAGAACTGATCGACACCGGATATGAGGGGCTTGACTTTTTAAAGGATAGTGAAAAGGTGGATACCAAAGCTGCAGGAGAGCCGGAGGACAGAGAGCTTTCCGGCAGCTTTGTTCCAATAGATGAGGAAGCAGAAAAAGAAGCAGATGCGGGAAAGGAGAATGAGGAGACAAAAATAGAGGAAACGGATGAGGGCTACGAGACAGTAGAGTATGCCTACGAAAAAAAGGAGCCGGAGCAGGAAAAAAATGTGCCTGCCTGCGAGGAAAAAGGGAAAGGAGACGGACAGGATCCCTACCGTATTCTGAAAGAAGGCGGCATCGTGATAGGTATGACGAAGTGCGGGCAAAAGGAGAAGATACATTATATCGCAGACGATACCCACACGCTTACCATAGGTGCAACCCGTTCCGGCAAGACGAGGACGCTGGTGCTGCAGTCCATTTGTCTGATGGCACTGGCGGGCGAGAGCCTTGTTATCAGCGATCCCAAGGCAGAACTGTATCAGTACGCCGCACCGTTTTTGGAGAAACTCAGGTTTGATGTCATCTGCCTTGACTTCAAGAATCCGGAAAAGAGCAGCCGTTACAACCTGCTCCAGCCCATCATTGATGCGGTGAACCGGGGAGAGATGGATAAGGCAGAGATGTACGCATGGGACATCACAAATATTCTTGTAGGCGATAATACCAGCAATGAGAAGATATGGGAAAACGGCGAGAAGTCCACGATTGCGGCGGCAATCCTCTGCGTGGTGGTGGATAATGCCAAGCGTCCGGAATACCAGAACCTTACCAATGTGTACTGGTTCGTGGCGGAAATGTGCAAGGCGGTGGGCAACAAGACACCTATGCAAGAGTATGTAAAGAAGTTAAGACTGGGGCATCCGGCAAGGGCGCTTCTGTCAATCTCTGATGTAGCACCCAGCAGGACAAAGGGAAGTTTTTACACTTCGGCACTGACGACTTTAAGGCTGTTTACTTCAAGGGCGGTCTACTCCATTACCCATAAGAGCGATTATGACATAGCAGACATCGGAAAAAAGAAGCAGGCACTGTTCTTTATCCTGCCGGACGAAAAGACCACTTATTATCCCATTGCAAGCCTTATGGTGTCGCAGCTCTATGAACTGCTGGTACACCAGTCGGATGAAAGGGGCGGCCGGCTCATAAACCGGGTAAACTTTGTCTTGGAGGAATTTGGAAACTTTACCAAAATCAATGACCTGACGAACAAACTGACCGTAGCGGGTGGTCGTGGTATGCGGTTCCATTTCTTTTTGCAGAGCTTTGAACAGCTTACGGAGAAATACAACAAGGAAACAGCTGCCATTGTCAAGTCAAACTGTCAGAGCTGGATTTATTTGCAGGCAGACGATAAGGAAACCCTGTCTGAAATCTGCGATAAGCTGGGGAAATACACTTGTTCCGGCTATCAGCTATCCAGTCAGCATGGGCGGTATGTCAATCCATCTTCCAGCAGCACTGTAAGTTTGGTAGCAAGGGATCTTTTGACAACGGACGAGATACGGAGAGTATCAAGACCTTATCAGATCGTGGTATCACGTTCACACCCGGCAATGATGGTGTCACCAGATCTGTCACAGTGGTATTTTAACCAAATGCTGGGACTTGGAGACAAGGAGCATAACCGCAGGGTAAGGGAAGAACGGGAGCGTAGGCGTCCGGTACTCACCGACGTAAAGGAAGATATACCTTTATGGAATATCTGGGTTTATTACATGAAAGATCTTCAGATGAAGGAAGAAAAGCAGAAACAGCAGGGTCTTCCGGTACAGGCAGGATCCCTGTTTTCAGAGAAATTCATGCGGAGAGGAGGAAAGCTGACGGGAAATGAAGAAGATGAATAAATGGTTACAAAGATGTAAGGCGGCAGGAAAGACATTTCTTGCCGCTTTTGCCGTGTTTTTGCTGAACACGCAGACTGCTTATGCAAGCGGCATCAGTGAGAGCAAGCTGGCAAAAGGAACAGAAAAGCTGATCGGGGATGCCACAACCTGGCTCATGGTGCTGGCACCGGTCGTTGCAGGACTTCTGATTATTTATTTCTGCATCAGGAGAAGTGCGGCGGACGAGATGGATCAGAAGAAGTGGAACAACCGTATCGTGGTTGCCATCGTGTCCTGCATCGGGGCAGTAATCGGAAGTGCAACCTTAAATATCATTATTGGTTATTACCAGTAATGCAGACAACCTAAAAAATAAATTTAAAATTCGGAGGAATGAACACTATGAGAAAAATCAATGACACTATGAACAGACTGGCGGTAGCAGCTTATGTAGAGGGTGGACGTATGAGAAAGAATCTGGCTGACGTTCTTACCAGAAAAGAAGGAGAAGGTTTCGTAGATACCGCTCTGAAAATCCTGATTTCTGTTGTAGTAGGCGCGTTGCTGCTGGCAGGGCTCTATGCACTGTTCAAGGACACCATCCTTCCTACCCTGACGCAGAGAATCCAGAACCTCTTTAATTATCAGGGGTAATGATCGTACAGGAAAAAAACATAACGTTCAATGAGAACTGCCTGCCGGGAAACTGGCAGGCAAATTTTATGTATATGGAGGAAAAAGATTGAAAGTAACCGCAAAAATTACAAAGAGTTTTACCGATGCAGGTAAGTTAAAAGCATTTGCCACCGTATGTCTGGCAGATGCTTTTTTGGTAACAGGAGTCCGGGTTGTGGCGTGTGAGAAGGGAATCACCGTATTTATGCCCAGTATGAAGGATAAAGAGGATGAATACAGAGATGTATGCTTTCCGATTAAACCGGAGCTTCGCAGTCAAATCAACACAGCAGTGTTAAATGCCTATGATGCCTGCCTGAAAGAGAATGAACCGGATGGGGAATAACAGGCAGATAATTTGCACCACAAGGGAGGTGAATCGGATTGGAGATTATACTGGTGCTTCTTATCGTGGCAGTCCTGAATGGAGCAGTTGCTTATATTGATGAAATGCTGCAGGAGTTAGTCCCTATGACACTTTATGCCGACCGGTATATGCTGGCGGCAAACGGTGGGAGCATGGTAGATGTACTGTTTGATATCCTGCTTGGGTTTGGCGTATCCCTGATTATCCTGAAATTCCTGAAAAAAGGGTTTGAATGTTATGTCATGTGGACGGACGGGGATCCGGACACAGAGCCAGCCGGTCTTGTCATCCGGTTTATGCAGGCGGTGGCTGTGGCGGTCTGCTTTCCCATCGTCTACGGATGGATAGCAGAAATCACACAGGGACTGGTTGATGACCTGATGGCAGCGATAGGAGCAGCCACCGATTATGACTGGCAGGCGTGGGTAAACGGCATCTCATCCTTGGGACTGACAACAGCAATCTTTGGATTAATCTTTGTTGTCTGCTATTTTATCCTGTATTTCCAGTTCCTGATGAGGGGATTGGAAATCATGATCCTGCGGATTGGGATGCCTATGGCGTGTGTGGGGCTTCTGGATAACGATAAGGGTGTATTTAAGACTTATATCAACAAGTTTTTTCAGAGTACTCTTGCAGTGGTTATTCAGATATGCCTTTGCAAGCTGGGCGTAGGAATGATGTTAAATATTGGCATCAACATGAATGTATTTTGGGGGATGGCGTGTATGGTGCTTGCTATTAAGACACCATCCTTTCTGCGTGAATTTCTTGTGCCTGCAGGCGGTAGTGGAAGCGGAGTCATCAACAATGTTTACCATTCCGTGCGGTTAGTGGGAATGGTAAAGGGTATGGCAAAGTAAATGGCGTTAGTTTGAAAGGATGGAATGGTTTGAAATTAGATGATATTTCCATAGCCATAATCAGCCTGATTCGGGCGGGAGCGGTATTCCGTTTTGTCTATTGCATGGTGCGTTTGCAAGGAGCGGAGGAAGAACAGGCGCAGTACCGGAAAAGGGCAAAGAATACGGTACTGTTCTATATCGTTGCAGAGAGCATCTGGCAGATAAAGGACATTGTTATGTACTATTATGGGTAATGAGAAGTCCCAGACTGAGGGACCGGAAAGGAGGAACTACGGAAGAACAGAAGTGGGAGCTGTATATCCCCAGCGGGGTAAAAGCGGAAAATGAATTATTCAATGGTTTTGGACGGAGGGAGCTTTTGCAGAGTATTGCAGGCTCCCTCTTTGGCGGTGCAGTAGCCGCCATAATTTGGCTGTGTTCTAATAACGTGGCATTTACCGTGGTTGCGGCTTTGACAGGTATCTTTGGGAGCGTGATGATGTGTACCAAAGACCAGAACAATCAGAGCGTAGTCGATCAGGTGGGCAATATGATACGTTTTGCAAGGAGCCAGCAGATCTATCCCTATCGCGCTTTGAGCGAATGGGGCACATGATGAAAAGAATCAAGTCTACCAATCAAATTTTAGGATGCTATTCTACCGGACAAGCAAAAGGAATTGTGAATACCTCTCAAACCTAAACAGGAGGTCTGTTTGGAATTTTTAGATTTATTTAGTGGAATAGGCGGCTTTAGAAGAGGATTGGAACGAAGCGGACATAGATGTATCGGTCACGTAGAAATCGACAAGTATGCGAACATCAGTTATATGGCAATGTATGGACTTTCCTACTGCAAGTACGGAAAATGCAGGGAAGGAAACTGTTGCCGGATATGCAGTAAGGAGGTAAGTGAACACTGTGACGGAAGTAAATGCACGGGCGAGTGGTTCGCCAAAGATATTAAGCAGCTCACAGCAGGAGAGATTCCAAGAGCTGAAATCTGGACTTTTGGTTTTCCTTGCACAGACATTTCACTGTCAGGAAAGAGGGCAGGTCTTGCCGGAGAACGAAGTGGATTATTTTTTACAGTCGCTGGTCTGCTCAAAAGCACGCCTGCCGAAGATAAGCCCCGAATCCTTATCGTTGAGAACGTTAAGCATCTGTTGTCGAGCGAGAGAGGCGGGGATTTTACCGCCGTTCTGTTTAACCTATGGGAAGCAGGGTATGACCTTGAATGGCAGTGTGTCAACAGTAAAGATTTCGGAGTCCCCCAGCACAGGGAACGAGTGTACCTTGTTGGATATCTTGGAGGAATCCGTGGACGAAAAGTATTTCCTGTCAGCGGAGCAAACACAGCGGTTGTTAAAAAAGTTATAGGAGGTTATCAGGGAGAGCGTGTCTATGATGCGGATGGCCTTTCCGTTACCCTGACAGCGGACGGCGGCGGTGCCGGAGGAAAGACAGGACTGTATCTGTGTGGAACAAAGAAGCCGGAGGAATGGATGGAATGCCTGAAAGAGAACGGGAATGAGGAATGCGGGGCAAAGAACTATGCCGGTTTCCTTACACAGAAGAAAGAGCCGGATATGACAAAGATTTCACGGTGTTTGGTGTCTCATTATAACGCAGGGATAACGAGGTTTGGGGAAAGCTCCGGTGTGCTGCATTGTAAAGCCTGTGACGGAAAGTGCGTACAGGCGAGGGCGGCTTTAACGCCGGAGCGGGAGAACAAGCGGCAGAATGGACGGAGGTTTAAGGATATTGGAGAGCCGGGCTTTACCCTGACAGCGGTTGACCGCCATGGTGTGATGCTGCTGCAGTGTCCTTATTACACCGGAATGCCTATCAGGGAAGCAACCAAGCAGGGATATGTGATTGCAAGGCACGGAGATGGGATTAATCTGTCTTACCCTAACAGTACAGTAAGCAGAGGGCGGGTAGGTAAGCAGTGTGCCCAGACGATTGTGACAGGTGGGAGTATGGGAGTGGTAGTATACTGCCGCATACGCAGGCTTACACCGAAAGAGTGCTTCCGGTTACAGGCATTTGAAGACTTCCTGTTTGACCGTGCAAGGGCGGCAGGAGTCAGTGATGCACAGCTCTATAAGCAGGCAGGAAATTCCGTGACAGTCAATATCGTCTATGAGATAGGACTGCGGCTTGCGGAAATGGAGGTGGATCATGATTATTGACCGGGTGTGGGCTATGCCTAATTGCCGTACTTTTTCCATTAAGCCCGTTGCCGAGCTGATTGAAATGTATAGGCCGGAAGGAATAAGTATAGATCCGTTTTCCAATAATGCACGGCTAGCAGATATAACGAATGACTTGAACCCTGATTGCGAAAGTGATTTCCATTTAGATGCGAAAGACTTTCTGGAACAGTTTGAAGATGAAAGTATTTCTATGGTGCTGTATGATCCCCCTTATTCTCCGAGACAGGTATCTGAGTGTTACAAGCATTTCGGATATACGGTTAATATGGAAACTACGCAAAGCAGTTATTGGAAAAAACATAAGGAGCAGATTAGCCGGATTGTTCGTGCAGGCGGAATTGTTATTGCCTGTGGGTGGAACAGCGGAGGAATAGGTGCAAAGTATGGTTTTGAAAAGGAGCATATCCGTCTGATACCTCATGGTGGAAATCATAATGATACGATAATTGTTGTCGAACGGAAAAGAGGGGAGAAAAATGCAGTTTAACATTTTGTATGTAGATCCCCCGTGGGCTTATAAAGTGTACAGTAAGAAAGGACAGGGACGCTCTGCCGAAAATCACTATCGTACTATGAATATTGAGGACATCTATGGGCTGGATATCCAGTCCATAGCGGCGGATGACTGCATCCTGTTTCTATGGGTGACATTCCCTTGTCTGGAACAGGGGCTGGAAACGATCCGAAGGTGGGGATTTACTTATAAGACGCTTGGCTTCTGCTGGGTAAAACGGTGCAGGAAGCAGCAGGAAAAATGGTTCTGGGGACTTGGCTTTTGGACGAGAGCAAATCCGGAGCTATGCCTGATTGCTACAAAAGGACAGCCGAAACGGGTGTCAAAGGCAGTACATTGCATTGTTGATACACCGGTAGAGGAACACAGCAAGAAGCCGGATATTGTCAGGGAGAAGATTGTGGAGCTGGCGGGCAATCTGCCACGGGCAGAGCTGTTTGCAAGGAACGAATATCCCGGCTGGGTGTGCGTGGGAAATGAGATTGACGGTATGGATATCAGAGACAGCCTGCAGATGCTGAAAGAAAGGTAGGAAGGAGAATGTTTTGATATGGTTTCTTGAATCACATAATTTTCTGGTGGCAGTATCAGCAAGTTTTCTCTTGGGAATTTTGCTGGATATGCTGCTGAAAAAACTGACCGGCTCTGAAAAAATCGGATATGTGGCGGTTACAGCTGCGGTTGTCACCGCCGTATTTATCGGAGCTTATGGAACGACTTTACACGCACTTGCCTGTATTTTAACGGGGCAGGTGCTTTTATTTGCGGCAGAGTATGATTATGCAACCCATACCGTGCCGGACTATGTACCGGTCCTTATCCTGATGGCCGGATTACTGGAGGTAGAATTTGCCCCGGCACTTCTGGGGCTTGTTCTTGTGCCGCTGCCCTTTGTGGTGGCGGCTCTGATGAAAGAAGGAAGCATTGGCGGCGGGGACATCAAACTGATGGGAGCCTGCGGCTTTGTGCTGGGCGTAAAGCGGGGCTATATCGCGCTGATGCTGGGGCTGTTTCTGGCAGTCCTGTTCCAGACGGCGTATGCAAAGAAAGAGGACAAAGGCTTTGCAATGGCACCGTATCTGGCGTTGGGATGCCTGCTTGCCATGCTGCCTGCATAAGAAATTTTGATAAAAATGGAGGAAAGAAAAGTGAAAAATTTATTGAAGAACCGTATTGTGATTGGACTGATTTGTATCATCCTTTCGCTGATTATCTGCTTCGGGCTTACCCCGATGTTCAACAATGCACTGAAATCGAAGGTATCCCTGGTCCGCGTGAATACGGAGATCCACAAGGGCGACCAGATTACGGAGAAGATGATTACTACCGTGGAAGTAGGCGGCTATAACCTGCCCGACAACGTGGTATACAGGGCAGAGGATGTGGTTGGCAAATACGCCAACACCGACCTTTACAAAGGGGATTATATTCTGGAGAGCAAGCTGTCAGATACCCCTATGTTAAAGAATGCCTATCTTGGCAAATTAAATGGGGAGAACCGGGCAATCTCAGTCAGTATTAAATCCCTTGCAGCCGGTCTGTCCGGGAAACTGGAGGCCGGTGATATTGTAACCTTAATTGCTTCGGATGTGGGAGAAAAGCGGAAAACACTGGTACTACCTGAGCTTCAGTATGTGGAGATCATTGCAACTACAGCAAGCAGCGGAACGGACAATGATGTGCAGGCTGATGTGGAGGACGGAGAGGAACAGGAACTGGCATCCACCATTACCGTGCTTGCAACGCCGGAGCAGGCAAGGCTTCTTGCAGAACTGGAACAGACCGGAAAACTTCATGCGGCCTTGGTATTCCGTGGGGACAGCACACAGGCTCAGAAGTTTTTGGATGAACAGCAGAAAGTCTTAGAAGAACTGTATACGGAAGAATTGGAAGGGGAAGCGGAAACAGCAGAAGCAGACGCGGAGGAGGAAAAGGAAGAACCTATTGTGGATGATGTAGAAGTGAATGCAGGAGGACAGTAGGATGGAACATGGAAATATGCTTGCCATTGTAGGAAGCCCCGGTAGCGGCAAGACCACTCTTGCGGTAAAGTTAGCGGCAGACATAGCAAAGAAAAAGAAAAATGTCATTGTGGTATGCAGTGATCCCTTTGTGCCGTCCGTGCCGTTCCTGCTTCCTATGGATACGGAGCAGGAGGTTTCATTGGGTGCGCTTCTGACGGCTCCGTCATTGACACAAAACAAGATACTGGAAGCCTGTGTGCCTGTCACTGCAAATGAATATATCAGTCTGCTGGGGTACAGGATGGGGGAAAACCTGATGTCCTATCCCAAGGTTACAAGAGAGAGGGCAGTGGAATTTCTTGTGTGCCTGCGGCATCTGGCTGATTATGTGATTTTGGACTGTACTTCTGTCTTTGAAGCGGATGTGTTTTCCATTCTTGCCATGGAGATGGCAGACCGGGTATTGCGTGTGGGAACTTCCAATCTGCGGGGAATATCCTACTTCAAATCCCATGCGGGTATGCTGGAAGGTCGCGCAGACAATGGAAAATATATAAGTGCCATCGGGAACTTTAAGACCGGGCAGGAATGGGAAGCAGCCGCAGGACAGTATGGCGGAGTAGGCTTTGTATTCCCGTATGTGGCGGAACTGGAGAAACAGTATGATGAGGCAAGTCTGTGGAATGGGTTGACTTCCAAGGAAGCTGGTCCTTTTCAGACGGAGGTCAAAAAAGTTCTGGTTGAGGTCTTTGGACTGTATGAGACAAAACAGGGTGAAAACAAGCCGGGGGCAGAGAAAAAGAAACTGGTAGTGCACAGCCCCTTTGTCTGGAAAAACAAGGGAGAATTTTAAGCAGGAGGAAAAGAATTGCAGGAAATATTAAACATACATGAAACTGCCGGGGTGTTAAACAAAAGTGTGGTATACCGCACTTTTCCGGAAGTATTGAAGGATGTGCAGGAGTACATATCCAAGAACTTTGCTTCCGTGCTTCGTGACAACCCGGACGAGAACCGGGAACTGATTGAATCCTATATCGGGAAATATCTGGAACAGAGCAACGTGGGCGTAGAGGGAATGGAGCAGGCAGAACTTTGCGATCTTCTTTATGGGGAGATGACAGGCTTTTCTTTCCTGACACGTTATCTGTACCGGGATGATGTGGAGGAAATCAATATCAACCAGTGGCGGGATGTCAAGATTACTTATTCTACCGGCGAGATTATCCCGGCAAAGGAGCATTTTAACAGTGCCGGTCATGCGGTCGATGTTATCCGAAGGCTCCTGCATAAGTCAGGCATGATTTTTGACAATGCACAGACGATTGTGGTGGGACATTTGAACAACAAGATCCGTATTACGGTTATGGGCGATGGTGTCATTGATAAGGAAAAAGGGCTGGCCGTGTCTATCCGTATTGTAAATCCGAGGAAGCTGACAAAAGAGCAGTTTGTAGGTTTTGGAACTGCCACAGGGGAAATGCTGGATCTGCTTTCCATGTGCTTTACCCATGGTGTATCCATGTGCATAACAGGGGCGACTTCTTCGGGAAAGACTACGCTGATGAGCTGGATATTGGGTGAAGTGCCGTACAGCAAGCGTATTGTTACCATAGAGCAGGGATGCCGTGAGTTTGATCTGACTGCCGTTGACGAGGAAGGAAATGTGCTGAATAACGTGGTGCATCTGGTGACAAGGTTTTCTGATGATCCGAGACAGAATATTGACATGGTAAAGCTGCTGGAAACCACCCTTACCATCAATCCGGATTGTATCGCAGTAGCGGAGATGAAGGGCGGGGAGAGTATGCAGGCTATCAATGCCGCCAATACCGGGCATTCCGTGATTACCACTATTCACGCCAATTCCTGCGAAGATACCTATTACCGTATGGTTACGCTGTGCAAGCAGGAACAGCCGGGGATGGATGATACCACGCTGCAGAACCTTGCCACAAAAGCATTTCCGATTGTGGCATTTGCAAAAAGGCTGGAGGACAATTCCCGAAGGATTATGGAGATAACGGAATGTGAGACATTGCAGGACGGAAGGAAGAAGATGCGTACCCTGTACAGGTTCAATATTACAGACAATATCATTGTAGAGGGAAAGCCCAAGATTATAGGACATTATGAGAAGGTGGAGAATCTTTCGGAAGACTTGCAAAAGCGGCTCCGTGAGAACGGACTGCCTTTAAAGATGCAGGAGCAACTTTTGGCGAAGCGTTAGGAAGTGCCGGATATGCGGCGTATGGAATGTGAAGATTATGAAGAATTACTGGAAGAAATGGAGGTATGACCTATGACATTACTTGTGACCATTGCCTTTATCATGGCAGTGGCGGGATGTTTTATCATGCTGGAGCTGTCACCGTTTGCGTTTTTGGAGGGCTTATCGGGGTATTTAAGACCCAAAAATCACAGCATGAAGAACCGGATCAAAGAGAGTAAAAAGAAGAAAGAGCCTAAAGGACTGAAACTGTTGTTTGAAGAAGTAAAGGAAATCTTGCGGCTGACCGGGAAAAGCGAACAGTTTACCATGCTGTGCGTGCTTGCCATGATCTTATTCGTGTTGGGCGTGATGATTGCCCTTACCATGAATAACGGGCTGATGGTGCCGGTGCTGGCAGTGGGCTTTGCACTTTTACCGTTTTACTATGTGAAATTTACGGCATCCAAGCATAAGAAGCAGATCAATACGGAGCTGGAAACGGCTTTATCCATGATTACCACCAGTTACCTGCGGAACAAGAATACCATTATTCGGGCAATCGAGGAAAATCTGCCCTACTTAAATCCGCCGGTATCGGAAGTGTTTCGGAACTTTCTCATGGAGGCGAAACTAATCAATTCCAACACAGCGGAAGCTTTGGAAGGATTGAAAAAGGGGATGGATAATGCGGTATTCCATGAGTGGGTGGATGCAGTGGTTGCCTGTCAGGATGATTACAACCTGAAGAACACCCTGCCGCCCATTGTGTCGAAGCTGTCGGATATGCGTGTGGTGTCATCGGAACTTGATCTGCTGATTTATGAACCGGTAAAGGAGTACATCACTATGATCATCCTGCTTTTAGGAAGCATCCCCCTGCTTTACTTTCTGAATAAGGACTGGTATGAGACACTGATGTTTACTGGCTTTGGAAAGGTGCTGCTTGCCATCAGCGGAACAGTGGTATTTATATCCGTGGCGGCAGTATCAAAACATATCAGGCCCATTGAGTATAAGAGGTAGGAGGAAAACAATATATGCAGAACATGATTTTACTGCTCTTTGCCGTGTTTTTTACGGCAGGGAGCTATTTTATTCTTGCGGAAGTCTTTAAAGTACCCACTTACCGCACCAGCCGGGCAATCCTGACCGTGGGGAAAAAGCAGAAGAAGCAGGCGAGAAGTTCGGATGCCTTTATCATGGAATTATCCAGCAAAATCGCCCGCTTCCTGCCCCTGGATGAGTATAAAAAGCGTAAGCTGGCGGCAACGCTTCGTTCCGCAGAAATTCCAATGACTCCGGAACTGTATATGGCGCAAGCCTATGTAAAGGCAGGGCTAATATTCGTTTGTATCATACCCTGTCTGCTAACGGTTCCGCTTTTATTTCCCGTCTTTCTGGTTTTGGGGATAGGGACATTCTTTTCCGAGAGCGGAAAAGCGGAAAAAATGGTAAAAAAGCGGAGAGAAGAAATCGAGTTTGAACTGCCGAGGTTTGTAGCGACCATTACGCAGGAGCTGATGGCAAGCCGTGACATCCTTTCCATGCTGGAGACTTACCAGAAGAATGCAGGCCCGGCACTAAGGAATGAACTTGCCATTACTACGGCTGATATGAGGACGGGTAACTACGAAGCGGCACTTACCAGACTGGAAGCAAGGGTATCAAGTGCTATGCTTTCCGATGTGGTAAGGGGATTAATCGGGTGTATCCGGGGAGATGACGGCGTGACATTCTTCCGTATGCTGTCCCATGATATGAAGCAGCTTGAAGTGCAGAGGCTGAAACGGCTTGCCATGGAACGACCGCCGAAAATCAGAAGGTATTCCTTTTTGCTGCTGGCTTGTATGCTTCTGATTTACATGGGAGTCATGGGTTATCAGATACTCGGAACAATGTCGGGAATGTTTTAGGAGGAGCAGCCATGAAAAGAAGAATAAGAGATGTGTGCCGAAACCGCAGGGGAGAGGGGTACATTGATGTTGCAATCGGTGTCCTTTGCCTGATGCTGGTGGTGGCTCTTGCCATGACACTGTTTCCGGTCTTTATGAAGAAACAGCAGCTTGATTCCTTTGCGGAGAGAATAGTCAGACAGGCAGAAATCGTGGGGAGTACGGATGTGCCTGGCAGGATTGCACAGTTAAAGCAGGAAACGGGACTTGATCCGCAGATAGAGTGGAACTGTGATTATTACAGCGGGAATAAGGTGCAGCTAAACGGAGACATCCAAGTGACACTGACGCAGAGGGGGGATATCGGTTTCTTTGTGTTTGGTTCCTTTCCCATTGAACTGAAAGCGAAGGCAAGCGGAAAGAGTGAAGTCTATTATAAGTGACCAAGAAATGAAGTTTCTCTAAGGCATCAAAGAACGCTGCCTAAGAGAAACTAAATCATTTCTGGAAGAATGGCAGAGCCATTCTTCGCAGATGAGAGGCAAGAGAATGAGAAAAATAAGAAAACTGGTAATGGATAAAAAAGGTATGTCCTATCCGCTTACGGTGGCGTTGGTGCTGGCATTGCTGATTGCGTTGTGTGTGCTGGCAGAGTTCTTCCGGCTTTCCATTATCGCCTATGGGGTACGGAATGCCTTGCAGGAATCCGTTATATCCGTGGCGACCACCAACTATAATGAGGTCTATGACGGACTCAGGGAGGGGTACAGTGGCGGCTACTTTATGACAGGGGACTGCTGGGAGGAAACACTGGATTACGGAGATGTGTATACCCGGCTTGACCGCCTGCTTGGTACGAACCCTGATGGAGCGTATCATGTGAAATGGCAGGGAAATGGATATGAATACCGGGTAACGGATTTGAATGTATCAATCAGCAATGCACCCTTTGCACCGGGTAACGCCAGCCAGAATTTTGAAGCGGATGTTTCGGTGCAGTTGGAGATACCTTTATCTTTCGGATGGGAGGCTCTGCCGCCTGTCCGTATGACGATCAGAGCAAAAGCTGCCTATATGCCCAAGTTTTGAAAAACAATAGACAGGAGTGCAGGCATTATGGTAGATTGAAGAAAAAGTTTCTGATCTGCCGGGAAATGTCTGGACGCATTCAAAAGTCTGTTGTATGATGGAGTTGGATAAAAGTAGGACAGCATTTGCCGTAAAAGAAATTTTATGGAAAGTGAGGTCTTTTCGATGAAAAAAGAATATGAAAAGAAAAAGAAACTGGTGATTTTTATACTTGCTGCAGTAGCGGTATGCCTTATGGGAGGGCTTTGTTTTTACCTGATGAAAATCGGAACACCGGCAGAACCGGAAAAGGATTTTGTGCAGCAGGAAACAGAGCATACAGAAGTGATTGTTCCCGAAATTGATATTACGAAGGAGACAGACTCTTTGGAAGAAAAGGGGACAGAAGAACCGGAGAGCAGCGAACAGGAAACTGAACAGCCGGAAAGCAGCGAGATAGAGCCGACAGACATTCATACCAGAGGTGAACAGGGCGGGAATGACAGAGGGAAGCCCCAGACCAAGGAGGAGGCACAGCCCCCGGCAGAGAAACCGGAGGTCAAGGATAAGGATGCCGTAGAGAATCCGGAGCAGCCGCCCCAGTACGAAACGCAGCCGGAGCAGAAGCCGGAAGAACCGGCAGGGGGAAGCACCAATGACAGCGGACAGGTATATGTTCCGGGTTTTGGGTATGTAGACCAGCCGGGCACACCGCAGGGAGAGTCCGCAGGTTCTGATGGAGACTGGAACAAACAGATTGGCGATATGAATTAAATATGGAATGAGTATCGGAGCATGGCAGATGTCATGCTCCCTTTTTGTGCGGACTTTTCTAAAAAGTCGGAAAGGAGGAAATTTGAAAAAATCACTATTGGCAGTATTTTTGCTGATGATTATGCTGCTGTCCGGTACGCTGACCGCCTACGCAGAGGGAAGCGGAAATGTGGATGGCGGTGGAGGAGGACTGAATCAGGGAACAAAAGCCTATAACTGGCCGGGCAACTCTTATCAGGGGGTGCGTGTAACGGTGGTAGATGCCGAGTCAGGCGGGATTGTGGCGGGTCCCATGGACTTTACGAATAAGAATTTATCGTCTGTTGCGGGCAATATGTTCAGTTTTGGGAAAGTCAGCAAGATGCAGTACCGCAATGGAGCAGCGTTGACATTACAGACATCGGGCTATACTTACTATATACCCGATAACCCAATGCCCCAGATTATATCCAGCAACAGCAGTAAGGCGAGTATCGCACAGATCAAGCGGTACTTCTGTTCGGAAGGGGCGGCATCCATGGTAGCAGGAAAGGCGGGCATGGATGTGGCAACACTTACAAATGGTTCCTATAAACTGGTAATCGAACCGGTTATTTATCTGATTTATAACAATCTTTATTTTGCCATGACAACCACCGAGGCAGGACTTTATAATCGGATGGTGGGTGGTGATTTAGGCGTACATTTTCCTACAGTAGTCATGAAGAATCTGGCGCTTGCGTTGTTTTTGGAGAAGGCAGATCTAGGTTTTCCGGCTTATACCGGCTCAAAGACTACGGCAAGGTCAACGGAGGAAATGATACAGACGCTGGGTATCGGTATCATCAGCTACAAGGGCACACCGCCCACGGAAGCGGAGTACGATGCAGTATATCGGATTGATACGGATGTGATTACTTCCACAACGCTGTCAACCACGGATGAGATCAACAACGATGCCAAGGCAACCGTGACCTTTTCCATAGGCGGCAGGAGTTATCAGATGTCCGGCGTGGTTATCCCTAAGAATGGAAGCCAGCTTGTGTGGGTAAAGTGGCACACGCCGTCCGAACCCTGTGAGATTACCATAAATATATCTACCAATAAGGGAAGCCTTGCAACAACCACCATCCGGGCTAATGTGGTGGATTTAAATGAAGATCCGCCGCCGGATCCCATGGCGGATGACCGCTACAACGGTTACAGCAGACCGTCATTGCCAGCAGGACAGAACGTGACAAGTTTAAGCTGGGGTGTCTGGCGGTGTTGGTGGCATGAAAACTGGGTATGGGTATCTGACTGGGACTGGGAGAGCGACAGCCATAGCGATAGCTGTCCGGAAGATTGTACTGCCAGTCACGGACACTGGGTGGATAATGGAGCGTATGAGGATCAGGGATGGTATGATTATGCTTTAGACACCTATTCTGCTTCTTTGTCCGCATCCATGAGAATTGTCCCTGACGAAAAGAATCCAACCGCATCGGGAAATACATTGAAATCAGGCTATGGCATTAACATAACGGCTACAGCGGATATGCGTTCCGGTGCGCCCGCAAGCCATATCACGCAGGTGCAGACCTGTGTAGCCTATTTCCCGGAATTTCACTATACGGATTATTGGAGATTATTAGAGGCAACCGGACCGGGATATTCCGCACAGTTTGAGTTCCAAAAGAATGAATACAGTACCTATAACAGAAGAACACATTTTACACCGGTCTGGTTTCCGGACGGGAACTATACCGTATATGCACAGGTCATTGACGCATGGACGCCAGCGGGGATGCTGCAGATGCACTTGAACGATACCCTCACAATCCACGACAATTTGTTTTTAGACTGGCATGTGCGGCCATTGAATTAAATAGAAATCGGAGGAAGAAATGGAAAGTCTTTTATTTCCCATCATTATGCTTGCCGTCACTTTAATAGGTGGCGGCATTTTGCTTTTATTTTTAAAAACCAGTAAGAGAAGCCCGCAGTTGGATGAGGCCGGTGCTGCCATGCAGACGGCACAACAGTTTATCAATGTCAAGGATATTCGGGATAAATATCTGTATACCCGTGACGGAATGGTATTTATCTATGTGAGGATTCATGCAATCAGCATTGACCTTTACAGTAAGTCGGAAAAGAACGTGCTGATTAAGACACTGACCGCAGAGCTTTCCGACATCCAGTACCCGTTTAAGTTCATGGCGCTATCCCGCCCGGTGGATATTTCACCGTTAATTACGGAGATGAGCGAGATGTTAAAAGAAGCGGAGGACAAAAGAAAAGAGCTGCTTCGTCAGGAAATTTTGCAGATGGGCGGTTTTGCCCTGTCCGGGGAAATCGTGGAGAGGCAGTTCTATATCGCATTGTGGGAGAAGCAGGAAGAGGGGATTGAGCGTGACCTGTTAAAAAGGGCATCTCTGCTTTGCGAGAAATTTGCGATCGGGGGAGTAGCCGGTGACATTTTGACGGAAAAAGAGATTGTCAGGCTGATTAACCTTGTAAATAATCCGTCCTATACCCATCTGGAGGATGAGGAAACGGCGGCAAGCATACCCATGCTGAAGGGAGTGATGTAATGAAACATACAGTACAGACGGTGGAACAGGCACCGGTCAATCATGCCCTGTTGAATGTAGTGACGCCCATGGGGCTGTCTTTTGAAAAGAACCGCCTTTCTATCGGGGAGAATATCGGAAAGGCTTACGGAATTATCCGTTACCCGCAGAAGGTGGATGTGGAGTGGCTATCTAAGCTGACGAACATTCCGGGTACCTTAGTATCTATCGGCTTCAAGCCGGTGGATAACGGAACGCTCATCAATGCCATATCAAGAAGTGTGGTACAGCAGAGAGGGCTTGCGGATGGGGCAAAGGATCCTCTGTCGAGACAGCGGGCAGAAAAGGCCGCGGAGGACGGGGAGAAGATCATCATGCAGATTGACAGGGAGGGCGAGACAGTCGGGCTGATGAGTGTGGAGGTTATGCCCGTAGCGAGGGAGGAAAAAGAGTTCAAGAAAGCCTGCCGCCGTGCGGAGAGCGTAGCCAGTGTAATGAAATGCAAGATGCGGGCAATTCCAAATTTGCAGAAAGAGGCTTTTATGCACTTATCGCCCACATTTCCGAATCATGCCAAGATGGAGAGCATCCTGCAAAAAGTCGTTCCCTTTTCCACCTTTGTGGGCGGATTTCCTTTTGCCAGCAGCGGCTTCAATGACGGGGAAGGCTATTACTTTGCCAAAGATACCAGCGGCGGTCTGGTAATTGTAGACACATGGAAGCGTGGCGGGAACAGGACCAACAGCAACTTTTGTGTCATGGGAAACTCCGGCGTGGGAAAATCCACGGCAATCAAGCATATCCTGCTATCCGAGTATATGAAAGGAACACGCATTATCGTCATTGATCCGGAATCGGAATACAGGGACTTATGCCAGAACTTAAACGGGGATTGGATTAACGCAGTAGGCGGTTCCAAGGGAATGATTAACCCCCTTCAGGTCAGACCGTCACCGAGGGATGACGAGGACGAGATAGAGGAACTTCGGCTGTACCGGGATGAAGGGTACGGCATGAACGACCTCGCCCTGCACATGAAGAATCTGGAAATCTTCTTCAGTCTTTACATTCCGTCCCTGACGGATATGCAGAAAGCAGTCTTAAAAAAATGTCTGGTGGAGCTGTACCAGAAGTTTCACATCACATGGGACACGGATGTTACCAAGCTGAAAGCGCAGGACTTCCCGATTTTTTCCGACCTCTATGCACTGGTGCAGGAAAAGACAAAAACGGAAAAGGAAAATCAGGTTTACACCGACCTTGCCATGCTGCTGTACGACATAGCAGAGGGAGCAGACAGCTTTATCTGGAACGGGCATACTACCGTTTCCGGCAATTCCCGGTTTACTGTCATGGACACCCATGCCTTGCAGGAAACCGGGGATAACATCAAGCGTACCCAGTATTTTAACATCCTGACCTATGACTGGGAGCAGATGAGCCGTGACAGGGAGGAACGTGTGCTGCTGATCTGCGACGAGGCATATCTGATGATCGACCGATCAGTACCGCAGTCCTTGGTATATCTTAGAAATGTGATGAAACGTGCCAGAAAGTATGAGGCGGCACTGGGTATCATTTCCCACAGCCTTGTGGACTTTCTGCATGAGAGCATCAAGCAGTATGGGCAGGCATTGCTTGACATCCCGTGTTATAAGATTTTGATGGGAACGGATGGAAAGAACCTGAAAGAGACCGCAGACCTTTACGACCTGACGGAAGCGGAGCAGGAGCTTCTCTTGGCGAGAAAGAGGGGACACGCTTTGTTTATGGCAGGAGCGAAGCGGCTTCATATCCAGTTCGATATACCGGAGTACAAATTCAACTATATGGGTAAAGGCGGCGGACGATAACAAGTCCGCCTTTTGAAAGGAGGCGCAAAGATGGCAGATCCGATTTTAGTGAAGCTGTTGGCAGAGGCAGCTTTACAGGCCGCGAAAGACAAGGAAAGCAGGAGCAGACTGCTTGCGATTATCTTAGGTCCTGTCATTTTCCTTCTGCTATTGGTGGCGCTCACAATGTATCTTGCCACAAGTCCCTTTTCAGCGCTCTCCGAATGGCTGGTGGGGGATGAAGCTGCCGCCGTGGATGGGTTTCAGAAGGACTATGGATATAACAATGATTCCGGTATCTTTGAGAGGGATTTCAGGGAGGCAGACGGACAGGAGTATGACGAGGATATTCTGCTTGGCAGGGAAGGAGAAACGCAGGTCGTTTATTACAATCAGTTGGACGAGCGTTGGGCAGATGAACCATACGGACAGGACAAGATCGGCACCCATGGCTGCGGTCCTACCAGCATGAGTATTGTGGTATCTACACTGACAGGCACAAACGTGGATCCGGTAGAGATGGCACAGTGGTCCTATGAGAACGGCTATTACTGCCCGGGCGGAGGTTCCTATCACAGTCTGATACCAAAGGCTGCAGAACACTGGGGGCTTTCTGTGGATATGAACCTTGACGGAGAGAATGTGGCAGATGCCCTTGCCGAGGGAAAGCTGGTAGTTGCCATTATGTCAAAGGGACATTTCACAAAAAGCGGACATTTCATAGTGCTGCGGGGAATCACTGCAGATGGAAAGGTTCTGGTGGCGGATCCTGCCAGTCTGAAGCGGAGCAATCAGGAGTGGGACTTGTCTCTCATTTTGGAGGAAGCGAAAAAGCGGGTAGGAGCAGGCGGCCCATTCTGGGCTATTTATTGTGAAAAGAGTTTCTAAGGTGCTGAAGAACAGCACCTAAGTGACTCTATATTTCCCAAGAAAGGAGACGAGAGGAAATGATTTTATATTTATCATCACAGCAGCACACCAATCTGCTGGACTTTCTGGCAGAGAAAGAGGATGCCCTGCCGGTTAAGAAAATGACGGGAAATTTTATGTTGAAGCAGTTTGTTATTTACGATATGAGGAATTTTTCACACTGCACGGAGCTGGTGTTAGACCGCATTGCCTTTGGGGATGAGGACAGGGACTTTGCCCAGGCCATAGAGGAATTTCTGACCATGTATAATGCCAGGATCACGGTCATCTGTGAGGGGTTAAAAGAGAGCAATCCGTTATGCAGGGCATTGCTGGATGCAGGAGTGGGAAATATTGTCACAGATGTGGAAATCAGAGGGATGCAGGAGGAAATCATGCAGTCTCTAAGCAGTCAGGGGATGACGAGATATGCGCCAAAGGAGCAGAAAAAAACGGAAAGGAAGGGAGAGTGTTACCGTTTCATGGCAGATGGAGTGAGAATTGCCATGATAAGTTCTCAGAGCCGTATAGGCACGACTACTATGGCGTTGGGTTTTACCGCGTGGCTTGGAAACGCAGGTGCAAGTGTGGCTTATGTGGAGAAGAATGCCAGCGGCATCATTCCTTATTTGTCAGATGCCTATGAGATGGATGAGGAAGCTGGGGGGTATCGTCTGGAAAAAATGTGGTATGGCACACAGACACCGCATGGAGGGTTTCACTTTCTGCTGGAGGACTATGGAACAGGCAGACCGGATGCAGATGCAGATATCCTGCTTCTTGTCTGCGGCACAAAGCCCTATGAGATCGTGCATACCATGAAGCTTTTGGAGATGTATGAAACAAAAGCAGCCTTTGTGCTGTGTCCTTTTGTGGAATCAGCATTGCAGAATACCTATGTGGAGGCATTTCAGACAGACTATCATAAGGTATTCTTTCTGGAATACCAGCCGGACTGCATGAATGGCAGTCCCAACGCAAAGATTTTTAGGACTATCATTGAAAGATATATCGCTGGGGAGTAAGTTCCCCGGCGGTGCAGAGAAGATATTGTGAAGCAGTGAAAACAGGAAAGAGGGAAAATATATGAATCAGTATGAGATGAAGAAACTGGCATATCAGTCCAATTTAAGAAATAGGGCATTGCAGGTACTTTTATATTTGATTGACAGGGCAAATAAAGAGCAAACATGTTTTCCTGCGGTGAGGACGATTGCAAGAGAGTTACATATCAGTGTATCTACAGTGAAACGTGCTATGCAGGAACTTGTAGAATCAGGATATGTGACAAAAGAGAGCCGGTTTCGAGAAAGTAATGGAGGACAGACATCCAATCTTTATACGCTATATTTTCCGAAGAAAGTGGAAGAAGAATGGAAGGAAGAGGAACAGGAGAAGTCAGAGCCGGTTTCGATGAAACAATTTGAGTGTAAAAAGGCTTATTGTGAAGAGACAACAAAGAAGTCTCAAATGAAACAATCTGATTATGAAGAGGTTCGTGGAACAGGTACAGAGAGTGGAGCGGAAGAAGGGAAGAAGAGATGTGTGGAAGATAGAATAAATGTTAGTGAAATGAAAATGGTTTATAGTGGGAAAAAATTCAGGAACGAAAGCGCTGACTTTTTTAGGTGGACTGGGGAGGAGATCAGTCTGATACCACCTTGAACGTTCATTTTAACCCAAAGACTAAAAAGTGAAAAAGAAATATTTTTTGGAAATCTATATTTGTAAATTATAAGAAAGGCTTTTAGGTCAAAACAAAAGATTGCGGAATATAGAATAGTTGTATTCTGTATTGAATTTTGTGAATTCAAATTATGAATAATAAAAGAACCTAAAACGGTTACACTTATGTATATATACAAAAAGAACCTAAAATAGTTATAGTATAGAAAGATAGTGATGAAATAGAAACATGAGGGGTATAAATGGTATGTTTGAAATAGAAAAAACCTTGTTAAAACCTAATATTCCAAGAACTATTCGATTTACTCCTATTCTGTATGATTGGATTTTGGAAGTTAGTGAAAAGGAGGGGTTATCATTTAATCAGATAGTACTTTTATGTTGTAAATATGCAAAGGATCAGTACGTTGAGCCTGATGCTCAGAAAGAAAACGAGTAGATGTATGAGAAAGATATGGTTATTGGAATATGTGATGATAATCGGGAAGATGCGATTAGAATTCAACAAGAAGTTTGTAAATGTTTAAAGCTGTTTGGAGAAGAAAAAACAATCACAATGATTTCAGAAGACGGCAGAAAGCTGCTGGAAAATTGTAGAACAAAGATGGTAAATCTGATTTTTTTGGATCTGGAAATGCCAGAGTGCAATGGATTTGAACTAGCAGAACAGATATATGATTTTAATCCTGCAATAAAAATTATTTTTGTTTCTAACCATGAAAATATGGTATTTGATTCTTATGAATATGCACCGTTGTGGTTTGTAAGGAAAAGTTTTATGGAACGCGATATGCTAAAAGCTGTTCAAAAGTATCTTAAGACGGAATCAAAAGTTCAGATATGGTGTAAGGATGGAGAAAAATCAAAGGATATTTGGTTCTGTATAAATGAAGTATTGTATATAGAATGCAGAGGTCATACACTCTTCATATATACGAAAAATGAGGAGTGTCACAAAATTTATGGCTCTTTAAAGTCGCTAGAGGAAAAATTGCTTGTATATGGTTTTATTCGCATACATAAAAATTTTCTGGTAAATGCAAGATGCGTAAAAGAAATTGGAAATCGTACTGTTTGTTTGCTGGATGGAATGGAATTAGATATTGGTAAAAATAGAAGAAAACAGATTAAACAGCAATTAGAAAATTATAAAGGAGGAAGGAGGATGTGTTAAAATTACAGATTATTTGATCAATGGATTGTCGTCAGTGATTGCGTTAGAGTATATCAGTCATGGATTGAAACAAAAGTATAGTGGCTATTGCGGTACGGTATTGTTTTTGATGGGCTGTACCGCATATTTTTTTGTGGTTACAGGATTAAATCATTATACCAGCTTTGAGGGGGCACTAGGCATTGGTTATGGGGTTGTTTTATATGTGTATTGTCTTTTGGCAGCAGAAGGCAGGAAATCGGATTTCTTTTTGCTAAGTGTTGTTTGGGTGCTGTTGGCATTTATTAGTGCATATGTAATGTTCGCTGTATGGGGCATGTTTTCGGGAGGAAGTTTGGAAGAGCTTTTGAAAACAGAGAGTCAAGCACATATGTATTTTTCACTGTCAGCAGGAGCCTTGCGATTTTCAATGGGGAGAATAGTACTAGCAGTATACCAGAGGAGAAAACAAAAAAAGATTTTAGCAGAAGACTGGCTGATGGCAGTTACTTTTTTGATTTTTTTCTTTTTAATATTATTTATGTTCCGCTTAGAATGCGGGGGATTAGGACAAAAAGAACGGTATCATTTGTCTTTATGGATATTATTCGGGATTTTCTTGGCTATTATCCTATTAGGTGGGTTTTATCAATTGATAGGAAAATATAGAATAGAAAAGATAGAAGATGAATATCAGAAAGAAAATCAAAAGCTGCAGGAGGAACAAATTCATAATTTGTTCCAGCTTGGGCGCGAGGCGAATCGTCTGAGACATGATATGAGTGCAAAGGTAAATGTTGTTTATGGGTTATTAAGAAAACAAGCTTACAAAGAAGCAGAAGAAAGCTTAAAAAGGATAGCAGATGAGTGGGAGGATTATCTGGAGATTCCAGAAGAAACAGGGAATGAAGGATTAAATGCGGCTTTGATAAGGGCAATTCATGAATGTAGAGAAAAAGATATTCGATTCCATTATGCAGTATTAGGAAATGTAAGTGGAGTTGATAGCTTAGATATGGGAAATTTGATACATAATCTTTTGAAAAATGGAATTGAAGCTTGCGACCAAGTGAAGGGGGAACGTGAGCTCGAGATTGTGATCGGACGAGATGGCTGTATGGTAGAAATTGATATTGACAACACAATTCAAGATTCTGTTATGGAATTGAACCCATCATTTAAAACATCAAAAATAGAAAAAGAAAAACATGGGTTTGGAATGGAGACGATCCAGAGGATTGTAGACGATTACCAAGGAAGCTATTTTGTATGGGAGGAGGGAAAACGGTTACTACAAAGAATTACACTTAAAATTAGGGAAATAGAAGAATAAGGAGATGACATATACGATGTGTATGTCACTCTTTTTTTATTGTACTTATTTAACAGTATAGAAAAAATGCATGGTTTGTTGTGAAAGTAAAAATTTGGATGCAAAGTGGAAAACTTAAATTTTAATCGCCGATTTTCGACAGTTTTTTGCAAAAAAATACCGTTTATGATGAAAAATTACTGATAATGACGAACTAGTTGTTTTTAAAACCTGAATTTGTCATAATGGGTTAAAAATTAACATCTAAATTTGGAAGATGAATCAAAAGAAAGAAATTAGTATCGTGCTGGAGAGGATATCTGCTTATTTATCAACATTATTATTGCAGGAAAAGATTATCACTGCAGATGAGAAAGACACTTATAAATATGGGTTTGAAATAACAATTGCAAACATGATAAACGGATTGATAGTGCTCTCCGTAGGCCTTGGATTAAATATGCTAGCGGAGGCCATACTGTTTTATCTGGTATTTGTGAGTTTGAGATTCTTCTGCGGGGGGTATCATGCAGACAGTTATATAAAATGTTTCTTTTCTTTTGGGCTTACAACCATAGTATGTCTTAGCTTTTCGGTAAGGTTGGCACAATATGAAGAGTTAATACTGATTCCATTTTGGATAACAGCAGTAATTTTAGGGTGGCATATCATAAAAATGGCACCGATAGAACATAAAAACCGGATACTAATTGAGGATGAAAGAAGGATATTTAGAAGAAGAAGCATACAAATTTACATTTTTTGGCTTGTAGTAGGAATCATCTTATGGATGGTCCGTCTGGTTCAGATGGAAACCAGTCTAATAAGTGCATTCATAGCAATAACAATTTTAATGAGAATAGGAGGGATTAGCAACTATGAAAAGAGAAGTGCTTCAGGTGTTAGCAAAAGTGGCGAATAGTGCTGCGAAGAGAGCAGATGGTAGAGCTTCTGAGTTTGGAATGCATCAGCCGAAGAGACCGAAGAAAAACAAAAAATAGTGTATGAATTGGGAGGGCAGGAAAATGAAAAAATATGGGATGGTATGGATACTGTGTCTGTTTTTTATACTTTTCTGCCCTCAGTCTGTTTATGCGGAGGAATTTGTCAGCACAAAAAATGGACTGGATGTCATGTTTGTCATGGATTACAGCGGTTCCATGAAAACGAATGATTCGCAGGATATTGCAAGGGGGATGGTGAAGGCATTTGTAGATACCGTACACAGTGCGGATATCCGCGTGGGCTTTGTGGCATACAATGACCGTATTCTTACGTCTACCTCCCCGCTTACGATACAGACTGAGGAGGAGCGGGCGAAGTTAAAAGAGCTGATCGACCAGGAACAGTATGCAGGCAATACAGATATTGGGCTTGGATTGTCCTACGGTTACGAATTGCTGGGGAAGCCTTCCGGAAGAAAGCAGGTGATCGTCCTGATTTCGGACGGCGAGGCAGATTTAAAGGGATCTGACACGGGAAGGACCACAGAGATATCCAGACAGGATATGAGCACTGTTGCACAGGAATGTGCACGGACGGGAATAAGGATCTACACAATAGCATTCGGCGATTATGACGGAAATACGCAGACCCTGAAAGAAATCTCAGAAAATACACTGGCACAGATGTATACGGCAGAAACACCAGAAAATCTCATTGAAGTGTTGTATGGAATTTTTGGTACGAACTTGGATTACAGCATACGGGAGATTACCGACAGCGTGTTTGCACCCGGGATCCAAAATATCAGGATCAGTTTAGAGGAAAATTATCTGGATGAAATGGATGTGCTGCTGATTTCCCCGAGAAAGATCGGGGATGTGGGCATTTTGTATGGAGACCGGGAGATCGAAACGATGAACCTCGGAAATTACGCGGTGGGAAAGATCACAGACATTGACAGCAGCATCAGGGAACTCACGGTGCAGGCGGAAACTATGGAGAATCAAAAACTTCAAATATATTTATTCAGCTACCGTTCGCTGACCCCTGTCCTAGAGCTTGATACCACTGTATATAAGAATGAGCCGCTTTCGTACAAGCTGTATTTTCGCGATAAAAGCGGAAATGCAGTGTCTGATGAAAATCTTTACGAAAATTTTATTTATGAGTTTTCCATCGGTGACGGGGAAGAGGGGGATACACCGGAAAGTTTTTTGGAGATCGAACCTTCCGGCGGATCTATGCAGGGGCAGGTGATTATGGAGCAGTCAGGGACGTGGTTTTTTCAGGCGTACATGGAAGACGGCATGGGAAACAGTTCCTTTGAGCCAATCTCTGTTGTGGTGGAGAACCGCAAACCAAACGGGGCGCTGCCAGCGGATGAACGGTTTACGGTACTTACCCGGGAACGGTTCTATGTGCTGGACGAGTATTTTACAGATCCGGATGGGGATCCGCTGACATATTTACTGCAAACGGATTCCGGAGAATATCTCGATGCGGAGCTTTCCAACAATGTCCTGACAGTCCACCCCTTAAAATCAGGGACACAGACGATATTGCTGGAGGTTTCAGATGGGGAGAGCGCTTATACCTATGAATATGAAATAGAAATTACACCGCTTTGGAAGGCATATGGCTGGGTATTTGCCCTTCTGGCAGTAGGAGTCGCAGGGATTGTGATCTGGAAGATCACGCACAAACCTAGACCTGCGCTGGAACGTCTGGCGGAGGAGACAAAGAAAAATCATTTCTGTGGCAGGATGGACGCTTATTTTACTGCACAGCCGGATGCAGAGAAGGAGATTCCACCACTGTCATTTGAACTTTATAAGGTCAGGGAAAATAAACTGATACTGGGAGCGCTTCTGGAGGAATATCCGGATGCAGTCCGTGCAATGGAATTGAACGAAATACATCTGATGGCAGATGAAGACAGACGAATGATTTTATATCACACATCAAAAAGTGTCGTCATGATCGGGAATTCCATCGCATGTAAGCAGATACAGTACAGCGTCGGTTTCGGGGATGTCATTTATATCATGCCCCAGGACGGGAGCTATGAGCTGGAAATACATTACATTGCGGTGATCCAATAAAGACCAAAGAATAGGAGGACGTGAGAATTCATGGAAACAATCACACAAACCAACCGGACTCTGTTGTTCGCAGAAATCAATCCGGAACGAAAAAACATTCTTACCCTGATCGGGGATGTAAGGGGAAAGAGCAGTCTGGATGACGACAAGATGAAAGAGATCAATGAGGAACTGCTTGTATCCAGTTTTGATGAGTTTCTTGAAAAGACGAGGCCAGTTGTGTATTCCTATTGCGATGCGAATACAGGCGAGATGAAATACAGTCTTGTGCGCCCGGAGAATATTCCCGATAACTGCATCACGGAAATTCCATTGAATGAGAATAATGACCTGCTCAATATGCTGATTACTCTTCTGGAAGCCAGGAGTGCGCAGGGAGTTGCCAATGTGGATTTTACGTTCAGCAATGTGCTGGATATGATTTCTCCGAAAAAGATCATGGAGGATATCCGTCAGGTTCGGAGGGAGATCCAGTATACTTATGAAAAGTATGTGCAGCTGGACGATGAGGATCCCAAAAAGCTGGATCTGGGTGACCGTTTGAACGATCAGTTTGAGCAGGCAAGCCAGAATTACAATCATGTACTTGCGATGCTGCCGCTTGCAATAGAGGATGCCAAAACGCGTCTGCTGTTGGGCGATGGGGAAACGAAGCAGGGAGGTCAGGAGTTTAAGGCAGGCTTGCTGAGCATGGGGGAAGACGGCGAACTCAAGATCCTGGAGATGAAGCAGGAGGAGAACACCCAGCTTGCAGTGGTTGACGATCAGATCAACACGGGGCTGATCGAGGCATTCAAAGAGGATTACGACGCATTAAATGATTTGCAGTCGGATTATGTGCGCGATCTGGTCGTCCGCACGTTCTGCCCGTTGGGGTCTACGATGGAGAGCGAGATAGACCGGCAGGCGGAAGTGCGAAATTATAACCAGTATCTTGAATTTTACAAGAAGAGCAAGGATGACTTTGTCAAGGCGGTAAAGCCTTTGATCGAAAAAATCCTGGGAGTAAAAATCTTTTTTGACCAGTATCAGGTAAAAGAGAAAGGGATGCAGCCGAAACTTTTGATCAGTAATATCTCCCTGGATATGCTGGTAAAGGCAAGCAATCTTCCGAGGCTCTTAACTTACTTAAATACGACGAATGATAAAAATGAGTTTGAAAACACGGTGTGGTTTGCGATTGTGCCGGATGTGGAGTTAAACCAGAGCAGCGGCGGTAAGCTGCAGAGAGTCCGCTTTGCAGGGAACCAGAGGCAGGAGAAGGCGGGAACAAATACGATGGAGAATCTGTCGATTCTGATGAATGCCATCCAGCCGTACCGGATCACGACATTTTTCAGTTTCCAGACTGGGGAGGAAACCACCTTTAATTATGTTGCAACAGAGGGCATCGGGGTATTTAAGGAAAAATGCACGCCTTTGATGAAAAAGGAATACAGTGAATTTGCGGTTCCGTGTATTCCAAATGCAACGATCATTCCAAAAGATAAGTCGGGACTGATCCTTGACAGGAAAATGGTGATGGACGAGGACGGCAATGTCTCGCTTTCCAGTGAAAAAGAAGACATCATGAAAATGTGGCTGGAAGGGATCTATGTAGGGGCGGCTTATGAGGCAGCAGGGATTACGGCTGCATGGCAGTGCCCGGAGTACTTAAAGGAACGGTTTCACAATACAAGCAAAGAGTATCCGGGAGTGAGATTTGACGTGGAGGCGGATGACAATGCACTTCTGGCATCCACGAGTCTGACAAAAGAAATCTCCGGTTTTACAAATGTCATTAAGAATTCCATTAACAACACTGGGTTTGGCTTTGTATTTTCATCGGATAATGCGCAGCACAAGGGAAAAGAGATTAAGAATATCACGGTCTATAAGGCACGAAATCTGCTTAACAACGGCACGCAGTTTGAACCTATTTACAAGACGCTTGTGGTCACATATATTGAGAGGATGCTCCGCTTTTACAGCGGTGATTTTAAACAGGATAAGATATTGAAGTTTTTCAGCAGCAATCCAAACAGCCAGAAGAGCCGCTGGGATGCAGACCGGCAGCATATCAACTCTATTCTTCAAGATGGTGATGAATTGGATTACACCATTGATGAGAAGTATGGAATCTGTAATGTTATGGTGACTTTTGCAAATACCACCAGAAACTTAAAGGTTCAGCTTATCAGAAAAGCCGGGGAAAAGTCGGGAGGCTGAGAATATATGTATGAACATTTAAGATACCTGGTGGATATTGCATTTGTGGTAGCTCTCACATTTGCAGTCTATAAAATAAGTAAGAAAAAAAAGTAAAAAGGATTAAGGGAGGAAAGAAGAATGGGATTACGTTTGAAAATTGAAGGGAGCGAGTCAGTGAATCTTCCGGAGACCAGTATTGAAAGAGTGAAATTTGGGGCTGATATTCCGCATGACAGCAATGCACGTTCTACGGATCTGGGATCAAGTATCCTGATCACGGGAAAGATACTGGCGTCCGTAAACGGTGAAGCTGCGGACGACACCAGCAAGCTGGCAAGATGGTCGCTGATTCCGGCAGAGAATTCCGACTGTTACCGGAAAGTCCAGATTGACGTGGTAAATGCCTCTCAGATCGTTCGCCAGATTACGATCCCGAATGCGTTTGTGGTAGATTACGAAGAGGATTTTACGGACGATACGGGTGCCGGGACATTTCATCTTCTCATCAAGCAGAAAAAGGACAAGATGACGAACCTGAAATTTGAGGGTGGATTCAGCGGAGAGTAGGCAGGAAATCATGCAATTTGATGTTTCACGGAGACACAGCAGGAAGGAGATATTATGGGATTTAAATTAAAGGTGGAAGGACCATCAACGATTGAATTGGGAACTACGATCATTACCGGCGTAAAGTTTCGCACGGATATTCCGCACGACAGCAATGCGCGTTCGACAGATATGGGAAGCACGGTGACGATCACTGGCAAGATCTTAACTGCCGTTGACGGAGATCCGTTTGACAATACCAGACAGCTTGGGCTTTGGGCGTTAGTTCCGGCAGAGAAATCTGACTGTTACAGAAAGGTGAGCATAGAGGTGATTGCGGCATCCCAGGTTGTGCGCAAGTATACATACCCAAATGCTTTTGTCGTTGATTACAGGGAAGATTATGGAGATGTGGAAGGCGTTGGAAGCTTTACACTTATCATCAAGCAGAAGAAAGACAAGATGGCGCAGGTTGCGGTAGAAGGCGGATACAGCGTATCATAAAAGGCTTTCCGCAAACGGTTTAAAAAAGTATGAAAAGAGCTGCCTGTTTACTGGGCAGCTTTTTTTGAAAGGAAAAGCAGGGGTACGGGGATGAAAAATTATTATGCCATACTGGAAATATCGGAAAATGCAGATAGTCAGGAAATAAAAAGAGCATACCGGAGACTTGCAAAAAAATATCATCCGGATGCGGTAAGGGATGACGCGGTCAAGATGCAGAAGATGTATGAGATCCAGGAAGCCTATGGGTGTCTGGGAGAAGAGGAAAAAAGAAGACGTTATGATGAGGGAAGGAAAAGGGAATCCTCATCAGATGTCGGAAATGCTTCGCATGGAACCCAAAAAACAGTTTCCAGATCATCAGGACAACGAGAGAATACTACATTTTCTAATCAAAGTCAGTTTGAGCAGTTTTTTGGTTTTCAGCCGAGGAAAGGAATGGAAACGTATCAACATCCGAAAGACAGAGTGCAAAGAAACCAGGAACCGATATGCCCGGAGGAGTTATTTGGTCGGTTTTTCGGGAGAGTGGATGGGAAACGAGGAGGGGAAAAGGGATGAAAAAGAACCGTTGGATAAAGACTGGTGCAGACATGGTAATCCTGCTGTGTAGCGTAATATTATGCGTTCAGATCTATTTTGAATCCCATAGGCTTGAGCAGTCCCTGCTGATTTTTTATCTGCTGGTTTTTGTCGGTGTTCTTGCACTGGCTGATCTTATTTATCAGGTATATTGTCAAAAAAGAAAAGAGAATATTCAGGAAAAGCAGGAGCCTTCCAAGACAGGAGTACAGGAAACCGGTCGTCTGATTTTACTGGATGAGGAGGATCAACCGGTCAAGTCGTGGGATATCGCAGGACGGATTTCCATTTTAATTGGAAAATCGGGCGGAGAGGACGATGTGGATGTGGATTTGGAGGACTGTGCTTTTAGCGCATTTATAGATTATGAACACGCTGCCCTCAATTTTTGCATGGAACAATGGTACATAGAGGATCTGGGATCCCAAAATGGAGTCAGGGTACGGAAGGCGGACGACGGGGAGTGTTACAAAGTCATGGGACGTCCCTGCAGGGTAGCACCCGGGGATATCCTCTATATTGCAAAAACCAGACTTCTTTTATCGTAATCCCAGAGAAAAGAGTTAGGAAGCCAAGAGATAAGGAGAGTAAAACAGATGGAAAAATGTATGTATGGACATATATATAACCGGAAACGTTATGGGGATCTATGCCCTTTCTGTTCAATGGAGCGCCGCCAGAAAGAGACAGAGGGAGCAAAGCCGGCTGGTTTTGAGCCTCCACTGGATATTCTGGAAAAGGAGGTGCGGCCAGTGTGCGGCTGGTTGATCTGCATTGAAGGAGCCAGGGTTGGAATGGATTATAAGATATACAAAGGGAAAAATTTTGTGGGAAGAGGAGATGATATGGATATTCAGATTCTGGGGGATAACGAAATAGACCGGAAAAATCATACCATTATTGTGTATGACGACAAAAAGCTGAATACGATGATCCTGCCCGGCGACTCCTCGGGACTTGCCTATTTAAACGATGAGCCGGTATACGTTCCCACGGAGTTAAAGCCTTACGACATCATAAGCATGGGAAAAAGCCGGTTTTTATTCGTTGCATTGTGCGGAACAAATTTTTCATGGGATGACGTGAAATAGGAGAGGATGAGAGCATGGGTATGACGGAGACAGAAATGATCGGCGTGATTGTTCTGGCGTGCCTGGTAACCGCAGTGATCGTCCGGCTTTTGGTCGGTTTTGCACAGAGGGAAACGGATCTGAGGGATTGTGGGGATTCCGGTCTGTATCTGGATACAGGAATTGCCCAGACGATGGGGAATAAAGAGATCCAGTCTGACAGAGTGCGGGCGGAAAGGACGCAGGCAGGCGCTCTGGCGGTGATCGCAGACGGGATCGGAAAACGAAATATAGGGGAAGTCTGTGCACAGATTGCGATGGATACCATTCTGGACAGATATGAGCCTTATACATTTTTGAGTGAGCCGGATCACTTTTTCCGCATGTCGTTTTACGAGGCAAACAGAAGGGTTCAGATGACGCTGGAGCGGTCTAAGGGCGGGACAAGTCTTGGAGCAGTTTTTGTAAATGGGACGAAGCTGTACTATGCGCTCGCCGGGAATATCCGGATCGCACTGTTTCGTGGGGGCGAGATCATTCCGCTGAGCAAAGGGCACACGCTGGATGTTCTGGCGGAGGAAGCGTGGAAGGACGGAAAGATTTCCAGACAGGAAGCGGTGTGGAGCATGGAAGAAAAAAGGATGTGGAACTACGTGGGAATGGATGGGTTTCGCAAAATTGAAGTTGAGAGCCAGCCGATCCTGACCAGGCCGGAAGATGTGGTGATGCTGGCGACGAGCGGGATCTTTGAGGAAGTATCGTGGAGTGAAATCGAGGATATTTTGGTAGAGCAGGGGAGTTTGTTTGAAAAGGCGGGGAAAATTGCCTGGGCAGCAGAACAAAAAGAAGGAACGCAGAAGGAGAACGGAAGCGTGATCCTCCTGCGGGTTCCGGGGAACACCGGGGCAGATCATTCGTGTGGAGGAATGGCATGAGAAGAATAAATTCGGAATTTCAAACTGTCAATATGTCAGAGGAAGGACAAAAGTTATCCAATCGTGACTACTTTGGCTATGTGGAGATGGATGATTTTGCCTGCTATGTTCTGGCGGACAGTCTGGATGGAGATTCTTCCATCAATAGTGCAAAGCTTGTAGTGGAAAGCATCATCCGTGATTTTACGGAAGTGCCGTCTATGGGAAAAGGGCGTTTAAAACGGATGGCACACCGTGCACATACGGAACTTCTCCGGCAGAAAGCGGGAATGCATCTAAAAGCGTCTGCTGTTGTCGCGGTTACCGATTACCAGAAGATCCGGTATGTATATGTGGGAAACAGCCGCTACTATTTGATCCGCAATGACAGAATCCTGGAAAAGACAACCGACCAGTCCCTGACAAGTAATCTGGTGGAGGCTGAAAAAATAACGCTTGACCAGGCGGCAGCCCATGAGGAACGCAATAACCTGTATTCTTTTTTGGGGGAGAGGGGAACTCCAAAAATCCAGATATCCAAAAAGAGAAAGCTGGAAAACGGGGATGTTTTCCTATTGCTCACAAGAGGCGTGTGGGAGCAGTGCCCGGATGAAAAGCTGTTGGAGATCATCCGTGATGCCAATGAGCCGGAGGAGGTGCTTTACCGCACCGAAGACTGGATTCTGGAGAGACAGGAGACGGCAGAGATTGACAACTATACAATGGCAGTCACTTTTGTCAGAAAAGTGTACCAGTCGCCGAAAAAGCCGTGGACCTTAAAGAAGATACTCATGGTCGTAATTCCCGTTGTGCTGGTTGTCGGAGGAATCAGCATCGCGCTGTTTCTTGGGCATAGAAGCATACAGAACAAAGAAAAGGAACTGGCGGAGTGCATGGAGGATGGGGAGACCTATTTCCAGAATGATAATTATCAGCGGGCAGTAGAGGAATACGGCGAAGCGGAGGAACTGGCTGACAGCTTAAAAAGGGAGGAAGAAGCCCTGCTGGCAGACCAGTATAAACAGGTGGCGGAGCAGATCATCCTCGCAGATGAGACTCTTGCAGCCGGGGAATATGAGAAGGCGCAGGAATTGTACCTTACGGCAGGAGAGATGTCACAAAAGGCGGGGAACGTCGGAAAAGACTATATCGACAGCCAGTTAGAGCGTGCAAAGGATTATATTGCGGTATATGACCTGATCGCACTGGGGGAGAGAAAAGAGGAATACGGAAATCTGGAGGGGGCGGTCGCAGCCTACAAAGAAGCGAGGGAGAAAGCGGCGGATATTTATTACAGTGAGGGAAAAACAGAGGCGTTAGAAAAGCAGGCTGCCGCGGAGGAAGCAATGGAAAAAGCGGCGATGGAAGAAGCGGCAAGAAAAAAGGAGCAGGAGGAGACTGCCGCGGAGGAAACGGAGAAACAGCAACAGGAGGAGAAAGCAGCCCTTGAAATGGAGAACCAGCAGAAGGCGAATGATCAGCAAAACGCAATCGACCTTGAAAATCAGGGCAATATGCTTTTCGCCCAGGGGAAGTATGAGAGCGCGATCACTTTCTACCAGACTGCGCAGGCGATTTACAGAAGGCTGGAACTGGATGAGCTGGCAGATAACCTGAACCCAAAGATTGATGCGGCAAGGGCAGGGATGAATGCAGCTGCGCAGGGGGCAGCCACAACTTAGGAAAAGCGAGGAACGATACTTATGAGCGGATATACATACAAATGGAACGCAAATCGTGAGATTACTCCCACAAATTCCTATAAAAGGAACGAACTTGAGAAGATGACGATGTTTCATCTCAGAGAAATTTGCAGAAAAGAGCGGCTGGTAGTGTCGTCTGTTCAAAGGGAGGACAAGGAGAGTCTGATCCGTCTCATCATGCGTTTTCGCGGGCAAAAGGAATACCGCCATATCCAGACCCGGTGCGAAAACGGGCTGGAGCGGATTGAGGAGTATCTGCAATGCCATGATGTACTGCTTACAGACTATATGGATATCCGGGTGCCGGGCACTATGACCCTGTACAGCGGCACGCAGATCAATGAGCTGGACGGGTATCAGATACAGTCGGAGCAGGGCATATACGAAGGGAATCTTTTGCTGATTGATGAATCCTTTCAGGTGTACACCTGCTTTTATATCCAGATGGCGGAGGGAAAGGCGTATATCTTTAAAGGAAAGGATGTCGCAGTCCGCCCCCTGGAAAAGCACCAGTATTTTATTCTGTATTTGCCGAAAGAGCGCGATTCCGAATTTCTGTATGACTGTTACTATGGCAACCGGACGATGGCTCCCGGAGTTTTGGAGGGCGTGAGAATTCCACTGTTAGATATTCAGGAAAAAGAGATTGCACAGGCGGAACTCCCGCTGATCATTGATCTTGGAAGCTCCAATACCACCATGGGGATCTGTCTGCCGGATGGAAGTATGAAAACGGCGATGGTAAAGGGGAGCAAAATCATCCCAAGCCTTATCGGTGTGTGCCGGCAGGAGGGGGAAGAAGCCTCCTTTGTGTTTGGGCATGACGCGAAAGCGCTGGGGGAGGAGAATTACCGGGATGAGGATATTGCTGTTTTCTATGACATCAAACGCTGGATCAGCGATCCGAACCGGTTTGAAGGAGTAACCCTTACCGATGGATACAAATATCAGTTTTCGAGAAGGGAAATGCTGCGCGCTTATTTGGAATACTTGCTGGATTTGGCAAGACAGCAGTTTAAATGCAGTTTTACGAGTATCCAGATGCTTGCTCCCATCCGTCAAAAAGAAAAATTCCAGTCATTTTTTAAAGAACTTCTGCCGGAGTATCACGTGAACTGCGAACTGGATGAGGGCATGGCGGTTTTGTTCCACAGCATTGACCGGATGATCGCACAGAAAAGTTATGAGGGAAAACGGTGGTATCATGCGCTGATCATTGACTGTGGGGGAGGAACGACAGATCTCACATCCGGAAGATTCTGCATTGATAATAACCGTGTTTCCTATATTGTCAGTCTTGAGACGCGTTATGAAAACGGAGATACCAATTTCGGAGGAAATAACCTTACCTACCGCATTTTGCAGTTACTGAAAATCCGCATTGCACAAGTGCTGGGATGTTTGCCTGATGATATATTTTCCGGTTCAGAGGAATCGTCTGTCCGGAAAGTGGATGAGGCATACCGGCAGGCGGAAGCCTATATCCCGACACAGTTTAAAAGCTATGAGGAGAAGAGCCGGGAACAGTACTTTTTTGTGAAAAACAATTACTACTACCTGTTTGAACTGGCAGAGCAGGTAAAAAAGAGGTTTTTTCAGGCGGATTTCTGCTATGAATTAAAGCTTTCCACGGAGCGGAAAGCTGCACGGGAAATCTATCTGGATAAATGGCGGTTGTCTGTCTGCCCAAATGGGAAGTTTGAAAATTTAAAGGAGCCGGTGGAATTCTCCGTTTACCTCAATGAGGTGGAGGAGGTTTTACGCCCGGATATATATGGTCTGATGGAACGGTTCCTTGATCAGAAATTTGAGCAGGGGCAGCTCCAGACGTATGAGATGATCAAGCTGACCGGACAATCATGCAAATCAAGGCTGTTTACGGAAGCACTCAAAGAGTATGTTCCCGGAAAACTGATCCAGAGCACGAAGCAGGAGCAAGACGGGACGGAGCTTAAGATGTGCTGCCTAAAAGGCGCTTTATCCTATTTCCTGAACTGTAAATTAGGGTATATGAATGTTATCAGAGATTATCAGGTAGGAAGCCTGCCCTATGAGATATGTGCGCTTACCCATGAAAACCAGGAAAAGATCTTAATACACAGTCTGGATGCCGAGGAACATATTGGCTATATCTCCCGTTTCAGGATCGGCAACCAGCTCGATCTGTATTTAAACGACGATCAGGGAAAGCGGTTAAAAACCTATTATTATGAGTACAATACCGCGACGTTTGAGAGGACAACGCAGGAAGAGATCAACCGGACGTACCGGGGAACGGTGATTCAGGAAGAGACGGATACGATCGTAGAAGGGGAGATGAAGTTTTTTGTGTGGGTGTCCAGAAAAAGATGGGGCTTTGTCGTGCTTCCGGTTTTAAGAGACGGGGATCTTTTGTACAAAGGGGAGGAAACGTTTTTTGATTTTGAGGACGATACGTGGGAACTCAACTTTTTCGACGGAAAGAAGTAAGGGGCAGCAGTCGCAGCCAAAATGTGAAATACGGAGAAGAAAGTGATCATGGATAGAAACGAAGACATCAGAGAAATGATCCGGACAGAAATTCAGTCGATTTCTGTTCTGGAAGAGCGGATTGCTTTTAAAGAGATGATGGAAGGCGTCTTTTTAAATTTGTATGAAAAAAATGAGGAGATGTACCGGGCGCTGGAAATGAGGGTTATGGATGATCTGGCATACGATATCAACCGGTACCGGATCTGCACGGGGCTGGTAGAGAGATCCTATCTGGATACCACACACCATTACCTGACGGCTGTCTGCGACGAGGATATCGAGCCGTCTGCCCGGCTGATTTCAGAAATCCGGGAGGAGATCGCGGGGGAGGGAAAAAGCAGTCTTTCCACCGTATTTCTCAAAGGGGATGCAGTCGAGATAAGAAAGCTGTTGGGAAAGGATCGGATCTACGCCGGCGTTTTAAAGGCGGACAGAGAATATCCGGTGTCTGTCAGATTAGAGATATGCAGCCGTTATCGAAAAAAGATGGAGGAATTATACCATCTCTTTATGAAAAATGGAGTTCCGTGGCAGACCATCAATGCCCCGTATCTGTTTAAGATGGCAGATGTGGTGATTTGCGAAATGCCGGAGGAAATACCGGACACAGAGAAGGTCGCCGGATTGGAAGTGAACTTTGAAGAATATGCCCCAATGGTTCATTACGATATGATACCGCTCTGGAACGTATGGCATTTAAAGCTAGAGAGCACAGGCTTCCCGATTCCCTGCGGAGATTATAAAAATTTTGAGCATATCATCTCCATCCAGGACTATGGAGCAGAGCACGCGTATTTGGTGGGCGAAAAGTCCGGTATCAGAAATGTGCGGCAAAACAGGGACCGCCTGCTGATCACGGGTGAGATCAGGAATACAGAACTATGGGACGTCTATATGATCCGCAGCGGGGAAGAACATAAAATTGACCGCTATACCTATCCGGTTATGGAAAATTTACGAAGGGATGGATTTGCAGAACGGTTTTTAAGAAAGAACGGACAGAAGGTCAGGACGAAGGGAGAACTGGAACGGTTTATCAGGGGATTTGCGCTGGAGTCTTATATCGGGTATCAGGACTGCAGACTGGAAGACGGGGAAGGGGAGGAGGCGGAGACTTACTCCATGAACTTTTTTATAAAGGATGAGATTCGTGAGCAGAAAGGGCGCAGAAAGCTGATCCTGTTTTTTAAGGAGCAGGGAAAAGAAACGTGGCTTTTGCGGGACATTGCCAGTTTTATTACATCCGAGGTGCAGGAGCTGTATCCGGAATACCAGTGTGAGGGGCGAATGTTATGAATTATTTATGGGAAGCAGTTTTTATGGCGGACGGGCAGGGGATTCCCAGGGAGCGTATCCGGTTTCTTGCGGCGAAGGATTACAGCGCCTATATGGAAGTATCGCATATGTTCCTGAACCAGGATGCGTTTGACGACGACTGCCGGCTTGAGGTGAATCCGTATTACCGCTTTTATGATATTTTTAAGGAACTGTACCAGCCCGAGATGCGGGAATTCTTAAGCCTGCGCGAAAGTCTGACAAATCTGATTTTTCACGTGCTCGCAGGAAACGATATTCTCTCCGGGATGACCAGAGAGGAATATTACAAGAAACTTCTGTATCAGGATTTGAAAAATGGTGCTTTTGGCGAGGCGGCGGTAGAAGCGGCCGCTCTCTTTGACCAGCGGGAGCGGGAGCTGATCTTAAGCGGTTTGCTGCGGCAATACCAGACCGGGAGCTCGCTGGATATCTTCAATGATATGGTGGAGGAGCTGATCCCGCAAAATATCATATACCGCAGTAATGAGAATTTTTACGAGATTCTGGTGTATATAGGTGTGAAAAAAGAAAAGAGGATTTCCGGCAAGATGGATTTTCTTGTAAGGATGTTTGTTGATCTGCCCTACCATGTGGATATTTACTATGAATGCCACTTCGGAATTATAGGGGTGGAGGCAACCATGAGGATCGATGAGATTGCATTGTGTTAGGAGTATGAGCCATGTTCTGTTACGAAACCCCACAATTTAAGAAAAAGCGCCTTTTGCGCGCAGAAATGTTAGAGCAGCTAAGGGATTATCCGCGGGATTATCTGGAGATCATGTACGCCGGTTACAGCGACGGTGTTTTGTGCGGCTGCGGACTTGTCTGGAACGAGGATAGGATCACGGTTGAACCCGGAATGATACTTCATAAGAATAAACTGTATTTTATGAAGGATCCGCTTCATTTGGAGTGTCCGGCAGAGGACAGGATCCGGTATGTAAAAGTACAGTTTCTGACGCTGGTTTATGAGAATGAGCGAACGATCGGAAATACAAGGGTCTATCTGGATGATAAGCTTCCGGATCCGTCGTGCGAACTGGAGCTGTGCAGATTCCGCCTGCAGGCGGGAGCAAGACTCAGGAATACGTATGAAAATTTCTCTGACTGCGTGACGGAGTTTGACACGATCCATCTGGTAGAAGTCCCCTGGGCTTCCCCCGTGATGCCGACGTTACATCCGGCTGTCTTACGGCAGTACGCAATGGAGATATTTCGGAAGAACAGCGGGGATGGCATGGATACAGGGTTTGCCATGAATGTCCTTGCAAATGACGGCATAATGCCGGCGGAAGCGCTCCGTTTTTATATAGAGAATCGGTTGGGCGACCGGATGCCGGAAGGGAATCAGGCGTTATATGACGGACTAAAGAAGATCTTACAGATGGGTGCGGACAGACGTTCTGACAGACAGCCGGGGGATGGAACAAGAAGGCAGGTAATGCTGATATAGGAGGGAAAATGTATGCGTACAGATGAGAGGATCGCTCTTTTAGACCAGATGAGAAGGGTAAAGGAGCAGGGAGAAAAGGAAGTTCAGGCGCCGGAAGAGAAAACGCTTACGCTGGAAGATGCGCTGGCTGCCCTCTCAGAGGGAAAACTGGAACTGGAGGACGGCAGACTTCTGGAATTTGAAATCTGCCCGTATTTTAAAGAAGAGTTTCCTTTTATATGTTTCAAGGGATTTTATCAGGCGTCGCAGGAAGATGAGAGCGGACGGATCCTTGTGAACCATACAGAAGGCGTCAGCCAGATCATAAACTGGACGCCGCAGAAGCGTGCGGCAAAAACGCTGGAGCAATGGAGTAATCTCCTGGTCAACGGCATGGCTGCCAACCGGTTGTCAGCACAGATCCTGAAAAAGAAATCTCTGGAAACAGTGGAATATTTCTGCTTTGAAGTTCCGGCAGGGGAAAAACGGGTGTGGAATATCCTGTTCCGCTTTAAGACGCAGTGGATGGAATTTACTGGAAACTATAACTGTCTGAAGGAGGACGTGGGAACATACGGCGTTTTATTGGAAGCTATGGTGGTAAAGCTGGATGAGTGGATGAGAAAACGGGAAGGAGCGTGTGCGGATGGAAGATCGTATCAGGGAGTTTGATGGCGTCACATACAAAGATCTGTTTCTTTCATCCATAGACGTTGTGTATATCCGGAGGCTGGATATTGTCCAAAAGCCCGGCAGTCATGCCAGTCTGTATCTGGAGGCTGTTCTGGATGGAGAGCAGGAGGAAAACGAGTTACAGAATATCTCAAAGACCATGACGTTAATGTACCGGACGGAAGGAGAGACCCGCCCGCTGTTTTATGGTGTTATCGATAAAATTTTTATCCGCAAGGACGGAGAGGATGTGAGCCTGTATCTGGAGGCATGGGATGCGACATATCTGATGGATACGGAGCGGAGGATCCGGATTTTCCAGAATCCGCAGATGACGCCGGAGGAACTGATGGCGGAAGTTATGTGCACTTATCCGGTGGCGGATTACAAACTGAATGTTCCGAAGATGCCGATCGGTCAGCTTATCATCCAGTATGAGGAGACAGACTGGGAATTTTTAAACCGCTTTTTTGCCCGTTATAAGGAACCGCTCTACCCAAATCCGGAGTCTGAATGTATCCGTGTTCTGGCTGGCGAATCCCCCGATACGGAACAGTTGGAATGGGACAGCCTGCCCTATACGCTTTTGCAGGATTATGGAGAATTAAACCGCCGGAAGGAGAACGGACTTGGGGAACTGTTGGAGCAGGAGAATGTGCAGTATCAGATTGAAACGTATGAGATCGCATCTCTTGGCAATGAAATTCGGTATAAGGGAAGCTTTTGGTATATCGGCGGTGTGGAGAGACATCTTGAAAAGGGGATTCTGGTCAATTCTTATGTGCTGAGAAAAGAAGCCGGATTAAAAGTGCTTCCGTATTTTAACCAGAGACTGACGGGAATCTCCATAGACGGACAGATCGCAGCGGCGAAGAGAGACCGGGTACAGGTAGACATGGAAATTGACAACGGCGGAAAAGAAGGAGAGCACTACTGGTTTCCGTACTCAACGGTTGCGTCATCTCCGGACGGGAGCGGTTGGTACTGTATGCCGGAAAACGGGGAGAGTGTGCGCGTTTATTTTCCGGTAGCGGACGAGAAGGAAGCCTATGTTGTGACAAATATAAAGGCGCATGAGCCCAAAGAGGGAAACCAGGATGATCCTATGGGGAATCCGAATGTGCGCAATATTGAGACTGCGCAGGGAAACCAGGTACAGTTTACGGAGGAAGGCGTTGTGATCGCAGCGGGCAGAAAGCAGGGTAGCATTTTGCTGAAAAAGAGTGGGGAAGTCCTGCTGGACGCCGTGAAAGACATTTCCATATCAGCAGGAAAGGCGGTCAATATTGTAGCGGCAAATGAAGTCATCATGAAATCAGAGACATCCATCCGGATCGCCAGTGAGCAGGGGGCGGATGTGGAACTGAAAAAGGGAAAAGTGACGATTCATGGCATGACGATCCATGAGAACTAGGGAGGAAGAAAAATGGGGTATACGGCAGACCAGATCGTAGTAGAAGGAATTCCGGTTGAGCATCTGGAGGATATGGAATTTGTGGAACGTGCAGGAGAGCATGGCTGTCTCACGCTGGGCGGATATGTCAGGGCAGAGGACGGTGAGCCGCTGCTGTTTCATATGCCCCAGTATTCACCCCTCACAATCAGGGCAGAGGGCAGGATCCTTTTTTCCGGAATCATCATGAAGTTTCTGGTCACGGGAAAAGGGGATGTGAGCAGCGTCCAGGTGACTGCATACAGCAGAAGCATTTTGATGGATCAGGAAAAACGCTGCCGCTCTTTTCAGGATACGGCGATGACATATAGGGAACTGGCGGAACTGGTTTTAAGGGAATATCCGGGGAGTGACATTCAGCTCGCATTTCCGGACGTCCCCATTTCGTCCATAGCGGTTCAGTATCAGGAGACGGACTGGCAGTTTTTAAAGCGGTTGTTTTCGTCTCTGAACGCTCCGCTCACCAGTCTCTCGTCATCGGACACCTTAAGACTTTATGCGGGGGTTCCGTTTCTTCCCAGTGTGGACGGTGCGTTTGAAATGACGGGATTCCGAAAGGAGCTTGGCGCGTACTATTACTGGAAGCAGGCAGGAAAAGATGTAAGGGACGACCAGTTTTTGATCATGGAGGGACGGACAGAAGTGGTGGCTGGACTTTTTGAGCAGATAGAGACGAAGGGGCAAAGTCTTTCTGTCATGGAGCATGGTTTCCGTCTGGAGCATGGACGGCTTGTGGGAACCTGCGGTATTCAAAAGCCGGAAGGGATCCTGGTGAAGACGGAATATCCGGCGCATCTGACGGGAGCAGCGCTGGAGGGAACCGTGCTGGAGGTTTCCGGGATACAGATCCGGGTGCATTTAAAAATAGACGATGGCAGGGACAGTAACGATGCGTACTGGTTCCCCTTCTCTACCTTGTCCGCATCCTCGGATGGAAGCGGCTGGTACTATATGCCGGAACAGGGGGATCAGGTGCGTGTATATTTCCCGACCAAACATACGAGAGACGCCGTCGCAATCAGTGCAGTCAGCGATTATAAAGAAGAGGGTGGCGCGGCGCCGGACCGTATGGGGGATCCTTCTACAAAATATCTGAGCAATCCGTCAGGCCAGGAGCTCCGTATGGGCAAAGACGGGATAAGACTGGCGTGCCGGGGCGGTTTGGCAAGTGTGATGGTCGGAAACGGCGGGGATATTTCCCTGTATGCGGAGGATACGCTGCTGATTCAGGCGTCGAATAACGTGGAATTAACATCGGAGACAGAAATGGAGTTTTCGGCGGAAAACACGGCGGTTGTTGCGTGTGCGATGGGAGGCTGCCTGCAGATGCATCCGGGCGGAGTCCTGATGCTTCAGGGAACCGAGGTAAAAGTGGATTAGGAGGGAACAGGATATGGAAAGACAGGAAGCGGTCGAATGTTTTACAAGAGAAGCAGAGCCTGTTCTGGAAGAGGGAAAGAAACTTTTTTACCGGGAATTGCAGGAAAAGACAGAGCAGCTTTCTGCGGTGATCTGCGACGCCATCCATGAAATCAGACTGGAGACTGTCCGGCTGGAAAAAGAAAAAATGATGTTCCTGCATTTTTCCCTGCTTCGTGTGGGGCTGGAAAAAGGCGAGTACCAGATTCTGGCGCAGGCGATGGATGCCAGGTGGTATCTGGATACCGAACCGGCGGAGGTTGGATTTTCACTGGATTTTCTGTTTCCGATGTGGGCGGATATCCGCAGAGAGTTGATGGAAAACAGCCGGAAATACTGGGGTAAGGTCAACCGCTATGATGTTCAGAATCTGGTCGCATCGGCTGTCATGGACTGCAATTTGATGCTGGCGCAGGTATTGCGTTTTATATTCCGCGATGTTGAGGAAAATCCGGATTTTGCTGAAATAGAAAAATCAGATACCTGGGCGGTTTACTGGGGAGAATACCGGGATCACACAGAACTGGTCGCTCATGTAAACAGAGAGAAAAAAGAACAGATCGACTGGGACAGGGCACTGCGCCAGACGAAAAATGAGGAGACCGGGATGGTCTTTGGCTACTGGTACCAGGCGGACTTAAAAAACTCCGACTGTAAGGGAAAGCTGCTGTACTTTATTGTGTTTGAGGATTGCACACTGGAGAATATGTGCTTTGACGATGCGGTTTTGACGGGCGCGAGATTTTTGGGATGCCGGATAAAAAATTGCAGCTTCCGCAACGCGGTCATTCATCAGGCGGATTTTTCGGGATGTATCTGGGAGGAAAATGACTTTGAAGGGGCAGATATGCTTCATTCTGTCTTTGCAGAGGAGGAACTTCCGTTTATTCATTTAAAGCCGGAACAGCTGCAACTGATTCTGGTGGACAGGGGGCGGCAGGAATGAGATTTTTTACGATGGAGCAGGACAAAATGCTGCAGGATATGGCAAAGCTGCGGGATTTTGATATCTGTGGACCAAGACATATTTTTTTCAGGAAGGATGCGGCGGTGATCAAGCCGTCCACGACGCTTTATTTTGCCGCAGATAGCGGGGAAGCGCTTCCTGATTTTATTCAGAGTCCAATTCCTCTGGTATCAGATATGGTGAAAAAGGTGCTGGACGTGTATGAGGACGACATGATTTTCCGGTCCGTGTCGCTGGTGGATAAGAGCCGGGGAAAGATCTTTTTGTACCATACGCTTTTGCTGGAAGAGCAGGAGATGCTTTCTGACAGCACGGAATATTATCCGAACGGAAGCGTGAAAAGACTGGTGCTGGATCGCAAAAAAATCGGAGAGCACAAAGTTTTTCTGGCAGATACAAAAAAGTTCCGCAATCCTTTTGTCAGTCTGGAGATTGTGGAGAGCATATTGCGCAGAAATCCTGTCGGGATTATTTTCCGGGAAGTGGAGGTGGAGTAAATGGCAGAACTGAATGATACCTATGTGGTGCATACGGCGATGATCCGCTGCAGTATGGGAATGCGGGAGACGTATCTGGTGCTGGATGATACGCATGGAGTATTCCTGCGCCAGCAGCCACAGATGACCGTGGACGACAGTGTCGGAGAGGTGAACGTGCGCTGCTTTGGTGGCTGTTACAGCATGGAAAATCCGAGTACGAAAGCGGAGGCTGACCGCATACAAAAGGCGGTGGAGGAAGAATGTCCCGACACTTTTTTAGACAGTGTTTTAAACCATTTTACGGGCGGGGAAAAAGAAATCACGACGCAGGAAGCGCAGGAGGGAGTGCCGAGAATCGTCGGGGTCTGTACGCCAAATATTCCGGCAGGAACCAAGTGGGACAACGGAAAAGAAGGGGTTGAGACACGGGGGATGGAACCGCTTCTTGGCGGTGCAAAGCTTCGCTGTATCTACGGTGGGGAGATCGAGATCATTACTTCCGGGCAGGTGGAGGGCACGGGAGAGTAGGCAAAGGAGGAGGGTGCATGAAGCTTACATATAAGGAACTGGAAATCGAACTGGAGCTTGCCGGACTTCTGGCAGTGGAGGAGCTTGTGCTGACGCAGGGACTGAACTGCCACGCAGGACTCACACTGAAAATCCTGATCGAGGAAGAGCAGAGAGATGAACTGGTCACCATGTCCTCTGACGCCGGCGTAACTGTCCGTGAGCTGGAAAAGACAAACGGGCAGGTGGTTTTCCGGGGAAAGCTGGAGACGGTTTCTGCCAGAAGGGAGAACGGACTTTTTTACTTATACCTGGAAGCCTGGTCTTACACGATGGACTGGGACCGCGTGAAAAAGAGCCGCAGCTTCCAGAACGGCGCACTGACATACATGGAAGTGGTACAGAGAGTTCTGTCCGGTTACGGGCAGTCCGGTGTGACGGATCATGCGACGGGCGGGGCGTGCATCCCGGAATTTCTGCTGCAGTATGAGGAAAGCGACTGGGTGTTTTTGCGCCGTCTGGCAAGCCACTTTGGAACATACCTTCTTGCGGATGCCACGGACGCCTGCGGAAAGGTGTATTTTGGCGTCCCGGAGATCTCTTATGGCACAGTTCTTGACCGGCAGGGCTACACGATGGAGAAGGATATGCTCCATTATGCGCGCGTGCTGGAAAAGGAGGGTGTGCTTTCCCAGGAGGCTTCCTGCTGGAATGTGACGGTACGTTTCTTTCTGCGGATGTGGGAAACGCTGACGTTTAACGGGATTGAAGCGGTTGTGACCGCGATGCGCCTGCACACGGAAAAAGGGGAGCTGGTATACAGTTACGTGTTGGCAAGACGGGCGGGAATCCGCAGGGAAAAAGAGAAAAACCCGGGAATTTTCGGCATGAGCATCCCGGCGACAGTCATGGAGCGCAGCGGGAACCGGATACGCGTCCATTTCGAGATCGATCCGGAGTATGAGGCTTCCGAAAAGACAAAGTATTTTACCTACGCCATAGAGAGCAGCAGCTTTTACTGTATGCCGGAGGAGGGAAGCCAGGTACATATCTATTTCCCGGATCATGATGAGCAGGGGGCGGTTGCGGTTCATGCGATAAGGAGTGGGGAGGGCGCGTCCGGGTCATGCAGTACGCCGGAAAACAAACGCTTTTCTGACCCGAGCGGAAGCGCAATGGATATGACGCCGGCATCCCTCCAGTTTGCCCCGGATGCCGGAGGCGCGACAGTGCTTCATCTGGAGGGCGGCGGTTTTCTGTCCCTGACCGGCATGGATATAAAGCTGAAGACGCAGATGGGGATGGCATCGGATAAAGAGAAGCCGATGCAGGATCTGATGATCTGCGGGGAACAAAAGCTGACCATGCAGATCGGGGAGAGCAGCGACGACTGCATCGTCATGGAGGCGGGGACGGAAGTACGGTCTGCCCTGGTCGTGCAGGAGGCTGACTCTTCCCCGGCGGCAGTCCCCTCGGGGGATGAACTGCTGAGTGAGCAGGAAGCGGCTGACGCACAGGCACGCGAGGCAGAAAACAATGCGGTCAAGGAAGACATGATCACGAAGAAGCAGGAGAGCAAGAGAAAGATTGTGGACGGCGTGATAAGTCTGGTGACGGTTGTGGGTCTGACCGCACTGACCGTGGCGACGGGAGGACTTGCGGCACCGTTTGCCATTGCGGCAGGGGTCAAGGCGACATTTGCGGTGGCAGATATCGCTGAGGGACTGGACGGATACAGCAAGATGAATGCGATGGATGCGTCGCGGCCGGCAAACTTCCTGCGGGATACTGTTTTTGGCGGCAATCAGACCGCCTATGATATCACCTCCATGATTACGGACGTGGCGTTTGACGTGGTTTCGGGAAAGGCTTTGGTGGGTGCGTTTTCAGGGGCGGATAAAGTGTCAAAAGTCCAGAAGTTTGCGGGAAAGGCAATGTCCTTCTGGAATGGAATCTGCCCGAAGACCAAGGTGGCGAATTTCCTCTTCCAGATGGGAGGCACCATGCTGTTTGGCGCAGTCAATGATTATCTGACGACGGGAAAGGTGGATTTAAAAAATCTGGGTCTGGACGCTTTTGCGGGTCTTGCCAAGGGAACGTTAGGAACTGCCGGAACAGAAAAAATCAAAAGGTTGCTCAATACAGATAATAAGTGGGTGGAAAAAGCGGTCGGAATCCTGGCTGGAACTACTTTTGGAACAACGGTGGATCTAGGCATCAACAAATTGGCGGGCAGGGATGTCGACCTGCTTCAGGTCATCAAACAGAACCTGATAGAAAGCGGGCTGGGGCAGTTCTTTGGAGAACCGATCGACGTGGTTACGGGGGCGTTCCTGATCACCGCGACCGACTTCACACTGCCGGATATCCGGGAGGATCTCCGTGTGCAGAGGAAATATAACTCCACGAGCAGGGAGGCAGGGCTTTTGGGTCCCGGATGGAGTTTTTCATATGAATGCCGTCTGTACTGCTCGGGCAACAGACTCCATGCGAAGCTGGATAGCGGGATCACGGCGGTCTTTGCGTGGGACGGCTCCCATGCGGTCAATGTCACCAGAGGCTGTGAGTGGCTGGAGCTGACCGGAGAGGACGACGGCTGGAGGATTTACGACGGCAGGAATTACAAATGCTACCACTATGACGGGCAGGGACTGCTGACTGCGGCGGAAGACCGGAACGGACAGTGTGTGCGTCTGTACTATGAGGGGGAACGCTTAACCCGGATCACGACGCCGCTTGGATATTCCCTGGATGTGGAAATCCGTGACGGCAGGCTGGTCCAGATCAGGGACCATATGGGACGAACGATGCAGTACCGGTATGAAAACGGTTTTCTGTCAGACGTTATCCACATGGATGAAGGCATCACCCACTATGAATATGACAGCAACGGTTACCTGGAACGCGCGGTGGACCAGGCAAAGGTCACCTATCTTGAGAACCGGTATGATGATGCGGGACGGGTGGTGCTGCAGACGCTGGCAAACGGGGACACCTACCGGGCAGACTACCACCCGGAAAAAAACAGAGTGACAATCGTAAGCAGTGTGCATGACAAAGCGGTTGAACACTGGTACAATGAATTTGGGGAAATCCTTGAGACATCCTATCAGGACGGGACAAAGGAACGGTACGAATACGGGGAGAACGGACACCGTACCAGCCGCACGGACCGTCTGGGCAGAAAAACCACATGGACGTATGACGAAGCGGGCAGGCTGACCGAGGAAGTGCAGCCGGACGGACTCCGGACAGTGCACCGGTATGATGCGGCGGGCAACGAGATCCTCCGGACGGACAGCGCGGGCAGAGAGACGGCTTTTGAATATGACGGTCACCATAACCGCACGGCAGAGAGAAGGACGGATGGTCTGCAGGTAAGGGAGAACCGGTCTGTCTATGACTGGATGGGCAGGCTGACGGAGACTGCCGATGCCGAGGGCAACCGGACACAGTACCAGTACGGGGAGGCAGGCGGGAAACCGTCCGTGATCCGGTTCGCAGACGGGGAAACCTGTTCGTTTGAGTACGACAAAGCCGGGCGCATGATGGCGCAGGAGGACGCCTGCGGCAGAACCGAGTACGGGTACAATGCCAGAAACAAACGCGCACTGGTGCGGGACGGGGAAGGCAATGAGACCCGGTGGATGTATGACGGCATGGGACGCCTGCTTGCGCTTTATCTGCCAAAGGCGTGGAAGGAACAGCACGGGGAATACAGCTATTCCTATGACTTCCTTGACCGCCTCATCCACACGAAAAATCCAGACGGCGGGCATGAGCGCCTGATGCGGGACGGCGAGGGCAACGTTTTAAAGCGGGTACACCCAAATGCCTACGATTCTTGCAGGGATGACGGGGAGGGAACCACCTATGACTATGACAGCGATGGGAACAACATCCGCATCCATTACCCGGACGGGGGATGCGAGCGCATCTTCTATGACAGTGAGGGCAACCGGATCCGCCATGTGATGCCGGAATCCTACGACCCGCAGACCGACGACGGGGAAGGCTTTACGTACACCTATGACGCCTGCAGCCGGCTGACCGGGGTGACGGGACCAGACGGGGTGCGTCAGGCGTCGTACACTTATGACCCTGCGGGTAACCTCACGGAGGAAACGGATGCAGAGGGACGCTGCACCTACCGCAGCTATACCGCGTTTGGGGAACTGAAAGAGCAGCTGACGCCGGCGCTGGAAGAAGACGGTGTGATGCTCTATGAGAGGATCACGTGGCAGTACGACAGATGCGGAAACGTGCTGCTGGAACAGCGGCATGGCGGGTACTGGGACAGCAACGGCGTGCTGGTGAAGGAGGACGGTGCCGGTTTGGCGCTGCGCTTCACTTACGACAGCAGAAACCGCAGGATCCGTGTGGAGGACGGGCTGGGGGCAGTCATTTCCTGCCACTACGACGTGCAGGGAAAGCTGGTTTATGAAGAGAAGGCAGTTTCCGGGGAGGTGCGTCAGGTCATCCATTACTACTATGACCGTGCAGGAAGGCTCACGGAGCGGAAGGAGGAGCTCGACAGCGGGCTTGCACCGCTGGAGGGAGAGCCGCGTTATGCGGTGACCCGCTACCGGTATGACGGAAATGGAAACCGCACCGGGATCGTGACGCCGGAGGGGTACCGCATCCTCCGCAGCTATGACGCCTGCGACCGTCTGGTATCGGAGCGTGTCGTGGACGATAAAAACGGAATCGACCGGACGACATCAGTCACCTATGATTATGCTGGGAACATTACAAGGATTGTCCGCAGTGGAAAGGGACTGGGGGAATGGGAACAGGGATACGGTTATGACCTGAAAGACCGCATTGTCCATGTGAAGGACTGTCTGGGACCTGTATTTTCCTACGAATACGATAAAAACGACCGGAGAATCGCGGAGACCCTGCCGCAGACCGGCATGACGGAGAATGGAAAATCAGGATACCCGAAAAACCAGAACCGGTACCGTTATGATGTGTACGGCAGGCTTCTGACCAGAACAGACGGTTCCGGCACGGTGCAGGAGGAGAACCGGTATCTTCCCGATGGAAGGCTGGCGCTCTCCAGAGAGGCAGACGGGCAGGAGATCCGGTATGCATACGGCGCACATGGCAGGGAGGAGGAGACAGGCACCGCAAGAAGCAGGAAGGCGGGGCGTGCCGCCCAGAAATACCGCTATGACAGCCGTGGAAGGATCACGGGTGTTGTAAACGGCAACGGCAATGAGACCGGCTATGACCTGGACGCATGGGGACGCATCCAAAACATCCGCCAGGCAGACGGCGGGGAGGAAGGCTATACCTATGACTTTGCGGGCAATGTCACCGGTACCAGGGATGCCAACGGCGGCGTGATCACCTACCGCTACAACAGTCAGGGAAAGGTCTGCGAGATCACCGACCAGGAGGGCAACAGCGAGACCTTCCGGTATGACCGTGAGGGGCGCATGGTACTCCATGTGGACCGCAACGGCAGTGAAGTCCGCACCACCTACAACGTGGACGGGAATCCGGTGCTTGAGACCGGAACGGACCGAAACGGGGAGAACCGTGTCACAAGAAGTTTTGAATATGACGCGTCAGGCAATGTCAGGAAAGCAGTGGCAGGAGGCTTCTGCTACACGTATGAGTACCGCCCGGACGGGAAGCTGCTGAAAAAGTCAGCGTCCGGCAGGATGCTTGTTTCCAGCACCTATTTTTCGGACGGCAGTCTGGAAAGCCTGACGGATGCCAGCGGAAAGCCGGTGTTTTATGAGTATGACTGGCGTGGAAACCTCTCAGCCGTGAAGGACGGGAACGGGGAGACGCTGGCAGCGTATGCCCATACACCGGGAGGAAGGTTAAAGGAGATCCGGCACGGTAACGGTCTTTGCACCCGCTATGAATACGATACGGATGGGAATATGATCCATCTGCATTTCCAGAGGGAAAATGGGGAAACTATCTCCGACTTATGGTATGAATATGACCTGAACGGAAACCGAACCCTGAAAACGGGGAAATGCATACTTTCCGGTGAAAGTCTGACGGATTTGGCGGTATCCTACCGTTATGATTCTATGGATCGTCTGACAAGTGAGAGCCGGGATGGGGAGGAAACCGCATATTCTTACGATTTCTGCGGAAACCGCCTGAAAAAGCTGGATAAAAACGGGACGGAGGAGTATCATTATAACCGGAAAAACCAGTTAATCTGCCGCTTTTCTGAAAAAGAGAAAACCGCATACCGTTATGACCTGCAGGGAAACCTGCTGGAAGCAGCCGGGGCAGAGGGAACAGCGGTATTTTCGTATAATGCGTTTCATCAGCAGACAGCCATGACCATGCCGGACGGAAAGCATCTGGAAAACCGGTATGACGCAGAGTATCTGCGTGCCGGGACAGTGGAAAACGGAACTGTTACAACTTTTTCATACCATAACGGGGAACTCCTCGCAGAGAGCAGTCCAGAAGGTGATACCATAAGCCGTTATATTCCGGGCTACGGAGTAGCAGCAGGCTGGAACCGGGAAAAGAGTGGTTATCACTACTACCATCTGGACGAGCAGAACAGCACTGCCTACATCACGGGAAGCAGCGGGGAGATAAAAAACCGGTACGAGTACGATGCGTTTGGCGTGCTCCAAAACAGTAGGGAAGAGTTCCACAACAGAATCCTCTACACGGGACAGCAGTATGACCAGACCAGCGGGCAGTATTATCTGCGGGCGAGATTTTACAATCCGGTGATTGGAAGGTTTGTGCAGGAGGATGTGTACCGCGGGGACGGGCTGAATCTGTATGCGTACTGTAAGAATAATCCGGTGGTGTACTATGATCCGAGTGGGTATGGTGAAGAAAAATGTGATAAAGTTGGTGGGAATGATAGTAAGAGTGGTAGTAAGACCGTACCTAATCCAAATGGGAAAAAAGGTGGTACAGCACATCAAAATACAATTAATTCGATTGAAAAGACAAATGCTAATGGTAAAATTCAATATGAACGAAAGTATGATACTCCTAATGGATATAAACAGAGAAGATATGCAGATGCTGTGGAAATTGTAGATGGAGAAGTTACTAAAATCCATCAAGTTGGAAAAGTTAATAAAAATGGTACACCTATAATGCGTGAATCGAAGGCGATAGATGATATAATGAATTCCTCTGATTATAATGGTGCACCAGTGTATTTTTGGCCATATAATAATCCACAGATGGGACCAATAATTTATGAATATTAATGAAAGGAATGGTTGTTATGGGAAAACAAATAAACTTTTATATGAGTGAAAATGTACAAAATCAGTTTATTGATTTTCTTATCAGTAATAATTTTTTGTTTCTTGATAACGAAGGGAATAAAATAGATTTTCAAAATTTATGTTCTTATAACGATTACTACTTGTATAAGAACGAATTTGGTTGCTTATTAACTAAAAATAACTCAATTGATGTGTTAAATAGTCCAATTATTGAATTCTGTAAAACAAGGGTAAAAGAAAATAGAATATTGCGAGGTAGATTATGGATATCTGACCAGTATTATAAATCTAATAATGCTCAGACACAACAAAGTAAAAACTATATTATGGAGTACAATATGCTTGCGAAGTGGATAAAAAAGAATGTACCGTATCAAAATATTAAAAAAGGAGAGTTTTTTGTAAAAGAGTATACTAATGATGAACTGATTCAAATGGAAAAAACAGGATATATTTTTACAGCATAATTTGATGGTGAAATTTAGAGAATTTCAAAAATGGCTTTTATCACTGTCATTAATTCGATCTATTAGTTTAGAAATGCTGGGCGTAATCCACCATCTAGGTGTGCTTAAGAACATCCGAAATTATAACTGAATATTGTTTCTTGCGGAACTGGATGAAGCAGGTAATCAGGCAAAAACCTACACTCTCGGTAATGAATATGCAGGGCATGTTAGTGAACTAAATAACAGTTTAACGAGTGAAAACAAAGCTGCTTCTTATTACATCACTGACGAACAGGGCAGTATCAGATACATACTTGACCAGTCGGGAGAAGTGCTAAATTTCTATCAGTACAGTGCATTTGGTGAGACAATCATTTCGGAAGAAACTACACCAAACCGTCTGCGATACAATGCACAGACAGAAGATGAACTGACTGGGCTCTATTACCTGAGAGCACGCTACTACGCACCAAATATCGGAAGATTCACACAGGAAGATGTCATCTATAATGATGGACTGAATCTGTATGCATACTGTAACAGCAATCCGGTGATGTACAGCGATCCAAGTGGGTTTGCAAAGGAAACATGTAAATCTAAGGTTGGTGGAGAATGTGGCAGTGAGACCAGCTATGGGAAGTCAAGTAGTAATTGTACGGAATTGGTACCATATTATCCCGCAAATAATGGAGCTGTGCCAGGAACAGAAAAGAAAATCTATTTAATGGCTGGAGACAAAATTGATAGGTTTGGTGGAAAGAAAGGAAAATTCTTTTCACCCACAGGAACACCTATGGAAATGAGAGCATTACCATATGATGCAGATTTATCTCAATATAGACAATTTGAAGTTGTTAAACCATTTGAGGTTGAAGCATCGACGATAGCTCCAGCATTTGGGAATATAGGATTAGGAACACAATATCGTTCTTCGGTTAGTGTTGATGTCTTATTGAAGAAAGGCATAATAAAACAGGTCGGGGGAAATTAGTAATGAACAGTGAAGAATTAAAAAACAAGCTTGAGGAGTTAAATGTACCAGGCAGGTATTATTCAATAAATAGTAGTATATCATCAGATAGATATGTTTTTCGACAGGTGCATATTTATTGGGAATGCTTTTATATTGATGAAAGAGGAGGACAGAATGATTATCATAGATTTGATAATGAAAATGATGCATGTGAGTATTTCTTAAAAACATTAAAAGCAGAGTTAAAACAATAATTTATCACACCACAACCAAGCCTCCCCACAGGCAGGCTTAAATCCTAGTCTTACTACCATACATTAACAAAACTTCTTAGGTTCATAAGGCTTACCATCCCGTAATACGGCATAGATTACGGTGGTAAGCTTTCTTGCTACAGCTCCGGTGGCAGTTAAGTGGTGTTTGCCTTGGTCGCGTTCCTTTTTGTAATAGGCATTCAAAGGGCTGTTGTGGAAAGAGCAGGTAGTCGCAGCAAGAAAAATGGCATGCCGTAGGTAAGGAGAACCGCGCTTTGACATATGGTTATGTATGCTGTTAAATTCGCCGGACTGTCTTACCGTTGGATCAATACCGGCAAAGGCAACTAAGGCTGATGAACTCTTAAATCTTTTTGTATCACCGATTTCAGCCAAAATAGTAGCGGCACCAATCATGCCGATTCCAGGAATGGTGTGCAGGTAACAATCAAACTTCTCATAGTAACCAAGAATCTGACAATCAAGAGCTTCTATCTGCTGATCCAGAAAATGCATTCGGTCAATAAGCTGTTTTAACTGGAAAGAGAAGGCCTCCTGTGCTATCTTAATACCAAAGGTATCAGCCGCAGCTTCCTTGATGGAAAGGGCTTTATCCATAGTAAGCCGGTTGTGGCTCTTATCTTTTATGATTCCATAGAGCCCATCTAATGGGGCGTTCTGAATGTTCTCAGGGGTGAGGTATTTTTCCAGAATGCCCATGGATGTGCTCAGCCAAAGTGAGGAAAACTGTTTTTCGTACTCCGGAAAAATCTGTTCCATAATCGTGCTGATGCGGAGCTTGATTTCGGTTCTGGAGGAAATGACAGAATCACGGTAACGGCATAACTGGCGCATGGCAAGAATGTTTTCGTCTGCCATGGAAGTGGTGGAAAACTGACCGAATCGTATCACTTCTGCAATCAAAAAAGAATCTATGGAATCGTTTTTGGTTTGTCGTATATACATTTTTCTCAAAGAATCAGACTGGATAGGATTAATTACATAGATGGTATACCCTTTTGCTTTTAGAAAGGAATAAATGGGATACCAGTAATGACCGGTGGCTTCCATGCCAAAGACACAAGGAGAATCGCCAATGTTTTTGAAAATGAAGTTCATAAGCGAGTCAGCACCCTTGTGTGTAGTTGCAAAGCAAAGGGAATGCCCGATTTGTTTGCCCTTGGGAGAAACAATGGAAGCTTTGTGATGATTTTTACCGATATCAATTCCGATGATGTACATAAGAAATCTCCTTTCGTTTGTGAATTGTAAGTAGATAGAATCCTCACTTCAATGCGGGTTACAATCTGGTCAGATATACGAAGTACAGCACATATGCTGCCAACATCCAGCTAATACGCAAAATCCTGCAAAGCAGAGGGAGCAGTCTCACGGTAACGAAGTCACAAGTGCTTCAAGAGTGGTGACGCACACCTCTATCTATTACAGGATAATTGTGAAATAGGAATAAAAGAAAAGCAATAGATAGAAAAAGACTGCTTTGATTCCTATGTGTTTAGCATACCAGAGTGGTAGTAAGAGTGGCTCAGGAAGCAAATTCCAAGAAGTATTTGACCTAGCAGATAACTATACTTTAAGTGATGATACCTTTGACAATCATATACTTGATAGACATGGACCTAATTCTACATACGGAAATAAATCACATTTTAATGCAGATTTTGATATTAGAAATGGTATTGATAGTACATTGACAGGGGACAAGTTCATTGTAGGTCCTAATACTGCTGGAAGAGAAGGTTATATTTTTGAGCAAACATTTTCCAATCCAATAGGGACAAATAGCATACTATCAATCATTGGAGCAGGCAGCTTAAAGATTCCGTGAAGAAATGTGTAAAGTAATATTGGCAATATCAACACTATATCATGCAGACGGAGGCGTAAGAAGCCTGACTGACGCCAGCGGAAAGCCGAATCGAGAAAAGCTACAAAATACAACGATATTTATAAAGAAGGTTATTTGAGGATAAAAGATGAAATTTTTTATTAACATGATTAAAGTATTATTATTTTTGGGGGTGGGTACGGCATTATTTTTTATTCCATATGAAAAATTTCAAATATGGTTTCCACAAGCTCCAAAAGTTGCAGTTGTAAAAGTGGCAGGGATTGTCAGCTTGCTGTGTGGAATTATAATTATGGTATTAATGTTATCTGAAAAATGATTCTTGTGACCACAAATAATATCAATAATTAAGTGTTTTTTTGGATACTGGAAGAAAGAAAATATAAATGGTTATATTTTTGTAACTAAAATCCAAACCGATTATGGTTATATACGATATGCACCATATATAGTTATACTTATTGTATAAATTATAGGAGGTGCGACTTCATGTTCAGTATAGACAAAACACTAATTAATCCCAATATGCCGGTAACAGTGCGATTTTCTTCAGTCCTTTATGAATGGCTTAGGAACAAAGCAGACAAAGAGGAAATATCCTTTAATCAGATGGTTTTGCAGTGTTGTAAGTATGTGATGGATGAGGAAGAGAGAAACGCAGAAATAAAGGAAACAGGAGATTTGCACGAATGAGTATGGGAAATCTGGAGATAGGGGTATGTGATGATTCTCTGGAAGATTTAAAACGGATTCAAATAGCAATTTACAAAGCTGCGGAGAAATTAGGGGAGAGAGAATCCATCTCCATTCATTTATATAAAGATGGTATATCCATGTATAAGGATAGTCAAAGTCAAGGATTCAGTCTTGTATTTTTGGATTGGGAGATGCCAGAAATAGATGGATTTGATTTAGCAGGTCAGCTTTATTTAAAGAATCCACATTTGAAAGTCGTGTTTGTATCTAACTATGAAAGTATTGTATTTGATGCTTATGAATACATGCCATTGTGGTTCGTAAGGAAAAGCTCCTTGGAGCGGGATATGTTAAAAGCACTACAAAAATATTTAGGTATAACCACAAAAGTAAAGCTTCGTTATCGGATGACAGGGATTTCGCTTTTAAATTTTTTATCTATGCATTTTTATAAATAATCCAGTTATCAGCATTCCATCTGCGGTTACCCTTCGTTCCTGGTCAATACGCGCAAAATTCCCCCTGCTTTTTCCCTATATATTTTTTCTGGTGATTTTCTATCCGCCTTTTTCACATAAAATCTGTTTCACTTTTTCTGTTAGCAGATCATCGCAAAAAATCCGGTTTATGCTCTTTCGGCTTATACCACTTCCTGCAAAGTTCCGGCTTCTTCGGTACAAATATAACTCTCTTACATTAAAGCCTATGATTATCAGATTAAATATGGTTTCAACCGCATCTCGACAGTAACAGTGCTTTGCGTGATAATACGTTTTCAATTGATGGAAACCATTCTCCTCAATGTCCCACCTGCGGTGCATCATTTCCCATAAGACCCGGTAGTCTGCCGCTTCCAGTGTCGTTACAAGCCACATGAAACGCTCTGTTTCTTTTCCATTTTCTTCCCACTGCTCATGATACCGCACCACACGCAGTTTATATGGACACCCTTCCATCTTAAAACCAGAAAGATCCCATACTTCAATCTTCTTTTTCCCTTTCCAGAAAGATGCCTTTTTTCCCTCATCCTGTTTGAACAGACGCTCTGCATCCTGAAAAATCATTCTTCTTTCGTCTTTCAGGCGTATCACCCCTTCCAGACCATTTTCCTTCAGAGTGTTGATAAATGGAGCATTCAGATATAATGCATCCGCCACAATCACATCCGCAAAATGTCCATGCCGTTTCTTCAGCCGCTCAATCAACCTTTTTCCGCCTGTCAGTTCTCCTTCGTCTTTCCCAGAACCATCCCTTGGTTTTAACATTTCCTGCCCCAGAATTACGTGTGGTGATTTACCTATAATCATGCACACCACACTCCGGTAAAAGTATTCGGTTTCCCCTGTGTGTTTTTTTCGGCTCAGACAGTTCGGACAGGATTTTTTTGTACTGCTGAATAATTCCACACCATCGAGACCTGCCACAACATATCCGCCTATCGTTCCTTCCCGGAATACCCGGTTACGTTTTATGATATCAATCATTTCTTCATGTATGCTGCGTATTTCATCCGGGTTTATTCTGGAGAGAAGGTCGCGGACTGCATCAACTTTTG
>ENA-OQKO01000026-OQKO01000026.1-human-gut-metagenome-genome-assembly--contig:-NODE-26-length-171444-cov-6.793838_pt1 | contig 171444 bp, 172 predicted proteins | sample MGYA00242777_ERZ504796 | MGnify/ENA primary metagenome ERZ504796 (study PRJEB26092, sample SAMD00036404) | human gut metagenome | host: Homo sapiens | study: EMG produced TPA metagenomics assembly of... | reverse complement strand
GTCATGTTAGGCGTTCCATAGTCTATAAGTTATTCAATTTTTTCTTGTTTCAATACTGATGTGCTGTACCATATCTTTGCATATCTAGGAAAACTTGCGTATCAAGGCTCATTCGTTAGTAGTAAATAAGTAGTAAATTGATGTGTTTATTTCCTTGAAAATGCTGATAGATACTGTGTTTTAGCGGATAATCAGATTTTTATTGTGTTTTTTGTGAAAAAAACATAAGTCATATTATCAGCAAACATTGATTGTTTCAGCCTATTGGTTCTTAAAAGCTCAACCGAGATACCGGTTTTCTTTAAATCTTCAATCATGATTTGCGGATAGCGCTGATTTTGCCAAACGTTGATCGATAACGATCCGATAAACTTAATCGCTTCAGGATTTGCTAAAAGTTCGGCAATCTTGTTGCCAACCCCAAAACAAACGGCCGCTACTTTCACTGTCCGCTCATCATTTAAGAGATTTAATCTCAAGTGATTTCCGTTTCCCATCGGCTTTGCATCTTCAACGATATATCCCCGATATGAAAAAACAGGTTTGGGATTGTTCGTCCCGAACGGACCAATTACGCTGAGTTCCTGAATCATTTCAGGATTAATCTCGCTTAAATCAATGTCACCGTCCAAAATTTTCACTTGTTTTGCTGCAGATTCCAAATTTTGATTTTTGGCTTCTTGGTCAAGAATTTCTTGGAGTTTCGGAAGTTCATCCGCTGAAACGGTCAGCCCGCATGCCATGTGATGACCACCGAATTTTTCCAAAAGATCGCGGTGTCCATCCAATGCATCAAAAAGGTTGAACGCTTCAACGGAACGACCTGACCCCTTGGCAAGACCGGAATCGCGATTAACGCCCAAGACGATCGTCGGTTTCCCGGTTGATTCGACCAAACGGCTGGCAACGATGCCCAGAACGCCTTCATGCCATTTTTCACCCCAAACAAGATTCACAAGATGATTTTTTGATTCTTCGTTCAAAAGATCCTGTGCCTGGGCAGTGATGTCTTTGACAAGATTTTGACGTTCCATATTTTGCTGAAGCACGGTTTTTGCAATTTCTGAAGCCCTTTGTTCATCCATTGTCGTCAACAGCTCTACCCCAACTGTCGCATCAGAAATTCTCCCCAAGGCGTTAAGATTTGGCGCAATACTGAACCCAATCGTTTCTTCATCGACTTCATCTTGCTTTAATCCGCATTCTTCATATAAAGCAAGCAGTCCTATCCGTTCCGTTGAACGCAAAGCCTCCAGTCCGTACTTGACAAGAACGCGATTTTCATCAACCAACGGAACCAAATCAGCAACGGTTCCTATCGCACAAAGATCCAAAGCTTCTTGCGGAATCTCTTCAAGCAATGCCGTTGCCGTCTTGAATGCTACTCCGGCACCGGACAGTCCTCCAAAAGGATAATTTCCGTCATCATTCGGAATTTTCGGATGAATAATCGCATACGCATCCGGCAGCTCTTGCGGCAATTCGTGATGATCGGTAATTACGACGTCAACGCCTTGTTCTTTGGCAAATTCAATTGCCTCATGACCTGCAACCCCGTTATCGACGGTCACGATTAATTGAGTTCCGTTGTCAATCAAACGTTTGTAAACGTCTTTGTTTGGGCCATAGCCGTCATCAAAGCGATTCGGAACATAATAGTCGCATTCCGCCCCCAGTTGCGTTAATGCTTCATACATGATTGACGTGCTCGTCAATCCGTCAGCATCATAATCGCCATAAACCGTAATTTTTTGTCCCTCAACAATTGCGGTCCTGATTCTGTCGGTTCCTTTTTTCATATCATGCATCAAATAAGGATCGTACAGATTTTCCGGCCCAGGTTTTAAAAAATTCTCTGCTTTTTCTTTTGTATCATAACCGCGATTAATCAAGATTTCGGCCACCAGCTCTGACAAATTTAGTGCCTCGGCTAATTTTTTCGTTTGATCCTGATCAGTTTGCGGTCCCTTTTTCCATTCGTATCTTGAATCAATCAAACTAATCCCTCAATTATCTATTTTGTACTTGTTGTTGAAGCATCGGTGCGTCTCATCGTCTGATTGGCTTTAAGGCTTTTTTCAAGCTCATTGATTTTCTTTTTTTGAGACACGATCGTTGAAACGGACAAAGAAGCTGCAATTATCGCACCAATCAAAATCGCGAGCACGAGCAAAATCACTAACGGCATCGTCACTTTAGTAAAACCAAAACTGACGGTCACGTTCCTGACGTTGAGCCAGGAGAAAATGACAACAATCAGCAATAAGACGATAACCAGGATCAATCTTCCTTGTTTTTTCATAATAATCCCCCTATGAATTATTTTTTGTTGAAAATTCCGCCTGCCAAATAGTCGCCAAGGCGAGGGCACAACTCATAAAGATGATGAGCCAACTGCATATATTCAGGCAGATTCAGCTCTCTTCTAGACGTTCCGATCGATTTGACGACTTTTTCGGCAACGATTTCCGGGTTAAGAGAAAGCGCCCCGATTGAATCAAGGTAATGTCCTGACTCATCGGCAATATCAAAGAAATCGGTTCTTACGGGTCCCGGATTTACAGTCAGAACACTGATTCCCAAAGGTTTCAACTCCAAACGAAGCGCGTTTGAATATCCCAACACCGCAAATTTTGTTGCAGAATAAACGGAGGCCTTAGGCGTTGCAATCTTCCCGGCAATCGATGCAATGTTGATAATCGCGCCACGCCTTCGTTCGGCCATATGAAGCGCGACGTATTTGGACATATACATCAATCCTAAAACGTTCACGCGAAACATTCTTTCGGCAATTGCCATGTCAAAGTCCAAAGCCTCTTTCATCAATCCAAAACCTGCATCGTTTACCAAGACGTCAATCGGTCCGATGCTTGATTCGACTTTTTCAACGACACGCTCAATCTGATTCGGAATCGATACGTCAACCTGAAAAGCATATGCGTCATTCCCCGATATCCTTCGACAAGTTGCCACCACTTCTTCCAGCTTTTCTATCCGGCGCGCACAACCTATGACGATGGCGCCTTTCTTTGCAGCCTGATAAGCAATCTGCTCACCCATTCCGGAAGAAGCGCCGGTTATCAAAACAATGCGTCCCTGCAAATTTTTCAATTCCTTATAACCTACCATTGTTATACCCCCTTCTTAAACGGAATATCGTAAACATCAAAATCTTTAACAATGCGACAGTTTTTAAAAACGCTCCTTGCATCTTTTTCCAACTGATGAAGACTTGGTCCGACATAACGTGCCGAAACGTGATTAAGCAACAGTTTTGAAACGTCAGCTTTTAAAGCAACGTTTGCCGCTTGAATGCAAGTCGAATGATAGTAATTGCGGGCAAGCCTTGCGTCTCCGCGACCAAAAGTACATTCATGAACCAAGACATCCGCATTTTTAGCCAAGTCAAAAATCGCTGGTGTCTGACGAGTATCACCCAAAATTGTCACTATCCGCCCTTTTTGCGGAGCACCAACGTAATCTTGACCGCATATCTCACGACCGTCATCAAGTTTAACCGTTTCTCCTGCTTTTAGGCGACCGTAAATCGGGCCTTCCGGAATTTTGTCTTCACGCAGCTTATCAATCAGAAGTTCCCCCGGATGAGGCTTTTCTTCAATTCGATAACCGAAACACTGAATTCGATGTTCCAAAAAACGGCACTCGACTTTAAATTTATCATCTTCAAAAACAGTTCCTTCATCAGTCAGTTCAACCAATTTAAGCGGATATGACAATCTTGTCTGCGTTACCTGCATCGATGCCTTTACATAGCTTGCAATCCCCTTTGGACCATAAATCGTCAAAGGACGCGTTTCTTCTCCCGTTTGAAAAGAACGACTGCTGAGAAAACCCGGAAGGCCAAAAAGGTGATCACCGTGAAGATGAGTTATAAAAATTTTATCAACTTTTCGCGGCCTGATCGTTGTTCGTAAAATCTGATGCTGAGTTCCTTCACCACAATCAAACATCCAAACGGAATTGTTTTCGTCAAGAAGTTTCAAGACAAGCGAAGACACGTTGCGGAACTTTGACGGCGATCCGGCACCGGTTCCTAAAAATTCAATTTCCATACTAAAATGTCCTATCTATTCATGAATTATGAGTTCAAGAAAGTATGACCCTTCAAAAACCCTTTCTGACTCTATTTTATCATCAAATCCTCTTAAAAAAAACAAATTGCGTGCTCGCGAACGTATATTCTGATAAAATACAGACATAAGGAGATGACTTTTTTGGAAATCAGAGACTTTTTAACAATGACAGCTGATCTGAATGAAAACTACCGTATTTATATCGATCAAACTCCGCCCGTTCCTGCAGGAATCCTTCGCGTTACGGACGGGGCAGCTGTCTTTTTGGAAACAAAAAAGCCTCTTACTGTTAAAGACGCAAAAAAGCAACTGAATTTTCTAAAAAAAGAGCAAAAATTGATGTTTTTCGTCAATGAAACGCCGCAATACGTATTTGGCTTAAAAATTTCCAATGATAAAATTTTGCTTAGTTAAACAAATAGCCGCAACTTTAATTCATAAGCTGCGGCCACTATTCATCTACTTTAATATTTCATGTGCAATAAAAGGTCCGAAGTAATTCAAGCCGTCAGGATTCGGATGAACATGATCATCATAAAACCATTCAGGATGATCTTTGCAATACGAATACCAATCGATGACCGTCAGATTACCGTATTTTTTAGCATCATCTTTCAGCTCCTGGTTTACCTGATCCTGCCATCTTCTTGTCGGAACAAACACATTGATCCAATAAACCTTTCGTTGCTTTCCAAGAATTTGCATAATCTTTTCCATCGTATTTTCATCATACGGTCCGTTCGTCCCCTCGCTGATCAAAACGGTCTGTGCAAGCTTTCCTGAAGAATTCAAAGATTGGAGAATCGGTACGATTTCTGAAACCTGACGACCAACTTTGGCATCAACGTACATATTCGGAAAAATCTCCTGCATCTTAGCAGAAGCGTCTGCCATCACGGAATCGCCAACGCAAGTTATCTGAAGGCCTTGCGCTCTTTTTCGCTCGCTTTCAGTCAATGCAATCGGACTTTTCCCATCATTGTTTGATTCTGATGAAGAATTCGATGACTCTGAAACAGAAGAATTGCCAGATGATGATGATTTGGAAGTTTTCTTGTCAGCTTTTTGATTGACCGAAGACGCCTTCTTTTGATTATTTTTTATGACGCTTTCAAGCTGCCCATCATCTTTGCTGTCTGATGCGGCAACAGATGAAGGCATAAACGCCCCGACTGCCGCCAAAACAAAAATCAGCAACGGAATTGCGACATAAACGCGTTTCCATCCATATGAAGAATCCGCTTTAAAGAATTCTTTGACGACGCTTGACGTCTTTGAATAATCAAATTTTTTCAACGGAACTTCCAAAAAACGGTACGACAATTCGCTGATTGCCAAAATAATAACAATTTCAATCAAGCCGTGCAGCACAGGATGTGAAGCGATGTTTTGAATCTTGGACTCATAAAAAACCATTACCGGATACTGATAAAGATATATTCCGTAGCTTCTTTTTCCGATCCACCTGAAAATCGAATTGTCGAGCCAATCACCCCAATCGGCACCGGGATGGACTACGACCGCCACTAAAATCATGGCAGCAAGCGAGAAAAAGAACATCCCGCCGCGATAAACAAGCTCGTTTTCACCCGTCATCTTCGTAAACATCAAAGCAAGCAGAAGAAAAGATCCAAGACCGATGCCGTCCAAGATCAGCCGTGGCTTTGACGGAAGCTGTTTTTTTAATGACGTGCTTGGCCAGACGACGGCCAACCCTGCACCAATCAAAATCGAGAACATTCTAGTATCCGTTCCATAGTAAACACGCGAAGGATCTTCGCCGACATGATACATAAATGCCATCTCAAGAGCTGAAAATAGAATCATGATCAAAATCGTATCAATAATCGGTTGTTTTTTCTTAAAGAACTTAATCATGACAAAAATGAAAATTGGCCACAATAAGTAAAATTGTCCTTCAATCGACAATGACCACAAATGCGTAAACGGCGACTGATTGCCGAACTTGTCAAAATACGATTCATGATGATTGATCTGATACCAGTTATAAACATATAAAAAATTAGTTCCGATTATTGATTTTAAATTTTCAGCCAATACTCTTGAAAACATAGTGATATATGCGGCCGTTGATAGAACCATTGCAACCAACCCTGGATAAAGCCGCTTGATTCTTCTGATATAAAAGGCCTTGACATCAATCGTCCCGTTTTGTTGGAACTCCTGAAAAAGCAGGTCAGTAATCAAATACCCCGAAACAACGAAAAATATCGGAACCCCCAAGAAACCGCCTTGAAAGCTGAACGGTGCCAAATGATACAAAATGACCGCCACGACCGCAATTGCTCGAATTCCGTCAAGTCCTTTGATGTATCGCTTCTTTTTTAGTCTCTTTCCCATTATTACTCACCTTATAAAATTGATTATTCAACAAATTCGAACGTGAAGTCGCCGATTCTTACAAGATCTCCATTCTTTGCGCCTCTTGCTCTTAATTCATCATCAACTCCCATTCCGCGAAGCTGTCTTGCAAATCTCATCATGCTTTCATCATGTTCAAGATTTGTCATCTTAAAGAGTTTTTCGAGTTTTTCACCCGAAAGGATCCAAACGGCATCAGAATCGCGAGTAAGCGTAAACGGCTTATCGTCATCAGCTTCAAAGCCGTATTCAGCTCGCTTCTTTTCTTGAATGCGATCGGTGAGCGTGGCAAATGCAGGAGTTTCTTCCAAAATATTTGCCGTCTTCTGCATCAATGCATCAAGACCTTGGTGTGTCAGCGATGAAATCGCCATAACTTCCGGAATATTCTTCAGCGTGTCATCGTTTTCAAGCTTGGCTCTGAATTTTTCAAGATTGTCAGAAGAATCAGGCATGTCCATCTTTGAAGCAACGACGATTTGCGGACGTTCGAGCAATAACGGATCATACGTGGCAAGTTCAGCATTGATCTTTTTGTAATCGTCAAAAGGATCTCGTCCTTCAACGCCCGACATATCGATCAAATGCAAAATAACCCGCGTTCTTTCAACGTGACGCAAAAATTGAATTCCCAAACCGACGCCCTGGGAGGCACCTTCAATCAATCCCGGCAAATCGGCCATTACGAAATCGCGACCGTCGTCCAAACGAACCATTCCAAGATTTGGAACAAGCGTGGTAAAATGATAGTCGGCGATTTTCGGTTTGGCACTCGTTACGACGGAAAGAAGCGTCGATTTGCCAACGGAAGGAAATCCGACCAAGCCGACATCTGCCAAGACCTTGAGTTCAAGCTGAATCGTGCGTTCAACTCCCGGCTCGCCGTTTTCGGCAATTTCGGGAGCAGGATTTTTGGCAGAAGCAAAATGAATGTTGCCGCGACCGCCGCGACCGCCTTTCGCAACAACCAGTTCCTGCCCTGCATCTATCAGGTCTCCCAAGATTTCTCCGGTTTCAGCATCCGTGACCGTCGTGCCTTGCGGAACGTCGATATAAAGGTCTTTTGCTCCGCGACCGTACATTCCCTTGATCATCCCGTTTTGCCCTGGTTGTGCTTTAAAAATTCGATGAAATCTGAAATCCATCAAAGTTCTCAAGCCTTCGTCCACCTTCAAAACGACGCTTCCGCCCTTGCCGCCGTCACCACCGGCAGGACCTCCGTTCGGAACATATTTTTCACGCCGGAAAGCAACAGCTCCATCCCCGCCTTTTCCGGCCTTTACTTGTATTTTCACTTGATCTACAAACATTTTTTTCATCCTTACTTAATTGAGTGCATCTTAGTCAAACACTAACAATCAATCATAGTTCTGCGCTATGCTTTTGAATTTTTATGCGAACGTTAAGTCCGTCAAGCATAGTACCATGCTTTAATATAACAGTTTTGCGAACCAGGGTCAAAGAATTTGTAAAAAATAATTAAAAAAGGCCAAGAGATTCTCTCGACCTGCAAACTTCTAAAAATTAGCATAAACTTTTTGACAAAATCAAAGATTTTTTTTAGCTGATCTTGATCCATTTTTGCAATGTCCATAAATAAAGACGCCACACCAAAAAATAATTCCTGAAACGCCTGAGATTTCAGCCGTTTTTTTCATGAGGCGTTTTTCAAAACGCGGCTTAAGAATTACGGTTCTTATCTTATGCGGCTTCAGGCTACTTTGCTTTTTAGGCATGCTTTGCGAAAAGGAAAACACCGGCAAGAAAATTCCGCAAATCATGACACAAATAATTATAAGCATAAACAACTTCTGATGGCACACGTTTTTATTCATGGAAAATTCCCCCAATCAGCTGAAAGCAACCGCTTCGCTTTTCTTGATTTTATGGACCAATTATATCACGCATTTATTTTAAATTCATACCATCAAATTCACGATTATGTCTCATTTTCCTTCGCCAAGCTGATTTTGATCGTTTGCGCCGTTTTTTGAGGAATTCCCAAACCGATCAATTCTTCAACGCTGGCCTCAGACAGCCGCTTCAAGGAACCAAAATTGCGCAACAGCTTCGTCCGTGTTTTGGGGCCGACACCCTTGATTCGCTCCAGTCTTGAAGAAAGTGAGTTCTTGCTGTGCACTTGTCTGTGAAAGGCAATTGCAAATCGGTGCACTTCATCTTGAATGCGCTGCAGCAGATAGAATCCCTCGCTTTTAGGATTCAGCCCGATTTTTTCGCCGGTTTCGGTCATCAGGTCGGCCGTTTTGTGATGTTCATTTTTGACCATTCCGGCAACCGGTATGTTTAACCCAAGCTGATTTTGAAGCACGTCGATGCAAGCATCGATCTGAATTTTCGCACCGTCCATCAAAATCAGATCAGGCAGATTTTCATGCTCCTTCAACAGGCGACTGTATCTGCGATAGATTACTTCTCTCGTACTTGCAGCTTCATCTGCATGATCAGTATTTTTCAGTTTGTACTTGCGATACAGAGTTTTTTCAGGACGGCCATCGACAAAGCAGACCATTGCCGACACGATGTCTGTCCCCTGAAGATGAGAGTGGTCAAATGCTTCCACGCGATGTCCGTTCGGAAGGCCCAATGCATCGGTAATCTCGTTCATCGCACCAACCGTCTTTCTGTCATCAAGTTCGAGAAGTCGAAATTTTTCTTCCAAGACAAGCTGGGCATTTTTATGAGCCATTTCCAATAAGTCTCGTTTCTGCCCCCTTTTAGGAGTTTTAACCGAGACTCCGAGAATCTCATTTAAAACTTTTTTGTCAATTCCTGGCGGAACAAGGATTTCCTTTGGCAAAATGCGGTTTTTCTGATTATAAAATTGGAGGATAAATGAAGCAAGTTCTTCTTCCGGAAGATCAACGCAAGGAAACAAGCGCTTTTCACGCTTTATCAAACGTGCTTGCCTGATGAAAAAGACTTGAATCGAAAGCCATCCTTTGTCCATGAAGAAGTTGAACAAGTCCCTTGGCGTATTGTCGTTTGAAATAATTTTTTGCTTCTCAACAGTCATTTCAACATAACGAATTTGATCTCTTATTTCAGCAGCTCTTTCAAATTCAAGTTTGGCTGCCGCATCATTCATTTTTGCAGTCAATTCGCGCTTAATCTGTGAAACGTTGCCGTTTAAAAATGATTTGATCTTGCGAATATTTCTCTCATAAGCTTCAACCGGAACCTCTTTAAAACATGCGCCCAGACATTGCCCCATATGGTAGTACAGACATGGTCTCTTCTGATGCCCGGGGCACCGTCTTAGCGGATAGACTTTTTGAAGCAGCTGTACCGTTTCTTGTGCAGCGTAAACATTTGGATACGGTCCAAAATAATAACCGCCGTCATTTAAAACTTTACTTACGATCATTATTTGCGGATCGCGCTCATTCGTTATTTTTATATAAGGATAGCCGGTTCCGCGCTTAAGTTTTATGTTGTAATAAGGCTTATGTTTCTGAATCAAAGTAATTTCAAGCAAAAACGCTTCCTTGTCAGTCGACGTTACGATCGTCTCAAAATCACGAATTTCAGAAACAAGTTTGGCCGTTTTTCCTTCATGTGAACTTTTAAAATATGAACGAACGCGATTTTTCAAATTTTTGGCTTTGCCTACATAGATAATCTTTGCATTGACGTCTTTCATCAAATAACATCCAGGCTGATCAGGCAATAGTTTCAGCTTGTTTTCGATGTGCTGCGTCGCCATTAAAATCCCTCCGCTTCGTTAAATGCTACAATATCTTCGCCAAAAATTCCTTTGCACGATCAGTCTTAGGTGCATTAAAGAAGTCTTTCGGATTGCCTTTTTCTTGAATATAGCCGTCAGACATGAACCAGACTTCGTCAGCAACTTCCTTGGCAAAGCCCATCTCGTGAGTGACAACCACCATTGTCATTCCGGAATCGGCCAAATCACGCATAACCTTCAAAACTTCACCAACCATCTCCGGATCAAGCGCGCTTGTCGGTTCATCGAAGAGCATCACCTCAGGATCCATCGCCAATGCGCGTGCAATTGCGACACGCTGCTGTTGGCCGCCTGAAAGACTCGCAGGATATTGATTTTCGTGATCAGACAAGCCTACCTTTTCAAGCAGCTGTTTGGCTTTTTTTTCGGCTTCATCTTCAGCAATTCCCTTGACCCTCATCGGTGCAACTTTGATGTTTTCGAGCACCGTCATGTTAGGAAACAGATTAAAACTTTGAAATACCATCCCCATTTTCTCTCTTAAAGCACAAAGCTCTTTTTCAGATATATTCGTCAAATCTTTGCCTTCAAACAAGATCTTCCCAGAGTTTGGCTTTTCAAGCACATTCAAGCAGCGAAGAAAAGTGCTCTTGCCTGACCCTGAAGGACCGATTACGCAAATAACTTGTCCCTTGTTGACGTTTTCCGTGATGTCTTTTAAAACAATATTTTTGCCATATTTTTTCATAAGGTTTTTAATTTCGATCATTTTCGTCATAAATAAACTTCCTTCCGATTCTTCCTAAAAATTTCCAATGCTTAAATTATACATCTTTTGCTCTCTTTATGCAATTTAAAGTTGAATTGCCCGTTATATATTCAAATGCAATGCATAAAATTGCATTATGACCATGTTCTTGCATTTTACGTGCCAAATCTGTTATGCTTTCAATGTTAAGAGGTGATTACATGGGTCTTAAAGTAAACCGTCAAACAAATCTTGAAAAGCTTTTTGATCAATTCGCAGTCATAGAACCAGAAAAGACTGAGAAGAACAAAGAAAAGGCTGATAAGTCTCAAAAGACTGAATCTAAAAAAGAAGACAAAAAATAACCAAAAAGGAATCAGCGATGATTCCTTTTTTACTTCAAAAACACTGCACTTGATAAAAAAGCACCTCAAAGATGAGGTGCAAGCTTCCTACATCCCAGCCGTAAAACCATTGGGGTAGCGTTTATTCAAAGTTTCGATGTTTGCCTTGGCAACGTCTTCGAAATCAACATCGGCCCATTGCGCGATCTGGGAAAGGTACCACAGGACGTCCCCAAGCTCATCGATCATTTTTTCCTTATCAAGATCTTTTCCTTTAAAAGTATAGTCCTGAATCAGATCAATCAATTGACCGCTCTCTCCGGCCAATCCTAACGCACAATTCGTCAAAACCTGTTCATTTCCGTAAAGAGTGCGATTGGCAGCTTTTTGATACTCATTGAATTCCATCATTAATCTCCCTTAATACCGCTCATTTTTTCAACCCAGTTCCAGACTTCTTCTTTGCCGGCCTTTGTGACGGATGAAAAAAGAACGATTTCGTCTTGCGGGTTCAAAGCGAGTTTTTTCCTGATTTGGCTCTCTGTCCTGTTCCACTTTCCGCGCGGTATCTTGTCCATTTTCGTTGCACAGACAAGAATCGGCAAATCATAGTAGTGCAGAAAATCAATCATCTGACAATCAAGCTCCGTTGGCTCATGGCGCCCGTCAACCAGCGAAATCACGCCGCGCAGAACGGGACAATCGGAAAAGTACCTTTCAATCATCTGTCCCCATTTTTCACGATCTTTTTTCGAAACTTTTGCGTACCCATATCCTGGCACGTCCACAAAATACAGTTCGGATTCAATATTGTAAAAATTAAGCGTCTGCGTCTTTCCGGGCTGACTTGATGTCCTTGCCAACCCTTTGCGATTGATCAACGTATTAATCAAAGAAGACTTACCGACGTTCGATCGGCCTGACAGAGCTATTTCCGGGAACCCCTCATTGGGATATTGCGCAGGAGAAACTGCGCTGATCGTCAGCTCGACGTTTTGAACTTTCATTTTTTATTCCACCCTTCATAAATCATCCTTGGATATCATCCTCTTGAGCTGGTTGATTTATAAGCATTGATAAATTTTTCCAAAGCAATTTTATGATTGCATTTAAACAGAACGTGCATATTATACCATATGCTAATTATACTATCTGAATTTAAATGATGCAAAGAAAGCACCAAAATGCTTTAGAATGGGGCGATTCATCCGCTGCTTACAGGAGCGGATTCCTTTCTGCCGTTTTGGATAAAAAAGAAACACCCCACAACGTATCGTTTGAGGTGCTTTCTGATAAGAAATAAGAGGGCCATGGTCCCTGGTATATCTTATAAATATATTACTTTGTCTTTACGACTTCCTTATCACCGTAGTAACCGCAAGCTGAGCATACGTGATGTGACTTTCTGAGTTCACCACAGTTAGGGCATGCGCTCATGCCAGGAACTGACAGCTTGTAGTGCGTACGACGTAATCTTTTGCGTGTCTTTGATGTTTTACGTGCTGGTACAGCCATTACGGGGCACCTCCTTTAACTTTCAAAATGACTCAACAAAAAGAATTGTACTTGTTATTCAAGAAATTTGCAACAAATCTTAGGAATTTTCCTCGGAATTCTTGAAAAAATCCTTTAATTTGGACAAACGCGGATCAACTCCGTCCTCATCTTTTCGAGATTTTTTTAACTGACTCTCGGAAACAACAGACCAGTCATTGCCAGAAGGCATCGACTCATCGCTGCTCTGTTCAGTAGCAGTCAAAACCTGCATAGGAATTTGCAACAAAATATTGTCACAAATCGCATTATCAAGATCCAAAATATCATTTGGCAAAACCATGACAACATCAGTATCTTCAAAACGCGACAAATCATGTTCGTGCTGACTGACATAATGCTCAGTAAAATCAAAAACAAGCGGAACTTCCGCTGCTTCCAACGAACGAGAAGACGGAAGCACAAGCTTTGTTTTAACTTTAACATAACCGCAGACTCCCAATTCGTCAACGGAAAAAATTCCCTTGACTTCAACGGGAGAAACGTCGATAATATCTGAATTTCGAGTCATGAGCTCATCCTTCAAATCAAGCGTTTCAGAAAACGTCAACGGTTCATCGACAGTCTGGCGTAACTCATTCAGCGACCATTTCATGCTGTATTTCCTCCCAATGCAACAAATTTGATTATAACCTGTCAACCAAGAGTTTGTCAACCCGTTTTACTTGACAGCTAAATTAAAATCTTAGCGGAGCACGCTTCAAATCTTGCTCGCATCCATTTTTAAGCTGATAAATCTTTCCCGCACGATAATCAAGTTCCAGGCGTTTTTTGCGATCGTCCTGGCCGACCTTTGCGAAAATATCAATTTCATCGCGTTTCTTCGCCAAATGTAAAACATCGCGACCACGCTCATTGAATCCAAGCACCCTGACGTACGGATTGTCATTATAAGCTTCAATTTCATCGCTTTTAATCCCCAAAAGGCATGAGCAAGCCAGGCGCGACAGTCTCGTATACGTGAAACGCTTATTTTTGACGAGCTTGATCCATTCGTCAAAAGTAGCATCATACGGCATTTTTTGAGCACAATCCTTCAAACGATACTCGATTCCTTCGGCCATCCCGTAGATTTTTCCAAGTGAATTTACGGACTGACTAATCAACAGGTAATGCAGATCAGGCCAAAAATCATTCCACGAAACAAATGGGCTTTTTTTCAAATCGTTTGCCGTCGCTTCGGGAACAACCCGATCTATTTGAGAACGAGCACCGCTTGCAACGGAAGTTCTGATTGCCGTCGCACTTGCGATTTTTGAATTATCGCCAAAAGTCGTTTCATGGTATCCAGCCTGGATCCTTTGAACGGGATGCAATTCCAATTCGTCTTTCATTAAAAGGGACTGTTTTGCGTATGACAGTGCCAGCAAATCGTTTGGCTGATCAACGCTATGTCCGATTTTTTGCGCAATTGCCTGTTGAAACGATGCGGCATACGACTGATCGTATTTTTTAAAATCGCCGTGAACGTCTGCGACAAGTTCTGCATATTTCTTAAAATCGTATTCGGCATGCTCCGCACCAAAGAACAAATCGGTTACGCCAAGCGAACTCAAAGCGTTCACGCCGCCAAACGCAAAGCGATCCGCCGGCTGCATGCAAGCAGCAACCGGAACTTCAACGACCAAATCGGCACCGTTTTGCAATGCTTCGCCTGCCCTGGTCCATTTGTCAAAACACGCAGGTTCTCCGCGTTGAAGAAAGTTTCCGCTCATTGCGACAACTAATGGCACACCGCTTAGCTCTTTTTTGATCTGCTCGATCTGATAGCGATGACCATTGTGAAACGGGTTATACTCGGCTATTACGCCCGCGATCTTCAATACGCCGCACCTCTCAGTCTTTTTGACAAGCAAAGAACCAACGCGTTGTTTGCTCATTCGGTTTGCTCTTGCCAAAATCTGCACTGACCTTGACCTGATTGAACCCTGCATGTTTAAGAGCTTTAAGATAAACGTCAAGCTCATAGGTTCTTTCATAATGAAGCTCTTCAATTCGGTCGTATCCGTCTTCTTTTTCGTTCCAGATAAAGAAAGTCAGTTCATGTTCGACGCTGTGAGGATGTTTTCCCTCAAAACTTGTCCAAATGAAAGCCTGCTCTTCATCGGTGTAATTGTACATGTATCCCGGATAGACCACGTCGGTTTGATAAGGCGTAATCACGTCAAAGATAAATTTTCCTTCAGGTTTCAGATGCTGAAAAACTTCAACAAATGCTCTTTCAACGCTTTTTTCATCAGGCAGATAACAAAATGAATCAGCGAAGCAGGTCACGTTGCTGAATTTTTCGGAAAGACCGCTTAAATCAAGCATATCGCCCTGATAAAGCGGAAGGTCGACTCCCGCTTCCTCAGCATGTTTCAAAGCAAGACTCAGCATCTCTTCCGACAAATCAAGCCCTGACGTTTCAAATCCATGTTCAGCAAGTTTTACGGCAAATCTTCCCGATCCGCATGCAAGGTCCAGAACATTCCCCGAAACAAGCTCATCTTCGGCAAAATCAAGCCAGTTGGCATACATCTCAGGATCCATCAAGTCATCGTACAATTTGGCAAATGTCGTGTAAATCATTATTCCTTGATCCAATCGTCAATATCTGCCAAAGGTGCGTCAGACCAAAGCTTTTCAAGATTGTAAAACTGTCGCGTCTCAGTTTTGAAAACATGAACGACAACGTCTCCCAAATCAAGCAATATCCAGTTTGCTCCGTCTTTTCCTTCGACGTTTCGGACTTCAAAACCTGCTTCTTCAACTTTTTCTTCAATTATGTCAGCGATTGCCTTGACCTGGCGTTCCGAATTCGCCTGCATGATTACGAAATAATCCGCAAGCAGACTGATTCCCTGAACGTCCAAAGCGACAATATCCTCAGCGCGTTTGCTGTCAGCTGCTTCAACGACAACTTTTAATAATTCTTTGCTATCCATAAAATACCTCGCTTTAATTTTCTGCAACGAACGCATTATAAGTCAAAATAGCGTCCGGATAAATTTTAGAACTGCTGCTCATCAAAAACTGCAGCGTATGTTTGGTTTCAAAAATTACGGCCTGTTTTAAATTTGCGTAAGCCAAAGATCTTGCAATCTCAACATCCGGAAAACTGCGATTCGGTTCGACGTAATCGCTGACGTAAACAATCTGATCAAGCGTCGTCATCTCAGGAGATCCCACCGTGTGACGTCTTACGGCATTCAGAATTTCTTCATCCGTAATTTCCAGTTCGTCTTTGATAAATTCAGCGCCGACGACACCATGCCAAATAAAATTGCCCCAGTTCAGCAAATCAGGATCAAGCTTTTTTTCCTTGATTTTTTCGATAAACTGTTCATCCGTTTTTTCTTTGGCATAGTCGTGAACAAAGCCTGCAATCATTGCCTGTTCCGGATCGACTCCGTTCAATTTGGCAAGTTCATGACATGTTTGTCCAACGCCCAAAATATGTTTATAACGAAAATCGCTCAATTGATTTTTGATTTTCTCCAACAATTCTTCTTTTGTGCCATGGTAGAAACGATTGCTTAGTTTTATTTCACTCACGATATAAGCCTTCCTCTCTGATATACTCCTCAACGGCATCGGGAACAAGATATTTGATTGAGCAATCATGCCTGATTTTTTCCCGAATCATCGATGAGCTGATTTCAATGTGCGGAACGTCGACCCAAACGATCGGATACTCGCTTCTGTGCCTGTAACCTGGACGTTCGACGCCGACAAATTTGACCAGTTTGATCAAATCGGCAATCCTGTGCCACTTTGGCAAATACTCTACCATGTCGCCGCCGATAATGAAGTAATATTCCGTTTCAGGATTTCTTAGCGTAAGCTCTTTCATCGTATCATAAGTATAGCTTACGCCGCCACGTTTCAGTTCGATGTCTTCTATCTCAAAATCAGGGTTGGTTTCGATTGCAAGTTCCGCCATCTTCAAACGATATTTTGCATCGATTGCGCTTTTGGCATCGACATGCGGCGGAAGATTGTCCGGCATGAACATGACCTTGTCAAGGTCAAGCTGACTTTTAACCTGCTCCGCCATAATCAGATGACCGTGATGAATCGGATTGAACGTTCCGCCCAAAATTCCAACGCGTTTCTTCTTGATTCCGCTGATCGGCTCAACCTTGATCTGGATCTCAGGCATCTTTTTTTTAGAGATAACCACGAAAAGGCCTCCTACATTTTGGCTGCTTCAAGCGAATAGCTGCGATTTTCACGCTTATCGGCCTGCTTGAACAAAACGAGAACGTGACCGATTTTTTGAACGACCTGAATCTGAGAATTATCTTCAATATACTCAATAACTTCTTCGTCTTCCACGATTGCGTTTTGCAAAACGTTGATTTTAAGCAGTTCGCGCTTTTCAATCGCATCTTCGACTTGCTTGAGCCAGTTTGCGGTCAAACCTTCTTTTCCGACTTGAAAAAGCGGTCTCATCCCATGAGCCTGCGAACGTAAATAGCGTTTTTGCTTTCCTTTTAGTTTCATTTTTTCAACCTCTTAAATCATTGCTTTTCTCAAAACGACGCTGACGCCTTCAGGAGCCCAACCGGCAACGATGCTGCCGGCCTTGACGGAAATCCATCCGAGTCCTGCAAAAACCAGATCGCTTTTTTCAGTGACCTTGAACTCAAATCTGACAAGTTTCGGAAATGTCTTCATCTCTTCTTCTGAAGGAGGATTCAACAGTTTACCGGCATGCTTTTCATAAAATGCAGAGGCATTTTCGGTCTTGGTTCTGTGAATCATCAAATTGTTGTCCAGATATACGACAACGCCTTGTTTTTCTCCGGAAACGTAATCAAAGCGTGCCAATGCCCCTAAGAACAGAGTCTGTCCTTCATTCAGCTGATAGACTTTAGGCTTGATTTCCTTTTGAGGAGAAGCCAGTCTGAGTTCTTTAGGCGAAAGGTAGTGCGCCATTTGATCCTTATGGATGATTCCCGGAGTATCAATCAAGAAACGGCCATCGCCAAACGGAATTTCAATTCGATCCAGCGTCGTTCCCGGAAAACGCGATGTCGTAATCAAATCGCTGATGCCGGTTTGATGCTTAATAATCTGATTGATCAAAGTCGATTTTCCGACATTTGTGACGCCAACGACATAAACGTATCTTCCTTCGCGATACTTGTCGATCAATTCCATCAGCCGATCAATCTCATGACCCTTTGAAGCACTCGTCAAGCAAACTTCAACCGGTCGCAATCCTTGCGCATTTGCAGACTGACGCAGCCAGTCCCTGATTTTTGAGCGTTTGAGCGAGCGCGGCAACAGATCTTCTTTGTTTCCGACCATCAAAATCGGATTATTGCCGACAAAACGATGAAGTCCCGGAATAATCGAACCGCTGAAATCAAAAATATCAACAACGTTGACGATCAATGCATCCGATTCGCCAATTTGATTAAGCAACGCCAAAAAATCGTCATCCGTCAATGAAACGTCCGCCGTTTCATTGTAATGCCTTAATCTGAAGCAACGTTTGCAATAAAGATCTTCATCGTCAGTCCGTTTTTCCAAGGCAGACTGCGGCATAAATCCGGGTTCTTGCGGATCAACGGTCTGTATTTTTGCACCGCAACCGATACAGTACAGTTCGTCTGAATTTTCAGTCATTCAAATCATGCCTCCATGTCGTGCTTAGTTTATTTTCTTTCAGCAACCGCTTTTTAACGATATTTTCCAAAAAACGATTTATTTTAGTGTTCCATGCATCCGATTTCACTAAGGGCTTCACCAAAATACAGCGAATTCCAAAATTATTTGCCGATGCCACATCGGTCATCAGTTGGTCGCCAACGAGAACAGTCTCGTGTTTTTCCAGTCCGTACCTCTTCATCGCAATTTTGAGACCACGTGCAAAAGGTTTCATCGCACGCGAAACAAACGGCAACCCTAAAGAACGAACCGCCCGTTCCACCCTTTTGAAACTATTATTTGAAACGACTACCACAGGAATCTTTGCTTCTTCCATTTTCTGAAGCCATTCGCGAAGCTGGGGCGTTCCATCTGGATTATTCCAGGCAATCAAGGTGTTATCAAGATCAGTCAGCACCACCTTGATTCCTTTTTTTCTCAATTCCTCTGGAGGTAGGTCGTAAATTGACTCAACTTGCCATGTTGGTTGAAATTTTGAAAACATGCTCTAATTCCCTTCTGAAATCTTGCTACTATAATTATAGATTAATCGGGCCTGTTTACGCAAGAAACCCGAATCAGTCCCATCAGCAATAAAAAGGAGCCAGGAGAAAAAATCTTCCCAGCTCCTTTTGGTTAGCTAATTATTTTGCCAAAGCCTTCTTTGCTTCTTCAACAACGGCCGTAAATGCTGCTGCATCAGTGATAGCAAGATCAGCCAACATCTTGCGGTTAACTTCGATGTTAGCCAATTTCAAGCCGTGCATCAATTGGCTGTAGCTGATGCCGTTCATACGAGCTGCAGCGTTGATACGAGCAATCCACAACTTGCGGAAGTTGGACTTGTTCTTTCGACGATCACGGAAAGCGTATTGGTATGACTTCATTACTTGTTGCTTAGCAACCTTGAATTGAGTATGCTTTGAACCGCGATATCCTTTAGCTAATTTCAAGACTTTCTTACGACGTTGACGCGTAACTGTTCCACCTTTAACACGTGGCATGATAATTCCTCCTTAGTATCCCGACTCTTCGGGTAAAAAACAAAATCGTGCATGCGCACCGCCCAAAATGGTGCGACATTCAAAACTTGAATAAATGAATGATTATTTCATTTGTGAAAGCATCTGCTTGATACGCTTCATATCAGAGCCGGATACCATTGTAGCTTTACGCAATTGGCGACGTTGCTTAACCGTCTTGCCGTGGAAACGGTGTGATGTGTAAGCATGATTACGTTTCAAACCACCATTACCCGTACGCTTGAAACGCTTTGCTGATGCGCGGTGTGTTTTTTGTTTTGCTGCCATAATACCATATTCCTCCTATGTGATTTAAGCCTAGTTTTCGGCTTTTGGTGCAAGCATTAAGAACATGCTGCGACCATCCATTTTTGGCTTGGATTCAACTGTAGCAACATCGGATGTTTCTTCAGCGAATCGATCAAGAACTTCGCGGCCGATCTCTTTATGAGTAATCGCACGACCCTTAAAACGGATGGAGACTTTCACTTTGTCCCCTTTTGAAAGGAACTTGCGTGCATTCTTCATCTTAGTGTTGAAGTCATTCGTGTCAATCGTTGGGCTCAAGCGAACTTCTTTAACGTTGATCACTTTTTGCTTTTTACGAGCTTCACGCTGTTTCTTCTGCAACTCAAAACGATACTTCCCATAATCCATGATTTTGGCAACAGGTGGTTTCGCTTTCGGTGCAACCAAAACAAGATCCAAATTGGCTTGTTCTGCCATCTGCAACGCCTCTTGCTTAGACTTAACTCCAAGCTGAGCGCCGTCATCAGCAATCAAGCGCAATTCACGTGCGCGAATGCCTTCGTTTACCATTTTATCAACAGCTATGGCGTTTCACCTCCAAAAAAATTTCAGAGAAAATGCAGAAAAAACGGGTGCTCGCATAAACCAAACGCAAAGCACCCGTAAAAAATCCGTTCAATCGGAAATTAATTTCTTATTTCTGCCCAGGAACCTGTGTCCCTCAGGCGAGAAGCGGGAGCCTCTGCTTTTTTTCTCAACTTTTATATCTTAACAGTCCTATTTAAGATTGTCAACTGTTTAAACGATTTTTTAATCTTCATTGCGGCTATATGTTTCAAGATCGTGATCCAAAATCTTCTTAAAATCATCAAATGACATCGTTTCGGTCTTTTCTTGACCATAACGACGAACCGTGACCGTTCCCTGCTCTTTTTCATTATCACCGACAACGAGAGTATAAGGAACCTTGTTGACTTGTGCCTGACGAATCTTGTAACCCATCTTTTCGTTTCGATCATCGACAGAAACGCGAATTTGGCGAGCAGCAAGAGCACTTGCAAGTTTTCTTGCATAATCCGTGTGGAGATCCAAATTGACAGGAATGACTTCGACCTGCTTTGGGGCAAGCCATGTTGGGAAAGCACCTTTGTACATTTCGGTCAAGTAAGCCGTGAAGCGCTCCATCGTTGAAACGATACCGCGGTGAATCATAACCGGACGATGTTCCTCGCCGTCGGCTCCGACATACTTGAGATCGAAGCGTTCAGGAAGAAGGAAGTCCAATTGAATCGTCGAAAGCGTTTCTTCGCCGCCAAGCGCAGTCTTTGTTTGAACGTCAAGCTTAGGACCGTAAAATGCAGCTTCGCCTTCTGCTTCGAAATATTCAAGTCCAAGATCATCCATCGCAGCTTTCAGCATGCGTTGAGATTTTTCCCACATTTCATCATCATCATAGTATTTGTGAGTATTTTTTGGATCGCGATAGCTGAGACGGAAACGATAATCATTGATATTGAAATCATGATAAACTTCAACCATAAGCTGAAGCGTCCGTTTGAATTCCGCTTCAATCTGATCCGGTGTCACGAAAGTATGACCATCATTCAAAGTCATTTCACGAACACGCGACAAGCCTGTCAATGCTCCTGATTTTTCGTAGCGGTGCATCATGCCAAGTTCGGCAATTCTCAACGGAAGATCGCGATAAGAACGAATATGACGGTTATAAATCTGAATGTGCGACGGGCAATTCATCGGACGAAGCTCAAGCAGTTCTCCGTCGCCCATATCCATTGGAGGAAACATGTCTTCGCGATAATGATCCCAGTGCCCGGATTGTTTGTACAAGTCAACATTGGCAAGAATTGGAGTATAAACATGTTCGTAACCCCATGAAACTTCCTTGTCAATAATGTAGCGTTCAATCGTGCGACGAATCGTTGCACCGTTTGGCATCCAATACGGAAGACCTGCACCGACCTTTGGATCCACGAAGAAGAGATCAAGATTGTTGCCGATGACGCGATGATCGCGTTCATGCGCTTCCTGCTGACGCTTCAATTCTTCATCAAGTTCTTTTTGTTTGCTGAAAGCCGTACCGTAAATACGTTGCAGCATCGGATTTGATGAAGCGCCTTTCCAATATGCACCGGCAACTGAAAGAACTTTAAAGACCTTGACCTTGCCAGCATCTTCAAGTGAAACAGGAGAAGTAAAGTCAACATGATTCAAAAGCTTGTGTCCGCAGACCTTGCCATCTTCTGCATTTTCTTTGACGATTTCAGTTTGATATTCATCATTTTCGACAAGTTTCAAAGCTTCATCAAGATCGTACTCCACAAATTCGATTTTTTCTTTTGCCTTGACGATTTCTTCCATCTTCTTCGTCAATTTTTCAAAATCTGCTTCGCCGACCTGACCATCTTCCTTATCAGTATCGAAGTAAAAACCATGTTCCGTCACTCCGCCTTCGCCAAATTTGACGTTTGGATAAAGATCGTGCAAGGCAGCTGCCAAAACAACTGCTGCAGTATGCCACAAAGCAATTCTTCCGTCATCGGAATCCTTCGCTACGATTTCAATTGAACCGTCTGAAAGTTTTTGATTCAAGTCAACTAATTTGCCGTCAAGCTTGCCGCAAACAGCCTTTTTAGCAAGGCTCATGCTGATCGAAGCTGCGACGTCTTTAACTGTTGCACCGTCTTCAAATTCTTTAACGGTGCCATCTGGAAATTTAAGTTCCATTAGTATTACCTCCGATAATTTTTGCTTATGTGAAAAGGCACAAAAAAACGTCCCCGACATGAATTGTGCCATGCCAGGGACGTCATTGACGCGGTTCCACCCATTTTCGACATCCTTTTGCAAAAACCAGATGTCCTCAAAAACCGCTGATAACGGATGCGATCCGTCTTACCTTTGCAGTAAGCTCTCCATGAAAGCGGTAAGCTCGCCCGCACGAGAGGCTTTCAGTCACGACCTCTCTCCCTGAATGGGTTGCCGTTTGTCTTTCACTAATGTATCTCTTATTTAAACACTAAGTTCTGCCTTTTTCAAGTGTTTTTTCAAAAATACTCAATCATTTCTGAGATTCGGACCGTCAACAATGATTTCAGTCGCCAAAAATTTGATTCTCTCCATTATCCGCTTGGCTTTGAGAGGGTCTGATTCCATCCGATTGTTAAACGTCAAATAACTGCTTTCGAGTTCTTCCATTGACAAATTTGATGAAAAAAACGTCGGTAGCTCTTCTTGCATCCGATGCTGCAAAATGACGCCTAAAATATCGTCGCGCGACCAATTGGAAAGAGAATCCGCGCCAATATCGTCAAGCATCAGCACTGGAGCATTTTTGACTTCGTTAACGGCGTCCGCAACCGTCCTGCCAGTTGTTTTATCGCCAAGAAGCGCCTTAAGATCAGAGATGAATGTCGGGACGTGCAAGATTGTTGTTGAAAAGCCGTTTTCTGCCAAATCGTTTGCGATTGCTCCCAAAAGATACGTCTTTCCAACGCCAAATTTTCCTTCAAGATACAGTCCCTTGTGAAATTCGTTTGGATTTTCCACATAAGATCTGACAAAAAGCAATGCCTGTTTCAAAGCTGCCGCTCTTCCCTTCGTCATTGTTCCGTATTCTTGCAAGCTTGCATTTTTGATCGACTTCGGGACGCTGATTGTCCTTACGCGTTGCTTGATTTTGCGTTGCTGCTTTTGTTTCAGGTTTTCTTTTGTCGGCAAATACACGATTTGAACATGTTTGGAGCTCATGATTAACTTTGGACAGTATCCTGGCATAAACGTTTTCTTTCCAGCATCTCGATCCTTTTTAAAATTCAAGTACTCGATAAACTTTGACATGCTCCTCCTGATTTCGTCAGCATCCAGCTCATCATGATGCTCTTTGATAAATGCGACAATTTCCGGGGATTTCAATACTTCTTTGTAAACGGACCTGACTTTTTCTTCCCAGTGGTATTTTTCCATCAATTCCGTCATCTTTTGCCCTACGTCTTCCATCAAGTTCACCTGCCTTTGGCATTTTTCATCTGATTCCGCAACTTCTCAATCTCATCCAAATCATGTTTGTAGTCCAAATCGGCATTCTGTTTTTTTGCAAGTTCGTCCCAATCGGTCAATGTTGCTTTTTGAACGTTTTTTCTCGTTTGACCATTACGGGCACTCATCCGCCTTTGCTGTTTTCTTTGCTTGTTTTTTTCGACTTCGCCTTTCAGATAGTCCATTGCGCTTACGGGATCGCTGATCTTTCTTTTAGCAAATTGGTTGCAGAATTCTTCAAACCGAGTGCTGACTTTTCCGCTAAGCTGATCATTGTCTTCGTCACACAAAAAATAGTGCAAAATGACATTTATGACGGCACCCGGCAAAACATTGGCCTTAACGACGTTTCCGACAACATATTTTTCGATATTGGAAGCATAACCGCCCTGCTCGTTCTTCAACGCTTCCAGAAATTCAAGCGGGGCATAATAATTGCAAGCTTCGACAAGCTGACGATCTTCAGATGACAACCTTGCTGTACTTTTCGCGGATTCTGCGCTGATTTCTTTTTCATTGCGAGCAGGCTTTTCAAGAGCTGATTCAAATTCTTCGTTGACATACCGCTTGAATAAAGAAAAGTCGACCCTGTTGCTTGCAACGTTGAAGCTTTTTTCAAGCTGCTTGACAAGCTGAAGTTCATCCAAGCCATACAGCAAAACCATCGTCTTCACCTCATCCAAATGCTCCATTACTTCCTTTTCTTCAACAAAAGAATGTTTCAAAAGCTGTTTGAAGTATTTTAGATCAAAGTTCAGTTCGCTTTTCTCCAAAAGAGATTCGTTCTTGACGCGATTGATCTGCAAATTTTGAATATTTTCTTTTCTGACGTCAAACACATCAGCTAAGGTCTTGGTAATTTCTTTTGAATTTTCGGAATAGGCAAAGACATTTGGCGCAAACAACTGCTTGAGTTGGGCATGGCGTCTTCTTCCGACGCTTGACAGCAACAACGTATCCAAAACGGTCTGCTTAAAAAATTCCTGCCCGCTAAGCGGCAAAAGCAACTGATAGATCATTCTGCGTTCATTGGAGACATCGTGCACAAAAGTCCGCAGCAATCCAAGTGCTTCCAATTTGCAGCAAGCATCATAAAAACGCGGAATTTCCATATCCAAAGTTTTCAGGATATCACCGATTTCGGGCAGATGTCCGCTTTTTCTCGGAACGGTTGTCGCTGAAGATGCCAAAACCGCGTGAACTGCTGCTGCATCTGCACCCATAATCGGCTGATACAGAAAGATCACCGTTTCGGAAGACAGCAAACTCTTTCTTTCCTCAGAACAAATTACGCATCTGTCTTTCGGCGAAAGAATATTCAACCCATTTTCCATCGACTCACATCCCTTTTACTTTTTGGCATCCGAACCTTTTTCCTGATCTTCGCGAGCCATCAATTCCTGAAGCTCGTTCACGAAGGCACCCATGTCTTTAAATTCGCGGTACACGCTGGCAAAACGAATGTAGGCAACATCGTCAACCTTGGCCAAAAGATCCATTACGTAGCCACCGATCAGTTGGCTGGAAACCTCGTTGCTTCCCGCTGCCCGAACTTTGCTTTCGACCTGATCAACCAAATTTTGAATATCATCCATCGGTACCGGTCGCTTTTCTGCAGCACGCATCACTCCGCGCATGATTTTTTCGCGATTGAATTCTTCGCGAAGTCCGTTTTTCTTTACGACAAGCAACGGAGCTGCTTCAATTCTTTCAAAAGTCGTGAAGCGATAACCGCAATTTTCACACTCGCGACGCCGTCTGATGGCATGACCGTCATCAGCAGGACGACTGTCGACTACTCGCGAGCCGTTCTTATGGCAATGTGGACATTTCATTAGTTTAAGGGCGGGATACCAACGTCTTTGACCGTTGGAAGGATAATCCGCAACTTAAAAAGTCGCCCCGCCTCTCCTTTCTTCTTTTTTAGTTGCTTGCAGTTCAGTTTGCAAGCATTTTCGGATTGTCTTCTTTATACCCCACATATCCGTTTATCTAAACATTTATCGTCTTTAGCCATTTTATCACTTGTTTGCGGGTCTGTTCAACCGTTCCTGAACTATCAATCACTACGTCTGCAAAACCGTTTCTTTCCCGTGAGCTCAATTGGCTCTCGATTCGACTTTTTGCCTCATCTTCAGAAAGATTGTCTCGTTCAATCAAACGTTCCAGCTGAATTTCTTTCGGAACGTCAATCGTCATTATAAAATCGCAAATTTTATCGTAATGCTGCTCAATCAACAACGGAGCATCCAAAACAACGAGATCAGCATTATTTTCCTGATTCAGCCTTCGAGAAATTTCTTCTCTGATCAGAGGTTCCATAACAGAGTTTAGCAATGAAAGCTGTTCGCTGTCTGAAAAAACGATCTGACCAAGAGCTTTTCGATTAAGCGTTCCGTCGTTTTCTAAAATTTTGTTGCCAAATATTTCCGTTAATTTTTCAAGTCCGATTGAGCCTTTTTCAACAACGGCTCTTGAACACTCATCAGCATCGATTACGGGAAGACCAAACTCTTTCAAATAGGCGCTGATTGTTGATTTCCCGCAAGCGATCCCGCCTGTCAAGCCCAATATCCTGCTCATTTTTTCATCACCTGACACTTCGGGCAATAATGCGTACCGCGCTGTCCGACGACTGTTTTTTCAATCGGAGTACCGCATCGTCCACACTTTTCGCCAGTCTTTCCATAGACTTGCAAAAAGAACTGAAATGATCCTTCTTCAAGAAAAGCATTGGCATAGCTCCTGATCGTCGTCCCGCCTTTCTCGCTTGCTTTTTCAAGCTCATCGATGATTGAATTTCTCAAACAATCGGCCTGCTTTCTGCTGAGCTCATTGCAAGGCGTCAAAGGATGAACCTTTGCCATATAGAGCACCTCATCAGCATAAATATTCCCGACACCTGCAACAAGCGTTTGATCAAGCAGAGCCGTCTTAATCGGCTTTTTCTTTTTTTGAAGTCCTTCATAGAATTTTTGAGAATCAAAATTTTTTTCGGTCGGTTCGGGACCAAGCTTGGAAATCCCGGAAAGAGTGGTTTCTTCACCTGTCTTAAACAGTTCCATCCTTCCAAATTTGCGAACGTCGTTATAATGAAGCTCGCTTCCGTCCATCAAATAAAAGATCACGTGCGTGTGCTTTTCAACCGGTTCTCCTTTTTGCCTGACAAAGTATTTTCCTTCCATTCTCAGGTGAGAGACCATCGTCAATTCGCCTGAAAAGCGAAATAACAGATATTTCCCGCGTCGATCGACATCAAGCAATTTTTTCCCGCTGAGTTTTTTGCAAAATTCAGACTTGGAACCCACGATTATCTTGTCATATAAAACATTGACGTCTTTAATCGTTTTGCCCTTGATCAGTCTGTTAAGGCCACGTCTGACCGTTTCAACTTCCGGTAATTCAGGCATAATTCTACCTCATTTCGTATCAAACCATGTTTTGCCATGTCCGCTTTCAACTTTAAGCGGAACATCCAACTTAACTGCAGAATCCATCACGCTCGGAACAAGTTTTTCAAGCACGGGGATTTCTTCTTCAGGCGCTTCAAAAATCAGTTCGTCATGAACCTGTAAAAGCATTCTGGCTTTAAGTTCTTCTTTTTCAAGCGTCTCCTGCATCTTAATCATCGCAACCTTGATAATATCGGCAGCACTTCCCTGAATCGGAGTATTCATAGCCGTCCTTTCAGCAAACGAACGCTGATTGAAATTTTTTGAACGAATTCCTTCAAGATAGCGGCGACGTTTGAAAAGCGTTTCAACGTATCCTTGATTTCTTGCAAGCTCCACAATCTCCGTCATATATCTTTTAACGCCGGGAAAAGATTCAAAATACGTTTCCATAAAAGCCTTGGCCTGATCTCTTCTGCATCCGATGCTTTGCGCAAGGCCAAAGTCGCTGATTCCGTAGACGATTCCAAAATTGACGGCTTTAGCCTGACGACGCATATTCGGCGTTACTTCGTCAGAACTGCTCAATCCAAAAATTTTCATCGCCGTATTGGCATGAATATCAAGATCGTCTTTAAATGCTTTTTGCATGTTCTCATCTTTTGAAATATGTGCCAGGACCCTCAACTCAATTTGAGAATAATCTGATGAAAAAATTTCCCATCCTTGGTGACTCGGAATGAAAGCCTGCCTGATTTTTCTTCCTTCTTCCAAGCGAACGGGGATGTTTTGAAGGTTGGGCTCAACCGAAGACAACCTTCCGGTTGTCGTCAACGTTTGCGTGTAGCGCGTGTGCACCTTCTCATCTTGATCCATCACTTTGAGCAGTCCGTCAATGTAAGTCGACTTGAGCTTGGCGAATTGACGATATAAAAGCACGTTGTCAACGATATCGTTTCCTCTGAGTTTTTCCAAGACGCCGACTGCCGTCGAGTAGCCGGTCTTTGTCTTTTTGGCACCAGGAAGAGCTAGTTTGTCAAACAAAATCGTTCCCAATTGCTTAGGTGAATTGATGTTGAATGTTTCTCCGGCTTCTTGATAAATCAATGATTCAAGATCGCTTATCTTTTCTTTGAAACGACTTCCCATCGTTTCAAGCGTCTCTTTGTCCGCTTTGATTCCGGCAATTTCCATCTTAGCGAGCACGATTGAAAGCGGGCGTTCGATTTCAAAATATAAATGATCTTGAGAATTATCTTTTAATTTTTGCATTAATTTTTGTTTCAAAAAAGCAATCGCAAAAACTTTGCTTCTCAAATGCTCAAAAAACGACTCATCAGCACAAATTTCCTTTTTAGCGCCTTTTCCATAAACTTCATCATCGCTTTTTACTCCAAAATATCCTTGTTTTTGGCAAAGCTGCCCCAAATCGTTGCTGTTGTCGGTATTATTCAAAAGATAAGATACCAATAACAGGTCAAAATCGATTGATTCTGCTTCAATTCCCAAACGTTTGAGTGAGACATAAGTTTTCTTTCCGTCAAACACGTCAAGAGTCTTATTTTTATTTTCAAGAAATTCTCTTAAAGGTTCTCTTTTTAACAAAGAAACGTCCTTTGAAACATAGCACTGACCATCGCTCAAAAGCGCAAATCCCCAAAAAGGAGACGTATGATAGTTTTCATCGGCAAGTTCAAGATAAAAACTAGCATTATCAGCGTTTAGCTGCTGACCATCAATGTTTTCAAAAGTCAATTCGACTATCGAAGGAAGTTCTTCTTCATTTGAGACTTCTTCGGATTTTTCAGCATTCAGTTCGCTCAAAAATTTATGAAAATCCATGCTTTGATAAAACTCTCGCAATTTTTCAATGTCTTTGCCTGCAAAATCGATATCGGCCAACCCGATTTCAAGCGGAGCATCACGCCTGATCGTTGCAAGATTTTTGCACGTCAGCGCAATCTCTTTGTCTTCGATCAAATGTTCCTTCATCTTTGATTTTTTGAATTCATCAATATGTTCATAAAGATTTTCAATCGTTCCGTACTGATTCAAAAGCTTTAGTGCCGTCTTTTCGCCAACTTTGGACACCCCGGGGTAATTATCCGAAGCATCACCCGCAAGTCCTTTGAGATCGGTAATTTGAGAGGGCGAGATGCCAAGCTTTTCACTCAAATGGTTCGGCGTGTAATATTCTATTTCCGTAACGCCTTTAACAGTCAAAGCAACCGTCGTTTGATTCGTCACGAGCTGCGTCAAATCTCGATCACCGGTCACGATCGTTATTTCATAACCGTGTTTCTCGGCTTCCTTTGACATCGTTCCGATTATGTCGTCTGCTTCGTAATTTTTCAATTCATAATGTTTGATTCCGTAGCAGTCAAGAAGCTTCTTGACATAAGGAAACTGTTCCGATAATTCTTCTGGCGTATTTTTTCTGCCTGCTTTGTAATCACTGTATTTTTCAGTCCGAAAAGTCTTCTTGCCAGCATCAAACGCAACCAGGATTTTATCAGGATTTACGTCATCCAAAATTTTGTCGAGCATTCTTTTAAATGAAAAAACCGCGCTCGTATGAAGACCGTCATGGTTAACGAAACGTTCCGTTTGCATAAACAATGCATAAAAACCCCTAAACGTAATACTGTTGCCGTCAATCAGGAGTAGTTTTTGTTTTTCTGTCATTGTCTGCACCCTTTCAATTTAGATTCCAACTCAGATTATAGCAAAAAAATGCGATCAACTCCAAAAAGAGCGACCGCATGTTTCCAGCATCCTGTCGATATCAACTGAACAAAGCCGCTGTCGCTGATATTTGGAACGATCCTGACTCTCTTCAAACCGTATATTCCTTCACCGGTATTTGACGATCCAGGCCGCGTTGTCGTTGCCCGGGCATATCCTGACTTTTGCGCAGCAATCGCCGTTTGATTATTGCATCTTCCGACCGGATAGCACAGATACTTCGTTTTTCGGCCAAGCTTTTGATCAAGCCAAGACTTTGAATCGTTCATTTCCCAGAACCGCTGCTCATAAGACGTTCTGCTGCTTTTTGACATATAAAAAATTCCCGTAACAACGGGAATTCGTTTGCTTTTTAATTATTGTCGCTTGAACCGATGCCAAAAATCTGCAGCAGATACAAGAAAATATTGAGAAAATCAAGGTAAAGGTTCAAAGCACCGACCGCAGCCAAAGAATCAGTATTGACTTGCGATCCATATTGATAGTACATCACCTTGTAAGTCTGCGAATCATAAGCCGTCAAGGCTGAGAAAACAACGATTCCGATAAACGAAAAGACATACTGAATCATCGTGCTGTGCAAGAACAAATTAACGATGCTGACGATAATCAAGGCAATCAAAGCAGCCAATGCCTGTCGTCCGATTCCAGAAAGATCTTTTTTGGTGCTTGTTCCCATGACGGCCAAAACAACAAACAGAACTGCTGCAGCAATGAATGCACGCGTAATGTCCATTGCCGTGTATTTATAAAGCAGACCGCTTAAAAACAGACCTTCAATCATCGAATAAAAAATCAATGAAGACAAAGCCTTGCCTGAAGTCCGGATGGCTTTAAGCGAAGACATTCTGAAGACAAGCACCAATTGCACGATAAACAAAATGCTCATCACGAGTCCGTTGGACACTAAACTAACAACCGACGGAACGTTGGCGGCCATGAATGCCGTTACGGCAGAAATACCTACGGCAGCAGCCATGTAACCATACATTTTCATAAAGAAACCGTTTGCGTCTTTGACTAATTTTTGCCCTTCATATAAATTAGGATCGTTATTCATTTTTTTCAACCTCTTTTTCCAAATTATTTTCGAGTTGCTGATGATTGAAACGACGCGGGGGACGAACCATGATCACTGAATCAAGAATACGATTGCCGTTTTCGTTTGTTCCTTCAACCGAAATCATGATTACCTCTTTCATTAAATCAACTTTGATGACTTCAAAGGTAAACGTAATCGTTTCTTCATGATAAACAGGTTCAATGAAATTTGTCGCTACATTCACAATTTCGCTTCCCGGACCAGGAAGAAGCTTCGAAATCGAACTGGTCAAAATTCCTGACAACATGACCGGGGGCACAACGGGTGCTTTGTATCCCATTGACTGTGCAAATGCAGTTTGAACGTATAACGGATTAGAATCGTTTGTAAGTCCGAGATAAATCAGTAATTCACGCTCTGAAATACATTCCGTGACGGTTAAAGAATCTCCTTCTTTAATTTCATCGATTGACTTTCCACGCCTATGCGCATCATCTTGCATACAACTCACTCTCCTACTTTCAACTTCAAGTACATATTATCACAATCATTTCATCTTCTCAATCATACCAAAAAAATTTAAAATTATTTAAAAAAAGCCGAGGTCCTCCTCGACTTTAAAAATTCACGTCATTTCTCCAATTTTGACTTGATCACAAAAAGTTCGCTGTCTTCAATTGCCTTCAAACTATGAGACTCATTCGGAAGCATGCGCACGAAACTGCCAGGCGCAAGTTCCGTTTCAAAATCATGACCGGAAAAGATAACCTTTCCCTTGATCGGAACGACTACGACAGTATAGTCAACGTGATGCTCCGGAATTTCTTTTCCGGACGGAATCACCAAATCAGTTACGACTTGTTGATCAGTTTCAAAAATGTGACCAATTCGGCCGATACTATCATACCGTTTCATGCAATGAAACCTCCTGAATCAATTGTTCTTTAAACTGAGATTGGACAAAAGCTCCTCATATGCCTGCTCATACTTCGGAATGTCTCCGGCACCCATAAAGATGACGACATCATCGTGAAAATCAAGCAGCGGCGACATATTGTCCAAACTGAGAACTTCTCCGCCCTTGCTGATTTTTTCACCAAGATCCTTAGCAGAAACTTCACCGTTTTGTTCACGAATCGAACTGAAAATTTCAGTCAGATACACCTTATCAGCAAGATCCAAGCTCTTGGCAAAGTCATCCATCAACGCAACGGTACGGCTAAAGGTGTGAGGCTGGAAAACCGCGATTATTTTCTTCTTCGGATATTGTTGTCTTGCCGCATCAATCGTTGCAGCAATTTCTGACGGATGGTGCGCATAATCATCAATGATGACCATGTCAGCAACTTTCTTTTCGGAAAAACGACGCTTTACGCCTTTAAATGTCAAAAGTTCGCGTTTTACTTCTTCAGCATCAATCTTTTCAAGATGAGAAACCGCAATTACGGCAAGCGAGTTCAAAACGTTATGCTTGCCAAATAACGGGATGTCAAACGTTCCTAAAAATTCATCATGTAAATAAACGTCAAAACTTGATCCCTTGGTCGTGCGCTTGATGTTTTCGGCACGCACGTCATCGTTTTCTTCCGTGCCATAACGATAGACCGGAATATCGACTTTGATATTTTGCAAGTGTTTGTCTTCCCCCCAAACAAACAATGCCTTCTTGGTGTGATTGGCAAGTTCTTGGAAAGCATCACAGACATCTTCAATCCCAGTAAAATAATCAGGATGATCAAAATCGATGTTCGTCATAATCGTGTAATCAGGATGATATCCTGCAAAATGGCGCCGGTATTCATCTGCTTCAAATACAAAAAAGCGCGCATCTGGCACCCCTTTACCGGTACCGTCACCGATCAAATAGCTTGTCGGAGAAACTCCGCTAAGCACGTGAGAAAGCAAACCCGTGGTGCTCGTCTTTCCGTGAGCTCCAGCAACACCGATGCTTGTCGTTTCTTCAACCAGCATTTCGACTACTTCCGGATATGTCAAAACTTTAAGTCCCATTTCTTTTGCCTTGGCAATTTCTTCGTGATCGTCAGAAAATGCATTCCCGGCAACAATCGTCATATTCGCCTGAATATTATCCTTATCAAAAGGCAGAATTTTAATCCCGGCTTGTTCCAGCCCGCGTTGGGTAAACGTATATTTTTCAATATCAGAACCAAGAACATTGCAGCCCTTGTCATTCAAAATCAATGCCAGGGCACTCATGCCCGTGCCTTTGATGCCTACAAAGAAATATGTGGTATTCATATCCATGTCAAACGTCCTCTTTTCATAATCAACAATCACGTTAAGTTTACCATAATGATGCGCATAAATAAAAGCCAATTTGTCTAAAAGCGCATATTGTTAAGTGCTTCCTGCGTCAGATGTACGGTTCTGGGCTTTGCACCCCTTGCCTGCGAAATATACCCCTTGCTCTCAAGATCATCAATAATCGATGCGGCACGGTTGTATCCAATTGAAAAAATTCGCTGAAGCTTCGAAGTAGAAATCGTTTCTTCATTTACGATGTAATCCAAAACACGCGGCATCAATTCATCCTGGTTTTCCGCCACAATGGCTTTTTTCTTCAAAGTTTCAGGATTGAATGCATAATGCGGCTTGGCTTGCTTTCTGATAAAATCACAGACATCATCAATTTCGTCTTCAATATAAGTTCCTTGCAAGCGAAGCGGCTGACTTGATCCGTTGCCCAAATACAGCATGTCACCACGCCCAAGCAATCGCTCTGCTCCGGAACAGTCGAGAATCGTTCTGGAATCGGTTGAACTTGAAACCATAAATGCGATTCTTGTCGGGATATTGTTTTTGATCAGACCGGTCACGACATCAACGCTTGGTCGCTGCGTCGCAACAATCAAGTGAATTCCGGCAGCACGTGCTTTTTGCGTAATTCGTGCAATGTACTCCTGAACTTCAGAAGATGAAGCCATCATCAAATCTGCCAATTCGTCAATCACGATTACAATATACGGCAGCTTGCCGGCATAATGTCCTTTTTCTTCAAGTTTCCTGTTATAACCCTCAATATTTCTTGCGCCAAGGGCGGCAAGTTTTTGATATCTTTCTTCCATCTCCTCAACAACCCACTTCAAAGCCTCAGTTGCAGCCTGAGGATCGGAAACAACCGGCGAAAGAAGATGCGGCAAGCCTTGGTACGGTGCCATCTCAACAGCCTTAGGGTCAATCAGCAAAAGCTTGACTTCTGAAGGCTTTGCTTTGTAAAGAATCGACATCAGCATGCTGTTGATAAAGACCGATTTACCGGAACCGGTTGCTCCGGCAATCAATCCGTGCGGCATCTTTTGAATATCGGTTACGCAAGCACGCCCGAACAAATCAACTCCAAGCGCGGTTGTCAAAGGAGACTTGGCAGTTTGAAATTCGTCAGACCCCAAAACTTCAGACAATAAAACAGGTCTTGACTTTTTGTTTGGAATTTCGATTCCAACGGTGCTTCTTCCCGGTATCGGTGCCTCGATTCGAATGTCTTTTGCTGCCAACGCCAATTTTAAATCATCATTGAGATTGGTAATCTTATTGACCTTGACTCCTCGTCCCAAACTCAGTTCAAACTGCGTCACCGTCGGTCCAACCGTCCAGTTTGAAACAGACGCTTCGACCTTAAAAGCCTTCAGAGTTTCGTTCAGCGTTTCTGCTTGATTCAAAACCCATTCGTCGCTTTGAGGATCGTTTTCCTCAATCGGTTCCGGCAAAAGTGAAAGCGGCGGCAATCGATAACCGATTTCTTCCGTCATTTTTTCAGTTGACTGTTCCTCTTGGTTCAACGCGTTTACAATGCTTTTTTCTAACGGGTTTTTATCGATTGCAGCAGTTTCTGATGCATCTTCGCTTTCATTAGTCGCTTCGATTACCGCTGTTTCTCCAGTTGTGCCGTCATTTTTGCAGAAATGTTTCGGATCTTTTTTGTTTTTGACAAACTCTGAAATTCTTACGTCTTTTTCGACCGGAGACGTTTCGTTGTTTTCTTTTGGCGCATTTTCTTGATTATTATCAAAATTTTTCTTTGGATAAAAAGTTTCAACCTTAAGATGAGGTGATTTTTCTGTTTCATCGTTTGAAAAAACCGTTTCGTCTTTTTCGATCGGTGCGACACCGTCATCCGAAACAAGTTCTTTTTTAATCATATCGGCTTGCTCACTGGATGTTTCTTCTGAAGTTTCTTCTTTAAAATTATTTTCTAATCCGTTAGTCAAATCAATGGCATCTTTTTCGTCATCGTCAAACAGCAGATAGTTGCTTGGACTTTTGAGCAATTCAGTTGCCAAACGGCAATAATCAGGTTCCGTCGTGATTATTTTTTTACCGATTACTTTTGGAATATACGTCGGATGAAAATAACGCGAATGTGAAGCATTTCCCGATTCCCTATTTGAATGCTTTTTTAATTTGTCTTCTGGCTTGACCAAATCATTTTTGCGATAAAATGCCGGTCCATCATAATACTTCATGAATTCCACCCTAACTGAATTGATTTGCCCATAAAAAAAGGGCCCGAGAAACTTCCCGACCCCTCAATTTTAACATAAAATCATGCTTCCGTTTGGAATAAATGCGCGGCCTTGTCAAAATCAAAGGCTGACCCGACCGGATAATCATCAGCATTCAAAACCAGAATTCCACGCTTTTGTGGTGCATTTGGCAATTGAAGCTCACGCGCAGAACAAACCATACCAAAGCTGTCGATTCCGCGTAATTTTCCTGGAAAAATCAGCGTACCGTCCGGCATCATTGCCCCAACTTTGGCAATAACAACGTTTTGTCCTTGCTCAATATTCGGAGCACCGCAAACAATCTGCAAATGGTCATCATCAACCTTGATGCTTGTTACGTGAAGATGGTCTGAGTCAGGATGTTCCTCTAATTTTTCGACATATCCGACAACAAACTTTGGTTTTTCATCAACGACAAGTTCTGATGAAAAACCATTCTCCTTCAATGCCTTATTTAATGCATCAACTTGAACGTTATCCAAAAAAATTTGACCTTTTTTGGTTTCAAGACCGCTAATAATCTTAGAAACATTGAAAAAATTGTAGCCTGTCGTTTTGCCCGATTCAGCATCAAAGATCCTGACGACGTCGCCCTTTTTTTCACAAGATTGGGTTGCGGCATCGGGAGCAACGACCGTCAGCAAAACGTCACCCAACTGCTCTTTATTGTAACTTGCAATCAACATTGATATGATACTTCCTTCTCAAATTATTTGGGAAAACCCCAGAATTATTCAACATTATTTAGAAATGCTTCGACCTCTTCTTTTGTCTTGCGATCCTTGTTGACGAATCGATCTTTTTCCTTACCGTCAACATAGACGATAAAACTCGGAATTCCCATGACGAACATCTCTTGACAAAAATCAATGTTTTCGTCACGATCGACCAATAAAAACTTGAAATCAGAAAATTCTGCTTCAATTTCCGGCATTACAGGCTTGATAAATTGACAGTCCGGGCACCAGTCTGCTGTAAAAAACAACACATACTTTCCGTTATCATACTTTTGTTCAAATTCCGTCTTTGTCATTTTTGCCAGTTTTTCCATATTCAATACCCTCCATATCGGTTGATGCAACAATTATAACGCATCACTTAAAAAAATACACCATCTTTGCCTGCTGAACTATGTTATAATCTAGGAAATGCTTCAGGAGGCAACAAATTGAAAAAAGAAAACATCCTGCTTTTAGCAGCATCAGGATTTATCGTCGCAAACCTATTTGCCAAAACGCTTAAAAAACATGCCAGGCTGTCGCCAAGAAAAGTCCTTTTTGACATCAAGAAAGAACTGAAAAAAGATAAGGGCTTCTATGACGGCTGGATCGAACATAAAACCGTCCCATTTAAAAAATTTGCATTGACACATGACGCTTATCACGGCGGTATCCTAAAGAAAGAAAATGCCAAGCTTGAATGCTACGAATTTTGGGTCGACTCTAAAACAGGCAGCATTTTAAAAATCTGTCGAACCGCTCAATTTTAAAATGATTGAACGACATTGCGCCAAAACCGAGGGTTCCCAGCTTTTTTATCAGAAATGCGCCGTCAGCTTATAAATAGGCTGGCCTTTTTGACTAAATTTTTCTTCATATTCGGTCATGACGTTTTCTGTTGCTTCTTCAGAGTCATGCAAATCAAGCCAAACGCCATCAAAATGCATTCCAAATTCATTCATGCTGCAAAGAGAATATTCGAACAGTCCGCGATTATCCGTCTTGAATTCGATTCTTCCGTCTCCATTCAAAACATTCTCGTATGATTCAAGGAACGTTTTATATGTCAAACGACGTTTCTCATTGCGTTTTTTTGGCCAAGGATCGGAAAAATTAAGATAAATTCCGGAAACCTCACCTTCATTGAAAAATTCAGTCAAACCGCTGCCGTTTGCGCAAACAAGCTGTAAATTAGGAAGCTTGGCATCAAGCTGCTTTTTAAGAGCAATACCGACTGCAACGGTCTGCATTTCAAGGCCGATAAAATTTCTGTCAGGATATTTTTCAGCCATTTCGACGATGAAACGCCCCTTGCCCGTTCCAACTTCAACAAAAATCGGCTGCTCTTTTTCAAAACGTTCCTGCCATTTTCCGGCAAATTTTTCCGGTTCCGTCACGACATATTGGGGATTGGCATCTATCAGCGGCTTAGCCCAAGGTTTGTTTCTTAACCTCATATCTTCTTTTTTCCTCCAAATACATAGTTACATTCAATAAGCAAGGGATAAAAGGCCATCCTTTTATCCCTTGCCATTAAATAATTTCTTATTTGAAAACTCATTAAGCTTTACAATGTCTTGGTTCATTTCATGGAAACGACCACGCATTCGACTGTTTTTGATATTCAGCAGCAGGTAGAGTTTTGCATACCATTCAACGCGCTCACACAAATCTTCCGTAAGATTTCCCTTTGCGTATTGATTTAACCACTGATACCAGCTATTGCGCGGGACATATTGACACATTAACATACTGATATCCATCGCAGGATCTGCAATAATCGCCGACTCCCAGTCTACGAGATACAGTTTTTCAGAGTCGGACATCAGCCAGTTCTTATGATTCAAATCGCCATGACATACTTCGTAATTCGAGCGTTCAAGTTTAGGTTGACATGCCCTCAACTGATTGGCAACACTCTTCAAAAGCGGATGTCGTCTCAAATCGGAATCCAATCCTCTGAAATAACGATTCAGCAGCTCGTACGGCGTAACTATCTGTCCGCCTATCTGCAGCAACATCTTCTTCAGTAATTCCGAATGATGCACGCGATACAATAATGACGTAACATCTTCAGAACACATTTCATCTTTTGCAAGGCAACGACCATTCATCCACTCTTGAGCAGTCAAAGTATCTCCCGAGACCATCGTCCTGGTCCAAATCAGTCGCGGAACGATATGCTCAATCGAAAGCGCTGCTAAAAAGGGAGACGAATTTCGTTTCAAAAAAACACGCTCATCTTTGTTGATGCCCATATAGGCCGTGCCAGTGTCGCCATCAATCGGAAGAACTTGCCAACCATTCTCCAAATTAAGGTTCAACGCAGGCTCTCCTTTTCGAAAATATCGATAACTAGTGGTATTTTACCCAATTAATTCCTATATGTCAAGTTGATGCTAAGCTTCTTTTCAAGATAGCTTCCGGTGACAAAGAAAGTTTCAACAAGCATGATTGCTAATGCCTCTAAAGCCATCAGAGGCTGTCCGGTACCAATCAGACAAAAGATGGCGAAGATGAAGGCGGCAAAAAGCATGACCGTTCTCAAGACACCTCTGAAATCGTTTATCTTTTTCTCAAATCCCTGCGGATAGATATGCATGAAAACAATTTCATCGTAATTGGTTGCCAAAGGTATCAGCTGAAATCCCAGCATGTACAAGAAAACCGCTGCTATCAAAAGAGACAAATACGTATCCAGAAATGCTAAAATTACGCTTCCCAAAACAAGCAGCCGTATCAACAAACTGCTGTATTCGCCTGATCTGGCCAAACATCTGACATACAGATATCTGTACGGATTTTCAGGATTCGGTTTTGGCAAAAAAGCATCCAAAAAACGCCTTCTCTTAGCCTTGGCAACCACATACGGCACGTCGCAAAAAAGATTGAAAAAACGATAAAGTTCCATCATCCTGGAGGTTTCTTTTTCAATCGCAAAATTCCATCTGAACATTTTTTGATAAGCGCTTTGCCTGATATTTTGAATCAAAAAGAAAATTGCACCTAACATCAAACAGAGGCTGAGCACTGCATTTAAAAAAAGCGCAAGCAATAATGCCAAAACCGGCAATAAAACTCTGAAAATCAGTTCAAATAACAACGAAGAAAATTTTTCATCGTAAAATTCTGCAAATTCAGCAAGAAGCACGAACGTCTTGCTTGTAAGCATCAAAAAAATGATCAAACACACGTCTGACTTTGGAACGTCGCAGGCAAAGAGCATGAACGGAACGAGCACCAAGCCCCCTACGAAAACAACGGCAGCACCGCTCAGATAAGATGAAAAAAAACTTCTTTTGAGGTATTGTCCCATTTCTGATTCTTTGGCGAGCAAAAAAACCGCATCTGCTTTTTTCAGAAGCGTCTTCGGTTTGCCAATCTGCAGCAAAAAGATGGCAATTAAAACCAACAGCGGTTTGGAATACCAAAGATTGCTCGGATAACTCAAGCTTTTGACATAATCAGAATATGCCAATCCAAGACCGCCCAATGCGAACAAAACCGATAAAACGAAAAAATCATTCAAAACATAACGCAAATACTTGAATATTTGCTTAAAATAGTCACTTTGACGTTTTCCATAGAGTCCATCCATCTTATTCACCTTCCAGGTCGGCCATTCCAAGATAGACATCAGAAAGAGTCGCATCTTCTCGGCCATAGTTTTGTTTTAATTCTTCCAGAGTTCCGGATGCTTGAAGTTTTCCGTGATCGATCATGACGAAACGATCGCAGTATTTTTCCGCCGTGCTCAAAACATGCGTCGACATTAAAACACCGGCGCCTTCTTCCTTGACCTTTTCAATCAGATTCAGCAAATCTCTTGTCGCCAAAGGATCAAGTCCGAGAAAAGGCTCATCGATGATGAAAAGCTTTGCGTCCGTCATGAATGCGCAGACGATCATCACCTTTTGTTTCATTCCCTTCGAAAAATTGGCCGGGAACCAGTCCAATTTGTTTTCCAGCCTAAAGATTTTTAAAAGTTCCGAAGCTTTTTTCATGGCCTTTTTTCGTTCAAGCCCGTATGCCATAATCGTCATTTCAAGATGCTCTTTTAAAGTAAGTTCTTCATAAAGCACGGGTGTTTCCGGAACATATGCAAATTGCTGCTTGTATTTTGCCGGATTGTCCAAAAGGGAACAATCATTGAGCGTAATTTTGCCCTTTTTAGGCTTAAGCAAGCCGATAACGTGCTTAATCGTCGTCGACTTGCCGGCCCCGTTCAATCCGATCAGGCCGACCAGCTCACCCTGGTCGACCGTAAACGACAGTTTTTTTAAAACAGGGACGGCAGAATAGCCCCCGGTCAGTTCATCAACCGTTAAAATCATATTATCGAATCCTTTCAATATCTAGCTACTCACGATTATATCAAAATTTTAAGCCGATATCCTAATTGGTGGAAAATATTTAACATGTTATAATATGGTTATATAATCTCGAAAGAAGGTATTTAAATGGACAACTGCATTTTTTGCAAAATTATCAAGGGAGAAATCCCAAGCATTACGGTTTATGAAGACAACAACGTCAAAGCATTTTTGGATATCTCGCAAGCAACCAAGGGACACGTTTTGGTAGTTCCAAAAAAGCATGTCAAAGATATTTTTGAATATGACGAAGAACTTGCAAAAGACGTTTTTGCAAAAATTCCGATGATTGCTCGTGCCGTTAAAGAAAGCGATCCTGAAATCAAAGGCTTAAACATCGTCAACAATAACGGTGAGCTCGCATATCAATCCGTTTTCCATTCGCATGTTCACCTGATTCCGCGCTATACGCAAAAAGACGGTTTCAGCATGTCCTTTAAAGACAACTCTGACAGCTACGATAATGAGGATTTGAAGAAGATTGCAGAAAACATCAAGCAGCATTTGGGGTGATCTCAATGAAAAAAACAACCTGCAAATTGATCGGTGCTTGCATTTTGGGAACGATCGCCTTTGCTAGGCGAAAAGAAATTTTAAATTCCGTGGTTAGTCGAACGCAAAAATTCGATGAATTGGTTTCGTCCGTCAATAGCTGGAGTCAAAGCGCCGGCCGCGTAAAACAAAAAACGTCAGCTTTCATGAACGCCCTATCCGATTCAGGCGTCGTTTTGTCCGAGTTAACGGAAAGTTTTGAGAAATTTGAAGAAGAGCTCGATCCGCTTACAAAAAAGTTGGGCCAAAACATTTCTTCGCTTGATTCCCAAAATTGATTTCCCGATTATTTTTTTATGAATTATTAAATTTTCTAAATCGCTTCTTTCTTATTACCCATAGTGTGGTATAGTAGTACGTGTTAAGCTTGTTTTGCAAGCAATTTTTACGAAATGGATGTGTTATTTAACATGAAGAAATGGTTTGTCGCTGCTGCCAGCGTCTTAATGACTCTCTCGTTAGCAGCCTGTGGTTCTAAGACCGTCGCTACTACGTCTGGCGGTAAGGTTACGGAAAGTGAGTACTACAGCAGTTTGAAGAAGACTTCATCCGGCAAGCAGGTGCTCCAGGAAATGATTTTAAACAAAATCTTGGACAAGGAATACGGCGACAAGGTTACGGACAAAAAAGTCGATGCTGAATACAACAAGTACAAGAAGCAATACGGCTCTTCATTTTCAACCGTTCTTGCACAAAATAATTATACGAAATCTTCATTCAAGAAGAACATTCGCTCTTCGCTGCTTTTGCATGAAGCTCTCGTAGCCAACACAAAGATTACTGACAAGATGCTTAAAGCTCAGTGGAAGGAATACGAACCAAAGATTACGGTTGCACATATCCTTGTTGCTAAAAAGTCCGATGCAGAAGCCATCATTAATGAATTAAAGAAGGACGGCTCGTACAAGAATTTTGCAAAACTTGCCAAAGAAAAGTCGACCGACACGGGAACAAAGAGCAACGGCGGCAAGCTGTCCGCATTTGACAATACGGATACCTCGCTTGATTCAACGTTCAAGAAAGCTGCTTTCAAGCTTAAACAAGGCACGTTTACAACGGAACCGGTCAAGACGTCTTATGGCTATCACATCATTTATTCCGTGAAGAACCCTGGAAAGGGCAAGATGTCCGATCACAAGAAGGAACTTAAGGATCAAATCATCAATGCCAAGGCAAGCGATTCTTCGTACATGCAAAAGATTTTGTCAAAAGAGTTCAAGCATGGTAATGTTTCCATCAAGGACAACGACTTGAAAGACGTCTTGTCCGACTATGTTTCATCATCATCTTCTTCAAGCTCAAAATAAGCATGATTTAAAAGGGTCTGGGAAAAAAGTCCCGTTTCTTGCTTGAATTAAACGAAAAGCCGAACGAAGGCGGTCGATTTGCGACTGACTTTGTCCGGCTTTTTTAAATGCAGTGCTTGCTAAATCAGCGCTCCAAACTCCCAGTCAAATGTATCGCCACACTATTTTTGGTTATTTCCATCATGGAAGGCGATCGTCCTGCATACGAAAAAAACGGATCAGATTTTCAATTGATTGCAAATCATCCGGTTTTTCGATTTGAGACAGAGTTTTTTCCCAGCCTCTTTCCGGCCAGACATAATTAAAGAGAGCTTATCATCTAAATCACCCACGATAATCAAACGTCCATCTGATCGTAAAATACGGCATGTTAACCAGCTGGTAATCTTGCGGCAATGATTTGAAAAATTCATAGATTGCTGCTTCTCGCGCCGTGCCAAAGCCCATGCTTTCAAGTTCTCTCATTTTCTTAAGCGGCATTACCGTATCAAAATTCAGTGCCTCGTCGTCCTCAGAGCTGAACACATAATCAAAAAATACGATGAAAAGCGTCCTTTTATCCAATTGTTTCAAAGCATTCAGTTCATCGTTATTATCTTTAATGCTACCCGTCAAAACGCCGTATGCCCACGTATCATCCTTCAAAGCCTTCTTTTGCTCCTCGTTTTCCGCACCATACCATTTATTCCCTTGGATTAACCCACGTTCCAAAAAATCATAATCGACAATCCAAGCCGGGTAATCATCTTCTTGTTTATTTAGCATTCGAAGCCTGTCATTTGTCTCATCAATCAGCCTTCTCACCTTGTCATCCATGGGAACCCCTTCTTTCGCCTATATCTTTAAGCATATCTTAAACCTTTTAACTTCAGCTATCAATTCTTTGGCTTAAATTATTTTGCCATATGTTAAAATAAAGATAACAAAATTAAATTTGGAGGATTTTCATGTCAGCTATTAAAATTATCGCAATTGACATCGATGCAACATTATTGAATTCGAATCATCAATTAACGGATACCGTTAAAAATGCAATTAAAAGTGCTTCAAAAAAAGGCATCAAAGTTGTTTTAACAAGCGGTCGCCCAATCTCAGGAATTCGACCTTTTCTTAAGCAGCTTGATTTGGATGACAGAAACGATCAATACGTCATCTCTTTTGGGGGAGGCGTAGTCGAAACGACTTCAGGCAGGATTATCTCCGCACGATCGCTTTCATATGAGGATTACCTTGACTTGCAAAACATTGCGACAAAACTCGGGCTGCATTTTCATGTCGAATCATCAGAAAGGCTTTTTACGTCCGATCGAGATCTTGGAAAATACACGATTGTTGAGGGCTATCTGGTCAATATTCCAGTTTGCTTCCGTTTGCCGGACGAATTGCGCGATGAAACGCTGATCAAAGCAATGTACATTGACGATCCGGAAAAAATTGAAGAAGCCGTTAAACACGAAGAACTCTTCAATCAACTTAGTGACCGGATCACCTTTACGAGAAGCACTCCGATGTATTATGAAGCGAACCCGAAAGGCACGGACAAGGGCAGCGCTTTACAGATTCTGATTGACAAGCTTGGACTGACACAGGAAAACGTCATGGCAATTGGAGATCAAGGCAACGATTTGTCCATGGTCAAATTCGCCGGAACCGGTATTGCAATGGGAAATGCCATCGATGAACTGAAAGAATGCGCACAACACGTGACATCCGATTGCGATCATGACGGAGTCGCAGAAGCAATTGAAAAATGGGCGCTTTAATTTCGCATGAGTTGTTTGAAGCAACTTCGTTGGTAGAAATTGCACCATGGAGTTACTTCAACCACGTGATCACTGATTCAAAAACGCCTGAAAATTGTTGAGGAAATTAGCTTGAAAACAGATTTGATTATTGTATAATAGCACTATGTGCTTAAATATATACATTGACTATAGTATGATTTAGGCCAAAATAAAATCATTTTTTTTATTATATTACTCCCAGTAATAACAATAAAATACTCATAAATTCCTGTTATTTTAGATTCATGATAAATGAAAGGAACAACATATTACAATGACTGAGTTGGAACACCGTTATGCGAAAATTTCGCTTTTAAAAGTCGGAATTGCGATCATCGGTTTTTTTCTCTTAATGTCTGTTGCAGTAACGCGTTGCCTTTTTAACGAAAAAGGCATTATAAATATCGTGACCACGACTCCCTATCTATTGAAAGAGCAACAGTACTATAACCAAATAATCTGTGTTTCTGCCAAAGATGCCGGTTTCAATCAAAATGAAACCAACAAGCTGATGATTGATCTTGGTCAAACGGACAATCTTGTTGCCAAAACAAGCGACAACTTTTTTTCCGGAAATTTTAACCTGCTCGACCCTGATGAGTTTTACCGAGAAAGCGTCAAAAAATTCTTGAGCAATCATTCAAAAGAAAAGCTTAAGTACTCAAAAATTAACATCTCGCTTAAAAAATACCGTAATAATTTGCATAAAAACATCCATCAGCTAAATGAAAGCCATTCTTTGAAAAAAGCACTGAATGTTTTTTGGTTTTTGAAAAATAATATTAATTTTATCAATGCAGGATTGATTCTTATTACCAGCATTTTGATTATGATTTTATGCGAACTGGAGGAACGATCAAAGCTATTGTTTACTATCGGAGTCATAACCATGGGAATTGCAGTGGCCTTGCTTATTATCACAATCACGCTGTATCTTACGAGTACTTTTTTCGTTGAACAGAGCATGGGCGGAGAAACTGCCGCTATCGTGGCAAGTTCTTTCAAATCTTTGCGAACCTATTTATGGTTCAATATTTTTTTGTTATGTATCGTTGGTTTTTCCGCAATTCTGATCAATGCAAAGGACGATGAATTCATGCATAAATAAGTTAAGCGGATGCATTATATCCAAGCGTTTGAATATTATCTAAAATTTGAATAGTTTTTTGAGCAACCATTCCCTCTTTCAAGTCAAACGGGAGTGGTTGTCTTGTTTTATCTTAGCATAATATCTTTACTAAAATTTGCGATTCTTTACTGAATTCTGTTATAATATATTTATCTATTAATAGCGAGAGGTTTGATAGAAATGGCAACAATCAAAGATATTGCGGAACGCGCACAAGTTTCCCCCGCAACTGTTTCAAGAGTTCTTAACTATGATGAAACCATGTCCGTCAGTATTGAAACGCGCAACCGGATTTTTCAAGTAGCAGAAGAACTGAATTACGTTAAATACAAATCAAAAAACAAGAAGAATAATTCTAAATCATCCGAGCCAACGCACACGATTGCGGTCATCCAATGGTATACCGAACAAGAAGAGATCAATGACCTTTATTATTATGCAATTCGCATCGGAATTGAAAAAAAAGCACATCTCATGGGATGCGACGTGACTCGCATCTATCAGGACGATCCGTTGGACAGGGCCGGTAGTGCGGACGGAGTTATTGCGATCGGCAAGTTTTCAGAAGAGCAAATTGAGGATATCATCAAAACAAACGATAACGTCATCTTTGTTGACAGCGATACGTTAAAATACGGATGCAGCTGCGTTCTTTCCGATTTTGCAGGCTCCGTTGATTCCGTCATTGATCATTTTCTTTCACACGGACAACGTAAAATCGGAATGCTTGCGGGCGAAGAACATACCTCGGATCAAAAAGATTCATTAATCGATCCGCGTTTCAAACAGTTTAAGCATCGGTTATCAGAACTTAATCTATACAATCCCCAATACGTTTTTATCGGAAAATTTCTCCCGGAATCAGGGTATGATATGATGAACCAGGCTATTGAGAAACTTGGCGAAAATTTGCCTCAAGCCTTTTTTGCAGCTAATGATGCAATTGCCTTGGGTGCCTTGCGATCGTTAAACGAGCACAAAATCAGCGTCCCGGACAGAGTCAGCCTTATTTCATTTAATGATACTTCACTTGCAAAATATGCCTTTCCTTCGCTTTCAGCAGTAAAAGTCTTTACGGAAGAAATGGGTGCGGTCGCTGCCAGGATGCTGATCGACGGACTGAATGAAGAAATCAGCGTTCCGCAGATGGCAACGCTGGCTACCTGCTTGATTGAACGCGATTCAAGCATAAATTAAATCCAATTAAAAAAGGTCATCTAAAATTACGATGGCCTTTTAATATGTTCTTTTTGAATGCCGAAAAACTCAAAATTGAAATTCTGAATTTTTAATTATTCAATGCCTTTTTCAAATTTTTCAATAACGGTTCATCATCCGTTTGAAGAATGAGTCCTGGATAAACCCGGGCGCACCCTACGATTGCAAGGATGACGGTCGCCAAAAACAGTGTTAACGAAACAACGATTCCAATCGTTCCAACGGTACCATTAATAATTCTGAGAGGCATAAAAAACGCTGAAATGCCGGGAATATAGGACAAAACGACAACAATAACGCTTTCGGGCTTTCCTTGAAATGCCATTGAAGCTATAAAGCCTGCAATAATCAGGTACATAACTGGCTGAACAGCCTTATTTGAATCCTCGATCCGAACAACCAAAGCCCCGCAAAGCGCGGCTAAAACCGTACAAAGGATGATCATCAACAATACGTAGACCAAGTTGATTGAGATAAGATGTTTAAAAATGATATTGATCATTTCATATGCCGTTTTAAACAAGGCTTCATCCCCCCAAAGTCTTGGAGCCAAAGCGTATATCACTCCGCCGCCGATTGCATAGATTGAGATATGCAAAACAATAACCATCGTCAATCCAAGCATTTTGCCATAAAAATAGTTCCTTGCGGGCATGCTTGAAAATAAGACTTCCATTATCTTCGTCCCCTTTTCGGAACCGATTTCTTGTGCGGTCGTTGTTGCGTAGGTTATCAAAATAAAATACATCACAAATAGCAAAATCATGTAGGCAGTTTTATTCGCAAATTTTTCCTGCTGCTTTTTATCAATCTGATTCTGTTTTGATGCCGAATTTTTAATTTCAACAAAATTTGGCTGAACCTGAAGCTTATGAATCTGATCGTCGTTTAATTGCGCCTCAACGATATTTTGTGATGACTGAAGTCTTGAGAGGACGTTCATGATTCCGGCCTTTGACGTTTCGTCAATCGATCCCTTGCCATGATAACTTGCCTCGTATCTTCCTTTCTTTAATGACACGCTGACGTATCCTGAAATTTTATCTTTATTAAGTGCCTTCTTTGCTTTATCAAGACTTTCATATCTGATGGTGACGTTCGTTTGATTTTCGAATTGTTTTTGAAGATCCTTGCTTTTCGCAACAACGGCAATTTCAGTAACGTCTTTTACCATATCTTCTGCATTATCGGAACTGACTTTGCCTAACAAAAATCCAAGACCTATAGCGAGAAACGGTGCCAGCACCATGATAAGAAAACTCCATGATTTGACTTGTCGCTTAAAAGTTTCCAAAAATACCAAAACGATCTTATTCATTTTTTTCACCGGCCTTTTCTTTAAAAATCTCATCAAGCGTCGGTGGCTCATGGTCAAACGTTCTGACATATGATCCCTTTGAAATAAAATTAAATATTTCAGACCCGTATTTTTCATCCTCAATTCTCAATTCAACGCCGCCGTCTTTGCGTTTGTCGGCGGAAAGGACGTGCGGCACCGCACGCAGCTCTTCTGTCGAAAGCGCACATCTGACAATAATTCTTGTCAGGCCGTAACTGTCGCGGACCTGCTGAATCGGTCCGTTCAAAACGATTCTTCCGTCATTGATCATGACGACGTCATCGCATAACTCAGAAACGTTGCTCATGGAATGATCTGAAAAAATAATCGTTGCACCCCGCCTTTGCTCATCAAAGATAACTTTTTTCAAAATATCCGTATTCAACGGATCAAGTCCGCTAAAAGGTTCATCCAAAATAATAAAGTCAGGCTTATGAATCAAAGTCGCAATCAGCTGCACCTTTTGCTGATTTCCTTTTGATAAGCTTTTAATTTTGTCATTTGGTTTTCCGACGACGCCAAGCCGATCCATCCACTTAGGAAACTCGTCTTTGATGCTTTGATTGGACATTCCCTTGAGTCTGGCCAAAAAACGCACTTGCTCATAGACAGTTAATTTTGGCATCAGACTGCGTTCCTCCGGAAGATATCCGATTCGATTATAAGTGTTTTCGTTAATCTCTTTGCCGTCAAGTCTGATAAGACCGTCATACTTAATAAACTTTAAAATACAGTGAAACGTCGTGGTTTTTCCCGAACCGTTTTTCCCTATCAAGCCAACGATTCGACCATTTTCCGCATTAAAAGTCACGTCTTTTAAAACATGCTTTTGTCCTAGCTGTTTATCTGCGAAATGCTTGTTTAAATTTGCAATTTCTAATGACATGATCCTCCCCCTTTCTTATTTAAATACAATTTATCATACAAAAAAATAATTATCAATAAAAAGGTTATCATGTATATGATTCATAAATAAAAATATGTATTTGATACATATTGCTTGCTAAACAAAAAATCTCGCAGTGAAAACAAAAACACTCGCGAGATTTTGATAATAGTTAATGTTATTTTTGGGTAATATATCCTTGTGCTTTTAAAAGCTCAGCACATTCAATTGCGCCACCAGCAGCACCACGGGCAGTATTATGAGACAATCCGATGAATTTCCAATCATACACCTTATCTTTGCGCAGACGTCCGATTGAAACGCCCATTCCCTTTTCAAAGTTTACATCCAATTTGACTTGAGGACGATCATCTTCCGTCATATACTGGATAAATTGCTTAGGAGCGCTTGGAAGTCCCAATTCTTGCGGAACTCCTTTATATTCAAGCAATGCTTGCACCAATTCTTCTTTTGAAGGATTTTGTCTGAACTTAACGAAAGCAGCGGCCGTATGTCCGTAAAGAATAGGAACGCGGACGCATTGCGTCGTAATTACCGGACTTTCCGCCGGAACGATTGCCTTTTTTGCATCATCGACATGTCCCCAAATTCTGAGCGGTTCTTTTTCTGACTTTTCTTCTTCGCCCGAAATAAACGGAATGATGTTTCCTTCCATTTCAGGCCAATCAGCAAACGTCTTTCCGGCACCGGAAATTGCCTGATATGTCGTTGCAATCACTTCGTAAGGCTCAAACTTCAGCCACGCAGACAATGCCGGAGCATAACTTTGAATCGAACAGTTGGGCTTTACAGCGATAAAACCCTTCTTTGTGCCTAAGCGTTCACGTTGGTACTTGATAACGGCCGTATGGTCAGGATTAATTTCCGGGACAATCATCGGAACGTCTGGCGTCCAACGATGAGCGCTGTTATTCGAAACAACCGGAGTTTCGGTCTTTGCGTATTCCTCTTCAATTTTTTTGATTTCATCTTTTGACATGCTTACGGCAGAAAATACGAAATCTACTTCCGAAGCAACCTTTTCAACTTCATTTGCATTCAGCACAACAAGGTCTCGAACTTTTTCAGGAATCGGTTTATCCATGCGCCAACGTCCCTTGACTGCTTCGGCATAAGTTTTGCCCGCGCTTCTCGGACTCGCTGCTACGCAAGTCACGTCAAACCACGGATGGTCTTCCAACAAGGAAATATAACGTTGTCCTACCATCCCGGTAGCCCCGATGACACCGACTCTTAACTTTTCACTCATAATCATACCTCGTTTCACATTTTCAGAGTGTCTTTTACATAATAATAGTTGAATAATGGCTGAAATACAAGTGTTTGACGAATTTTTTCGATATTTTCCGACAAATGCAAACATCAAGCATCAATTGTGATTGCCCTTAAAATCCATGTCCGCAACTCACATTGAAAGTTCAAAGTCTTTGACGTCTCACTTGACCGAATTTGTTTTTGAAGCATCAACTTTTCATTCAAAACATTTGAACTGTTCATCCCAAAAGAATTCCCATGTGCGCACGCATTGTTAAATTTTCCTCCAACCATTTTACGCGACTGAACAAAAACAGACACTTCATGAAAATTGTGTCATCCGAAATTTGTCAGTTCCATGCAAGGCATTGAATTAAGTTGACTTTAGGTCAAACATCATTTTGAATCAGCACTGCAAAAATTTATTATTTTAATTCAATCTAAACATTTTAAGCTGTACAAAAAATAATTATACATACCGCAATATACATTCTGCTTAAATTAGATTTAATTGAAGATATTAAAGATAAGTATCATTCATCCGATTATGTAAAATATAGGTTGTTAAATACACCAATCAAACATGAAATAAACTGAAAGGAAAGGATTATTCATGAATCATATTCAAAAAAAGAGCAAAAACAAATCGATTGCTCATACTTTAGTCAAGCTGCTTATTTTTTGCAGTTTCATTCCCGTCCTCATTATATTTGCCGTTTCCTATCTCACTTTCTCGAACGTTTTGATCACCCGAAACAACATGACCAAGACAAGTTCCGTCGGAATAATTCAAAATGAAAGCATGAAACTGAATACCCAAACCGCTTCAACGCTTGAATCGGTCGCAAAAGGAACAATGCTCAACGGATCAAAATTTGATGCAGCCCAAATCGGCGGCATCTTAAAGCTTGTTGCAACCAGTAACAAGGACATCGTCGGAGCAACATTCGTGGATTCAAAAAATCACGCCATAAGCACGACGCAATCAGAGACCTATGCCAATGCCAAGAATACCGAATGGTATAAAAAAGCCGTCAACAACGAAGGCAAAATCATTTGGACAAGCCCATACCTTGATGAACGAACTGACAGTTACGTTACAAGCTGTGCCGTTGCGGTTCGTAATCAAAGCAATCAGCTAGGCGTCGTCAGTCTTGAAATTACATACAAGAACATCGAATTTGTCGTTAAAAAAATGAAAGTCGGCAAAACGGGACGCGTCGCACTTGTTTCAAAATCAGCACGCGTCTTAGCCACAAGACATACTACGAGCAGCGACATCAATAAAAAAGTTCCGACCGAAATCAATGCATTCAAGCGCGGCAATGACGTTTCAAACGATTCCGTCTTCAAGGCAATTAAAAATGCTCCGACAAGACAAGGCTATATCAGAATTTCAAACGGTAAAGCCGAATACCTCAGCAGTGCCGAAGAAAACTCGGGAAACATCTTCAACTTATTGAATCCCAACGCCGCAATTGCCGACGTCTACTACGATAAGGGAGCAAAAGGCAGCAATTCATGGGCAGTAGCAGCCGTTGCCCGAAATGATCTGTACCGTGACCGCTATAATCTTGAAAACTGGATTATCATCATGGCATTCGTTATCATGCTCATCATCGTCGTTTTATCAGGATTCATCAAAAAAGCTCTGCGTTCCGGCACAAAACATTTTGTCGACGTCTTTGCAGCCAGTGCTAAGGGAAATCTTTCACTCGTTCCGGAAGATATCGGAAATGACGTTTCAGGAGCAGAGCGCTTCGGCAGAAAATTGTTCGTTCCAGCAAAGGATGGCAATGAATTCGGTCAGATCGTCTATGCATACAACATGATGGTCAAATCAATGGTTGACTTGATTCATAATGTTCAAAAGCAAAGCAAAAACGTTGCGCAAATGTCCGATTCATTGCTTGAGCTTTCCAAACAAACCGGAAAGGCTACTGAAGAAGTATCTCAAACCATCACCGGAATTGCTGACGTCACAAGTTCACAGGCCGAAGAAACACAAGAAAGCGTAACAAAACTGAAAGAACTTTCAGAAATTATCGATCAGCTTCACACAAACGTCATTAGCATGAATGAAGAAGCAAAACAAAGCTCAGAAATCAATCAGGAAAATATGAACACGATGGATAAAGTCAACAGCAGCTGGTCAGAAGAACTGAGTTCCATGGAAAAATTGATGCACAGCGTTGAAGAAATGAATGCCAACGTCCAAGACATTACCAAAATCATCAACGTCATCAACGAAATTTCTCGCCAAACCAACCTGCTTGCCTTAAATGCTTCAATTGAGGCTGCGAGTGCCGGTGAAGCAGGCAAAGGATTCTCGGTCGTTGCCGCAGAAATCCGCAAGCTGGCAGAACAAAGCGCTGCATCAACCAAGGAAATTGAAGCAATCATTGCCGATATCCAAGCACGATCAAGCAGCATGGTCGATCAAACGAACGCCTCGCTTGAAGGAGGACAAAAGCAGGCCAAACTCATTCAGAAAGCAATCAAGTCAACTATGGAAGTCTTTAAACGCAATCAATCAATGGCAGACGGCATCTCCAATGTCGAACAAGCCAGCGGAAATATCGAAAAAGTTCAAAATAAAGTTCTTGAGGGACTCGAGAACATCTCTGCTTCAACCCAGGAAAATGCTGCCGGTACAGAAGAAGTTTCAGCAAACTCGGAAGAAGTTCTCGCAACGATGGACGAATTTACGCAACATGTTTCCGACCTCCGCGATATTTCGGCAACTCTCAGAGAAGAAACAGATAAATTCAAATTATAAACAACTTTATCTGCCCCCAAGCGACTTTAAGATAAAATAAAAAATGCCCGTGACAGGAAATCACCCTTTCCATGTCATGGGCATTTTAGCATGTCCTAATCGCTTCAAAATCATGAAATCAGGACAGCAATTTAATTTTAATCGTTTCTTTCTTTGACTTTCGGATGATAGAACATTCTTCCATCCATTGCAAAAAGCCTTTCAGTAAAAGCTCCGCCTTCGGTTCTTGAGACCGAATTTCTGATCATTTGAATCGACGCGTCCAAATTGTCAAGCTGATGAAGAACGTCGGCCTCAAGCAAAAGCGGCTTAACCGGCGAACCATACTCAAGCAAACCGTGATGCGAAACAATCATATGTCTCAACAAAACTGCATCTTCAGAATTCAAATCAACGTCTAGTTTTTTCATTGCCAAGACAATCTGCTCATCAATCAAAACGATATGTCCGAGAAGATTTCCTTCAAGAGTGTATGTCGTTGCTACCGGTCCTGAAAGCTCCAACGTCTTGCCCATATCGTGCAAAATTGCACCTGCATAAAGCAAAGATTTATTTACCTCAGGGTATTCTCCGGAAACTGCTTCTGCCATGCGTAAAATTGAAAGCGTGTGATAGGCTAATCCGCCTGAATAGGCATGGTGATTTGACTTGGCAGCAGGAAAAGCCAAAAACTGCTCTGAATTTTCTTGAAAAAGAAGCTTGACCACGTCATGCCACATCTTGTTTTCAATTTTCTCCAAATACCCTTCCAGTTCCTCTTTCATTTTGCGAGTTTCCTCCGGTGCATCCGGAACATAAAGCCCCGGATCTTTTGGCTCATCCTCTTTTGCCAAACGAAGATGAGCAATCTTGATCTGCGGATTATTTTGATAGTTCTCGCGCTTTCCCTTCAAATAAACAACATTGCCAGCTTTGAACTGTTCAATATCTTTTGCGGACGCATCCCAAAATTTGGCGCTGATTACGCCAGATTTATCTGAAAAGTTGATTGCAATAAATTTGTTACCGTTTTTGGCAATCCTGGTTTCCGATGTTTTAATCAAAACAAACAAAGAAACATTTTCGCCTACGTCATAGTCATATAGTTTTTTCGTCATATTTCCTCCATCTGATTCGCATGTTCCTTACTACTTTAACACGAAAACAAGAGCGAGACAAAAAGCCATGTCCCGCTCCGTAATTAATCCTTGTAAAGTTCTTGAATCGGACGAAAAATAATCTTGCTCAGTTCATCCATCATCATGCTCAGAGCCTGCTCCTTTTGCATCAGCGTTTGCAAAGTCTCATATCCGTCTGCTTCTTTGCCTAAATCCTGAAGTTTCTTAAAGTCGTCTTCAGTCGGCTTTTGTCCAGACATTTGCTTTTTTTGAAGTTCTTCTTGCAAAGAATGAATCTCATTGAAACACTTAAAAGCCGTCTCATCAGCTTTCAAGGCCTCATAAGCCGTCTGAAGCTCCTGGTATTGACTGGTCTTTCTTAAATCCTGCTCCATTTGGTTGGCCGTATCGTAAATATTGATCATGCTGATTCCTCCGTTAATTTCCGAAAATCTGTTGTAATTTCTGCTTGCCGGCATCAATCCATGAGTCGACCTTTTGCTTAATTCCGGAACCTGATTTTTCAATGTTGGCTCCGGCATTTTTAATCGAATCCCAAAGATTTGAACTGCTGCTTATATTTTCATATGCCAAGGTCGATGCTGCCTTGACTTTAAATTGACTTTGCTTCGTCTTCGGCAAAATGCCTTCCATTTCCGACTTGAACAACGCTGCTCCGCCTCTGGTACCGGCATTTTCAATCGAATTTTTATTTGAATCGAACCCGACCCAAGTTGCCAAAACAACGTCCGGCGTATAGCCGATATACCATCTGTCAGTATCGGCTGCGGTTGGATCAACTCCGTTTCCCTGAGTCGAACCGGTTTTTCCTGCAATCGTATAGCCGTACGGTTTTGCAGAAGCCCCCGTTCCGTTTTTATAAACGTCAATCATCATGCTTGTCATCTCGTTGGCGATTTTTTCCGAAACCACTCTGGTCGAATCAGCATCTTCTTCGTCAACAATCGTTTTTCCGGAAGCATCGACGATTCTTCGTATAAAGTGCGCATCACACTTCACGCCTTCGTTGGCAAATGCAGAGTAGGCAGATGCCATCGTCATTGGAGAGACGCCTTTTTTCAATCCGCCCAAAGCAAGGCTCAGGTTTTTATCGGAATCTGATAGTTTCAACCCGAATTTTTCGGCTGAACGATATCCCTCCGAGACTCCGATTTTATTCAACAACCATACTGCAGTCGTATTTTTACTTTCGGCCAAAGCCTGATAAAGCATGATTTTGCCTTGATACGTCCCCGTCGCATTCTTAGGACTGTATTTATTGGAACCATAAGCCTGATACTTGTCTTCAACCATCGAATCATAATGATAGCCATGCTGAAGAGCCGGAGCATAGACGGCTAAAGGCTTGATTGTCGATCCGGGCGACCGAACGAGCTGCGTTGCGCGATTGTATCCGCGAAAAACATGACTGTCGCTTCTGCCGCCCACCAAAGCAGTTACGCCGCCTGTCTTTGGATCGATGGCAATCGAAGCCCCCTGCGCGCGAGTCCCGTCATCCGCATCATAAGGAAAAAGCGAACTGTCGGCAAAATCTGTTTGCATCGTTGACTGATAGTTTTGATCAAGCGTTGTATAGATCTTATATCCGCGATTCATGATATCTTCTTCGCTGAGACCATATTTCTTGATTGCTTCGTCAATGACCGCATCGAAGAAATACGGATAACGATACCCTGAATCGTACTGATAATTATCGCTTGTAATCATCGGACTGTCTTGATACGATTTCATCTGCTCCTGAGTCAATTTGCCATTGTCTTTCATCAAAGTCAAGACAACGTTGCGCCTTTGTCTTGATTCTGCCGGGTGATCTTTTGGATTATATCCGTTCGGATTTTTCAGCATTCCGGCAATTGTTGCCGCTTGCGGAACCGTCAGCTGCGAAGCATGAACGCCAAAATATTTTTCTGACGCATCCTCAATGCCCCAAACACCGTTTCCAAAATACGCATTGTTTAAATACATCGCCAAAATCTGCTTTTTGCTGTACGTATTTTCAACCTGCATCGCAATGAAAATTTCCTTTGCCTTTCTGGAAATTGTTTGCTCTTGCGATAAAAAGGCATTTTTGACAAGCTGTTGCGTCAACGTGCTTCCTCCGCCCGCAATATCGCTGCTGCCCATGATCCTATTTTTCAGATTGAGCAATAGCGCGCGTACCATCCCCTTGATGGAAAAGCCGTATTCATGGTAAAAATTGCGATCTTCAGTTGACAAAACCGCATCGGCAACATTTGGCGAAATCTTGTCAAGAGAAACCCATGTCCCTTTTTGAGAATACAGATATCCTGCCCTGTCACCGTCTTTGTCATAAATCGTCGTCGGTCTCTCCAAGGCATTCTCGAGGCCCTTGACATTGGCTGTCTTGGCTACGTAAATCAAATAAATGCTTGTTGCTAAAAAAATGCTCAAACATGCCACGATGAACCATCTGATCAATTGGTAACGATGACATTTTTCCTTAAGCCAGCTTCCAAACAAGCTCAAATACCGTTTAAGCGATTCTGTTATTTTTTTTAAAAAAGATTTGTCCATTAAGATCCTCTTCCATGCTCTTTTATACTTAAGAAATATTATCACATCTGCTCTGATAAAAGGAGTTTTATAAGAGAAACTTAATCATCTTCAGGCGCGGTTCCGATTGCATCATGATTGATATGTTCAATAGTCATCTTTTTGAACTCTAAAGCAGCATCTGCGGAGGGACTGATTACTACCAGCGTATCATAGCCAGCAATCGTTCCGGCAACGCATTCAGGTTTCAAATCATCGATTATTGCCGCCAAAACGTTTGCATTTCTTGGCATCGTCTTAACGACATTGACAAATTCGACTTGAGTAATTTCGATCACAAAATCATAAATTGCCTTATAAAGTCTGAGCCACTCGGCTTGATTTTGTTCCTTGAAGACAACGTAACGCAAATGACCATCGCCGTCTTGCTGCTTAACAATCTGCATTTCGCGAATATCACGCGAGATCGTTGCCTGAGTAGCTGAAATTCCCGCTTTCTTTAAAGCCTTTAACAGATCATCCTGATTTGAAATTATCTGCTTGGTAATCAACTGTTCAATCTTAGCTTGTCTAAGCTCTTTTTTCACGAATATTCACTTCCTGTTTCATCTGCTATAGGCACAAGTGTTTTTTAATACATTTACCTATCATTTCTATTATAGCAAATAATATTAGAAAAATGTGAATTTAAATGCGCAACTTGTGTATGCCAGCCATTCCAAAACGTTCAGTAAGGCCACCGGAACGGAGTAATCATATTTGGTATTGCAATGATGCCCCGTCAGCTGCCTCGATTTTATCGCTGAGCTCTTTGATTGATGATAGTGCAACTTTTGATTTTGGCTTATCAGACATTGGTATCCCGGATGTTTCAAAAATTCCAATTTCGGATCCGGCTGCAAAATAGCGTTTCATATATTATAAAAGCAGACGGTTGGCAGATTCTTTGACTGACGTTTCGACAATGCCGCAAGTTTCGTTTCGGGCACTTCTTTCTTCTATAACAAAAAAGCAATAAACAACGGATAACGTTCTCGAAGTAATCTGATACGCATTGTTTCTTGGACTTTAGTTTCAAATTGACTGACAAAAGTATCCGTTTATAGTACAATTTTATTGTTAATTCAATGGGTATGTTTTGTTAATCGCTTATCTGTCAATAAGATAATAACTATTAAGTTATAAGAAAGGAGCTTACCAATGGCTATCTTAAATGACAACACCATTCTTCAATACCTTGACAGCCTGCTAAAGTACAACAGTTTTACTAAAGCATCAGAAGATCTTTACATTTCACAGCCATACCTGACACAAGTTGTCAAAAAAACCGAAAAGCACATCGGAGTCAAAATCATCGATCGTGGGAATAATCAGATCCGTCTGACGGAAGCCGGACGCCTTTACTATAAATATCTGACCGAAAACGTCGAACACACGAACAACTTCATAAATCAATTGAACGAATTCACTCAAAAAAAGAACTCTGTCATCAAAATCGGCGTGCTGCCGACTCTCGGAAGTTTTCTTTTGCCGCAGTTTTTGCCAGAGTTTATTAAAAACCATCCTGACGTTAAAATCGAACTTGAAGAAGCTTCACCTGAAATTTCCGTTGAAAAAGCCATTAAAGGACAGATCAATTTTTATATCGGGCAAACCCCGGCGACGGTCGGTCCGCAGCTCGAGTGCGAAGTCAGAGGACATGAACCTTACTACTTTATGATTCCAAAAACTTCAAAATACTATCATCCCGATCAAAAATTTGTCAACATTGAATCCGTTGACATTGAAAAACTTTTGCAAGAACCGCTGCTGTTGACTTGTGCCGGTTCAGCCATCAGGCAACAAATCAATTTTTTGACTCACAAATTCAAGACTAACCCCATCATCGTCCTTGAGAGCACGAATATCGAGACGATTGCTTCTTTATCGGCCAAAGGAATCGGAAGCACCATCATTCCGGCAACCGTTGCCATGCACTTGGATGAAGGAGAATACAATCTGTGTCCTTTGCCGCAAGACATCTTATCGCTTGATTACTTTTTAGCCTATGCCAAAGAAAGAAACTTGAGTCCTAATGAAAAAGACATGATTGAAACGTTCAAAAAAATCAATATCATTGAATGCACACAAAAGAAGGGATGGCCCAAGTTTTCAGAATTAAGGTAAGGGACAAAAAATAAAGATATGAAAAAGCAGACAGGTTTTCAAGTCATCAAAAAACTGTCTGCTTTTATCTTTTTCAAATTTTTGCCGTTATCCCTTACGAAAAAATCGTTCTTCGCTTTATGGCAACGGCGTCATGTTCCTGCTTTGAGATTGCAAAACGTGTTCTTCGACGATTGTCAAAATCGTCTTTGAAACTGTAGCCATTGCCTCAGTCGTGACATATTCGTACTGCCCATGGAAGTTGTTTCCGCCATTGAAAAGGTTTGGAGTTGGAATTCCTTTTTGCGTAAAGAAGTTTCCGTCGGTTCCTCCCCTGAACGGAACAATTTTAACTTCAAACCCGAGCTTTTTGTACGAATCAATAGCCAAGTTTACAATATAAGGATTTTTTTTGATCGTATCACCGATATTCCGATATTGTTCGGTAAATTTCAACGTAACGCGCGGTTTGTCATAGCGCGCATTGATTTTTGAAACCAGTTCTTTCAAAAACTCCTGTTTGGCAAAGAACTTTTCAGTGTCGAAATCGCGAATAATCATGCTGAGATACGCATGATCAACAGTGGCATCAAACTCGTTTACCAAAATAAATCCTTCATGATCCTTGCTCTTTTCCGGAACCTCGTCTTGCGGCAACGCACTGACGATTTCATTTGCAATCAAAGCCGCATTAACCATCAGACCATATGCATCCCCAGGATGAACGGCCGTTCCTTCAACTTCGATTTGTGCCCAAGCAGCATTGAACGTTTCATATTCGATTTCGCCCGGCTGACCGTTGTCGAGTGTATAGGCAAATTCGACCGGAAATTCGGTCTCATCAAACCTCTTGGCGCCCTGACCGATTTCCTCATCCGGACCAAATGCCAGATACAGGGCTCCGTGTTCAAAATCAGGATGTTCCTTAAGATATTTGACCGCCCCAAGCAATCCGGCAACTCCGGCCTTGTCATCTGCTCCCAAAAGCGTCGTTCCGTCTGTCGTAATCAATCGCTGTCCTTTAAATTTCTTCAAATCAGGAAATTCCTTCGAACTTAAAACAATGCCTAAGTCCTCATTTAAAACAACGTCTCCTCCGTCATAATCCGGATGCACGATCGGACAAACGTTTTCCGAATTGAAATCGGCGGTGTCAAGATGCGCAATGAATCCGATGGAACTCAAATTTTTCTCTGTATTTGACGGAATTCTTGCAATCGTAAAGGCGGTCTTTTCGTTATACCATGCCTCAACCCCCAGCTTTTTCAAATCATCGCACACGATCAGCGCAAGTTTCTTTTGTCCCGTAGTCGTCGGAACCTGTTTGCTTGAAACGTCTGAGCGCGTATTGACTTTGGCATATTTGATAAAACAATCTTCAATATATCGTTGATCTAATTCCATGTTTCATTCCCCGCCTATTTTGCAATGTATACGGTCTTCCAGTCATAAGGTACTCCGGCCGGATTATAAACGACGTTTTTGACGTTTTCACGCAAAAGCTGCGATTTTGCCTGTTGATAAAGCGGAATCGTACCTTGATCTTTAGCCAAAAGCTCTTCTGCTTTGACAAGCTTTTGCCAACGTTTGGCCGGTTGATTGGCATAAGTATTTTCTGCCTCATCAAGCAGCTTGTCAAATTCGGCATTTTTCCAGCCCGAGTTGTTATAGCTGGCATCCGATTCCCAGATGTCAAGGAAATTGATGGGATCGGCAAATACTGACTGCCATGTCTTGACTGTAATCTGATAGTCGCTGTTCTTTTGCTTGGCAAGCATTTGAACGAACGGAACGCACGTTACTGAAATCTTAACGCCAGGTAACGCTTCAAGTTTGCTTTGCAAAAACTCTGCCGTTTGTTTGCTCGTATCCGTATCGCTTGTCAAGATATTCAAATCAAGCTTGCTCGTACCTGTTTCCTTATAGCCTTTTTCAAGATACTTTTTGGCTTTCTTAAGGTTGAATTCGACAGCTTCTTTAACGTAAGCCTGATCGGCAAAATTCTTCTTTGAAACTGGATCTTTGCCGATGCCGTACGGGACAAAACCTTTCGATGGCATCGAACCGTCCTGCAAAACGTTGTCAGTCAGTTCCTTGCGATCAATTGCAAGCGAAAGCGCGCGTCTGATGTTTTTGTTCTTAAATTCCGGAACCTTGTTTTGGTTAAGATCAAGTCTGGAAGTCGCCGTCGGCAGGCGCTTGACAAATGCAGGACTGCTCTTCAGATTTTTGACTTGCTGACCGCTGAGCAGCGTTTCGTCGGCTTTTTTAGCCTGATACAGGTTATATCCGGTTGTCGTGCTTTCGGTTACGAGTTCATGGATTTTGTCCAAATGAACGTTTCCTTTGTCCCAGTAGCGTTTGTTCTTTACGAGCGTCCACGATTTGTTGGTTCCGTTCCAGCCAGTCAAAACATAAGGACCGTTGTAGACGCTGTATTTTGCTTGAGTGCCGTAAAGTTTGCCGTATTTTTCGACCGTAGTCTGATTAACGGGATAGAAAAGCGGCCAAGCAAGCAGCTGTTTAAAATATGGTACGGCTTTTGTCAGCTTGACCGTCAGCTTATACTTTCCGTTGGCAGTTATTCCGAGTTCTTTCGGATCCTTTTTGTTTGCGATGATTTCGTTGGCATTTTCAACCTGATTCAAATAAAAGGCATCCTGTGAAGTCGTCTTAGGATCAACGGTCCTTCGCCATGAATAAACAAAATCTTTTGCAGTAACATCTTCGCCGTTTGACCACTTGACGCCTTTGCGAAGCTCAAAATTATAAGTCTTGCCGTCCTTTGAAACGTTGGCTTTTTTTGCCAAAGCAAGCTGCGGCGTGCCGTTTTTGTCCAAACGATACAATCCTTCCTGAGTATTCATCAAAACGTTAAAACTCAAGGTATCCGTTGCTTTTGACAAATCAGCCGTTGCCAACGTATTGCTTTCAGTCCAGTTCAGCTCCTGCTTTGCAGCGTATTTGCCGCCTGCTTTCTTAGAAACATCACTGCTTTTTCCATTGCCGCATCCGGCAAGCAGCAAGACTGTCGCACCGATTGCTAAAATGTTGCTCTTTTTCATATGTATCCCCTCCAAAAAAAAATATAAAAAAACGTCCTCAGCATCTTCTACTGAAGATACTAAGGACGTTTCCGCGCGGTACCACCTTAATTCGCCACAAACTCACGCTTGCAGCCTCACCAGCTTCGTATTCAAAGCTGCGGGAGTTATCGGTCCCGCACCGGATAAACAGCTTGCACCGTTTATCTTGCTCAGAGCTCATCTTCGCTTGTCGTTTTCCTCCGTGTTCTCACCAACCCACGTTCTCTTTAGGCGAATCTTCAAGCGATCTTCTCTTCAAAGCATTCTGTCTGTTAACGATATGATTATTTAATCATCTGCTAACCTTTTTGTCAAGATTATTTTAACAAAAGAATGCATATTTTCATCTAAGGCTCTATTATTCTTTTAAATTCAAATTAAAAACTACATTTCATCGGGTGCCTTAACGCCAAGCAGACGCAATGATTCTTTCAAAACTTCGGCAACACTCTTAACCAAGGCAAGTCGCGCTTCTTTTTGATCATCGTCTTCCAAAATTCTTGAATGCGCATAGTAACGATTGAAAGCCTTGGCCAAATGAATTCCGTATTTTGCAATAACTGACGGCTCATATTCTTCAACCGCCTTCAACACCGTTGCAGGGAAATCAGCCAACAGACGCAACGTTTCCCATGCTTCAGAATCGTCAAGACGATACTTGCCTGCAGCATCAAGTCCAGGATTGCCCGCTTTGCGCAAAATACTCATTGCTCTTGCATGCGAGTACTGTACGTAAGGACCAGTTTCGCCTTCAAAACGTACGACTTCTTCCAGATTAAAATCGAAATTGTTCAAGCGATCATTCTTAAGATCGTGGAACACAACGGCTCCGACGCCGACAGCTTCTGCAACTTCAGCCTTGTTTTCAAGTGCAGGATTCTTTTCTTCGATTTGTTTTTGCGCCAACTTGACGGCATCGTCAAGCACTTCTTCAAGCAAAACGATTCTGCCTGAACGAGTCGAGAGCTTCTTGCCGTCTTTTGTAATCAAACCGAACGGAATGTGGTGAATGTCATCAGACCAGTCATAACCCATTTCCTTTAAAACGGCCTTAAGCTGCTTGAAGTGATTCTTTTGTTCGTTGCCGACAACATAAAGCGATTGTGCAAATTCATACGTACGCTTCCTGTAGATGGCGGCAGCCAGATCACGCGTAATGTATAAGGTTGCTCCATCTGTTTTCTTAATCAAGGCAGGATTGAGATCATATTTGCTTAAGTCGACGATTTGAGCACCTTGACTTTCATGAAGCAAATTCTTTGCTTCAAGCATTTCAACGACTTCATCCATCTTGTCGTTGTAAAACGCTTCACCATTGTACGAATCAAATTTAATATCCAAACGGTCGTAAACGCGCATGAACACTTTGAGAGATTCTTCACGGAACCACTTCCAAAGCTTTGTAGCTTCTTCATCACCATCTTCCAAGCGTTTGAACCATTCGCGCGCCTCTTCGTCAAGCTCAGGATGATCGACGTCTTCTTCGTGAAAACGCACGTAATAGCGCAAAAGCGAGTCAATAGGGTCTTTTTTGACTTCTTCTTCTGAACCCCAAAGCTTATAGGCGCACATTAATTTGCCAAACTGAGTGCCCCAGTCGCCCAAATGATTGATTTTGACCGGCTTGTATCCGGTCTTTTCGAGCAGCTGCGCAATCGAATTGCCGATGACGGTTGAACGAAGATGACCCATGGACATCGGCTTGGCGATGTTTGGCGATGACATGTCGATCGGTACGTTGCCGCCCTTTCCTTCGTCAGCGTCGCCAAAACTTGCTCCTTTTGAAAGCACGTCTTCCAAAACATCTGCAGAAAAATCCTTCTTGTCCAAAAAGAAATTCACGTATGGTCCAACGGCTTCGATTTTTTCAAAACCGGCATGATCGATTTCTTCAACAAGCTCTTGTGCAATCATTTGCGGAGCTTTTCTGAGAACTTTCGCCAATACGAAAGCCGGAAAAGCATAGTCACCAAGGTTCAACGACTTTGGCGTTTCAATTTTTGCAGTAATTTCATCAATGCTGAGCTGGCCGTCAACTACTTGACTCACTGCAGAAGCAACAAGTTTTTTATAGTCTTTCATAAATAATTGATTCCTCCTCTGAATTTAAATAGAATAAAACGGATAAAAAAAACGTCCCCTGTCAAAAAACAAGAGACGAGATTTCCCCGCGGTACCACTCTAATTGAATCATCCACTCAATATTAAAATGTGTCCTAAAAAGCGCGCTTCACCAGTTTCCGCTGCTCGGCTTCCATCCCCCCGAACTCGCTGCAAGTTTCCGCAGGCTACTCCTCTTTTATTATTGGACAAGACCGCTATATCCGAAGTCTTAAGCGGGTGACGAGAATCGAACTCGCGACATCAGCTTGGGAAGCTGGGATTTTACCACTAAACTACACCCGCATAACAGAGATTATTATATCACATCTCTGTTTAATTGTCATTAATTTTTATGCAGTAATTTTCTTCATATGCTTGAGACTAACTACTGTCCGATTATGAAAATCAGTTACGGCAACATTATCGTCTTTATGATGCTCAATAATTTCAACTACTGCTGAATTTTCATAGATTTTTTCAATTGAGCCCACAAAATCATGACTCATTGATGCGAATTTATCGCATGCCACACGGTCACCGATCTGAAAATTTGTTTCCATTATCTCACCTACTTCGCCTACAATGTTATGAATAGTATCAAACTTTCAAACAAATTGCAAGTCTTTTTAACGAAATATAGAAACTCTTAATTTTAGCCGTTTCTTTAACATTCAGTGCCGCTTTCTCCATTGCTTTTATTGTCTTGTTCTTTTTCACGTTGTTTCAACATTTTGTAAGATTTGACGTATGACGGAATCAAAACGAAACAAGATCCTGCCCAAGCCATCGGATTGGCGCAGCACGCACCGGCATAGCCCAATACTTTTGCCAAAAACAATGCAGCCGAACTTCTCATGACAAGTTCAGCAATTCCCGCAAGCGTCGGCACGATGCTTTGGCCCAACCCTTGCAGAGTATAGCGAATAACGAATAAAATGCCAAGCACCCAGTAGAAAGTACACGTTATGTTAAAGTATGTTTGCGAAAGCTTCAAAACCGCCGGCGCCTGATTGCCGACGAACAATGTAACGAGCTGTTTGCCGAAAATAATAATCAAAACAGCACCGATAATTGCCACGGTAATCGAAACGATAATGGTTTGTCGTACGCCTTGCAAAATTCTGCCGTATTTTTTGGCACCATAATTTTGGGCAGTAAACGTCGCCATCGCAACCCCAAAAGACATCATCGGCAGCGTTGCGAGCTGATCGATTTTTCCTCCGGCAGTCGAAGCAGCGACGGCAGTCGTTCCAAGACCGTTTAAAGCCGACTGGAGCAGCACCGAACCGATTGCAATGATCGACATCTGAAATGCCATCGGAAGTCCAACGTAAAGATGCTTGCCAAGCGATTCTTTGGTAATCGTTTTGAAATCCTTCCATTCAATTTGGAGCAAAGGCAGTTTTCTGATGATATAAACTATGCATAAAACCACCGAAACTCCTTGTGCAAGCACGGTTGCAAAACCTGCACCGGCAATTCCCCAATGAAATACCAAAAGAAACAACAGTTCCAAAATAACATTGACAATAGTTGCAAAAATCAAAAAATAAAGCGGCGTCTTACTGTCTCCCAATGCTCTGATAATATTTGAAAGCAGATTGTATGCCATCAATACTACCATGCTTGCAAAAATAACCGAGATAAACGTTTGAGCATCATTTTTGATTTCTGCCGGCGTTTGCATCAAGTCCAAGATCTTGCCGACGAAAGTCAAACTAAAAATCGTCAACAGCACGGTTACGATGACAGTAATCACGATGCTCGTCACGAAACTTTGGCGAACTTTTTGGTAATCGCCTGCTCCGAAATATTGTGCAGTCAAGATTGACAATCCTGCGGTAAGCCCTTGCGCAAAACCGATAATCAAAAACTGAATGCTGCCGGTCGAGCCAACCGCTGCCAATGCGTCAACTCCAAGCGTTTGTCCGACGATAATCGTATCAGACAAGCTGTAAAGCTGTTGAAAAAGATTGCCGATAAGCAACGGAACGGCAAACAGCAAGATTAGTTTGATCGGATTCCCTTTTGTCAGTGTTTTCATTTTTCTGTGAGGCAAATGCGACGTCGATGCCGCAAAACAGACTTCCCTTTTCCATGCTTCGCACCGTATCAATCGTGCGCTGCATTTAAATCCAAGAGTCAGCTTGCCCCTTCCTCCTTTCATTTAAAGACGTTTTTCTCCGTAACGCTTATCAAGATATGTCTGAACTTCTTCGATAAATACTTGGGTTGACGGGGTCTGTTGGCTCTTAGCGTGCGAAACCAAACAAATCGTCCGATAAAAATTTCCATCAAACGGATAACAAACCACCCGACCCGAAAGTTTTTGCAGCGCAAGCTCCGGCAAAATGCCAAATCCGAGTCCTGATTCGACCATTGCAATAATCGAAGCATCGTCGATACTGTACTGAATAGAGTTCAGCGAAACGTGAAAGGCATCCAAAGCTTTTTTGGTGTCCCTGTCATAGTCGATTTGCTGCAAAATAAACGTTTCGTCGCAAACGTCGGAAGCAACGACCGTTTTTCCGTTTTCAGGAACGAAGCCTTCAGGAGCAACGCAATAAATTCTGTCTTTATAAAGCGGCAAAACCGAAAGCTTTTCTTGAATCGGCAAAGCTGAGAAACCGATTTCAAGACTGCCGAGCCTGACTGACTCTGCAACTTCATTGAAAGGCCCCTGTCTGACTGAGATCTCAACTTCAGGATATTTTTTCTTGAATGCGTTGATAACGTCAGGAAGCCAATTGATGCAGACGCTGCTGAAGGCTCCGATTCTGATTGATCCTTGATTCAGTCCTTTAATTCTCGCGGCTTCTTCATTAAGCTTAGCTTCCGAGTTAAGTATTTCCTGAACGATCGGCAAAACCTTTTCTCCATCAGGGGTCAACATTATGCCGGTTCTGTTTCGGACAAACAATGCAAAACCCAGTTCTTCCTCCAATCCGGAAATCGAGTGACTGATTGCCGACGGCGTAACGTTCAATATATTTGCCGCTGAGACAAACGTCTTTTGCTTGGCAACCTCGCTAAATACACGATACGCAAAATTAGCCATAGTCTACCACCACCTTTACATTCTTGTTTACTTGATAACGTTATCACCTGTTAGAACAAATTTCAAGAGTCTAAATTAACACGAATTCACAATCTTTAAAAATTTTATTCATCAAAAAAATCTTCGAGACAACTTTTCCCGAAGATTTTTAGCAAATTTTTTATTTGAAACGATCAAAAACATCCAACCGTAACTTTATCTCAGTCTACCGATTTCCTTTTCAATTGCCGTATTGAGACCGGCTTTTTGTGTTTCAATCAGATCGATGCGGCTTTGAATAACTTCCGTATCCATCTTAATTTCGCGAGCCAGTCCCGGATTGTCAAGTTTTGGCTCAAAGAATCGCTTGAATTCTTCCAAACGTTTCTTGGTTTTGAAGACTTTGGAGATAACCGTAACATATGTCGGAAATTCCATATCGCCGCCGACCGTTTTTTCAAGCCAGCCCCATTCATCGCAAATCCAATTCCAAGCGGCTTCTTGACCTTTTTCATTGGACAAAACGCCCTGGAACCATCCGCGAAGATCTTGCGGCTTGATCGTATCGGCATCTTCAAAATAAGAAACGATTTTCTCTGCCGATTTGATGTCCGGCGTCTTTGTCAACGCATATCTGATATCGGCCTTATACCCGCCGTCAGCTGTTTTGCGATATTCCTCAAGAAGCTTGTCGAATAAATCATCAGAACTGAAGTTGACGACTTCGTTCATCAAAACGTAAGGTCTAATTCCTGCTGAAACCTCAAGCAGATTATCCTTTGACGCAACGAACAAATCATGCGTTTCTTTGATTGCATCCTCATTTTTGGCATACAACGCGGCACTTAATACGAACGGACGAGACAATTCGTCTTCTGCCGTTTCGTCATCCTTTGGCAAGACGCCCAAACGCTTGAAGTTTTCCGAACTCAAAGTTTCAAAATAGCGACGCAGTTCTTTTTCTTCTTTCGTATCGGCTTCAACGAACTTCTTAAAACCGTTCGCAACCGAATACAAGTATTGGTTGACCATGCTGGATTTGCTGTTCGCAAATAGCGGAAGCAACGGCACAAGTTCCTTATAGTCAATTTTTTGACCTTCTGCCAACAAATAAAGATCCTGCATCAGTTGGAGTTCGGAAATGTCATCTAGTTCTTCAGTGTTTTCCAAAATATCCTTGAACAATTCATCATCGTACTCAACGATAAAATGCGCATTGTTTTCCAAGTTCAAGCGGAAAGGCTTGCCTTCTTTTTGCCTCATTTCAGCATAATCGCCAACAACAAGCTCTTTATCCGCCATGAGATTCGGAACTTCTTCATAATTGCTGTTGAGCGGAATTTGCCACTTGCGAGAAACTTCTTTTCCTTTGCCGATGAAGAATTGCTTTTGCGTCAGGACGAGTTTTCCATCGTCAACTTTTGCCGAAACGACAGGATATCCCGGTTGTTCGAGCCATGAATTCATGATCGTGCCGACATCGATTCCGGAAGCTTCTCCGAGCGCCTTCCACAAATCTGCTCCAGCAGCATTAGAATACTTATGTTCCGCAAAATAATTTTTCAATCCTTTGCGCAAAGCATCATCACCGATCAAAGAGCGAACCATGACAAGCATCCTTGAGCCCTTAGCATAAACGATCGCACCATCAAAAAGCGTATCGATTTCGGCAGGGTCGTTGACTTCGACATGGACTGACTGAACCCCGTCGGTTGCATCGCGCAAAAGTGCTGCGGCCGCTTCTGACGTTTGGAACATTTCCCAAATATTCCAATCCGGTTCAAGAGCATCAACGGCAACGTACTCCATCATGTTGGCGAAACTTTCATTCAACCATAAATCATCCCACCATTTCATCGTGACAAGATCTCCGAACCATTGATGAGCAAGCTCATGCGCAATAACGGTCGCAACAAGCTTTTTCTGATCCAAGGCCGTGTGGTCGGGATCAACCATCAAATAGACTTCGCGATAAGTAACGAGTCCCCAGTTTTCCATCGCGCCTGCTGAAAAGTCAGGCAGTGCCAACTGCCAGGAATGAGGCAACGGATAAGGCGTTTGATAGTAATCTTCATAAAATTCGATTGAGCGCTTGGCAATGTCTAAAGCAAAATCAAGTTCTTTGGATTTATGTGCTTTCGTTCCAAAAACACCGATCTTGACGCCACTTTTCGTTTCAGTCAGCTTGCCTTGCAGTTCGCCAAAGGCAAAGGCCACAAGGTATGTAGACATACGAACGGTTTCTTGAAAATAATGGACGCCGTCTTCGCATTTGATTTCCGGCATATTGCTCAAAGTCGTTTCGCCTTCATGCTCATCATATTTAAGCGCAAGAGAAAACGTTGCTTTGGCTTCAGGTTCGTCAACACAAGGAAATGCTTGACGAGCAGCGTTCGTTTCGAATTGAGTCCCGATAATCTGCTTTTTTTGACCATCGACTTCATAGTATGATGGGTAAATCCCCATCATCGTGTCGGTAAGTTTAGCATCATATTCGATGAAAAGCTCTGTTTTCCCTGCATTTTCAAGTTTGATCAAAATCGCATCGTTTGCATCGTCGACCTTAAATTCCGCATTTTTACCATTTTCTTTAACGCTCTTAACGTTCAAATATTTTTGATGAATTGCAATATCGGTCTTTTTGGCCTCGCCGACAATCGTTGTTTTCCCGACAATCGTTTTCTTTGAACGATTGATATCAATATACAAATCGTAGTGACTTGGTTGAAAATCATTATAAAATCTTAATAGTTCAGCCATTGTAACTTCCTCAACTTTCATGATAAATTAATCACATATATCAATTATACGCCTTTAGATAATTAATTGCACAAAAAGCGGACTCAGCATCAAACGAGCCCGCTTGCAAAATAACTTTTAAAACCTTTTTCCCGTTGCCTTATAGCCGATGTCTTTACGATAAAAGCACTTGTCAAATTCATGCTCTTCAAGATATCGATAAATCTTTTGCTGAGCATCTTCAATCGTTTCAGCAGTTGCGATTGCCGTCAGCAAACGTCCTCCATTTGCGGTAACGTTTGGAAATTCGCCCGCAACGTTTGCATAATCGATTGAAATATCGCCTGATTCTTCAAGTTCAGGCAATTTATGGCCTTTGACAGGAGATTTCGGATAGCCCTCAGCAGCTAAAACAACGCCTATAACGGCATTTTCAGTTTGCTTAACTTCTGGAAGCGGCTTGCCGTTGATGGCCGCGTCAACCAACTCGGCAAAATCGGAATCGATTCGCGGCAAAACAACTTGCGTTTCCGGATCGCCCAAACGGACGTTGTATTCGATTACTTTTGGTCCTTGCCCCGTTAAAATCATCCCGATATAAATCAAGCCGATATAATTGAATTCGGCTTTGCGCAAACCATTAATGGTCGGTTCGACAACCTCTTCAACCATTCGCTCATAGTCTGATTCGGAAAGCTGAGGCAAAGGACTATAGGCCCCCATTCCGCCCGTGTTTGGACCTTCATCGCGATCATATGCTCGCTTGTGGTCTTGAGCCATCGGAAGAATGCGATAATCTTCTTCACCGATTACGACAAACATCGAATATTCGTCACCGGAAAGAAATTCTTCCAAAACGATTTGCTCTTGTCCTTTTCTGAACATCATCTTGATTTCTTCTTCAGCTTCCGCCTTCGTCTTGGCGATAACGACGCCTTTGCCGCCAGCAAGACCGTCAGCTTTGATAACGACCGGTTCTTCAAATTTTTCCAAACCGCTGATCGCATCTTCTGATGAACGGAACGTACTGTATTTTGCGGTAGGAACATGGTGCTTTTCCATAAATTCCAAAGCAAAATCTTTCGAACCTTCAAGACGTGCTGCTTCTTTGTCGGGTCCAAAAATCTTCAAGCCGTCTTTTCTGAACGAATCAACGATGCCAGCGCAAAGAGCATCTTCCGGACCAACAAACGTCCATTCGATTCCGTGGTCATAAGCAAACCCCTTCAAAGCGTCAAAATCGGTTTCTTCGATTGCAACCGTTGAAATGCCTTCGCTTTCCATTCCGATGTTTCCTGGCGCAACGTAAACATGCTCAACATGCGAACTTTCAAGCAACTTCTTGGCAATCGCATGTTCACGTCCCCCGGAACCTACGACTAACAAATTCAGATTATCTTTCATCAATTATCACCTAAAATCTTAGTGTCTGAAGTGACGAATGCCTGTCATAACCATCGTGATGCCGTACTTGTCAGCCATATCAATGGAATCTTGATCACGAATCGAGCCGCCAGGATGAACGATTGCCTTGATGCCGTGTTCTGCGGCATATTGGACGCAATCATCCATCGGGAAGAACGCATCGGATGCCATCACGGCAGCATCAGTAATCTTGTCTCCGGCATGCTTGATGGCAATCTTCGTTGAATCGATGCGGTTCGGCTGTCCCGCGCCGATTCCCAGCGTCTGCTTGTCATCAGCGACAACGATTGCATTTGATTTCGTATGTTTAACTGCCTTCCAAGCAAACATCAATGCTTCAAGCTGTTCTTTCGTCGGCTTGTTCTTAGTTACGACCTTCCATTCGGATTCATTTTCTTCGATGACGTCTTGCTCTTGCATCAAAAGCCCGCCCATAATCGAAACCGTTTCAAAACGAGTCTTTTCATCCTTGTTTTCAAAATCAAGCTGCAGCAGACGGATATTCTTCTTTTTGGCCAAAACTTCAAACGCATCATCGTCATAACCAGGAGCAATAATGATTTCCAAAAAGAGTTCATGCATCTTTTCAGCCGTTTTGAGATCGACTTTGCGATTCAAGACGATAATTCCGCCAAAAATCGAAATCGGATCAGCAGCATAGGCACGATCCCAAGCCGTTTCGATATTATCAGCACGTCCGATTCCGCACGGATTCATATGTTTCAAAGCAACGACGGTCGGTTCATTGAATTCTCGCGCAATTCTGATTGCAGCATCAGCATCTTTGATATTGTTATAAGAAAGATGTTTTCCGTGAAGCTGCTTTGCACTGGAAACCGAATACTTCTTCGGCAATGCATCCTGATAAAACCAAGCGCGTTGATGAGAATTTTCGCCATACCGCATCGTATCTTCAAGCTCGTACGTTAAAGTAAGCTTTTCAGGTGCCTCAACCCCGACTTTTTCAGATAAATATTGCGAAATGAGCGCATCATACGCAGCCGTGTGTCTGAATGCCTTGGCAGCCAATTTTGCCCGCGTTTCAAGCGTTGTTTTGCCGTTTTCGTTAAATTCGTCCAACACCGTTTGATAATCGGCTTTGTCAACCACAATCGTAACGTCGTGATAATTTTTAGCTGCAGAACGAACCATGCTCGGGCCACCGATATCGATGTTTTCAATCGCATCAGCCAACGTGCAATCCGTTTTTTCAATCGTTTGCTTGAAAGGATACAAGTTGACGCAAACCAAATCAATCGGATGAATATTGAGTTTCTTCATCGTCTCAACGTGTTCGGGAACATCTCGACGTCCGAGCAGCCCTCCGTGAATATATGGGTTGAGCGTTTTGACGCGACCATCCAAAATTTCAGGAAAACCGGTAACGTCTTCAACTGAAATCGTTTTAATTCCCGCTTCATCAAGAACCTTTTTTGTCCCGCCTGTTGAAATGATTTCAAAATCATTTTCAACCAATCCCTTTACGAAAGGTACCAGATCATTTTTATCGGAAACACTGACAAGTGCTCGTCTCATTTTTTAATTACTTCCTTTCTCGTATGCAATTCTGTCATTTAATACTCTTTTGATTGTCTGCGGAAATAAAATGTGCTCACATTCATGAACCCTTTCTTCCAACTCATCAACCGTGTCCTCATCATAAATCGGAACGTGACGCTGTGCGATAATCGGACCCGAATCAAGTCCGCAATCAACATAATGAACGGTTACGCCGGTTTCTGTCCTGCCGTTTTGAACATGATCTTCAAAAGCCCTCTCAATCGAATGAAGTCCGGGATATTCCGGCAGGTAAGCAGGATGAAGGTTAATGATGCTGTTTTCAAACGTTTTGATAATCTCTGCACCGATTACGCGCATGTATCCTGCTAAGATCAAAAAGTCGATCTGATTCGCATTAAGCAAATCCAAAAGTCTTTCTTCATATGGCTTCTTGCCGCCGCATTCCTTTACCGTAAAAGATTCATACGGAACGTTGAGCTTTTTGGCACGTTCAACCACATAAGCATCAGGATGATCGCAAAAAAGCAACGACAATTCGCCGGGAATTTCACCTGATTGAAATTTTTCAGCCAAAGCTTGAAAATTAGTTCCGTTTCCGGAAGCCAAAATTGCGATTTTCATAATTCTGCCCCTTACCTGAAAATAATTTTTTCTTCACCGTCTGGACGTTTTTTCAATTGGCCGACCTTATACCAAGATTCGTTTTCATCTTCAAGCAACCCAACAAGAGCATCAACGTTTTCGGGTTTGACGGCCAAAATCATCCCCAACCCAAGGTTAAACGTTTCACGCATGTCGCCTTCGCCAAGTTCGCCCATTTTTTGAAGGTATCTGAACACGGGCAAGACATCCCATGAACCAAGCTTGATTTCAGCCTGGAGATCATCAGAATACATTCTCGGAAGATTTTCAATCAATCCCCCGCCAGTGATATGACTGACTCCATCTACCAATCCTCGCCTGATTAACGGCAAAACTGACTTAACGTAAATTTTGGTCGGTTCAAGAATTGCCTCTCCGACGGTTTTTCCTTCCAATTCGACAGGTTTGTCATCCAATTTGACGTCATGATCCTTGAACAAAATTTGACGCACTAAAGAAAAACCGTTTGAATGGAGTCCGCTTGACGGAAGCCCGATCAAAACGTCGCCTGCTTTCGGTTTGTCAGACGTCAAAAGATTTTCTTTTTCGGCGGCACCGGTCGAGTACCCAGCAAGATCATATTCGTCTTCATCGTACATATCCGGCATTTCGGCCGTTTCGCCGCCAATAAGAGCGCATCCCGCCTGACGACAACCTTCGGCAACTCCCGCAACAATCTGTGCCATTTTTTCTGGCGTATTCTTTCCGGTTGCTATATAGTCTAAAAAATACAGAGGCTCCGCACCCTGGGCCAAAATATCATTCACGCACATTGCCACGCAGTCAATTCCGATCGTGTCATGCTTATTCATTTTTTGTGCAATCATCAGTTTTGTTCCGACACCATCGGTACCGGAAACAAGTACTGGATGTTTCAGATGCAGTTCTGAAAGATCAAACATTCCGCCAAAACTTCCAAGTCCTCCCATCACGCCAAGACGTGCAGTTGATTTGACGTTATCTTTGATTTGACGCACAAGTTCATATCCGGCGTTGACGTCAACACCGGCATCAGCATATCGACTCATTGCTGTTTCTCCTCTCGTTGATGCTGTTTGTTTAACGAGGCCAGGTAGCCTTCTTCGTAATCATAAAGCGGCGTTGGATATTTTCCGTCAAAATAAGCAACGGTCAGGCCGCCGTTAGGAGCGTTGCCCGCATCAGGAAGGTCGATTGCTTCAATCAAACTTTCAACGCTCAAAAAGCCAAGCGAATCAGCACCGATCATCTTGCACATTTCATCAATGCTGTAGTTTGCAGCCATTAATTCGGAACGCGTCGAAATATCGATTCCGTAGAAACAAGGAAATTTAAGCGGAGGCGAAGCAATCCGCATATGAACCTCTTTTGCGCCTGCTTCCTTGAGCATTCTGACGATCTGCATCGACGTTGTCCCGCGAACGATCGAATCATCAATGATTGCGACTCTCTTTCCTTCTACAACGCCCCGAACGGCTGAAAGTTTCATTTTGACGCCGCGTTCTCTCAATTCTTGCGTTGGCTGAATAAACGTTCTGGCAACATATTGGTTTTTGATGAGTCCCATTTCATACGGCAGTCCTGCTTCTTCTGCAAAACCTGAAGCCGCTGAAAGAGATGAATTCGGAACGCCGATGACCATATCGCAATCAACCGGCTGTTCCTTTGCAAGCAGTTTTCCCATCCGCTTTCTTGCATTATGAACGGTTACTCCGTGGATAATGGAGTCCGGTCGCGCAAAGTAAATGTATTCCATTGAACAAATGGCCAATTCCGTATCTGTCGTAAAATGTTCAATCCGAAGACCGTTTTCATCAATGATGACCAGTTCGCCCGGAAGCACGTCTCTGACAAATTCAGCACCGACCATATCCAAGGCGCATGTTTCGCTTGCAACGACGTACCCTCCGTCTGAAAGACGCCCGATGCAAAGGGGTCTGAAACCGTTCGGATCAAGGGCCGCAATCAATTGATCCTTGCGCAAAATGACGAAGGCAAATCCTCCGTGAATCTCATTCAAGCTTGACTTTAACGCATCAATAAAATCAAGATCCTGTTTCTGCCTGATTAAATGTATCAAAATTTCAGTATCAGAATTAGATTGAAAAACAGCACCTTCATCCTCAAGTTTTTGCTTTAGGCTTTTAGCGTTGGTCAAATTCCCGTTATGAGCCAAAGCAACGTCACCGTCATGAAAATGAAACAAAAACGGCTGAACGTTTGCAATTGAATTATTGCCGCTCGTTCCATAGCGAACGTGACCAATCGCGCTTGTTCCTTCCAAGCGATCAAGGTCTTGCGGATTTGCAAAAACTTCTGACAACAATCCGCGATTGCGATATTGACGAAGCTTGATGCCATCGCTTGAAACGATGCCGGCGCCTTCTTGACCGCGATGCTGCAAGCTGTGAAGTCCGAAGTATGTCATATGAGCAGCTTCTTGCGATCCAAAAACCCCAAAAACACCGCATTCTTCATTTAATCCTTTGATTTCATAAGGCACGGTAATGCTTCCTCCCAAATCTTTTGTGCTTCATCGGCAGAAACATCAAGCTTTCCGTCAGCAAGCTCTGCCTTAATCTCATGTTCGGATGTGACGACACCGATTTTTACGGCATCATCGCCAAGAATCTTTTCAAATGCCGCTGCATTTTCCGGTGCAGCAGTAACAATGAAACGTCCCGGAGTTTCGCTGAACAACTGTGCTTTTGTCAAATCAAGATCAAGTTTCAAACCAAATTCGGTTCCGAAGACCGTTTCTGCCATTGCAACGGCTAAACCGCCTTCACTTGCATCATGTGAACTTTGAACCAATCCTTGTTCCATCGCATTCAAAAGATTTCTCATATAAAGATTCATGTGTTCAAGATCCAAGTCGTTCAAAGCACCATTGATTTTGCCGGTCAGCATCTTTTGAATTTCCGATCCTGCAAAATCATTGCCGGTCTTATCTCCCACTAAGTAGACGTTTGCCCCTTCCGTTTGAACGAACGAAGGTATTACATGCTTGATGTCTTTGATCAATCCGACCATTCCGACCATTGGCGTTCCGTAAATGGCTTCACCGTTATTTTCATTATAAAGGCTGACGTTGCCTGAAATAACCGGTGTATCAAATACTTTGCATGCTTCTGCCATTCCTTCGACTGACTGATGAAGTTCCCAATAAATTTCCGGAACGTTAGGATCGCCGTAATTCAAGCAATCAGTCATTCCAAGCGGAAGAGCACCAGATGAAACGATGTTTGCGCATGCTTCAGCAACGGCACGCTTGCCGCCGATCTTAGGATCAAGATAGACAAAACGACCGTTTCCGTCAGTCGTCATTGAAAGTCCTTTCTTTGTTCCGCGCACGCGCAATACGCCGGAATCAGAACCAGGTCCGACAACAGTTGACGTTCTGACTTGCGAATCATATGTTTGAGTAAACATCTCTTTAGAAGCAATCGTTGGTTGGGCCAAGACTTTTTTGAGCATCTCATTTGCATCTTCAACTTCAGGAACGTATTCAGGCGCCTTCTTTGCGTCAAGAATGCGTTGGGGAACGCGTTCTTCGCTCGGCTCTTCCAAAACGTCTTCCGTCAAACTGGAGACCGGAATATCGGTAACAACCTTGCCATGATGACGCAATACGTATTGATGCCCTTCCGTAACGCGACCAATCACGACTGCTTCAAGATCATATTCTTTAAAAAGTTTGATGACGTCCTCTTCATGTCCCTTGCGAACGCAAAGCAGCATGCGTTCCTGAGATTCGGAAAGCATGATTTCATATGCGGACATGTTAGTTTCGCGCTGAGGAACAAAATCCAAATCAAGTTCCATGCCGGAATCAGCTTTTGAAGCCATTTCACAAGATGAAGAAACGATGCCTGCGGCACCCATGTCTTGAATTCCGACAAGCCAATCCGCATGATCATGAGTCAATTCGAGACAAGCTTCCATCAAGAGCTTTTCCATAAACGGATTGCCGACCTGAACTGCTGAACGCTGAGTTTCTTTTTCATCGTCAAAATCAGCAGAAGCAAACGTTGCACCATGGATGCCGTCACGTCCGGTTTTTGCACCAACGTAAATGACTGCATTTCCGATCCCGGAAGCTCGACCCTTTTGCATATCTGCCTGATCCATCAAGCCAACGCTCATCGCATTGACAAGGCAATTGCCCGTATAACATTCATCAAACGTCATTTCACCGGCAATCGTCGGAATCCCCATACAGTTGCCGTACCCGCCGATGCCGGCAACGACTTCATTGATCAGGTACTTGGTTCTTGGACGATCGATTTCGCCGAAGTGTAAAGAATCAAGCGATGCAATCGGACGAGCGCCCATGCTGAAAATGTCGCGCAAGATTCCGCCTACGCCTGTTGCAGCGCCTTCATATGGTTCAACGGCTGAAGGGTGATTATGACTTTCAGCTTTAAAAACAACTGCCTGATTGTCGCCAATATCAATAATACCCGCACCTTCACCCGGTCCTTGCAAAACTCTTTCATTCTTGTTAGGAAACAGGCGCAGTACCGGTTTTGACTTCTTATATGAGCAATGCTCGCTCCACATAACCGAAAACAAACCCGTTTCAGTATAGTTGGGCAAGCGGTGCAGCAGCTTTTCGCAAATAAAATCATATTCGCGCTCCGTCAAACTCCAATCAAGATATGGTTTTTTTTCTTTGATTTCTTCTGGGGTCATTTCAGCCATTAGTTTGCAACCTCCGTTTTTACCGTTCCGTTTTCAAGCAAGGATTGAAACAATCTCAATCCATCAGTATTTCCGAGCAATGCCTCAACGGCACGTTCCGGGTGCGGCATCATGCCTAAAACATTGCCGCGTTCGTTGCACACCCCGGCGATGTCATGCAACGAGCCATTCGGATTTTCATTCGCATAGCGGAAAACGACCTGATTGTTTTCTTCCAATTTCTGAAGCGTCTCGTCATCCGCATAGTAGCTTCCGTCAGCGTGCGCAATCGGAAGTTTGACATGCTCTTTTTCTCCATATTTTGTCGTAAACGGAGTTTTGTTGTTTTCAACTTGAAGTTCAACCGTCTTGCAAACAAACTTCAAACTGTCATTTTGCTTAAGCGCACCCGGAAGCAAACCGGCTTCGGTAAGAATTTGAAAACCGTTGCACGTGCCAAATACAGGCTTGCCTTCATCAGCCATTTTGACGATTGCAGGCATGATGTTTGCAAACCGAGCAATCGCACCGCAGCGCAGGTAATCACCATAGGAAAATCCTCCGGGAAGCATGACTGCATCAAATCCGTCCAAATTGTCGCGTTTATGCGACACGTATTCAACATCTGCACCGCAAACCGTATGCAATGCTTCATAGATGTCAATGTCACAGTTTGACCCTGGGAAGACTACGACTGCAATTTTCATTAATCAAGACCTCCCAAAACTTCATAACGATACGTTTCAAGATTAAAGTTTACAAGCAGCTCTTCAGAAATTTCCTTAACCGACGTTTCAACGTCCTTTTTTTCAGGATTGATTACAACGTCAAAGAATTTTCCGACTTTAACGTTTTCTACTTCATCATGTCCAAGAGCATGAATCGCATTCTTGATCGTATCCCCCTGAGGATCGAAAACAGATTCCTTATATGTGACATAGATGCGTACGTTGACCATTTTTATGCTTCCTCCTTGGATAATTCATTTTTTAAGCGACGAAGAACTTCTTCATATACTGATGTGAGATCGCCGAGATCGCGTCGATAAACGTCCTTGTCCATGTGGGCACGCGTCTGTTTGTCCCACAAACGACAATTATCAGGCGAAAATTCATCAGCCAAAACGATGCGTCCGTTTGACAAGCGCCCGAATTCAAGTTTGAAATCAACCAGAATAAGTCCCATCCGGTCAAATAAGGCAGTCAAAATTTCGTTCACTCGCCGAGAAATATCCCACATCGCGTCAAGTTCTTCTTTTTTAACGATTTTTAATGCCAAAGACTGTGATTCATTGATAAAAGGGTCATCCAATTCGTCGCTCTTGTAATATGTCTCTTCAACAGGCGTTTCGAAGCAGATTCCTTCCTCAACCCCGAAGCGTGTAGCAAAATGACCCGCAGACACGTTTCGCGTAACCATTTCGAGCGGAACGATCTCAACTTTTTTAACCAACTCTTCAGTTTCAGAAAGTTTCTTAATGAAATGAGTTTCGATGCCTTTTTTCATCAAATACTGGAAAATAAGCGATGAAATTTCATTATTGACGATTCCTTTGCCATTGATCTGATCCTTTTTCTTTCCGTTCAACGCTGTTGCCTGATCCATGTAAACCACGCGTAAAACTTCTGGATCATCCGTACTCCACATTTGCTTGGCCTTGCCTTCATAAATCAATTTTGCCATGATAACATAAGGTCTCCTTTAAAAAACGAATTTACCAACGAACACAACCGAGAAACATTCGTTAATTTACGTTTTAAGATTAACAATAATCCAGGCTTTCGTCAAGGGTTTTTCACGAACTATCAATCTATATTATCGATTTTTATCAGTAAATTACGAAATATGTCTCATGCTCCACTAAAGATAACTTCTAAAACATTAGAAAAGCGAACTTTAACGCTAAAAAGCAATTATCATTTTTGCAAAGATGACTTCAGCCTTTCTTTCATGTCACATTCGTTAACATCAAATTAGTTTTTTCTTACAAAACGATTTGACAATTATCTTTTTGAGCTTTAAAACACAGTCAATCCATTAAAAAACGAAGAATTTAACACAATTATCGGTTATTAGCCTTATTTATGCGTTATAAAATCTTCCATGAATCTACTAAGGGATGTGAACAATGCAGCATAATTTTAATTCGTATCGCAGGCGTTATCTCAAAAGTCATTAATATTTGGAGGTATTCTTATGGAACAAATTAATAAAGATGGTACCAGACGCGAACTGACCAATTTCAACGTCCAAATGATTGCGCTTGGCGGCGCAATCGGAACCGGCTTATTCCTTGGTGCCGGGCAGACGATTCACCGAACAGGTCCGTCAATCCTTTTGGTTTATCTTGTTGTCGGCCTGTTCTTTTCAGTAATGATGCGGGCCATTGGCGAAATGATGTATAAAGACCCGAGCCAGCATACTTTTGTCGCATTCATTCATCAATATTTGGGAGCTGATTTTGGCAAATTTGCAGAATGGAGCTATTGGATGACTTTGATTCTCGCAGGCATGGCCGAATTAATTGCGATTGCTACATATATTCGCTTATGGCTTCCGAACGTTTCCGCATGGATGATCGAAATTTTGATTCTTGGAATCTTGTCGATTATCAACTTAAGCATTGTTCGTTTTTTCGGAAAAACCGAAAGCATACTTTCAATCATTAAAATCATCGCAATCATTGCTTTAATACTTGTTGGCATTTGGATGATTGCCGTTCATCATAAAAATCCCGTCGGAACTTCTGCCGGTCTCGGGAATGTCACAAAAGACTATACAGCATTTCCGCATGGATTCCGTGAATTTCTCAATGCCTTTCCGATGGTTTTCTTCTCATTTGAAGGAATGGAATTTATCGGTATCACGACTGCCGAAACGAAAAATCCGCGTCAGGTTCTTCCGCTTGCCGTTAAACAAGTTGTTTTCAGAATTTTGATTTTTTATATCGGTGCCCTGTTCGTAATCATGGCTATTACCCCTTGGCAGCAAATTTCACAGTCAAGCAGCCCGTTTGTTCAGGTTTTCCAGATTGCAGGAATGCCGGCCGCATCGCAGATAATCAATTTTGTGGTAATCGTTGCTGCGACCTCCGCCCTTAATTCAGCAATTTTTTCATCCGGAAGACATTTGTACCAGCTTGCCGTGGAATCCGATTCTAAATTTCTTTCAAAATTACGCCACGTTTCGAAATCAGGCATCCCATCATATGCCGTTTTGTTCTCAGCCTGCCTGATGCTGTTCGGACCAGTGCTTAGTGCTTTCAAAGCTTTGTCAGCAGCCTTTTCGCTCGTTGCTTCAATTTGCGGCGACATCTATATTCTTGTTTGCATTCTGACGATGATTGCTCATTATCGCTACCGTCAATCGAGCGACTTTATGGAAGACGGATTCAAGATGCCGGCATATAAAATCTTGAACCCGTTGACGATTGCATTCTTCTCGTTTGTCTTTATCACCATGTTCTTCAATAAGGAAAACGTCATCCCTGCAGTCGGAGCATTGATTTGGCTCATCGTCTTTTTGACGGTCGAAAACCAAAGAATCTCCTGATACCATCGTTTAAAAAACGATTTTGACTCGAATTAAGCAACTATAACGAATACCCTTTGAGCATGGGATGAACAAGAAATTGTTCCCGTGTTTGAAGGGTATTTTTGTTTGCCGATACTAAAATAAACTTTTCTGTCAAATACAGTGCTGAGCATCTCATGCTCAATCAGTATGCCAAGCCATCGATTACGGTCAAAACGGCGATTTTTGAAATATGCCCATAAAAACCAGCCAAGATTTCATCCCAATTGCTTTGCCAGATGCAGTGCCCGTGTTTCAAAAGTTTACCAAAGGACTCTTTTTTCTTAATCATAGCAAGCGATTCTCATGCATATGCAAAAAACCGGATTAATTTGCAATTAATCCGGTTTTTCAATTTGAAGCATAGTTTTTTCCCAGCCTCTAAAAACTTATTCCAGTTCTTTTTTTGTTTCCTGCTTGATTTCTCCGTTCATCTGCTGCATGTAGCTGTAAAAAGCGCCATAAAGACCGATTCCGTTGCTATATTCTGATTTAACCAATTCAGGATAAATCAATACTTGCTGTGCTTGCGGGAATTCAGAAACAATTTCAGTATATTTTTGCTTGATCGTCTTAAGCACGATTTCCTCGTTACTGATGCCACCGCCAATAACAAAACGCTGAACATCCATCGTCAATTGCATATTAAAAAGAAGCTGCGCGATATTTTTGCAAAACTGAGCAAAAATATCGCGGGCATTTTTATCTCCCGATTTGATTTTTTCAAATGCGGCAATGCCATCCAATTCATTTTCGTTTCCTGCAACGCGATTAATCGCCCTGATCATATTGACAGCAGAACAATTCGATCGAACTAACCCCTGAGTTCCGCGAACGTTTAATTCATCCCGAATCAACGAAAACAAACCTGCCTGATGATGAGCACCGCGAACCAATTCTCCGTTAACGACGAATCCACCGGTTACGCCGCTGCCAAGCGTCAGCAAAATTCCGCTGTCAATCCCATTCAGCGAACCGTTCCAAAGTTCTGCGGTTGTTGCGGCCATTCCTTCATTTTCAACCGTAATGGGCAAATCCTTGTTTGCAGGTCCGAAAATTTCTTTCATTGAAATTCCGTTGATAAACGGCAGACCCTCGCAATTATAAAAGGCTTTTTCATCATAAATGACCATTGCAGGTGCGCAGAGCGCAATGCCGTCAATCCTTTGACGATATCCGTCAACAAAAGATCGAAGCAATAATTTAAAATCATTCAAGTTTTTGGGCGTTTCGACAGCGTTCCTTGAAAGAAGCTTGCCGCTTTCACTCAACAGTCCGTATTTGATAAGTGTACCGCCAATGTCAACGCATAAGACTGCCATTTTTCACACCTCATTCCATTTTAATCATAAACAATTATATAACAAAACATCATTTCTATTCCTGGTTTTATTAAAAATCCAATAATTATTCACAAAAAAAGCCGAAATACTAATTTCGGCTTCTAAATCTTCATTTTTTAATCTGATAACCCGACACGTTCAAAAATGTCATCAACATGACGCAAATGCCAATGATAATCAAACGCATCATCAAGCTCTTCTTTTGTAAGTCGAGCTGAAATCGTTGGATCAGCTTCAAGCAATGGACGGAACGGAACCTGCTCATCCCATGATTTTGCCGTATACGGCTGAATCAAATCGTAAGCATCTTCGCGGCTCATTCCTGTGTCAATCAACTTCAACAAAACTCGACCACTGTAAATCAAACCAAACGTCCGGTTCATGTTGCGTTTCATGTTTTCAGGGAAAACTGTCAGGTTCTTCAAAATATTTCCGAAACGATGCAGCATATAATCAATTAAAATCGTTGTATCGGGCAAAATGACGCGTTCTGCACCTGAATGAGAAATATCGCGTTCATGCCACAAAGCAACGTCTTCATATGCAGTCAGCATATGTCCGCGACAAACGCGTGCCAACCCGCAAATGTTTTCAGAACCAATTGGATTACGCTTATGCGGCATAGCCGAAGAACCTTTTTGCCCCTTTGCAAAGTGTTCTTCAACTTCACGACATTCTGATTTTTGCAAACCGCGAACTTCCGTTGCAAATTCTTCAAGACTTGTCGCAATAAGAGCGAGACAAGCCAAATATTCAGCATGCAAATCACGCGGAAGAACCTGACTGGAAATTTCCTGTGCGCGAATGCCCAGCTTTTCGCAAACATATTTTTCAACGAATGGATCAATGTTTGCAAACGTTCCTACGGCACCGCTAATTTTACCGGCTTCAACGCCCTTTGCAGCATGTTCAAAACGTTCCATGTTGCGTTTCATTTCAGAATACCAACGGGCAAGCTTCAACCCAAACGTTGTCGGTTCGGCATGAACGCCATGAGTACGACCCATCATGACCGTGTGCTTATACTTTTTGGCTTGATCAGCTACGATTTGCGTAAAATCTTTTAAATCTTGGCGTAAGATATCGTTTGCCTGCTTAAGCTGATAGCCATAGGCCGTATCAACGACATCAGTACTCGTCAAGCCATAGTGAACCCACTTTTTCTCATCGCCCAAAGATTCAGATACGCAACGCGTGAAGGCAATCACGTCATGGTGAGTAACGGCTTCGATTTCCTGAATGCGTTCAACGTTAAATTTAGCATTCTTTTTAAGTTTTTCAACGTCTTCTGCCGGAATATGACCAAGTTTGGACCAAGCTTCATCTGCAGCAAGTTCAACAGCAAGCCAACAATCATATTTTTTGTCATCTGTCCAAATTTCGGCCATTTCTGGACGCGTATATCGTGAAATCATTCTTTTTTGCTCCTTTGATTAATCCCAAACTGAAGTATCTTCTACTTCAGCAAGTGTTTTTTCAATATCATCAGTTAAAATTGTAACATGTCCCATCTTGCGGTCAATGCGAATTTCGCCCTTGCCGTAATCATGGAAATGCCATTGCGGCTTCTTTAAAACAAGTTTTCTGCATCCGTCAACGTGCTGCCCCAAAATATTGACCATCACGACCGGACTGAGCAAATCAATTTTTGGCATCGGCCAGTTGCAAATAGCACGATTATGAACCGCAAATTGAGAGAAATTGCATGCTTCGATTGAATAGTGTCCGGAATTATGCGGCCGCGGCGCAAGTTCATTGACATATAAGCGACCGTCAGACCCAACAAACATCTCAACGCCTAAAATTCCGCAAAGATTCAATGAATCTGCAATTTTTTCGGCCATTTTCTTTGCATTCGACTGCAATTCCCCGCTCATTCTGGCAGGTACGATGCTTTCATGCAAAATCTGATTTCGATGAATATTTTCGCTCACCGGAAATACAGAAATCGCTCCGTCCATGTTACGTGCAACTATCACTGAGCATTCCATTGAGAATTCGACCCATCCTTCAAGAATGCATCTTCCTTGTTCAAGCAATTCATCAGCATTTTTTAAATCTTCTCTAGTGTGAAAAACCAATTGAGATTTTCCGTCATATCCGCCTTCACAAGTTTTTAAAACGCTCGGATAACCGATTTCTTCAATGGCCGAAACAAGATCTTCTCTGCAGCTAACAGCAGCAAACGGAGCGACTTTCAGTCCATGCTCTTTAAGAAAAGTTTTCTCGCGAAGTCGATCTTTGGTAATTCTTAAAAGCTCCGTCCCTTGAGGAATCAAAACTTTGTCGGAAACATCTTCCAAAGCTTCCAAATCAACGTTTTCAAATTCATAAGTCAAGACATCGCTGCGTCTTGCCAATTCTTCGATTGCCTTCTTATCGGAATATTCAGCCACAATGCTTGAATCAGCCGCCTGCGCAGCCGAGCAATCAGGATTAGGATCTAAAATAACCACTCTCATTCCAGCCTGCTTGGCAGCAAACGTCAACATTTGTCCGAGCTGTCCTCCCCCGATGATTCCAATCGTCTTACCTTGCTCAATGAATTCAGACAAGCTGATCACCGCTTTCTGCAGCCTTGTCGTGCATTTGTTTACGATACTCGGTCATTTTAAGCTGAATTCTCGGATTTGTGGTTCCGAGAATTTCCAAAGCCAACAAAGCAGCGTTCTTGGCGCCTGAAACACCGATTGCCGTCGTAGCAACAGGTACGCCAGCCGGCATTTGCACGATCGACAATAATGAATCCATCCCACTTAAAGCATGTGACTGCACCGGCACGCCAATAACCGGCAAAACGGTATTGGCAGCAATCATTCCAGGCAAGTGAGCCGCACCGCCAGCTCCGGCAATAATGACTTTTATGCCTGCAGAAACCGCACCCTGTGCAAATTCAAACATTTCCTGCGGCATTCTGTGCGCTGAAATTACTGCTTTATCATATTTAACGCCGAATTCATCCAAAATATTGGCAGCTTCTTTCATCGTGCTCCAATCAGAGGAACTGCCCATTACAAGACTGATTTCGTTACTCATGTTGCGATACCTCCCAATTGATTTAAGCATAACAAAAAGGAACGGTCATGTCAAAGTAAAATCGAACTATTTTAGCAAATTCTAACCTAAAAAGCAGCATAATGTTCGTGTTTTAGCGTGATATACTTGCTATCAATTAAAAAAAAAACGTTAATCACGTAATTTAACGGACATTCATCCTTTTTCAAAACAGCTTGCGCATTGTGCGCAAACGCTGTAACATTAGTTGATACTCAAAACAAAGGAGTCGATTGAAATGATTACGTTAGCCGGCATCATCGGTTCAGGAAAATCAAGCCTGACCGAAATTCTTTCGCGCGAGTTGGGCAGCATTCCTTTTTATGAACCGGTCGAAGACAATCCCGTTCTTCCGCTGTTTTACAAGGGAAACGAACTCGCTGCTAAAAAACGACGGGCAGGCGAAAAAGATGCAACTAATCCTTACGCCTATCTGCTTCAGACTTTCTTTTTAAACAGGCGTTTCATGATGATGAAAAAAGCTCTGCAATCAAGAAACAATATTTTGGATCGCTCAATTTATGAAGATGCGATGTTTATGCGAATGAATACCGAAATGGGAAATGCTACCCAAGTTGAATATTCCATCTATCAAGAACTTTTGACAAATATTTTGGAAGAATTGAACCATGTCGTTCCTTCAAACGATTATAATCTGATGATCTTGATCAAGGTTTCATATGATACGATGGTTTCAAGAATCAAAAAACGCGGTCGCGAATATGAACAAATTGAAAATGATCCTTCGCTAATCGATTATTACGGTCGTTTGCTTAAATATTATGAAGAATTTGAAAAAAACTACAATCAATCCGAAATGCTTGTCATTGACGGCGATAAATTTAATTTTGTTGAAAACATCGATGATCGAAACCATATTTTAGACATGATTGAAATGAAACTGGTTGATCTTGGGAACATTGATTGCAACGAATATGAAACGCTCCGTCAGAAACGTTTGGGCTGATTATTTAATTATCAGCTTTTCCAAACAAGGAATGGTCTTAATCTGACGTAACAAAAATTCAACGCATCCAAAAATATTTTACGCTTTAAATCCCGTCAAGGTTGATTTGCTTAATTTTTTTAATGTATGATATTTTCACTTTATTTTTGAGTAAAATATCCGATATCATATATTAGATTTTATTATAACTAATTACGAGGTTATGCTTTGGACGTAAAAAAATTCTTAAATATTCATAAATCGTTTATTATATTGATTGTGATTCTGTTTGTAACCGAATTTATTTTCGCGCTCTTTTCCATTACCGCTTCCAGAAATTCGGAATGGTCCGTCTTGGAACACAATGCGGAAAATATAAAAATGCATTGCAAACACGACAAAGACCATGCGACATCCGGCGGCATATCACAACAAGGGCGCAGCATCAATTGGAAATTGTCGTCCAAAAATGAGTTGAAATTGACCTCAGACCAACTTGACGAACTTCAACGAGCCAAACGTCTGAAATTCATCAATGGTCACACATATGAATTGTTTCTCAAACTTAAGGGGTCAAAAAAATATCTGCACGTCAGCACGCAAAACTATAATGCCAGTCAAACAATGAATCGAATCAACGTCATCATCACCATTTTGAATCTTATTTTGACGTTTGGCTTAATTATTCATCATCTGATAAAAAACAAGGGGAAAACACCCTGATTTGTCTCAGTCTTGCATATACTTAAGCAGTATATTTTAATTCTGAATCAAGCTAAAAAGGTTGAATCGCAACATTCTTATGCAATCCACCCCTTGTCAGCCACCACCGACTAAAAATCAGTAGCTTGTGAGCTATGAATCCTAACGAATTTCAGACCACAATTTACATGGATACAAACACCTTGCCTGACCAGCCAAGGTTAGCTTTTTAGCATCATTAGTCCCATCACAAAGCCGTAGTCATGACATGTTTGAGTAGTATTTCTTGGGCTGATTTTGATGAATTGATGACCATACGAATCTGCTTTATAAGTCAATATGCCGAGAAAGGAACGCCATCAAAGCGTTCAAAGGCAGAAGCGCCTTTATTTTCTTGCATCGACACCCGGAAATTCGGCGGTCCCAATCCTGGGATGGTCATTTATGGTCGCCTGGCTGCTACATGAACACGTCAGGTAATATGAGTAAAGAAACAGTCGGGAAATATATAAACGATCAAAAATACAATGAGATGAAAAAGCTCCTTGCAGAGCCTGATAAGGCCTGTCCAGGGCTGGTAAAAATTTCTCTTTTCTCTCTTGAGTTAAACGAAAAGCCGAACGAAAGCGGTCGATTTGCGACTGATTTTGTCCGGCATTTTTAAATACAGTGCTGCTCAACCAATTCAGCCCAAATTTAGCCATAGCCATTTACGGATAAAGGCTCCATTTTCCTCGATGTGTCCGTAAACGGCAGTGATTTTGCCAAATGCAACGCTTGATAAATCAGCGCGCCACACTCTCAGTCAAATTTACCGCCAAAATATTTTGAGTTATTTCCATTATATCAAGCATCATGCATACGAAAAAAACCGGATCAGATTTGCAATTAATTGCAAATCATCCGGTTTCTCGATTTGAGACAGAGCTTTTTCCCAGCCACATCCGGCTAGACATAATTAAAATTATTTTCCTAACAGCTGCCTGTAGCCGTTTTTCTCTCCCAAAAACATATCTTGTGAAAGATCCTTATAAAATGCGGCCTTCGTTGTCGTATAATACGGCCAATACCAAATGAACCCGATTCCGAACGGAATTATGCAGGCTAAAATGAACCAACCGGCAAAACTTAGCTGAAGCACGAAATAGTCGAGCTTATGTCCCTTCATCAGAGAACGACTAAGGGTAATATAGTCAAGAAAATTCAAATTCTCATCTTGACCGCTGTCCGTTATATCCTTATAGATGTAGTAGGTCTGCGAATATGAATAAGATTTGATGATTCCAGGAACAACAAAGCACAGGGTCCATAGTACTTTGAAGATCGTCGTCAAAATGACCAAAATAATCGTACCGACAAAATACTTTTTGCAAAAAACGGCAAAAATTCCGCTGGCGGTATTGAAATCGGCTTTCTTGGTCCTCAGCCAATCAATCGTCGTAAACATTACGCCAACCGTCAGCAACGTTCCGATAATCGAAGTAACGGAGCTTCCGACGTTCGCTCCGGAACTTCCTGCAGATACATCGCTGTTTGTTGAACCGATTGCTTCAGCAACATGCCTTGCAGAATCCGAATCAACAAACGATGCAATCAAAAAGACGCATAATCCGATCAGCGACATGCTGATGATTGACCCTGCAATCGGAATGATATTGAGCAAGATTGCTTTTCCCCAGTGACCCTTGAGAAGTTCTTTTGATTCGCTTTTTAATTCGCTTCTGGTTTTCATTTAAATTTCCCCCTCTCCATAAGCATTATAATACTCTAATTAAAAATAAATTTCAATCTTTAAACAATTTTTGGATTGTTTTTGGCGTTCCCGTCACAAACAATCTGATATCTTCTTCCAACGTTATATACGGATCAACATCCATCGAAAGTTGCCCATTTTTGCGATAGCCAACAACGTTCATTTTGTACTTCCTCCTGATGTTCAAATCGGACAGCGTTTTGTACAGCCAAGCTTTAGGAACGTCAATCTCAAAAATCGAATTATCGTCATCAAGTTTGATGTAATCAAAAATATGATCAGAAATATATCTGATTGCGGACCATTCGGCAAGTTCTTTTTCGGGATAAACGACTTCATCCGCACCGTTTCGCAGCAAAAATTTGGCATGAATCCCGCGTGCGGCTCTTGACACAACCTTTTTTGCACCTAATTCCTTTAATAACAGCGTCGTTTCAAGCGAACTTTGAAAATCATCACCGATTGCGACAACGCACAGATCATAATCATTTACGCCAAGCGTTTTCATAAATTCCGGGCTTGTCGTATCTCCAATCAACCCCCGCGTAGCGTAAGGAAGTGCCACTCTGACCCTTTCTTCGTCACCGTCAACGATCATTACCTGATGACCGAGCTGATTCAGTTTTTGCGCCATATGTCTTCCAAAACGACCTGCTCCAACGATTAAAACTGATTTCAAAAAATCTTCCTCCTGTCTTTATCCGACTTGAACTTTTTCTTCCGGTTTAAGCGGATCTACGACGTGCCTTCTTGCAATCGTCGCAAAAACGAGCGTCATTCCGCCGACTCTCCCCATGAACATCAAAACAATCAAAATCAACTGCGAAAGCGTGCTTAAATGCGGCGTGATTCCAAGCGTCAATCCAACGGTAGCCACTGCAGAGGCGGTCTCAAACATGCATTTCAAAAAAGGAAGTCCTTCAATCGCACTGATTGCCATTGCGCTGATGACGCACGTTCCAAAATATAAACTGAAAATTGCTGCCGCATCAAAAATTACGCCGGTTCCGATCCTTCTGCCAAATGCAGTGGCGTCTTTTTTACGATGCAAAACCGAATGTGCAGAAATTGCCAAAACAGCCACTGTCGTCAGTTTCATCCCGCCCGCAGTGGATCCCGTGGCTCCTCCGATCAGCATCAGCATAATGTTCATCACGATTCCATCATCACTCAATCTGTTCAAGTCGACCGTATTAAAGCCCGCAGTTCTCGGACTGACGGTCGTAAAAAGGGATGCCAAAATTCGTTCCTTTAACGGATAGTGGCCGAATTCGGCAAAAAAGAAATATAAAAACGGAATAATGATCAAAACAGCTGTCGCGGCCAAAACAAGCTTTGATTGCAAACAGTAGCGCGAAAAATGATGCTTGTTCTGGCGAACGTCTTCCCACGTGCGAAAACCTAGTCCGCCAATCAAAATCAAACTCATAATTACAATGTTGATTGGCAAATTATCGACGTATCCCGTCAATGACGCATAAGGATGCGGTCGTCCCAAAAGATCAAAACCGGCATTGCAAAATGCAGAGATTGAATGAAAAACCGCATAAAAAATACCGTGAATCCCGCCAAACTGATGCCAAAATACCGGCAGCATCAGCAGAGCACCTAAAAGTTCGCAACAAATGACCGTTCTAATGATAAAAGAGGTAAATTTGACGATTCCGCCGACATAAAAAGCAGAAATCGACTCTTGCATCACCGTTCGCTGCATCAAACCGATTTTTTTTCGACCCAACAGCGAAAATGCCATTGCAACGGTCACGATGCCAAGTCCTCCGATTTGTATCAAACATAAAATAACGCACTTTCCGAATAAGCTCCAATATGTTGCCGTATTCTTGACGACCAGACCCGTAACGCATGTTGCCGACGTTGACGTAAACAAGGCATCTTTAAAAGACGTCGCGTTTCCGTTTGCCTGTGAAATCGGCAGCATCAGCAGCAGCGTACCTAAAAGTATCAGGAATAAAAAACCAAGAATAATTATCTGAAAAGACGTTAATCTGACTTTTTTCAAAAAATCACCCCAACATTCGTTAAAGTTTATTCTACCACAAAAAAGCCCGGCTATTTTAACAAACAGCCGAGCTGCAAAAGTATTAGTTGTTTTGTCCAAGAATTACCGGCATCTTTTCCAATGCTTGAAATGCTTCCCAATATTCAACGTCGCTGATCGTCAGTACCAGTTCATCTTTAAAATTATCCGGAAGTGATCCGTAATTTGACCTTGAAAAACGCGGTATCAAGTATCTTTCAATCAAATCTATTCCCAACTGCTGAATATTCCCCATGAATTCCTTGTCCTTAAGCATTTTTTCGCATTCTTCCAATTCATCTGAAGAAGCTTCATTCGGGTATTCGCGCATCAAAAGAGCTTTTCCGGAAACGCTGGCTTTTGAAACTTTGACCGCATACGCAAATGCTTTGCTCATATCGACTGTCCATGCGTAATGATTGTAAGCGATAATGTACTCAAGAGCAACATTTATTGCAACTTTTTGACAAAAATCCAAAAGCTTGACATCGTCCCCGGTTCTTAATTTTTGATATCTAAATGCTCTAAGCAGCACTTCGACACAATAATCGTCAAATGCAAGTTTAAACTCGTCTCTGGCTTCATATGCTTGAGCACGCAATCGGTATGCCTCAACAAAAGCATGTTTTTTCAGCAATCGAGTTGCATATTTTATGGCATCATCATAACGAGAATAGGCAATCGCATTAAATTCGTTTTCAACCTTCTTAAGCAATGCATATTCTTCGGCTGTTGGTTCATCCAGTAAAGTTCTTTCGGAATTTTCGACAAAAAACGCGGACTTTTGCTTGATTCCCGTCTCGGTCGCATATAAATCGTAACGCTCTACGATTTTATTCAACGCATTGATTTTACGATGAAATTCTTCTAAAGGCATTTTACTGAAAATTTCGCGCATAAATCTCAGCTTCATCTGATTTTCATACCCGTCATTTATCATTGCCAACAAGTCATAGACTCGTCTTGCTCCAAGACTTACCGCTTCGGCACGAAAATCTTCGCTCCGAAAACGCGCCAGACTGACTGCACATATTTTTTTTTCCAAATCCTTGTCAAATTGGCTTTTAACAAACAAATCATAATCAGCCTTCGTTTCGCTGGTCATATACAACTTAGCCGACGAAACATGGTTGATGTCATCCAACATCACCAAATATCCCAATGAGGCCAAAAAATCTTCCAATTGCTTCAAAATCTTGTTTTGTTTTCGATTAAATTCTTCTTGGCACTCTTCGCTGACGGAAAATGCCAAATACATCAACTGAACGCTTGCTTCTCTTGTATCGCCTTGCCTCAGATTCAATTTGTACAACAAAAAAATCAACTCGCTGTCAATCACTTTAAACTTTCCGAACGTTTCCCGTGCCATTTTTAATGCTTCCTTATCTCGTCCGGCTTCCGTCAGCATAGAAATTATTTGAAGTGATTGTTTATATTCAAGGTCCAACATGCTGATTCACCCGTTTCTTTCTAATCGTAATATATTATTTCATTTAAGTTTAAAATAAAAATAGGCTTTTTTTGTATACATAGAATAGAAAAATATATGAAATTTGCAAACTAAAAAAAGCAAGCGGGAAAGCTTGCCTTTTCATCAATTTATCAAACGATATGCAATACATGCTAAATAGTAAGCAAAACACTCATCATAACTCAAAAGATTGCATCCTAAAATTTCACTGATTCGTTTTAAGCGATACTTTACTGTATTTCGATGAACGAATAACAATTCGCTTGTCTTTTGCAAATCTCGCTGAGCATCCAACAAATAGGTGCAAAGCGTGTGCATCAATTCTTCATTTTTCTTGACCGGCTTCAAAAATCCAAGCAGATCTGAAGACGTATTGGAATTATCCTCCAAACCTCTTGCGGTTTTAACAACATATTCACACTTGACAAGCGAAAAGAAACGCAAATTAGGAAAAACTTTTCTCAACGCCAACCGATGCATTATTACTAACCGATACGACCGTCCAAAATCAGCCAACTCATTCATCTTCGGACAATAAACGACCGTCTCGATCTGCTTCTTGGCAAAATCACCATCCAACCATTCGTTGCAGACATTGTTTTCAGCCTTGTCTCGCTTATATCCTCCACACATGACCACGATATGATCGTCAATGTGATCAATGACAACTTCTTCGTAACATTCTTTTAAGTATTCGTCAAGATTGTCGATGACTTCCTTGAAATCACCGATGGAATTAATCGAAACAATCCACATCACGTTAATTTTTTTAATGTCAATTCCAAATTTGCTCGCAACTCTTTGCGAACGATCCGACTCATTATTCAGAATCCCCCAGATCAATGAATAATATGTAACGTGCAGACTGCTTGTTCCCCAAATATCAAGCACGTTTTCCACGACGTCCTTTGCCTGCTGCAGTTGCTTGTCGGTCAACTGTCCACGTTCCTTTACAAGCCACAAATCATATCGATCTTTAGCCCATTCGTTGTTATTTTTTTCTCCGAGTTCAACTGAAAAAATTGATCCTTCACATATTTTTTCAGTTCCGTTGATTGATTCAGCCAGATTCAATTCAGAATTTCTTGGCCACCTTGCGCTATACTCTATTTCGTTTCTCCCGTTCGTGATGACAACGTTTGAATTTAAGGCATCAGCCAACATTTTAAGTGCCGTTTCAATCGTTTGCGACCATTTCGGAACTTCTGAAAGTTTCCGCATGATAAGCGGCTCAAATTCAGAGTTTCGGTATTCAAAAAGCATTTGAGATATTTCGGTAACGGCTTCATTGAAACGAATATTCGTATCATTCACAGGCATTTGAATAATTGCAAAATTGATCTCGTTTGCCGTTTGGAGAAAAGAATCATCTAAACGAGGAACGAAAACGCCCACGTAATAAACAATGATGCCGACAACGCCCAAATCATGCATTCCCTTGATTAATTCGCACTGCTTTTCCGGATCGTCTTTTATGGTATACAACGAAGTGATGTCCAACTCGCCCAAAAAATACTCATCCGGCTTTAAAACGTTCCTTCTCAATTGACTCATATCGCATGCTTCTAAAAATGACAACGACATTATTTCTTTTTCAAGCGCCCTTTTTCCGGCAACAACAGTTGCACCTTGCAAAGACGGAAGCTTCATCAGCTCTTCAAGCTTTACTCCCAAATAATCAACCCCTAGCTTAGCATTGTACACATTCAACATTTTAACTCTAATCCTGCTTTTTTTCAAAAAATGCTCAATTGCTCAATTGAAAATTTTTTCAAAGCTTAATGGCTTTTAAGATTTTTGAACATTCTTTATAATTTCTTATGAAAAGTAGGCTGAAAAAGGGCATTCAATGGTGTACAATGATAACATGGTGTTTTATATTAAGCGGAACTTAATTTGTTTTAATGAATTTAAACTCGCTTATCAAGTGTTGTAGAAAGGGGGGGGCATGTATTTTTACATGCCGTTTTGAATACTTATGATAGGATATTATAATTATGCCGTGATTTTGACCTATATCAGCATGTTGATTTCATTCGGGGGGATTTCTTACGTAATTGACAATAAAATCGTCGCTGCTTGCGTGTGCTTGCTGCTTTCAGGGATTTGTGACACTTTTGACGGCAAGATTGCTCAAACTAAGGAACGTACTCAACATGAAAAGCGTTTTGGCATTCAGCTTGATTCTTTGGCTGATACGGTATGTTTCGGCGTTTTGCCTGCAACAATCATGTATCATATCGGTGGTTTCAGAAATCACGTTACGTTGACGGTTGCAGGCTTTTACGTCTTAGCTGCAATCATCCGCTTGGCATGGTTCAATGTTGACGAGGAAAAACGGCAGGATTCTGCCAGCAAATGTCGCGAATTCTATACGGGCATGCCCGTAACGGTTTCGGCATTTATTTTGCCGATTGTTTTGGCGTTGGCCAACATCAGCGGAAACTCCATGCTGATTCCCGGCACGATTACGTTGTTGGTGCTCGCGTTTGCTTTTATAGCACCAATCAAGGTTCCCAAACTGAATTTTTCAATCGGTCATCAAAAAAATAACGAACAGGAAGATCATAGTGAATAATAATCCCAATAATTCTTTCATCACTTTTTTATATCAGACCGCTGCCGGACGCATGATTCTCAAGGGAATCATGAAGTCCGGCGTTTTGAAGGCAGCTGAAAAATATGCCAAATCAGAATCGTCCAAACCCCTTATTCCCTGGTTTATTTCTAAGAACAAAATCGACATGACCGAGTACGGAAATTATTCGTATCATTCATATGCTGAATTTTTCAGCCGTCAAAAACTGAAGAAATACTCTAAAACCGATTTTTCAGACAAGCATCTTATCTCGCCGTGCGATGGTTTTTTATCAGCGTATCGCTTATCTGACGATTCTTCATTTGCAATCAAAGGGTCTCGTTACCGCGTATCTGATCTGTTAAACGATTCCGAACTGGCTAAACGTTTCAAGAACGGAATTTGTCTTGTTTTCAGGCTTGAGGCCCGTGATTATCATCGCTATTGCTATATTGATGATTGCTACCAGCATGACAGCCATTATATTGAAGGAGAACTTCACAGCGTTCAGCCGATTGCCTTGGAAAACTATCCGGTATTTGCCTTGAACAGGCGCCTTTGGAACTTGCTTGAAACAAAGAATTTCGGACCGATAGTCCAAACTGAAATCGGTGCCCTTTTAGTCGGAGGTTTCTCTAACAATCATCCAAACGGCCATTTTATCAAAGGTGAAGAAATGGGACGATTTGAGCTTCATGGATCAACAATCACGCTTTTGATCGAAAAAAACAGAATCGAACTAATCGATAATCTGGAAGCTGCTTTTAAACATGAAATTAAAGTTCGTCAAGGAGAGTGGATCGCTAGTGCAATCAACCAATGAAAAAGAAAAGGCAACCATTTTAGGCATCATTCCTAGATATGCTGCCCTTCCGCTCTTTATTGTCGTTGCATGGAATATGTGTGTTTACTTTGGAAACCGCATCTTTTCATCAAATCTTTATCACTATGATTTTACGACGTCATTAGATGAAAAAATTCCTTTAATTCCATGGACCATCGTGATTTACTTAGGTTGTTACCTTTTTTGGATCATCAACTACATCTTAAGCTGTCGAGACAATAGGGAGAAGGCCCTGCGCTTCACAAGCGCTGATGTAATTGGCAAAACGGTCTGTCTTCTATTTTACGTCTTCTTGCCGACTACGAACGTCAGACCTGAAATTGTCGGTAATGACGTCTTTTCCCAAATGATGAATTGGTTGTACGGGACCGATGCGGCAGACAATTTGTTGCCCTCAATTCACTGTTTCGTCAGTTGGATGTGCTTTATCGGTGTAAGAAATTCGCCAAAAGTCCCTTCTTGGTGGAAAGAAGCGTCATTTGCCATTGCAATTGCCATCTGCGTCTCAACTTTGACAACCAAACAGCATATTCTGATTGACGTCTTTTCGGGTGTCCTGCTTGCAGAAATTTGCTATGCATTGGCAGATAAATTTCCTGTCTTGACTAAGCTTCCGGTAATTTGAAAACATACGACAAAGGGTCCGTGCCATATGGCACGGACCCTTTTTGTACCGTATTTTACGGGTCTGGTACGGTTACGTATCAACACCGCCTGCGTTTCCGCTGGCGTAGATTCATGTATGAATTCCTGCCGTTGATTCGCAAAGCTCGAACGCACTGCTAATCAACGGTGGATGTTACGCAACGTTAGACGGAAACGAAGGTGGGAATGATAGATTCAGCTGCATTGGTATAGTTTCATTTTATAGCATTGCGAAGATATTTTGTGAATACAAAAAATGGTGTTGAAAAATCATCATCAACACCATTTAGTATAGACCCTATTTTTACAACTCTGAAACTGCCTCTTTCATTTGCTTGACATATTCTGAAACATACGGAACTGACTCAGCACCATACTTTTCACAAATTTTAACGATTGCCGAGCCAACAATCGCGCCATCGCTTTGCAAAGCCATTTCGCGGGCAGTTTCAGGCATGCTGATTCCAAAACCGATGGCACACGGAATATCATTTGCTTCCTTGACAAGTTTGACCATGCTTGAAACATCAGTTTTGATCTCTTTTCTGGTTCCGGTGACGCCAAGCGATGAAACGCAATAAACAAAACCTTTGGCATCCTTTGCAATCATCTTGATTCGTTCTTTTGAAGTCGGTGCAACCATTGAAATCAAACATAGTCCGTATTCGTCACACACATCGGAAAACTCTTCTTTTTCTTCATAAGGAACGTCTGCCAGGATTAATCCGTCAACTCCGACGCTTGCAGCCTTTTTCAAAAAAAGTTCCGTATCATAGGAATAGACAACATTTGCATAAGTCATCAAAATCAGCGGAATCTGGGTCTTTTGCCGGATTTTTGCAATCATTGAAAAAATCTTGTCCGTTGTCGTACCCGCTGAAAGCGCACGTAAATTTGCTGCCTGAATGACAGGACCTTCAGCCGTTGGATCAGAAAAAGGTACGCCCAGTTCAATAATATCTGCCCCAGCATCATCCATCGCATAAACAAGCTGCTCCGTTGTTTCAAGACTCGGATCACCGCTTGTTATGAAAGGAATGAATGCCTTGCCGTTCTCAAATGCTTCTTTAATTCTGTCAATCATACAAATTTTCCCCCTTGTATCTTGCAATCGCTGCAACATCTTTGTCGCCTCTTCCTGACAATGTGACGATTACGATTTGATCCTTGCTCATTTTCGGAACGATCTTTTTGGCATAAGCGACAGCATGAGCACTTTCGATTGCCGGAATGATTCCTTCAGTTCTTGACAAGTACTCAAATGCGTCTACTGCTTCATCATCCGTGATCGGGACGTATTTTGCGCGCTTTTCATCGTGTAAAAATGCGTGCTCCGGACCAACGCCAGGATAATCCAATCCGGCTGAAATAGAATAGACCGGTGCAATTTGTCCATATTTGTCCTGACAAAAATAAGACTTCATCCCGTGAAAAATGCCCAAGCGCCCCGTCGCAATCGTTGCTGCAGTTTCAAAAGTATCTGCTCCTTTTCCTGCCGCTTCGCATCCGATCAGTTCAACGTTTTTGTCATTGATAAAGTTATAAAAACTTCCGATTGCATTTGATCCTCCGCCAACGCAGGCAATCACCGCATCCGGCAAACGCCCTTCTTCTGCCAAAATTTGTTCTCTTGCTTCTTTTGAAATGACGGCCTGAAAATCACGCACAATCGTTGGAAAAGGATGCGGCCCCATGGCAGATCCGAGAACGTAATGCGTGTCGTCGATTCTTCTGGTCCATTCGCGCATCGTTTCAGAAACGGCATCTTTCAGTGTTCCGGTTCCCGTTGAAACGGAATGAACTTTTGCTCCCAGAAGCTTCATGCGATAAACGTTTAATGCCTGTCTTTTGCAATCGACTTCACCCATGAAAATCTCGCATTCCATTCCCATCAATGCAGCAACCGTTGCTGTGGCAACGCCGTGCTGACCGGCACCGGTTTCGGCAATGACTCGTTTTTTGCCCATCTTTTTCGCCAACAGGCATTGTCCAAGAACATTGTTTATTTTGTGGGCACCAGTATGATTGAGGTCCTCGCGTTTAAGATAGACTTTGGCGCCTCCGAGATCTTTTGTCATATTTTTGGCATAATAAAGCAAAGACGGTCGACCCGCGTATTTTTTCAGCAAATCATCTAATTCGCGCTTGAATCCTTCATCTTCTTTGTAGTAATTATAAGCCTTCTCAAGTTCATCAACGGCGTTCATAAGCGTTTCTGAAATATACTGGCCGCCGTGTGCTCCAAATCTCCCTTTAGAATCCGTCATCATTGTTCCCTCTTTCTTGATTGTTTTTTAAAAATTCAGTGATTCGTTTGATTTTTGCATAGTCTTTTTTGCCATCGCTTTCAACACCGCTGCTGATATCTATGGCATAAGGATCTAACGCATCAAGCGCAGACCCGATATTTTCTTCGTTGAGTCCTCCGGCCAAAAAATACTTGCGCGATGACCGCACATTCTTCAAAATTTCCCAGTCAAATGCTCTCCCCTCTCCTTTTCCGGCATCAAACAGCAAATAGTCTGCTTTCGTTTTGCAAAAATACTCAACGTCAGTGGCATCTTTCGGAATAACTGCTTTAATAACCGGCTTTGATGTTTTCCTTTTAAGTTCTTCGATATAGCTTTCTGATTCTTTCCCGTGAAGTTGTGCCATATCAAAGCTTGCCATCGTTTTAATGACCTTTTCCATGGGTTCGTCAACAAAAACGGCGACCTTCTTGACTGTTTCCAAAACATTTGCGGCCAATCGACAAGCTTCGTTTGGTTCCAAATTTCGTCTGCTTTTTGGATAATCAACAATAAATCCGCAATAATCGGGCTGCGTTTCATTGATTATTTCAACGTCTTCTTTCGTTTTCAGACCGCAAATTTTCAACTTGCTCATATTTTCGCCTCGAATCCTAATTCTTTCAAAGCGGCTTTTTTATCACGGCTTTTCATCATCGTTTCACCGATAAGCACGGCATCCACGTTATAATCTTTCAATTTCTTGACATCTGCCGACGTTTTAATTCCGCTTTCTGAAACAAAAATAACCTCTGCAGGTACAAACTTTCTCAATACGGTGCTTTTTGCCTGATCAACGTCAAAATTTTTCAAGTTGCGATTGTTGACCCCAATAATTTTTGCTCCTGATTTTAATGCAACATCGATTTCAGCTTTGGAATGTGTTTCGACCAAAGCATCCATCCCCAAACTTTCAGAAAGTTGACGATAACTTTTCAACTCTGCTTCATCAAGCAGACTGACGATCAAAAGAACTGCTGAAGCCCCCAAAACCTTTGCTTGATAAATCATGTATTCGTCAATCGTGAAATCCTTTCTCAAAACCGGCACCCTGACTTCTTCAGAAATTTCGGCAAGAAATTTATCGTTTCCCAAAAAATATTTTGGCTCAGTCAAAACGGAAATTGCGCTTGCACCTGCTTCTTCATATTCTTTGGCAATTTTCAAATACGGAAAATCCCTTGCAATCAACCCTTTTGAAGGAGAAGCTTTTTTGACTTCGCAGATGCATGACATTTTCTGTTCATTCAATGTTTTTAAAAATGAACTCCGGCTTTTTGCATGTTGTGCCTTATGTTTCATTTCTTTAAGACTTATTTGCCTTTTTTGAAATTCGATCCGCTCTTTGGTCGAATCAGCCAAGATCTTTAAAATATCTTCTGTCATTCATCATCCTCACTTGTTTGTCTCTTCCACAAATTCTTCCAGTTTGACCTTGGCTGAACCGTCATCAATCAGTCGTTCTGACAATCTGACTCCTTGAATCATATCTTTTGTCAATCCCGCCAAATACAGAACCGCACCGGCATTCAGGCAAACAACCTCACGTTTTGCTCTCCGATCTTCTCCGGTTAAAACTTTCTTTGTGATTTCAGCATTTTCCTTTGGAGTCCCCCCTTTAAGATCCTCCTTTTTGCATCTTGAATAGCCAAAGTCTTCCGGCTTGATTTCATAAGTTTTAAAAACGCCATTATTGATTTCGCAGACTTTCGTTTTTGCGCTCATTGAAATTTCGTCCAGCCCGTCTTCTCCATACACAACCATCCCTCGCTTTACGCCGAGCCTGTTCAACACGCGTGCCAACGGTTCGACCAAATTTTTTGAATAAACTCCCATTAACTGGATTTTAGCATCTGCCGGACTCGTTAACGGTCCTAACACGTTAAAAAGCGTTCTTATGCCAAGCTCTTTTCTGACGGGTCCTACAAAACGCATTGCCGAATGGTATCGTTTCGCAAACAAAAAGCACATATTGGTTTCGTTTAAAATTTCTTCGTTTCGTTCCGGATCAATATCTATCTTGGCTCCCAATGCTTCCAGACAATCAGCCGCACCTGATTTTGATGACGCAGAACGATTGCCGTGCTTTGCAACAGGAATGCCTGCTGATGCAATAACAAACGAGGCGGTCGTCGAAATATTGAACGAATCAGAACCATCGCCACCGGTTCCGACGATTTCCGCCACTTTACGATTCGTCTGCAGTTTTGTTCCTGCAGCACGCATTCCTTCAGCACTGGCTGCAATTTCGTCGATTGTCTCGCCTTTCATCGCCATCGAAACAAGATATGCTGATGCTTGAACGGAGGTTGCCGTTCCGTTCATCAATTCCGTCATTGTCATACGTGCTTCTTCGTAAGTAAGATTTTCTTTTTTCGTTGCCTTTTTGATAACTGATTCAATCATTTTTCATGCCTCCAAAAAATTCTCGATTATTTTTTCCCGTCTTCCGTCATTATTGATTTAGGGTGAAACTGCACCCCATAAATCGACTTGTCGCTATTCTCCACGGCCATAATTTCTTGATCGTCAACATCCTTTGCAGTTACCTTTAACTCGCTCGGCAAACTGTCGGGATCTGCCGTTAAGGAATGATACCTGGCAGCCGTGAATCCGCTTTTAATTCCTTTAAAAAGATTCGACTTTGAAACGATTTTCACCTGACTCGTTTTGCCATGCATTAGATGTTTGGCATGAACGATTTTTCCTCCAAATGCTTGACAGATTGCTTGATGTCCTAAGCAGACTCCCTTATAAAAAAGACCCGCCCCTGCAAGCATGAATAATGCTTGTAAGGACGAGTCAACCCGCGGTGCCACCTTCTTTATGATTGCTAAATCATCTTCTCGAAATCTGTAACGTCGATCACGCGTCATGGAATACTCAAGCCCTGCTCTTTGACCATGCCCTCAACAGTCCATTTGACAGCCGACACGATTCGGATTCCAGCACCCCGAACTCTCTTGACGCACTTTTCTGCCTTTATCTCTGTTTCAAAGGTTTAGATATTTTGAGAAAGCCGTGATGTCGGAAAAAAAAACGACCGCATCATCCATGCGGTCGTCAATAAAGATTGTACCAGCATAGGCTTTCCCTTGATTGTTAAACAAACAAAAGCAAACCTACACTGAAATGATGTAAGTTTACTCTAAGCTATGCCAGACTTGCCAAGTTTTAAATAACATCTTCATAGTACAATCTTCCTTTCCGTTAATGTTGATATAATTATATTTTAACTTAAAACTTTTGTCAATCTTTTTTCACTTTTAAATTAAAAAAACGAAAGCACCTTGAGATGCTTTCGTTCCCGTTCCTAAAATATCACTTGGCATATTCAACTGCACGTGTTTCACGAATGACAGTAACTTTGATATGTCCCGGATATTCAAGTTCATCTTCGATTTTATTTTTGATATCGCGTGCAAGAACAACTGCACCGTTATCGTTGACTTCATTTGGCTCAACAATAACGCGGACTTCACGCCCTGCTTGAATAGCATAGCTCTTCTTGACACCATTAAATTCGTTGGAAATATTTTCCAATTTCTCAAGACGGTGGATATAGTTTTCCAAAGACTCGCTGCGAGCGCCTGGACGTGCAGCCGAGATTGCATCTGCTGCAGCGACCAAAACGGCAATGACCGTTTTAGGCTCAACATCACCGTGATGAGACGCAATCGTATTTACGATTGTCTCATTTTCATGATACTTCTTGGCCAATTCGACCCCGATTTCAACGTGAGAACCGTCAACTTCGTGATCAACGGCCTTCCCGATATCGTGTAATAATCCTGCGCGTTTCGCTAATGTAACATCTTCACCTAATTCAGCAGCAAGAACACCCGAAATTTTCGCAACTTCAATCGAGTGTTCCAAAACGTTTTGACCATAGCTCGTTCGATAATTCAAACGGCCGACAGTCTTGATCATATCCGGTTGCATCGAATGAATTCCAAGGTCAAAGATTGTCTCTTCACCTTTTTCTCTGATTCGAACATCCATCTCTTTAGTAGCCTTTTCGACCATTTCTTCAATTCTTGCCGGATGAATTCGTCCGTCTTGAATCAGCTTCTCAAGGGCCATTTTTGCGATTTCTCGACGAACGGGATCAAATCCGCTCAACACTACCGCTTCCGGAGTATCGTCAATAATCAAGTCGATTCCTGTCAAAGTTTCCAATGTCCGAATATTTCGACCTTCTCGACCAATAATTCGACCTTTCATTTCATCATTTGGAAGACTGACAACCGAAACGGTCGTCTCCGAAACCATGTCTGCCGCACTGCGCTGAATTGCTTGAGCAATCAGATCCTTTGCAGTTCGATCTGCCTGTGCTTTAGCTTCATTTTCGCTGTCTTTAATCATTACGGCTAACTCATGAGCAAGACTTGATTTTGTTTCCTTTAAAATCAAATCCTTTGCCTGTTCCTTGGTCAAAGCAGCGATTTCCTCAAGCTTAGTCTCTTGCTGTTTTTCAAGCGAAGCAATTTTTTGACGTTTGGCCTCTAGTCGTTGCTGTTCAGAATTCAACTGGCCTTCTTTCTTTTCAATCGCATGCTCGCGCTTTTCTAAAGTATTGTCTTTGCGATCAATATTTTCTTCACGAGCAAGCAACCTGTTTTCTTGCTTTTGAACTTCCGAACGGCGAACCTTCAATTCGTCTTCGACTTCGCTACGATAGCGTTGACTCTCATCTTTAGCCTCTAACAAGGCTTCCTTTTTTTGAGCCGCCGCTTCTTTTCTAGCATTGTCCAAAATCCCGTTGGCCGTTTTAGTGGCGGCATCAAGAGACTTTTCATAGCTTTTTTTTCGATAAGCAAAGCCAAACACGAACCCAAGCATCAATGTTACAATCGCGATTACGAGGATGACAAGCATATTTTCCAAATTTTGCCCCTCCGTCATCGTTTCAAGAATTGATTATTATCTTGTTGTGTTTTTATTAAGATGTTAAAAATATTTTACGCACAATAATATTTTAATGTTTTTCAGTGGTGTATGTCAATGCTTATTAGAAAAACAGGTTGCGCGAATGCAAGGAAAAAGCAATCTCAAATAACTGAATGTCACTTTCTTCCTATTACCGAATTTATTGATTAACAAATTCAAGCTACGTCCAAACACAAAAAATGTTAAATTGATAAAAAAGCTTTTACCGATTCTAAAATCAGTAAAAGCAAATAAGTTTTTCCGAACGAATGTCAGAAACTATTTTGTACTGTCTTCAACTTTTTTTGATGATTTAGCGGCCGACTTTGTCCCTTTGTCATCATCAGTTTTCAATTCAAGCTGCTCATCATCCTGCTTATCATCAATTCCGTATGCTGCTCTGACTTTCTTCGTAACTTCTTCCATGATATCCGGATGTTCTTTCATGTATTTCTTTGCGTTTTCACGCCCTTGACCAATGCGTTCTTCACCATATGAGAACCACGAACCGCTCTTCTTGACGATTTCTTTTTCAACTGCCATATCAATCAATTCACCGGTCTTGGAAATCCCTTCACCATACATGATGTCAACTTCAGCCGTCTTGAACGGAGGCGCAACCTTATTTTTGACAACCTTGATACGAACACGATTCCCAATAATATCTGATCCGTCTTTGATCTGTTCAGCACGGCGCACTTCTAAACGTACCGTCGAATAAAACTTCAATGCACGACCGCCAGGAGTTGTCTCAGGATTGCCAAACATGACGCCGACTTTTTCACGAATCTGGTTTATGAACAAAGCAATCGTCTTGGTTTTATTGATTGTACCGGAAAGTTTTCGTAAAGCTTGCGACATCAAACGTGCCTGCAATCCCACGTGCGTATCGCCCATTTCGCCTTCAATTTCTGCTCGTGGAACCAAAGCAGCGACCGAATCGACAACAACTATGTCAATCGCACCGGATGAAACCAATGCGTCACAAATCTCAAGTCCCTGTTCTCCCGTGTCAGGCTGCGACAGCAATAATTCATCGATATTAACACCCAATGCCTGTGCATAAGCAGGATCAAGAGCATTTTCAGCATCAATGTAAGCTGCAGTTCCGCCTCGTTTTTGAACTTCAGCAACTGCATGCAATGCAACGGTTGTCTTACCAGAACTTTCAGGACCGTAGATTTCAACAATCCTCCCACGTGGAAACCCGCCGACCCCCAACGCTTCATCCAACGAAAGCGAGCCAGTTGGCACGGTCGAAATCCTGGTATCAGCTTTATCGCCCATCCTCATAATGGAGCCTTTGCCAAAATTTTTTTCAATTTTCTTAAGAGCATTATCTAATGCCGCTTTTCTATCGTCGCTCACCGAAACCCCTCATCTTTCTTATAAATTGAACATTTGTTTTGTTTATATACCTTATGATACTTGTTTCTTTAAAAAAAAGCAAGCATATTGCGAACTAAAGTTTGATTGACTGCTTTTTTATTACAGCTTCTTATTAATCAGGTCGAATCCGGCTAAAACGCTGCGAACACGAACTGCATCTCGATCCCCATAAAAATGATATTCAAAAGCAGCAGTCTGCCTGCCTCGTTGCGATATCCCGATCCAAACGGTTCCTGCGGGATTTCCCTCCAACGTGTCAGGACCGGCAACGCCCGTAAATGAAACGCCAAAATCCGTATCCATTTTGATTCTTGTTCGTTCAGCCATCCACTTTGCGGTTGCTTCGCTGACGACACCGTTTTCAATAATTATTTTCTTCGGGATGTTCAATAGGTTTTCCTTGGCGGATGCAGAATAGGTCACGAATCCGCCGGGAAAAATCTGCGAAGAACCGGCAATGTCCGTCACAGCCTTCTGGAATGAACCGCCCGTTAAACTTTCAGAAGCGGAAACCGTCAATCCTCTTTGTTTTAGTTTTTCAACGACAACCTTCGGAAGACTGTTGTCATCGCCATACCCATAAAGATATTGACCCACGCGTTTCGAAATAACTTGCTCCGTTTCATCAAGAATTTCTTTTGCGCTTTCTTTTGAATCTGCTTGAGCAGTCAAACGAAGCGTAACCTCGCCAACTTTAGCGTAAGGCGCAATCGTCGGATTCGTTTGTCCGTTGATCAAATCATCCAATTCAGTCACCAATTGTGATTCGCCAATACCGTAAAATCTCAAAACTCGTGAAAAAAGCAGATGTTCTTTTGCATAGTTTTTCTTCAATCTTGGCATTGCTTCCTTGTCAAACATGGGGCGCATCTCGCTTGGGGGTCCAGGAAGCAAAATAAAGTCAGGCCCGTTTTGATTTTGATAATAGCTTCCTACCGCCATGCCGCTTTCATTCGGAAGCGAAACCGAACCCTCGAGATATTTTGCCTGCAACAGATTGTTATCGGTCATTTTCCGGTTATTTTGACGATAATACTCCTCAATGTACTCAAGAGCATCCTTATCCGTCAAAAGTCCGCAATTTAAAAATTTGGCTACGGTTTGCTTCGTAATGTCATCTTTTGTCGGCCCGAGTCCACCGGATAAAATGACCATGTCAGACCTGCCTGAAGCAATCTCCAAAGCTTGAAACAATCTTTTTTCATTGTCCCCGACAACCGTTTTAAAATAAACGTCAATCCCCAGTTCGGCCAAACGTTGGCTGATAAACGTCGAGTTTGTATCCGTAATTTGGCCTAACAAAATTTCCGTTCCGACCGAAATAACTTCTGCATGCATTAAAATCCCACCTATTCTTAAATACGCGAAAAAACGTTATTTCATTTTATTTTCCTGTTAATTATTTCACGGCACCGGAACTTTTTCAAGGCTGTCGCTAAAAATACAAACAGGGTCAAGAAAATTTTCTCGACCCTGCAAAATTATTTACTGAACGAATCTTCAAAAACCGCCCGGCTGTTCCAAAAATAGTCAATCCCTGAGTAAACTGTAAAGAATAAGCAAATATAAAGCAAAACCTCACCAATCGGGAAATGAATATTTGCAAAAAAAACATCGTTTAAATACAGAAATATGATTGAAAACATCTGCGTAAACGTCTTGATTTTACCAGGCATTTTTGCTGCAATAACCTCACCGTCGTTTTCAACCACGATCAATCTGAGACCGGTAACCGCCAACTCGCGACAAACAATGATTGCTGCAACCCATGCCGGAACCTTGCCCATTTGAACCAAAATAACAAAAGCGGTCATAACGATCATTTTATCCGCCAACGGATCGGCAAACTTGCCAAAATTAGTCACCAGCTTATTGCGTCGCGCAATTTGACCATCAGCAAAATCCGTGATTGAAGCACATGCAAAAATAACGGCGCCAATAAACTGCGTTACCGGAATAGAAGTTCCCGCAACCATAATGCTTCCCCAATCAAGCGGAAGCAATAATACCAACATAAATAACGGTATCAATAAAATTCGAATAACCGTCAACTTATTAGGCAAATTCATAATAATCCTCCCAAATCAAAAGGTGTTTGCATCTGTAAAAGGCTTTCAGCCTTGCCATTCAATGTTACCTACTTAAGATTAAGCGTAATCGTTCTGACTGTCAACGTGTCATTTTCCTTCTTATAATCAAACTTCTTGCCATTTAATTTAAGCGAAGTTGAATTTGAATTGCCTAAACTGATCGTAATCGTCGTCGTACTTTCCGGAAGTTCGATAGTATGGCTACCACCGTCATTCAACGTCCCTTGCCATACTTGCGCACCGTTTGATGAAACGGCGCTCCAAGCAGCACTGCCGCTGACGGAAAGCTCCAATTTGTTCTTATCCGCTGCATTTTTAACGTCATAGACGAATTTTGAACCTTCTGAAGAAACGTTCTCAATCGTTTGCTTAGTTGAAGCTGCTGACTTCTTTTTAGCAGACGGCGTTTTTGAACTTGTGGTTTTTTTAGCAGAAGACGTGCTTGCAGACGATTTCTTTTTCTTGACATCAGATGAAACCGAAACCGTCTGACTTGAAGAACTTTGAGACTCGGTATTTTTGCTGTGATTGCCCCAAGCAACGACATAAATCGTTCCAAGGATCGCAACGACAACAATCACGATAATGATCGTTGGCAAATAGTTCATCAATTTGCCCAAAAAGTCATTCTTTTCTGCCTGTTCGATTCTGACCGCCTCTGTCCTCGTCGTCGCCTCATGAGCAACCGGCGTTTCAGTTTTGACCCCTGTTTTTTCTTCGAGCTGTGCAAGCAACTCATCGCCATCCAAGTCAACGACCTTGGCATACTGCTGAATAAAAGCTCGCACGTAAAAGTCACCTGGCAGCGCATCAAAGTTTTCAGCTTCAATTGCAATCAAGTACCGCTTTTGAATCTTTGTTGTCTGTTGCAGATCGTCAAGCGTTAAGCCTTTCTTTTCTCTAGCTTCTTTTAAAGTTTGTCCAATCCCATTCATTGAAATCTCTCCAGTATTTTTCGTAATGATTGTGAAAATATTTGAAAACTCAATCCACTAATAATTATAACATATTTTATCAACTAAAAATGATAAGAAAACCTTTATTTTAGCCATCCTCCGGTCGCATACAGCGTCTGACCCGTCAGATAACCTGCTTTTTCGCTTAAAAGTACCAAAACCCAGTAGCTGATTTCGTCAGGAGATGCAAACCGTCCGATCGGAATTTCAGCATCGATATCTGCTTTTTCGCTTTCAGAAAAAATCTTGTTCATCTGGGTGTCAACAGCACCGGGCGCAATAACGTTAACCGTTATCCCCAACGATGCGACTTCTTTCGCATATGCCCTTGAAAATGCACTCAAGGCACCTTTAACCGTGCTGTAACCGACTTCCATCGCACTGCCCGCACCGCCATAAACGGAACCGACAAAAACAATGCGACCGAATTCAGACTCAGCAAGCTTATCCTGGAGCGACTGCACGATTCTAAGCGGGGTTCTGAGCTGCATCGTAATCATCATATCCAAATTGTCTGGCGATAACTCTGAAAAAAGGCCATAGTAAGTCGTCCCTTCCGAAAAAACAACCGCATTCAGCTTTCCGAAAATTGAATCGCAGATTTTGGAAATATTGTCCGCATCCGTCATATCGTATTGCAAAGTGATGAAATCCTGTTTTGGATGCTTTCTGAAAAGTTTTTGGGAAATTTCATCTATCTTTTCGCGATTTTGATAATAATGAAGATAAAGCGACCAGCCTGCATCGGCCAAATCTTCCGCAACTTTTGAGCCAATATCTCCCGATGCTCCAAAAATCAATGCCCACTTCATGCTTCTTCCCCCTTTGGAAGAATTTGATAAACGCTGACAGCTTCGGATCTGATGAATGATTCGGCCGTTTTCTCGACGTCTTTCAAAGTCATCTTTTCAAGCAGCGGCACGATATCAAAAATCGTTGCATAGTCAAACAGGCTTCCTTCATAGCGATTGGCGATATTTTCAAGCGAATTCATTGCCGAAATGCTGCGCCCGATCAGCTCACGTTTGGCAAGCTCGAATCTTTCCTCTGCATTTTCCAAAATTTTCTGAGCATTTTCAGCAATCCCGATGATCGAATTTGAAAAGTCTTGCGGAAATTCCGTATCGCCTGACATCGTCACAAAATGAAATCCTCGCTCAACCGTAACGTCATAACTGAAACTATCATCCAAAATGCCCTTGTTGTATAATTCAAGGTACTGTTCAGACGTTTCGTCATACAGCAAATACATCAGCATTTCCAAGGAAAGCTTATAAAAAAGTCCGTCTCTTCCTCCCGGAACGTCATCCAAACCTTTGATTCCGACGATAGCTGCAGGTCTTTGAACGTTTAGCTCATTCATCCGATACGGGATGACGTCTTTTCCTTCTTTATCGGTTGAAAAAGCTGCTCTCGTAATTTCAAACGGAGCATCAAACGTTTTGTTTGCTTGATTTTTTTGAATAAGATCCAATACCTTGTCCCGATTGAATCCTCCGACCAAAAAAAGATTCATGTTGCTTGGTTGATAAAAAGTCCTGTAACAAGCGTATAGATCATCAGGGGTAATCTGCGCAATCGAATCAACCGTCCCCGCAATATCGCTTGCTAACGGATTTTCAGGATACAAGTTCCCGATTATGCCGAAATAAAGCTGCCAACTCGGATCATCGTCATACATTTTAATTTCTTGACCAATGATTCCGCGCTCTTTTTCAATCGTTTTTTCAGAAAAATAAGGTTCTTGAACGAAATCCAATAAAATCTCGATGCACTTGTCAACGTTTCGAGTTGCAGAAAACAAATAGCTCGTTCTCGTAAAACTTGTAAAAGCATTGGCGGATGCGCCATACTGTCCAAAAAGATCAAAAGCATCATGATCTTGTTTTTCAAACATCTTATGCTCCAAAAAATGCGCAATCCCGTCCGGAACTTTGATCAATTCTTCTTTGCCATACGGAATGAACGTATTGTCGATTGAGCCGTAATCCGTTGTCAAAACACCATATGTTTTATGAAAATTCTTTCGAGGCAACAAATTAACGCGCAATCCGTTGGCAAGAACAGTCGTATAAAGAACCTCATTGTACCGCGGATAATTTATCTCTTCCACGCCTAATTACCTCCATCAAGAAAATAGATATTTTGCAGTTTGACCTTGCTTGCCACTTCCATAATTTCTGCTTTTGAAACGCTCAAAATATTCCGAATCCAATCCTCATTTGAAACATACGTTCCGGTCAAAATATCATTTTGAGCACGATTAACCGCCGTCATTTGATTGTCTAACCGACTCTCAAAATTATTTATCAAAGATGACTTGACGTTTTCTACCAGAACATCTTCAAAATCACCGATTGCCAAAGCTTTCAATTGGTCTGCAATCAACTGAATGACGTGTTCCTTGTTTGCTGATTGAATTCCAGTCTGAACCATCAAAAATTGTCTATAAGGATCAAATGAAGAACTCGCATAATATGCCAGGCTTTCTTTTTCGCGAACGTTGACGAAAAGCTTTGAAAGCGGGGAACCACCAAACAGTCCGTTAAAAATCAACGCTGCGTAATGCAGTTTCGAACGATACGGAACGTCCAAACGATAGCCCAGGTCAAGCTTGCTTTGATTAAGCTTTTGTTTTTCAACGTTTTCACTGACCGTTTTCTTTAAAGGCTGCGCATAATTCAAGTCAAAATATCCAGGCTTTCTTTCAGCAAAATTGAAATCTTTTGAACGCTCAGCAGCCAAGTTTTCATCAATGTCTCCGGAAACAAGAATCTGGATCCGATCGTTTTTGATCATTTCAAGATAGGCGTCATAGACATCCTTTGAAGTAAGTTTCTCGAGTTCTTCTGCAGATCCGAAAACAGGCGATTTTTGTGATGCTTCATTAAAATAACCCTCTTGGAGTTTTAAAGAAGCATAACTTTGCTTGTTATCCCTAATGGAATTAACATATGCAATCAAATTTTTCTTTTGACGCAAAAACGTTTCTTGGTCGAACTCGCCATCTTCTGCGAGCGGATTCAAAATCATCTTTTTCAAAAATGTAAATCCGGCATCGACCAATCCGACCGGATTTTCCAAAAATTTATCATCAATGCAATTAAAAACAAAATTAATCATATGGATATTTCCGTGACGATTGACAGTCGTGCCAAACCCGGCCCCATACATCTTTGACAGTTCCATCGCTGTCTTGCTTTGAGTCGGAAAATCGCTTGAACTTGTCTCAAGCAAGTTCGACAGCAGCGTTCTGATGCTCAAGCTTCTCACGTCTGCCAATTCGGTCATAAAAGAAACGACAATCCGATTTGTTTTGAACTGTTGTGTAGGGATCAAAATCAAGTCGACCCCGTCCGTTATGCTTATTTGCACACACAGTTCCCCCTTCTAATATTTAGCATTACTTTTCATTTTATAGTAAAATGCACGGAAATACAAGGCTTCCCCCTTTTTAGAAAGCAAACAAAAGAATTCTCTTTCAGAACCCGAAAGATAATTTTTTGACGCTTATTCTTCAGGCTTGACGTAAACCTCTCGCGGTTTGGCACCTTCTTGTTTTCCGACCATCCCCCGCGCCTCGAGTTCATCGACGATTCGTGCCGAACGGTTGTATCCTATGCTGAAATGACGCTGAAGCAATGAGATGCTGCATTTGCCTTCAAGCGCAATGAACTTAACGACGTCATCAAACAATTCGTCAACGTCATTTTCCCGTTTCTCCTGCTCGATTTCTTCGTCCGAAACTTCCATCGTTTTGTCAAATGCAGTGCTGCGCTGATTAGAAACAAATTCAACGACATTCGCCACGTCTTCATCAGAAATAAATGCTCCCTGAATTCTCGTCGGTTTATTTTGACCGACGGGCATGAAAAGCATATCACCGCGACCAAGCAGTTTTTCCGCCCCGTTACCGTCAAGGATCGTTCTCGAATCAGTTCCGCTTGAGACCGCAAACGCCATTCGTGACGGAACGTTTGCTTTGATCAACCCCGTGATAACGTCAACTGACGGGCGCTGCGTCGCCAAAATCATATGAATTCCGGCAGCGCGTCCCATTTGAGCGATTCTGACGATCTGATCCTGAACGGAGCCACCGGTCGTCATCATCAAATCAGCAAGCTCATCAACCACAACGACAATATAAGACATGAGCGGGCGTTTGCCGCCGTCTTTTGCATTTTCCTGTTCAATCATTTGATTGTATCCTGAAATGTTTCGAACGTCCTTTTCCGCAAATCTTTCATATCGTTCCTCCATTCGAGCGACGACCTTTTCAAGCGAACGTGCGGCCTTGCGAGGCTCGGTAATCACGGGAACGAGCAAATGAGGAATGTCTTTATAGATTCCAAGTTCGACTTTTTTGGGATCAACCATCATCAGCTTGACTGTTTCCGGGCGACAATTCATTAAAAGACTCGTAATAATTACGTTGATTGCAACCGATTTGCCGCTGCCGGTTGAGCCGGCAATCAGCAAATGAGGCATTTTGGCCAAATCAGCCGTTTCTAAATCGCCCGAAACATTGTGCCCAAGCGGAACTTCAAGCGGTTTTCGCTTCCCCTTGCGCCGCTTGAATTCAGTGATGATCGTTTTATATGCAACCGTCGCAACGTTTTGGTTGGGAACTTCGATTCCAATCAGCGGCTTTCCCGGTATCGGGGCTTCGATTCGAATATCCTTGGCTGCCAAGGCAAGCGCCAGGTCATCGGCCAAATTGACGATCTTTGAAACCTTGACCCCGATTGCCGGATGAAGCTCATATCTTGTAACGGCAGGACCGAGCATGACGTTTTTAAGTTCAGCCTTGACACCAAAGCTTTCAAGCGTCTGAATCAAAACATCCTTGTTTTTTCTGATTATGCATTGTTCCGAACTTTGATCTGTATCCTTTCCGTCAGTCAATAAATCGAGCGAAGGCAATTTATAATCGGAATCGTCAAAAGTTTCTTCAGAAAATCCAGGGTCTTCTTCATTTTGCGAATCACTCAAGGATTCATCCTTTTCTTTTTCGATGATTTCAGTCACATCGTCTGATTTATCCTGATCGAAAATTTCTTCCAATCGACTTTCTTCGGTTTGAACGTACTTTTTCAAAACGTCTGAAGATTTTTTATGAAGCTTGCCCTTTTCTGCAAAAATCTGCGAAAGAATCTCTTTGATTTTTCTAAAAAGCCAAGCTGCTGCATTTTTCAGCCAACAAATGACAACATAGCACATTTGACCGAAAGCATCGATCAAATCCTGTGCTGATAAATTCAGCATCATGCACAAACCAAAAAAACACAGAACATCTGCCGCAAGATATGAACCTAACTGTGCCGTCAAAAAATACGTCAGCGTATAAAGAAAGGAACCTACAAGCCCCCCGCCGACCGTCGTCCCAAGCGTTGAAGACATCAGATCAGCTGATAAATATTGCCATGTGATTGAAACGAAACGCGCATGAAGGTCAAGTCTTGCAAACATCAGCGCTGAAAACATGACTAAGATGCCCGACCAGCAAATGAACAGCCCGCAAATTCGTTTTTTGTTCAGTTTCGGAGTTTTTCCGGTTAAAAGCAAACAACAGCCAAAAATAATCATCAAGATAAAAGCGACTTTATAGGTATCGCCTACGAACAAACGCAAAACATTTGACAACAAAACCCCGAGATATCCCATGCCTAAAAAACCCAAAACCGCAAACAGGATATAAATTGCCCCAATAACATGCTCAGATAAAACGATCCCGTTATTTTTTCTGCGCGTTGTTTTTCTTTTCTGAGCCATTAAAAAATCCTCCCTGATAGTCTTGGTTCCAATTATAGCATACCCCTGCCGAAATAAACAAATGTTCGCAATAAAAAACCGCCGTTTTTGGCGGTTTTAACAACTATTTCAATTTATCGTTTTCATAACGGTGAACGCGCTCCAAATCCGGAAAAGATTGCTGTCTGAGCGCCTCGTAAATCACGATTGCAGCCGTATTTGACAAATTCAGAGCACGAATATTCCGGTCGTTTTGAGGAATTCTGATGCACTTCTTTTCATACTTGCGCATAAAAATTTCCGGAAGTCCCGTCGTCTCCTTGCCGAACAAAAAATAATGGTTTTTGGATTCGTCGGTATAATCGACATCAGCATAGGTTCTCTCTGCAAATTTCGACACGACGTACAGTTCGTCGTTTTCATCCATCGATTCCAAGAATTCAGGCAGATTCTCATGATAGGTAATCTTTACTTTATCCCAATAATCAAGTCCCGCTCTTTTCATATATTTATCATCGGTCGAAAAGCCAAGGGGCTTGATCAGATGAAGTTCAGTATTCGTTCCGGCACACGTTCTGGCGATATTCCCCGTGTTTGCCGGCATCAAAGGTTCAAACAATACAATGTGATTCGTCATTTAAGGATTCCTCTCTTTTTGACATAAAAAAAGCGTAACCGTTCGGTGTGGGCACGGCGAACAGTTACGTTAATGAAGTACAATCATATAGCAACTAACGACAGTTCCGTCAATTGCCAACAACCGATCTCTTGTCATTATACTAACACTGTATATTTTAATTTTCAATAGGTTTTCGATAACTTTTTTAAAAAATCTTAATTTTTCAAATTTGGTTCCGTTCCTGACGGCAATGCCTTGAAACGGGACTTTCATCGTTAAAAAAGGCCTTCATTCAGGCCTTTCTCAAAGTTTTTAGTTAAGCAAAAACTTATAATCGGAAACAGGCCGAAAAAAATGACGTATAAGCCGGAAAATTAAGTTTAGCTTTGATTTCATTAATTTTCACTGACTTTAATATATTTTCCAGAAACAAGACTTACCAGATCATCCCTTTTCAATCTGACGGAACGTCCGACTTTTCCGGCAGAAACGGAAATATCATCAAAATTCTTGATGCGTTCGTCAAAATAAACGGGGAATCCTTTTCTGATATTGATGCCGATTGGAGTATTTGCCCCATGAACATATCCGGTAATATTGATTAAATTTTTGTTATCTGCAAGATGAACCTGCTTTTTGCCAAGTTCATGCGCAACAAGCTTCAAATCGATTTCATGAATAAGCGACAAGCATACCACGACGTAATCTTTTGCATCATTATTTGCCTGCATCACGATCGTTTTCAAGATGCTTTCTGCCGGAACTCCCTGTTCCTTTGCTTCGGCTAAGGCATCGGCACCGTTATTGATCCAATCAAAAGAAACTTCTTCATACTCAATGTGGTGCTGATCCAAGATTCGTTCATCGTTTGTCTTCTTTTCTTTAGTGCTCTTTTTTTTAGCCATCTTTTTTCAGCTTCCTTCCATTCGATTATGTTACCAATCTTAACATCTTGCATCAGATAAGTCCAAATTATCAATACTGATTTCAGGAAACGCCTGAACAAAATATGATCCTCATCCTCAATAATAAAATAGTATTTTAATTTTTTGTGAATTTTCTCAAAGCGACTTTATTTGCGTTGACTTTTGGTCTCATTTAAAGTATATTACTTGTGTTTGCGGACTCATCCGCTTTGTCGAAAGTCCGCAACATATTTTAGAATTGCGAGGTATATCATGCCAGTTTTTGATTATGAAGATATTCAGCTTGTTCCTAACAAGTGTATTGTGAAGAGTCGTTCCGAAATTGATACGCGCATCAAATTCGGTCCAATGACATTCAATATTCCGGTTGTTCCTGCAAACATGCAAACAGTCATTGATGAAAAACTTGCCGTTTGGCTGGCACAAAACGGCTACTTCTACATCATGCACCGTTTCGATGAAGATGAACGCTTGCCATTCGTTAAAAGAATGCATGATCAAGGATTATTCGCATCAATTTCCGTTGGCGTCAAGCCAAAGGAGCATGAGCTGATTGATGAATTGGCCGCTCAAAATCTTGTCCCGGAATATATCACGATCGATATTGCTCACGGACATTCAGACACGGTCATCGAAATGATCAAACATATCAAGCAGGCAATGCCGGGAGTCTTTGTCATCGCCGGAAACGTCGGTACTCCGGAAGGCGTTCGCGAACTTGAAAATGCAGGGGCTGATGCGACAAAGGTCGGAATCGGACCGGGAAAAGCATGCATCACTAAGCTTAAAACAGGTTTTGGAACAGGCGGTTGGCAATTAGCAGCAGTCAGATTATGCGCAAAGGCTGCCAGCAAGCCCATCATCGCGGACGGAGGAATTCGCAATAACGGGGATATTGCCAAATCAGTCAGATTCGGCGCCTCAATGGTCATGATCGGTTCAATGTTTGCCGGACATGAGGAAACGCCCGGTGAAGTCGTTGAACAAGACGGGCAAAAATACAAAGTCTACTACGGATCTGCTTCCCAATATCAAAAAGGACAATATAAAAACGTCGAAGGCAAAAAATTGCTCGTACCTTACCGCGGACATATTTCCGATACCTTGCGCGAAATGCAGGAAGACCTTCAATCCTCCATCTCATATGCAGGCGGAAAAGAACTGATGTCACTTCGCAAAGTTGATTATGTAATCGTTAAGAACTCCATCTTCAACGGAGATACCTTTTAATTATGCCTAGCCGGAAATTCCGGGACTTTAGTCATGGGATGGACAGGCTCACTATGATATAATACTTGTAGATAGTAATTGACTTAGTAACTGCATCATCAAGAACCAAAGTGAGTAATTACATCATTATAAGGCTAACTATCTAACAACTATTGATATATCATTCCTATGGCAACCTGGGAATGTAAAAGGCATTGGTAATTAGATAGTCACTGACCAGACAACTACGGATGTTTGGTCAAACCATCCGTATCTATGCAAATTGTGGTTCAGATACTCAATATAGGGGTGTCTGCTCACAAGCCATCGACTTTAGCCGATGGTGGTTGACAAATCATGAAAAAGCGGTCAAGAACCAGATTGATTCTTGACCGCTTTTTAAATTCAAATCGTCAAAAAACTGAGTCAATGCCTACAACAACCGACTAGTCAAAAACGATTTCGGTTCCGATTTCAATTTTCGGCATGGCGTGCGGTTTCAAATAAATTGCATTCTCCTGGGGCGTTTCCGGAACTTCTTTAAAGGCCAAAACAGTGTGTCCAATGGAAGTCAGGTTCGATTCAACCAATTGTCCGACGAATTCGACTTCATATTCGGAAGAACCGATTCTGACCTTTGAACCCTTCTTGATGTCATAGCCGCCAATCGGATCATTTTCAAAACCATGAATCAATGATACTTCGCGCAAACGTTCCGAAGCCGTTTCACCAAATAAAATAAGCAATGGTTGCTTTTCGTCAATTGCCTGGGGACCGATTGCAGTAATCTTGCTCTTAATCATATCAAAAATTCCTCTCTTAATCCGCTTGTTCAATGCTTAATAAATTCATTATAACCTATTTTGTTCTTTCTTTGTAGATTAATATTCTTTGACAGCGTTTTCTTGGAGAGGATATGTTATAATCGACAGAGATAACTTTACAGAGAGGATGTTTATACGTGAAAGAAGAAATTCTGTTCGGAACATATACTAAAAAAACAAGCAAAGGTATCTATTATGCAACCTTGGATACCGAGGAAAAAACGATTTCTGACCCTGAACCCGTCGTCGGATTGCAAAGTCCGACTTATATGAAAGTCACAAATAAAAAGACGCTCGTCTCAGTAGCCAAAAAAGACGATCTTGGCGGAATCGCTGCATTTGACGCAAAAAATTCGGCATTTACGTTTTATGACGAAGCTTTAACGCCTGGTGCCAACCCTTGCTACGTCGGTTTTGACGAAAAGCGGCAGCTGATTTTCACGGCCAACTATCATAAGGGACAAATCGATGTTTACAAAATTAACGCTGATCAAACGCTCAGTTTAACGGATACTGTCAAAGATGAAGGCAACGGTCCGCGCCCTGAACAAGATTCAGCACATGTTCACTACACGGACCTTGCTCCGGACGGACGGCTGATTGCCGTTGATCTCGGCAACGATACCGTTTCGACGTATGACGTTTCAGATGAAGGCAAACTTTCGCTTGTTTCCGTTTTTAAAACAGAACCAGGTTTTGGCCCGCGCCACATTGTTTTTGCACACAACAGCAATTATGCATATCTTGCAGGCGAACTTTCAAGCAATCTTTCTGTTCTAAAATATGACGCAAAAACAGGATGTTTCTCGCTCGAACAAACGGTCAAAACGATTCCTTCAACTTGGACCGAACACAACGGTGCCGCTGCCATCAGAATTTCTGCCGATGACAAATTCGTTTACGTTTCAAATCGCGGCCATAACTCATTGGCTCAATTTGAAATTCATGACGATCACATGGTCGATTTTGTCGCCTTCGTTTCAACCGAAGGCGATTTTCCTCGCGATTTTGACATCGATCCAACGGGACGTTTCGTTGTGTGCGTCAATCAGAATACTGACAACGGCACGCTTTACGAACGCAATGAAGAAACTGGCAAGCTGACGTGCATTCAAAAAGACATCGTTGTTCCTGAAGGCGTTTGCGTTTGTTTTGCCGATATCAACGATTGATTGGAGTCTGCTATGCTGATTAAAGAAGCTTGTCTTGAAAATTATACTTTGCTTTCTCGTGCAATTTCCTGCGGCGCAAATCGCATCGAACTCTGCGACAATCTTTCCTGCGGCGGAACGACCGTTTCAAAGGGCGTTATGGCAGAATCACTGAGGTATGCGCACGAAAAAAAAGTTCCGGTAACGGTGTTGATTCGACCGCGAGGCGGTGATTTCGTTTACAATGATGCTGAAATCAAAATAATGGAGTCAGACATCTTTACCGCACAATCATTGGGTGCAGATACGGTAGCCATCGGTGCGCTAGATTCAAACGGCGGACTTGATTTCGAGGCCATGGAAAATCTTGCCCAGGCGGCATTCGGGATGCAGCTTGAACTTCACATGGCGTTTGATTCGCTGGATTTTGAAGAACAAAAAAAGGCCATTGACTGGGCTGTTTCTTCCGGTTTCGACCGAATTTTGACTCACGGCGGGCCGCTTGAAGTTCCTATCGGAGAAACCGTCCCTCACTTAAAAGAACTGATTTCATATGCGGATCATCGCATTGAAATTTTGCCGGGAGGCGGCATCACGTTTGAAAATTGCGAGCAAATTGCTGAAGAACTGGGCGTAAAGTCCGTCCACGGAACTAAAATCGTCAATCTCATGCATGATTAGATTATTGATTAAAAAAGCTGCGAATCAAAAATTTCGCAGCTTTTTTACATCCACTTTTCTTTTTTAAACAAAATAATTTCAACTGCAATTATTATGATTGAGCTTATAATTGCAATCAAGTAACCGTATTTCCACGTTGTTTCCGGAATGTTGAAGTTCATTCCGTACCATCCCGTAATCAGCGTCAGCGGCATGAAAATCGTTGTCACAATCGTCAAAATCTGCATCACCTTATTCTGCCTGACGTTGATTTTAGCCTGATACGTATCAATAATTTGCGTTGCATATTCGGACATGCTTTGTGCTTCGAGATTCAATCGGCTAAGACGATTTGCAACCATCTGCATGTCGGTCAGATTGATTTCATCAAGATAATCGACTCCGCTTTCAGCAATATTCGTGACAAGTTCCGTCAGTTGTTTGTAGAATCTCATCAGATGCCGCTGTTCTTTTTTGATTTTAAAAATATATTCTTCAAAATCGTGTGGAATTTCCAAAACGTTGTCTGCCATGTTATCTTCAAGCAAATCAAGTTTGCGTTCGCAGTCATTGAAAAAAAAGTCATCGCGATAAGTCAAATGATAAATACAGTTCAAAAACACCTGTGCCAGATTATGGCTCTTTACATTCTGCGATTCGACGCAATCAGCCAAACAAGAAGCCATAATGCCGCTTTTGTCAATGAATATCAAACGTTCTTCAGAAAGGTGATACCGAACAAAAATACCCTTTCCCAGCAGATTATTTCTGTTCAACAATGCCATTGTTCCAAAAATTTCATCGCCAATAATATCGACGGTCGTGTATTTTTCACCGTTAAGCTTGCTCAGCCACAGCTTGACTCTTTCAGAAGCGTTCGATCCCTGATACTCTTCGGGAGTCATGATTACGATTTCAGGATCGTCTTTTTCTCCGCATTCCACGATTTTTTTGTCAATGATTCTGTATTTCAACGGGGCATCCTTTCGGACTTCGAAAAAATTTTCGGTCTCGGCAATCGGATCATCAAAATACTTGATGTTTTTCCAAAAAGATTTCTCATGCGCGTCATGTTCGCCAAAGTAGTAATAAAGGGAAAATCCGCTGCAAATGAAGTAAAAAAGCAACTTTTCAAACGTAAAATCTGCCAAAAAAAGCTGCAGAAAAAAACTGACCATCGTCAGTGCCAACATAAAAACACTGACCGCAAAACATCTAAAATGCCCGTTTCTTTTCAAGCCCCTCAAAGCCACGGCAAAAACAAAACAAGCCAGCGTCTCATTTGAAAATGCGGCAATCAACTCCGGAACATGAAGCTTTCCCCTGAAAATTTCAGCAATTATCAGCAGAAACTCCCCGAGACAGAGCAATTCGACTATCAAAAAACATGCTTTTCTGCGCTTAAACCTCTTTACAAACATTACGAACCTCGCTTACTTTCCCATCAAAAACTGCATGAAAAGCTTGGCAATGTTAAAATAGATCAAAACCGACGTTAAATCGCTCAAAGTCGAAATAAACGGTCCTGAAGCAACGGCAGGATCGACCCCGATTCGATCCATCAGATTCGGAATGAAGCTTCCGGCAAGATTGGCAACCGTAATGGCACACATCATTGCCATGCCGATTACGAATCCCAAAACGAAATTTTGCTTCCAAATGCCGACAATCAGACAAATTGTCAAGCCCGTAACGAACCCAGTCAAAAGTCCAGTGGAAAACTCTGTCAAAAACTGTTTATACCAAGAAGGTTGATCCTCTTCTTTTTCAGCCAGACGCCTGACGGCAACGGCTAAGCTTTGCGTCCCGGCATTACCGGCAGTCCCCGTAATGGAAGAGATGAAAATCGCCAAAATACTCGCCTCACCGATCATGCTTTCATAATGCGAGATAAGCGTCGTCGTTGACATTCCGAGCAAAAGCAGCACAATCAGCCAAGGCAGACGATTGACAGCTGCCTTGATGGGACTGTTCGTCTCTTCGTCCGTGTCAACACCGGCCAACCCGGAGTAGTCTTCCGCAGATTCTTCATCGATAACATCGATGATGTCATCAACGGTAATAATGCCAATCAATTTTCCGTCATAATCCGTCACCGGAATCGCCAGAAAATTATAATCTCGAATCGTCTGTGCAACCTCTGCCTGGTCATCCGACACCTGAACGGACATTACCGGCGTCGTCATGATATCTTCGATCATCTCATCATCGTCATGGGTCAAAAGATCCCTTAACGTCAAAACTCCTCGGAGCTTCTCATTTGAGCCGATGACATACACGTAATAAATCGTTTCCGCATCATCTGCTTCACGCTTTATTACGTGCATTGCAGAACGGACCGTTTGATTGCCGACGATTTCGACAAATTCGGTCGACATGATGGCACCAGCAGTCTTATCTTCATAGTGAAGCATTTCTCTGATTTCTGCGGCCTTTTCTTGGGGAATCAGACGCAGATACTTAGCAAGATCTTTCTTTTGAGCATAGGCCAAAATATCAACAGCATTATCGGTATACATCTGATCAATAACGTTAGCCGCATACTGCGGAGTCATTTCTTTGAAATAGTTGACAACTTCTTCAGGCTCTTCTTCAATCGCATCAAACATGTCACCGACTTCTTCAGCCGTCAGATAACGATAAAGCCTCGCCCTTTGCTTTTCAGTCAGATCGGTAAAAATCTGTGCCTGCTCGTATACGTGCAAATCAAGATACTCTTCGCGAAACTGTCTTGCCTTTTGCGCATTGAGCAATTGAATGATGATGTCGCTTTTATCATGGGTTGTTTCGATTGTTTTTACCATGATGCTCACTCTTTCTTATTTTTCTTAATATACCCCTCAAAATCCCGAGGAGGATTGCAATATATTTCAAGCTGCTTTTCGAGAAACGGATGATAGAAGACAAGATGGAAACAATGCAGACCTTGACGCTGCAAAGGAAGAGAATTTTTGCCGTCATAAAGAGTATCTGCTACGAGCGGATGCCCAATTGCCTTGCTGTGAACCCTGATTTGGTGAGTTCGACCAGAATGAAGTCTTACTCTGTACAAAGAAGCATCCCTCAGTTTCTTTTCTAAAAAGTATTCGCTTGAAGACGGCTTTCCGTCCTCAGTTATTGTTCGCTTAATCATGCTGCCAGGTTCTCTTCCAATCGGCAGATTGACAAAAAAGTGTCGTCGATTAATCTTACCAGACAGCAAGGCCAAATACTCTTTTTTAATCGAATGGTCATGAACCTGTTTGTCAATTAACGCGTGAGCATATCGATGCTTGGCAATCAAAACAATTCCTGTCGTGTCACGGTCAAGCCTCGTAATTACGTGAACTACCGTATCCTTGATGCCGCGAAGCTCGTAATATCCGACGACTCGATTAACCAACGAATCGTACCGATGTTTCTTATCAGGAGAAGGAATCGTTGCCAAATGCGCTGGTTTGTCAACAATCAAAAAATCTCGATCCTCATAAAGAATTTTAAGCGGCACGTATGACGGAATCACAGGCTCTTTTCTGGCCTTTTCAGGCGGCATGGTCAATGTCACAACTGCATTTGGAAAAATCATGTCCAGTTTCCGACCGGAAGTTCCGTCAACGTCAATCGCTCCGCCTTCATGTCTGATTTTTGCCAACAATCCTCTTGAAATTCCCTGCTGTTTCAGAAAGGTCTTTAAATGACAGGGATTCTTTCCTTGATAAACGAAACTAATCTCCATTTTCTGTTCCTATGAAAGCTTCCTGGACTCGTTGCCAAAAATGCATATGACGGTATTTGGCAAAATGAATCCTTTTTTTAGATATCTTATATTGGATTTCAACAATATCACGATTGTGATACGAATCAGAATCGACCGTCAAGACAAAATCGCTTCCTCGCATCGGTCTAAAGGTGATCCAGTCATTGGGAGCAACAATCATCGGTGAACTCAACGTTCTGAAAACACGATTGTTAATTGAGCTAATTTCTGCAATCTGCAAAACTTCGAGATTCGGATGAACCACGGCTCCCCCCAATGATTTGTTGTATGCGGTCGAGCCGGTCGGAGTTGAAACGCACAACCCGTCCCCTCTGAACCTTTCAAACAATTCCCCGCCTAAATACACGTCGGTCGTCATCGTTGAACTGATGCGCTTCAAAGTTGATTCATTCAAAGCAAGGTAATGAACTCGTTTCGGACAGTCTGCATATTTAACGCAAACTTCAAGCAACGGATAGCTTACGGACTGACCGTTATCGGATTCCAAACTGATCACAAGATCATCAACTTCTTCATCACGCCAATCTGTATAAAAGCCCAAATGACCCGTATGTACTCCAACAAAACGAATCTTGTCAAGACGATTTTCATAGTGATGAAACGCCGATAAAAGCGTCCCGTCCCCACCGATTGAAATAACGACGTCAGGCTCTTTGTCGTCTAAAACGAAATGTCGCTCAGTAAAACGTTTTTCAAGCCTTTGCTTGACATTTTGAGATTGTTTTCCATCATTTGCAAAAATTGCAATCTTCATGACCGTTTCCTTTCATCGTGATATTCTTTAATCATTTCAAATTGACTTGGGGGCTGCCCCTTTTCGATAAACTTGATCTTGTTGTTGAATAATTCCTGAGCCTCTTGAATCTCTTCACGAATACTAGACATTTCATTATCAAGCAAAAATGCGGCTTCTGCGCTTCTGGCAAGCCTTTCTTTCAGTTCTTTAGGGAACATGCCGCGATATTTGTATCCCAAAGAATGCTCAATCGTTGCCCAAAAATTCATTGCAAGCGTTCTTATTTGAATCTCAACTTTAATGTTTGTCTGCTCATCAAGCAACTGTACCGGATAACGAACGACGATATGATACGATCGATAACCGCTCGGCTTTTGATTTGCAATATAGTCGCGCTCTTCGATTATCTGCATATCACTTCTTTTTCTGATGATGTCAACAACCGTATAAATATCTTCCACGAACTGACACATGATTCTGATACCGGCAATGTCCTCCATGTCATCAGCCAAACGTTCCTCTCTTATCTGGCGTCGAACCATTTTTTCTTTAATGCTTGCTACGGGTTTAACTCTTCCCGTAACGAACTCAATCGGGCAGTGTCCTTCTTTTTCAAACTGGCTCCTCAAAGTTCTGAATTTGAGTTTAAGTTCCTTAACTGCTTCTTCATACGGAAGCAAAAAATTTTCCCAGTCTCTCTCCATAAAAACACCGCCTTTCACCTACTTATCAAGTTTAACACAACAACGCAATAAATTGTATGAACAAGATCAGGTAATATCGAAAAATGTTTTAAATAAAAAGAGCGTTGAAAAAAGACAAGTTTCAACGTCTTCTAAGATATAAAAACAAGTGGCCGTTTTAAATTTTAATAGATTTCCATAAACTTTATAAAACATAGGAAACCTACGCAACCTCTTTTCAGGACTTGATGTTTTTTTGATTAATTTGAGCAAAATAATTGCAAAATTTCTTTTTTTTGCTAGAGTATAGTTAGAAATAATAATTCAACAAAGTGGAGGAATTGCCTTGCTTGAGTTGTATTTGTTCATTAATCCGCTTGGAAGCACTTGCTACCATGCAGAACAAAACATTTTAAAGCTCGTCGAATTGTCGAAGAGTAAGATTAAATTCAAATTTGTCCCGCTATTGAACATTAACTCAATCTCCTCGATTATGTCGTCGTACGGCATCGATGCTTGTGATTTGAAAAAACGAAATCAGATTTCCCAAGTCTTGTTTCGTTCAGCAATCGATTACAAAGCAGCGATGTTTCAGGGAACTAAACGCGGACATAAATTCTTGATGACCATCCAACAAGAAATACATGAAAACCACCGCGATTACACGGATGAATTGGTTTTGGAATCAGCTGAAAAAAGCCGTCTCGACGTCGAAATGTTTTTAGCTGATCGCCAATCAGACCTTGCCGTTAAATGCTTCAAACAAGATCAAAAGTTGGCAGCAGATTTAAAAGTTCAAACGCACCCTACGCTTGTAGTCTATAACCTTGCCGGATATGATTGCGGTTTTTCCATCAAAGATTGCGATTCTTTGGAGGCCTTGGAAGATTTGCTCCTGTCAAATGATCCTAAAGATTTTATCTGTGATGATGCACGCGGTGCTTTGAAGAAAAATCTTCACACGAATCTTCACACGAATCTTCATCCCCTTTTCAAACAAAAATAAGCTTGAAGGCAATGTCTTCAAGCTTATTTTTTATCCGTTATCAACCAATGAGTTTCTCCAATTCATTCAGTCGCTTTTCAAAGACGTCAAATGCTTTTTCAAGATACTCTTCATTCGTCATATCAACGCCAGCTTTTTTCATGATGTCAATTGGATATTCGCTCGATCCTGACTTCAAATATGTCAGATATGCTTGCGTATCGGCAGGATTATCATTTAGGATATTTTGTGCCAAAGTCGTTGCAGCAGCAAATCCCGTTGCATATTGATAGACGTAATAGTTGTAGTAAAAATGAGGAATTCGTGCCCATTCAAGCGAAATTTCATCGTCATTAAAAATATCAGGCCCGTAGTAACGCTTATTTAGCTCGCCATAGTACTTGCTGATAACATCGGCAGTCAGCGGCTTGCCTGCAGCGTCTTGTTCATGGGACCATTTTTCAAATTCAGCAAATTGCGTCTGACGGAAAACCGTTCCCTTGAAACCATCGAGATAGTGATTTAAAACATATGCTTTAACTTTTTTGTCTTCAAAATGATCAAGCAAATATTGCGTCAATAAGTTTTCGTTTGTCGTTGAAGCAATTTCAGCAACAAAAATCGAATAATCCCCGTATTGATAAGGTTGATTATGACGAGTATAGTAGCTGTGAATCGTATGTCCCATTTCATGTACAAGCGTAAACAAATTATCAAGCGTATCCTGCCAATTGAGCAAAATGTACGGGGCAGTATCGTAAGATCCGCCAGAGTACGCTCCGCCGCGCTTGCCCTGATTTGCCACAACGTCAATCCAACGATTGTCAAAAGCTTCTTTAACGTGAGAAAGATAATCGTCACCTAAAACAGCCAATGCTTTTAATGCTTCTTCCTTGGCTTCATCATACGTATATTTGAGGGTCGGCTCGCCCGTGATCGGCGTATACAGATCATACATATGCACCTCGTCAAGATTGAGCAATTTCTTCCTGAGCGCAACGTAGCGATGCAGCAAAGGCAAATGCTTATTCGTTACATTGATAAGCGTATCATAAACAGAGACCGGGATGTGATTGTTTGCCAAAGCGGCCTCTTGTGCCGTTGAGTAATTTCTGACTTTGGCAACGTAATTTTCGGTCCTGTTGTGTGAAGACAGCGTCATAGCAAACGTATGACGAAACTGGCGATAAACCTTATACAAATTTTGGAAAGCTTCTTTGCGAACGCGACGATCCGTCGATTCGAGCAACTTTCCGTAGATTCCTTCTGAAAGCTCAACGTCATCACCGTTTTCATCCTTCATGACAGGAAATTTCAAATCAGCATCGTTCAAAATTTCAAAAGTGCTTTCAGGTGCACTGAAGATGTCGCTCGCACCGGCAAGCAATGCTTCTTCCTTGTCGCTTAAGACGTGATCTTTCATCTCAAACCATTCTCTGAAATTTTGTGAATATTCGTTAAGTTCCGGTGCCTGCTTCTTTGCCTCCTCAAGCTCTTCAATCGTCAAATGCAAGAGCTCCGGTTGAAACCAGGAAAGTTTTTCCGAAACTTCGGCCACAAGTTTTTGAACGGTTGCGTTCTTGGCTTGATTTTCAGCATTGGCAGTATCTTGATCATTCTTCATGCTTGCATAAACATAAACATTCTCAAGACGCCTTTGAATCGCAAACATTTCTTTAATTGCTTCGAGCAAGGTATCTCCGTTTTCCTTAAGCTTGCCCTGATATTTTTTGAAATTCTCCGCTTCTTTTTTTACTTTGGCAAAATCTGCTTCGAAGTCCGTATCCGTAGCATAAATTTTCGTAAGATCCCATGTCAGTTCAACCGGAACTTCTTCACGTTTTGGAAGTTGTTTTACTTCAGCCATTTCTTTACCCCCTGTGGTTACAATTCTCAAATTGATCAAATCAATCTGACAACTGAAATTCTACTAACATTTGAATTAAAAATCAAGTTTCTGATTTCTCATAATTCGAATTTATCTGTGATTTCTTTATGACGTAACTGATATCTTTCTTCAGGATAGAATCAACTGAAGAAACAAACGGCATGAAGTAACAGTTTTCACGCTTAATTTTAAAATATTTACTTTGCAGGCTGAAACTTTCACCGCTAAACAAAGTCAAACTCAGGCTTGATTTCCAATAACACGAGTCTTCGCTATAAATAGGCTGATAATAATGCGGACTAACCATATCCCAAATCAATTCCTTGGCATCAATACGCTTGGTATAACACGCCATTTGTAATTTTCTAATCTTGCCCTTCGAAAAATGAAGTCTCACTTCTAATTTTTTGCTTTGTTCTGCCCTCAAATCTGCGCTAAGACGATACATTTTCCATGAATGATTCCGGTTGAAAAAATCTCGCAGCTCTCTGAGACTTTTGACATAACCACGTAAATATCTGACTGGAAGAAAATCGGCTTTTTGAATCCCATAATCAATCTCGATTTTCTCGTTGATCGGATCTAAAAAAAGCAAATAAAAACCAAGCGAAGCATTCCAACGAATAAATTTCGCCGTAGCGTTCGTCAATTTTTTTCCTAACTTATATTTCTGCCCCAAAATCCAAAAAAAATTAAGTCCAATGCTCCTATATCCGTTTGAACGCTCAACTAGTCTTTTAGGTGTTATCGGAGCGCATTGGTACTCCAACGCCAAATCATTCCGACCTTGTCTTTTTACCAAAACATCCGGACGCTGTTTTAAATCGCTTAAATACGCTTCTGTCTGAACGCTATAACCCAACTCTTCCTCCCACTTTGCCAAAAGTTTCTTTCCTTTTAGGTGAGCAACTGTCTCACCTTCCGTAAATAAATTGCAAGCCGATCTATAATGAGCAAAATGCACGGCTTTTTTTTGACCTTTTTTCAAATAAAGCTTTGCACCGCATCCTGGGACAGTAATAATTTTGATTTATTTTGGCATCCGTTGCCGAAACAAATTTTTTCATTTCATCTGCAGCATATAACAAAAAAACACCTCCACACATTATAAATGCGCAAGAGGCGTCAAAAATTTTTTTATTTCTTTTGATTGAAATGATAACGCGCGATTTCAATTGCAGCGTGCTCCATAATCAGTTTGCCACGTTCGCGGACAACGTCAACTGAGAAGTTGACAGGATCACCGTATTCATATGCCAAAGACAAAGCATCCTTGACTTGATCTGAAGTCATCTCTGATTCAAAGAAAACTAATTCAAGAAAATACTGTCCGTCATATGCATAAAGGTTGGATACGACGTTGCTATACGGGAAAACGCTCGCCAATCCTATAAAGTTCTCAAAATTAACAAAATTTACCAAAAAGTGCTTTTGAGACTCATCTTCTGCGTTCAAGTATCCGGAAACTCCATCTCCGTCATCATCAACAGTTTTGTTTCCTGCTGAATGAATGACGGATTCTTTTTTATCTTTGTCCTCTAACTGACTGCGTATGTAATCAGCCAACTCATTCGTAAAGACATCGCCGTTCTCGGTACCGTTGTTAAAATCATCAGGATCCTGATTTTCTGAATCATCATTTTTGATTGAATCCTCAATAGGTTTGTTCTGACTCGGATTACTTTTTGTAATCAACAGTTCCAAACCATTGCGATTAGGCATCAATTGAAAAGTAACCGCCTCATTGTTGCGAAATTCATGATCCTTATCCACTTCATCCAAAATACTGAAAAAGAAGCTTTCAATTTCACTTTGATTGCCAAGCAAATCGAGAACAGTAATCCCTCGTTCGGTTAAATCTTCATTTTCAAGCAACACTCTGATTGTATTGTCATTGATTTTTTCCATTTCCATAGGGACGTCCTCCTTTTCGATAATCTTGCAATTGAATTAAGTTGCAACCATTATCATATCAAAAAAAACAAGAAAAGGCTACCCAAAAAGGCAGCCTTGATTGAATTCTCAGTTAAAAACCTGCCAATTCCCGGGCACGGCGCAATTCCAACGCACGAACTTCGTGCGGAAGGAAACGACGAATTTCATCTTCGTTATAACCTACTTGCAGACGTTTCTCATCCATGATAATCGGACGACGCAACAAGCCAGGGTGTCTTTGAACCAAATCCAACAAGTCCTTCAAAGACAAATCATCGATATTGACATGCAAATCCTGATAAACCTTTGAACGTGTCGAAATAATTTCTTCTGTACCGTCTTCCGTCATTTGAAGAATCTGTTTAAGTTCATCGACACTAAGCGGATCAGAAAAAATATTGCGCTCCGCATAAGGAATATTGTGTTCTTTCAACCATGCACGCGCCTTACGGCAAGATGTGCAACTTGGTGAAGTATACAAGGTAACCATTAAGAATCGCCCCTCTCAGATTTAAACTGATGCAACCATACAATATATATCCTCATATACTATTATACACCATTTTAAAAAATTTGATACCACTTTTTGTAATATTTTTGCAATAATCTTGATTCGGATTGCGTTAGAATGATTTAAAACACCACCAAATATACGTTTACGTTCAAATTCTTTACCTTTACTTAAAAAATTAAGGAATAATTAACATATATTCAGCCATCCATTTAAAAAGCATCCTTGAAAAGATTGATTAAAAGAAATCCAAGCGCTATAATTCCTATTAAAACATATCGGAAGGTGTTAAAATGGAAAAAGAACTGACAGGCTTTACGAACATTCAGAAACTGGATCCGGAAATCATCGTTGACCTTAAGTATGCAACGCCCGACAACTTTACGGGAAAAGTCGTTTATGACTTTCAAACCGCCATTGCTCGAACAGGGACAGCAAAAAAACTCGCGCATGCCAGCAAATTAGTCAAAGACCAAGGATATCGCTTAAAAATCTGGGATGCATATCGCCCTGTTTCAGCACAAAAAAGACTTTTCGAAGTCTATCCGGATCCTAAATTCGTTGCGAAACCCAATCCTAACTTCAGTCACCAAAAAGGCGTCACCTTTGATTTAACGCTGACTGACATGAAGGGTCGCGAAGTCGAAATGCAAACCGGATTTGACGACTTCACCGAACATGCATTACGAAATGCAAAAAGAACCCCTCTTCAAGAAGAACATTACCAAATTTTGGACAAGGCTATGACTGAAGCGGGATTTGTCGGCTATGTCAACGAGTGGTGGGACTATCGTGACTCTCAAATGGATGAATATGAGCCTTTGCTTGCGGATCCGAACGATTATAAGATGTGAAAAAAACAGCCGGTATCTTGCCGACTGCTTTTTATTATCTGACCAAGCCTTCCCAAATAACGACCTCGCCCTTTTCAAATGATTTTTTAACATCAATGATTCTTTGATTGGAACTTCCCCTAAATTGCAGCGACAAGTCCTTCAGATCTTCTCTAAAACGTCCGTCAACAAGAATATCGATACTATGCAGCAGTTCAAGCTTGTCTTCGGAATCAAGCAGCAGCTCATCCCACGTGTACCCGCTCCAAGACCAAACGTCCTTGGTATCTCCGTACTCTTTTCTGATTCTCTTGACCAATTTCAAACAAACGTCCGTATTTAAAAACGGCTCGCCGCCAAGCAGCGTTAATCCCTGAACGTAATCTTCGCCAAGATCAGTAATTATCTGATCTTCAAGCTCTTGAGTATAGGGTTTGCCGTAATGAAAATTTTGTGCAACCTTGTTATAGCATCCGGGACACGCAAACAAACATCCACTGACGTAAAGACTGCACCTGACACCCTCACCGTCGACAAAATTAAACGGTTTGTAGTCAGCAATATAGTTTTGCGATAACTCACTTGAAAGCCATTCTCTCGGCTGTGGATCCCTGGGCTTTTTTGGTATTCGAGAATGCCGTTTGACAATTTTTTTGTCGGCATTGCCTTTATCCAGATCAGATTGAGTAATAAAGCAAGTATCCCCGCCAATGCTTACCCTGATCTGACTATCGTTCGACATCTTCAGCCATCCCTTCAGTCATGTTCTTGACGCGGGACGCAATCTCAACGTGACGTCCATGCACCATCGGACGCTGCAAGGGATTCCCAAGATAGCCGCACGTTCTTTTGACGCAATCACAAGTCTTCGGATCGTGATTGCCGCACGTTGGACACTCAAAGCCGCGCTCCGTTGCCTTGAATTCGCCTTGAAAACCGCACTTATAACAATGATCGATCGGCGTGTTGGTTCCAAGATAGCCGACCTTATCATAAGCCCAATTCCAAACTGCTTCCAAAGCCTTCGGATTTTGACGCAGATTAGGGTATTCGCAGTAATGAATAAAACCGCCTGAAGCATATTTCGGATAGTCCATTTCGAATGAAAGCTTCTCAAATGGAGTCGGATGCTTTCTGACGTCATAATGAAAACTGTTCGTATAGTATTCCTTATCCGTAATATCTTTAATCTTGCCGAATTTTTCAGTATCCAACCGACAGAAACGATCCGTCAGCGACTCGCTTGGAGTCGAGTAAACACTATAATGATAGCCGCTTTGCGCAGACCACTCTGCACATGCATCGTGCAATTTCTTAACGATTGACAGCGTAAAATCATGAGCTTCCCTGTTATGTTCCCAGTTCGGCCCATAGAAGACTGTTCCGACTTCATATAGGCCGATATAGCCCAATGAAACCGTTGCACGTTCATTTTTAAACAACTCATTTACGTCTTCTCCCGGCTTGAGACGCTTGCCAAATGCACCGTATTGATAAAGAATCGGAGCATTTTCAGGAATGGCATCCAAAACGCGCTTGACTTTGAACTTGAGCGCAGTATGACATACGTCGAGGCGTTCATTGAATATTTCCCAAAAAAGATCCATGTCGCCATTTGATTCAAGTGCAATCCGCGGAAGGTTCATGGTCACGACTCCGAGGTTCATTCGGCCTGAATTGACTTCATTTCCTTCATCGTCTTTCCAGCCTTGAAGAAAAGAGCGACACCCCATCGGTGCTTTGAAGCTTCCGGTCAGTTCAACTATCTTGTCATACATCAAAACGTCAGGATACATGCGTTTCGTAGCACACTCAACCGCAAGCTGCTTGATGTCATAATTTGGATCGCCAGGCTTGAGATTCAAGCCTTTTTTCAACGTAAAAACGAGTTTCGGAAAAATTGCCGTACGTTTTTCGCGACCGAGTCCTGCAATTCTGATTCTCAAAATCGATTTTTGAATCTCACGGGAAATCCAGGAAGTTCCAAGACCAAATCCGAGCGTCGTAAACGGCGTCTGTCCTTGTGACGAAAACAGGGTATTGATTTCGTATTCCAAAGCCTGCATCGCATCGTAGATATCTTTTTTGGTCCTTTTCTTGGCAAATTCGACTTGCTTTTCAGGATTTTCGATGTAATCCTTGGATTCAGCCAAATGTTTCTCATAATTACGCATTGCAAACGGTTCAAGAACCTCATCCACACGGTCTGCCGAACACCCGCCATATTGACTGGAAGCCACGTTTGCAATAATCTGAGACATTTGTGCCGTTGCAGTTTGAATCGAATGAGGACTTTCAACCTCTGCATTTCCGATTTTAAATCCGTTCGTCAGCATTTCTCTGAAATCAATCAGACAGCAATTCGTCATCGGACTCCACGGAGTATAGTCAAGATCATGATAATGAATGTCGCCGCGAAGATGTGCTTTGGCAACATGTTCAGGCATCAAGCGCAATCCAAGCGTCTTGCCAACCGTTCCCGCGGTAAGATCGCGCTGCGTATTGAAAACGTTGCTGTCCTTATTGGCATTTTCATGCACGAGCGCCGGATCCTTCTTTTGAAGCCGTGTCAAACGTTCAGTAGGATCCGTTTGTTTTTGCCATTCTTCTTCCCTGAAATTATGTTTCGTGATGAAACTTTCAGCCTCATCATCAAAATTGTTCTCTTTCAAAGTCTCAATGACGGCATCATAGATTTCAGCCGTTTCAACCGTCTCTTGATCGTCAAATTTATTAATAACCGACCAAAGCAATGCATCGCTTTGGTCTTTCAAACCGAGGGCACTGAAAATATATCTTAATTTATATGACGCAAAGGGCATCCTGTATCCATCGCGCTTGATAACCGACCCCGGCCTTTTCGTCACTTTTTTTTCATCATTTTTTAATTCCATCATTCAAGTCAACCCCCGAGTCAAAATTTTCATATCATTTGCCAGTATAAAAACAAGCTGTTCCGTTCATGTAAGGTCGGTATGTCTCCCCGACCTTCCAGCATATTCTATATTATAACGAAAACAACAAAAACACAATATATAGGGCCTGAAGAAAAATAACAATGCTAGATATAGAGCGTGTGAAACTTTTATAAAAACCTTTTTACATTGGGGGTCGACCGCCTGTGAAACATTTTTATTTCAAAAAACATGAAGCACCGACACAACATATGGTGTTATAATTGATACAATAACTCGGGATGACGGAAAGTTTCCCGATAATTATGAGAAGGTGGAATTTTGGAAATCGATTTAAACAAGATTACAGAACAAATACGGAGCGGATTAACCGAATTGCTGAATCAAGCAAACCTTCATGAGGGCGATCTGGTTGTTTTAGGATGCAGCACAAGCGAAATTCAAGGTGAGCACATTGGAAAATACCCCAGCGTCGACGTTGGCCGCACGGTTGTTTCTGCCGTTATGGAAGTTTTGAAACCGCGAAAACTGTATTTGGCCGTCCAAGGATGCGAACACTTGAATCGCGCCCTTGTCGTCGAAAGAAAAATCGCTGAAGAAAAAAACTTCGAAATCGTCACCGTTTTCCCAAGCGAACATGCCGGCGGATCTTGCCAAATCGCCGCATTCGAGCAAATGGACGATCCCGTTGAAGTTGAACACGTCATCGCGCAGGCAGGAATGGACATCGGAGATACGTCAATCGGCATGCACGTAAAATTTGTCCAAATTCCGGTCAGAACGTCCGTCAAGGAAATCGGATTCGCGCACGCAACATATCTTCGCTCACGTCCGAAATTAATCGGAGGAGAACGTGCAAAGTACAAGTGGGATCCATTCGGATAGTCCTTTGATTCAGCTGGTTTTTTCAGTCCCGACTTAAAATACAGTCAAATTTGCTGCGTGAAAAGCATAATCAAAAAGGCAGCCGTGCTCAAAAACACGGTTGCCTTTTTATTTAGTCTCAATCTTCAATCAAGTCAAAACGATATCCGTATGCGTCGTTTTTCTATCTGTATCTTGGCCCGTTGTCCCCCATCAAATGAGCCAGCTGACCTTGAAACTCGCTTCTGTATCGTTCAATCTCATGGCTGCCTGCAGAAGAATCAACGGCTTCCCCGTGTTCCCCGGCATCCAAACCGACAATTTCTTCTTCTTCGGTAACACGCATCGGAATAAAGCGACGCAAAATCGCAATCAAAATAAATGACAGCACGGTCGTAAAAATAATCGTTACGACGGTTCCCATGATTTGTATCAAAAACAAATGAACTCCGCCGCCGTAGAAAAGACCATTTTCGGCGATGCCCGAGTTGGCAGCCTTCGTAGCAAACACGCCTGTCAATACGGATCCGGCAATGCCTGAAACGCCATGACATCCAAAAGCGTCAAGCGGATCATCAAATTTCATCTTTGGCTTGATATGAGTAATGAATGCAAAACTCGTGCACGTGCAGATAATCCCGATGAAAAATGCTCCAACAACCGTAACATAGCCTGCACCTGGCGTAATGCCGACCAAACCGCATAAAGCACCCGTACATACGCCGACAAGCGTTGGTTTTCCGTCAACCTTCATTTCAATCAGCATCCATACCATCATTGCGCTGCCGGTTGCAACAGTAGTCGTAATAAACGCCTGCAAAGCAATCTTATCGGCCGCCAAAGCCGAGCCGGCATTGAATCCGTACCATCCGATCCAAAGAATGGCCGTTCCAAGAAGAACCCAGGGAAGATCATAGTGTTCCGTTTCACGCTTCAAACGAGGTCCAAGACAAATTGAAAGAATCAATGCCGTAATCCCGGCATTAATATGAACGACGGTCCCACCGGCAAAGTCAAGCACCCCTACTTTGAACATTAATCCTGACGGGCTCCAAACCATATGTACGAGCGGATAATAAATAACGAAAGTCCAGCAGATGATAAAGACAAGTAAAAAATTGAATCGCATGCGTCCAACAATGGCTCCAACAAACAATGCGGGTGTAATCAATGCAAACATCATTTCAAAAATCAAATAAGTTCCAAGGTTGATTCCGGCATCCTTATTCACGATTGACCCGATATCGACGCCGCTTAAAAACAAATACTTAACTTGCCCGATAATGCCGCCAATATCGCCATTAAAGCAAAGCTCATATCCGACAAAGCAAAACAGCAAAACTGCCACTCCACAAATAATAAAAACCGAAAGCATCGTATTGACAACGTTCTTTCTTGAAACCAAGCCCCCATAGAAGAAAGCCAATCCAGGCGTCATACAAAAAACCAAAATGCTGGAAACGATCAAAAAGACCGTATTAGCTCCATTCAACATATCAACCATTCCCTTCTGCTTTATGTCATAAATTCTAACACAAATTTAGCTAATTGCAAGCGTTTTTTAAGAAAAACGCCATAAAAACGTTTTCTTGTGTGAAAAGATATGACATGAATCAATTTATTTTGATTTTGCATTTCAGGTAAAAAAAGAGACTGAATTCAATCATTCAGTCTCAAAAAATTATTTAATCTTTTTAATCATTCCGTTCAGACAATCAGTGATTTCTTCAGGAAGCGGTGCATGCGGATGCGTTTCTTCATATCTTTCGATCCAATCCCGACGAATTTCAAATCGACTGGCAAGTTCTTCTTTATATTCCTCATCTGAAAAATCCAGATCATAGCCGTCAAGCGGCATATAGCTCATGTTGTCAAGCGGCCCGAACGGTTTCCAAACATCAGCACCGGTTGCAATGTCTTCAAGAATCTTCAGCGTTACGTTCTTATCGATATCCCGTCCATTAAAATCAGCAGTATTGACAATATAGCAATCAACGCCGTTTTCAAACAATTCTTTAAAATCGGCATAGTCTTCAGAAAGAAGATAAGCCCTGAAAGGATCGGCAAAAGGCTCAATCACTAATGCATCTCTAGCCGTTTTCGCAACGTTTTCAGCCGTCGAACGTTTGGTTGCAAGCGTCACGCCGAAAGTTGCCGCAGTCACCGGATCCTCAAGTTTGACGACCGGAGGCAAACTGTTGTCTTTCATGATCCAAAAAATCGACGTTATCGGTGCTTTTTCGCGATCAACGCGGTTGACTGAAGCATAACGCGACTTAATCGTACGTCCATTGCCATTGCGAAGGTCTTCCGTTACCAAAACTTTTTTGCCGTCAGCGTCCAAAGTTACGCCAACATTCATCACGGTCGTAAAATAGTTCGTTTCCTTCGTACCTGGAAGATAGTCGTTTGTTTTATCAAAATATGACGGTTCAAGCGCAATCGAGTTCCCGTCTTTTCGATTGATCACGAACGCATCGTCATGCAAAACAGTAATATCGAACTTGCCGTTATGCTTTGCGTGAGTCAACGTTGACTTTCCGGACCCGGAAAGTCCGTAAAATGCAAAAACCTTGTCATCTTTGTCTTTGAAATGAAAAGCCTTTTCTCCGCCATGACAAGCAGCATAGCCGTTTCTGTGAGCCGTTGCCCAAGCAAGCGTCAAGGTTGCTTTCTTCAATTCCCCGAAATAGCGCAATCCCAAAACAGCCGCGGCGTTGTGCTTGGCATCGATAATTACGAGACCGTCAGGATAAGCTGCATCATGCCATAATGGATCGGCATAAAGATAGATATCGCCTTCATCATACTGTTTTGAATTTTCGTAACGTTTTTCATATTCGCCATTTAAAAATTGAAAATTCAGCATGTATGACAAAAGATTGACTTCAAACCCTTCCGCAATCGCAAGATGCGCTTTCAGCATAAACTCTTCATCAAGCCCTACGACCACGTCGGTCTTATAAAATTTACGACTCCTGGCAGAATAAATTGCTTCGCGCAAAATACCGTCAAGCTTGTCATCATCAGATTCAGGTGAACCGATGCGCCTCCTTGCTTTGGCCGTCCTTCCGACAACGTCTCCATGATTGTCAACGATCATCTTTGCGTCATCCGGAAGTCCCAGCTCTTTCGTATGAATAATCGGCAGATCGGTAACTATTGTCGCACTGGATTTTTCAGCCAGACGATAGGCTTGTTCAACGCTTGCGACATCAACGACGTTGTTTCCGTAAAATGCAGATTCAATCGTCGTTCTTGTTCTTGAGAAAATATGATTCTCCTTCGTAATCTCTTCTTCAGCAAATCTCTCACGCGTACTCATACAAATCACTCCTTAGAAATCGTTTTCACAAATATAGTATATCACTAGCCCTCACAATATACAATTTTTTCGATACTAATCGGAACAATTGTCTCAAAAAACAGCCGGTCTCTGAATGAAACCGGCTGTTAAATCATTAACCTTTTTTAACGTTTATCTTATGGACGTCAACCAAAGGACATCCCTGATCATGACAAGAATCGCAATGTCCTTTGCTTCTTTTGATAAAACGCGTATATACGATATGGAAAAAAGCACCAAAAATCAGAACAGACAAAATTACCGTAGCAATCATTTAAATTCCTTCTTTCGCAAGCTGACTTTCAGCATCAACAATCTTGGCAGGACGCTTGATAGCCAATCCGTAAGCAAAAATCAAAACGCCGATGGCGACGCCCAAAACGTTAAGCCACGTATAGCTTCCGGAGAGAATAACCGATGATTGGCAAATGACCAATGCGGCAAGATACGCAAGAAGCGTCTGATATCCAACGGCTCTAAGCGTCCATTTGTAATCGCCAAACTCCTTGTTCATTGCGCCGATTGCCGCAAAGCACGGTGCACACAGCAAATTGAAAACCAAAAAGGAGTAAGCGCCAAATGAAGAGAAATGCGACAGCATGAGTTTATCAAAGACTGCGTTTGACGGATTGCCAAACGTAACCTGAATCGTGCTGATGCAATTTTCCTTTGCAATCAGACCGGCAAAAACAGCAGCGCACGCATGCCAATCGCCAAAACCGAGCGGTTTGAAAATCGGAACGAAAATCGAACCAATCGTCTTGAGCATGCTTTCCTGCTGAGAAACCATCTGCATCTTAAAGTTGAACGAGGAAAGGAACCAGATAAGGACCATTGAAGCAAAAATAATCGTGCCGGCCTTTTGAATAAAGGCAATCGAACGTTCATAAGAATAACGCAAAATGTTTAAGACCTTCGGAAAGTGATAGGCAGGAAGTTCCATAACGAACGGTTGCGTCTCACCGGCAAACAACCGTGTCTTTTTCAAGAAGATGCCGGAACAAACGACGGCAGCCATTCCGATGAAATATGCTGACGGTGCAACCCAGCTCTGGTGCGGAAAGAAAGTCCCCGAAATCAGACCGATAATCGTCAATTTGGCCGAGCAAGGCATGAAAGTCGTCAGCATAATCGTCATTTTGCGATCTTTTTCGCTTTCAATCGTTCTCGTTGACATGATTCCCGGCACGCCGCACCCTGTCGAAATAAGCAACGGGATAAAGGATTTGCCGGAGAGATTGAAACGGTGAAAAATGCGATCCATGACAAATGCAACCCGTGCCATATAGCCACAATCTTCTAAGATGCCAAGACACAGGAAAAGAACTGCGATTTGCGGAACAAAGCCCAAGACTGCTCCGACGCCGCCAATGATGCCATCGATTACAAGTCCCTGCATCCACGAAGCAACGTGCCAGCTTTTAAGCAGCGCGGTTGCCGTATTTGGCACAAGTTCTCCGAACAAAACGTCATTGACCCAGTCAGAGCCAGCACCGCCAATCGTTTGAATCGAAATATAGTAAACGAGCCACATGACCAAAGCAAAAATCGGCAGCGCAAGGATTCTGTTCGTTACCACCATATCGACATAGTCAGATGCCGTCATGACGAAGTCTTTTTCATTGACGACGCTCATGTCAACGATGCGAGCGATGAAGTCGTAACGAGCATTGGCAACGATGCTCCCGGTCTCGTCGCCAAAAACTTTTTCAGCGGTTTTGACAAGTTCTTCGATTTTGCTGCGACGCGTCGAATCAAGCGCGACGTTTTCCCAAACGTCATCATCGTGCTCAAAGAACTTGATTGCATAAAAGCGCAGATTTTCATCCGACACGACTCCTCGAAGCTGATCTTCAATCATGGACAGAGCCGATTCAAGGCGATCGTCATACTTAGGAAAAGAATATTCTTTGTGCTTTTCTTCAATCATCATATCGATCAGCACATCCAGATTAATCTTCTTCAAAGCACTGATTCCGATTACCGGCACGCCCAACAGATACTCCATCTTCTTCAAGTTGATGCGTTTGCCCTGCTTTTTGAGCAAGTCCACCATGTTGACTGCACAGATTACCGGAAGTCCGGTTTCCATCAATTGCAATGTCAAATACAGATTTCGCTCCAAATTCGTTCCGTCAATCACGTTGACGATTACGTCCGGACGCTCATCAATCAAATATCTTCTGGAAACGACTTCTTCCGGACTGTATGGGGACAAAGAATAGATACCCGGAAGATCTTGAATGACGACATCCTTGTGTTTTTTTAGTTGTCCGGATTTCTTTTCAACGGTAACTCCGGGCCAGTTTCCGACAAATTGATTGGCACCGGTCAAAGCATTGAACAAAGTCGTCTTTCCACAGTTTGCATTTCCGGCAAGAGCAACGTTAATCATAAGCTTGCCTCCTTAACCATGATGTTTGCGGCTTCGCTCTTTCGCAGCGAAAGTTTGTATCCGCGAAGAGTCAGTTCCACAGGATCGCCCAACGGTGCAACCTGCCGGACGGTCACGATCGTATTGCGGGTCAGCCCCATATCCATTAAACGACGACGCAGTTCCTTTGATCCGTTCAGTTTGATGACCACGCCAGACTTTTTCAACGGAATCGAATCCAAAGAAACAAGATCCTTATCGTCAAGGCTGCCAAGATCCAAAACTTCGATGCACTCAGCCATTTCAGGACTGACGGCAAGTCTTTGACCTTGAAAATAAATCAGCAGTCCGCTGTTTGAAGCAGCCGTCGCAATCACCGTAACTACTTTGCCACGAACCATCCCCAACTCTGCCAAGCGGCGCACCAACGTTTTTGAACCATCAATTTTCGAAATGATGCAACGCCCCTCGCGCTTGATTTGTGCCAATGTTTGCATTTCTCTTTCCTCCTGAACACACCTGTTTTAGTTTCTAATTGAGAACTATTATCATTTATGTTATTAAGCGTATCACGAAATCTATCTTTTAGCAATGCAAAATTAGAAAAAAATGTGAATTTTATTCAAACCTCCCACTGCTTGATTGATTGCTTTGCTGATAAAAACAAGATCCCCACTGATTTTAAAATCAGTGAGGATCTTTAAATGAGAATTATTCTAATCCGACGTTTTCAACAAAACGCATAAAAGCTTCTTGACCCTGTTTGTTTCGTTTGTACACGCCCGCGTCTTCAAGAACTCTGGCAAAAACTCTTCCGGTTTCCTGATTAACGATTTCCGTAATATTTTCTGCAGTCGCTTCCGGATGATTCTGCTTGATTTCATCAGCCCAAACGCGATGATATTCTTTTATTTCGTTTGATGTTCCCAAAATATGCTTTCCGACTTCGGCAAGCTCGTCTTTGAGGCGCGGAGGCAAAATCGCCAATCCCATGACCTCGATCAGGCCAATATTTTCTTTTTTGATATGCTGCACGTCTTTATGCGGATGGAAAATTCCGTCCGGATATTCCTCTGACGTTTGATTGTCGCGCAAAACCAAATCAAGCTCGTAATTGCCGTTCTTCATTCTCGCAATCGGCGTAATCGTGTGATGCAAAACGTCACCATCAAATGCTTTGACGTTAACTTTTTCGTCACTGTATTTGCGCCAAGAATCCAAAATTTTGGCGGATAATGCCACTAATTCTGCTTTATCGGAACCATTCAGACGAATCACCGACATCGGCCACTTGACGATCCCGGCAGAAACGTTTTCAAATCCGGCAAATCTGAAACTTTTTTCAACGGGCGCTTCTTCCATTGCAAAAACGTGACGACCGCCCTGATAATGCTCATGAGTCAGAATAGATCCGCCGACAATCGGCAAGTCCGCATTGCTTCCGGCAAAATATCCGGGAAACTTTTCGACGATTTCCAAGAGATTGCTAAACGTTTCCTTGGAAATTACCATCGGCTCATGCTTGCCGTCAAGGAAAATGCAGTGTTCGTTAAAATAAGCGTACGGAGAATACTGAAAACCCCAGACTTCTTCACCCAAATTGAACCGAACAATTCGGTGATTCGTCCTTGCAGGATGATCAACGCGACCATAATACCCTTCATTTTCCATGCACAGCTGACACAAAGGATATCCTGACGGCGCGAGTTTTTTAGCCAACGCGATCTGCTTTGGATCCTTTTCCGGCTTGGAAAGGTTGATCGTAATTTCAAGATTGCCGTAGTCAGTCGGCGTCTTGAAATAGATATTTTTAGCAATTGCCTTCGTCTTGACGTAATCGTTTGCTTTGCTGAGCTCGTAGAAATCAGCGATTGCTCGTTTTTTGTCCTGAGCATACGTTTCATTAAAACGCTGATTCAAAACGCTTGGAATCGGCGTTATCAGATCCATCAGCTCGCATCCCAAAGAATCCTTTGAAGAAGACAAGTCATCAATTTTCTGATTCAAAACAGCCTGTTCGATCAAAGCATCCTTTACGTCGATAATGCTTGCTTCCTGACACTCTTTCTCGCATTTGCCAACCAGATGCAAAACGTGATTATACAAATAATACTTATCAAGTTCAGTATAATCAGACTTCTCAATTACTTGTTCAACAAATTTTCTAATCAAATCCATTTCAATTCACCGCACTTTTCAATCTGATTAATCAAGCACCTTTGTTCCGTCAGCAACCTCTGCAATGTAAAACGATGGTGCATACCCGATTTTTTCCTCATATACCTTGCCGACATTTTCTTTGAAGTCTTCAACACAATCCTTATCAACGATTGCAATGCCGCATCCGCCAAAGCCTGCGCCGGTCATTCTTGCGCCAAGCACGCCCTTTTGCTTCCAGGCCTCATGTGCCAGCGTATCAAGTTCAACACCGGTTACTTCATAATCGTGTTCGAGTGAAACATGAGATGCGTTGACAAGCCGGCCAAAACGCTCAAGATCACCGGCTTCAAGGGCCTTTTCAGCCTTTAAAGTGCGTTGGTTTTCAAGCACGGCATGACGAGCGCGCTTCAAACGTGCTTCATCTTCAATCAGATAACAGTATTCGTCAAACGTTGACTCGTCAAGTTCACCCAAAGACTTGACATCAAGTTTTGTCTGAAGCTCTGCCAAGGCTTTCTCACATTCTGCGCGACGTTCATTATATTTGGAATCTGCAAGTTCGCGACGCTTGTTCGTATTCATGATTACGATGACGTTGTTTTTCAAATCAAGCGGAACCGGCGTATATTCAAGCGTATTCGTATCAAGCAGCAATGCTTTGCCTGCTTGACCCATTCCAATTGCAAACTGGTCCATGATGCCGGAATTTACGCCGATGAACTTGTTTTCAGTCTTTTGTCCAAGTTTTACGAGATCGAGACGCTCCGTATCAAGACCAAAAAGTTCCTGACAGATGATGCCTATTAAAAGTTCAAGCGAGGAAGAAGAGGAAAGACCTGATCCGTTGGGAATATTGCCTTCAATAAAAATGTCCATTCCGGCATCAATGTCATAACCGTCTTCTTTCAAGAACTTGATCATGCCTTTTGCATAATTTGTCCAATTGTCTTTTTCATCATAAACAAGATTATTTAAATCGACTTCGATTATGCCCTTGTCTTCAAAATTGGCCGAATAAAAATTAAGCTTGCTGTCATCACGCTTTGAAGCTGCACCGTACGTTCCAAGCGTAATCGCGCAAGGAAAAACATGACCACCGTTATAATCCGTGTGTTCTCCGATCAAATTGATGCGACCCGGGGAAAAGAACGTCTTTTCCGGTTTTGCTCCAAAAACTTTTTCAAATTTCGTTTCTAATTCTGCTTTTTCCATAATTTATGCACCTCATTAAGTAAATACGTTATTTTCTACTTTTTCAGTTTACTATATTTTACTAAATTATGCAAGCGCTGTTTTTTACTGATTTTTTATTTTTTTAGTAAAACTCGGATGTTCACCACTGTCTATAAATCCATCGAAAGCAAATCCCGCTACTAGCGAAAATGAGTTCCTGCCGCCGCATTTCTCAAAAGCGGTTTTTGTTCCATGAAAATACGGTAAAGATAATCGTTCGAACAAAATTTTATCTTCGTTTAGCGATTTAACTTGCCTCAAATTATTCCCTTCATAATTATCGTGCCGGCAACGACCAAACATTTTTTCGTTCGCTGATAATAAATTTTGCTGAAATACAAAACAGAGGATTGGAAAAACTATGCCTCAAATTAAAACCAGGATGATTTGCATCTGCGTGACAATCGCCTGCTACGATGGAAATAGCCTAAGAAAGTCTCTCGGCAATTTTGAATGAGATCTTTGCACGCCGACTTAGTAAGCGCTGCATTTGGCAAAAAGAATAATTTCCTGCGTGTCAAAATTGAAAAAATGCCGAACAAAGTCAGTCGCAAGTCGACCGCATTTATTCGGCACTTCATTTAAAGCAAAAGGGAAACGGGACTTTTTTTCCTCCGCACAGAACCAAATCATGCTGTTCTCAGCATCTAAAAATTCTTAATTTTTTGCCGTTAATTGCTTAAAATAAGAGTTATAATGCATTTAGCCTCTTTTGAAGCGCTCAGTGCTTCTTTTTTCTTGATTTATTTTAAATCAGATATTATAATTAGTGTATAAATTGTAATTAGAAAATCTAGTTTAATAATAAACGGGTATGAGACGTACCTTGGTAAAATAGCGGTGACCTCTACCAACTTAGTGAAGAACTAGACTGGCAAGTTTGCCGTGTTCCTAGAATCCCCAACTTCAAACCGTTAAAAAATGAAGTTTTAGGTTAAGTTGGGGTAGTTCAATCCATATCCTTCCGTACATAATATTAATGATGCATACATAGACAAGCGGTAAGCGTCACGCTACCTCGGATTGTCACGTATGCGTTTTTTTGTTTTCTAAAAAAGGAGAACGGTTTTCGATTTTTAACGAAAAAACATTAAAACAGATGCCTGCCAATCTCGAAAAAGGTGTAGGCGGCGTACCACTTACCGTTCCATCGCGGAATGGAAAAATTGCCGATTGAGCAGGATCCTGATTGCCAAGCCGTTTTTCTTTTTCGACCATAATATTTTTCCTTTCAATCTATAACCGCATGATAACCCTATCGCTGGGATGTATCGGATCACCTCCTAATCTTTGATAACGCGATTGGAAACTTTAGCGTACACATCTACATAAGTTTCTTCCTTATCTCCATTGTGCGTGACTTCTGCATAATCGCCGCACTTTTCATTCGATGAAATTGCATTTGTGCCGACAAGTGCTTTCCAGTTTTGTAGAGTCTTGCTAAACCAAACTACAAAGCCGTCTTTTGCTTTAATTTCATGACCTGAAAGTTGCGAAAATTATTGTGATGCCAATCATTTTGCTTTTTCTAACATGCTTTTTTCCTTATGCAACTAATTCGTAAGTTTTACTTCTTTCTTTAGGTATAAGAAAAGAGGCAGAGTTTTTTCCCAGCCTCCTTGTTAAATAATTTCTACCGATTGGATCTCAGACTCAAGAAATTCGATGTAATCAGAACCAACCTTGACAGTTAAAGCATCCTCTTCAGTTTCATTGGTATCTGCATCACAGTAATAAGCCATACCAGACCAAGATTTCCCATCTATATCCACCAAAAGTATCCTTTGATTATTGTATTGCAATAAATTCATGATTATTTCTCCTTGTAATAGAGCGGGACGATGTGAACGCCCGTCTTGCTGTAATGGATTGTCATGCCATTGATTTCCTTCCCAGTATAAATATCAATTCCTAAATGTTGTCCAGCAGGTAAATTGATATTTTCCTTGAAAGTTCGTGAACCATCTCGATTTTTTCTCAAATGCCCAGTCATCTTGTATTTATCACACAAAGCTTCAACATCTACATCGTCAAAGAAGTAGCTCTTGCCTTTTTCTACCGTCGATTGCATATGCCGTGCTTGCTTTTCAGGATTAACTTTATCTAACCACTCGCCAGTGTTGAATTTCTTTTGAATAAATGTTTTGTCTACTAATTTCTCATACTTTTCAACGTCATTATACTTCAAATCTTGAAATTCAGCCAATGAAATGGGTGATTTTTCTATCCCTAAAAAATCAACGATTTTCCTGTATTCTAGAATATCGCTTTTCCCGTTGTTATCCCGAATATCAATATTCATTTTACGTCGCCGTTCAAGTTCAGAACGATCTGACCTGTACCACTTCTTCGACCATGAATTTTGTCTTTTGCCGGTTTTCGGATCATATTCGATGGTGCATCGGAAGAATTGCCGATTGAGCAGGATCCTGATTGCCAAGCCGTTTTTCTTTTTCGACCATAACATTTTTTCCTTTCAATCTATAACCGCATGATAACCCTATCGCTGGGAGGTGTTAATCTATAAAAAAGCACCCTAACCTATTTGTTTGTTAGTGTGCTTTTAGTAAATTTCTAAGCCTTTATCATAAGCCTCTTTAGCTTCTGATAACGTCATTTTATTGGGGCCACCATCGATATTCGTTTCGCCGGTATTTTGCCAACCGCATCTATCACAAATATCGTATGTTTCAACAAGTTCACCGCAAACTGGGCAATGAATATGTTCCCAACCATCAATCATGATTATGCTCTCTTTCGTAGTCATCATAATAATAATCCTCTTTTTCATCTGGTCTAAACATAGTTGTAATTTTTACGCTTTTGTTTTTTCCGATAGCAATTATATTGTTTTCGCGATCATATCGAACATGCCTATTGTCTGTTTCATATCCTAAGATATCTTCAGAGACTGGCTCGGCTAAGAGGCTAGCAGCTGCTTTCTGATATTGTTCTTTAGAAATATTTGTGAATTCATCTCCGTGAGATTTGAAATGTCCATTTAAAGATTTTCACTTGGAAACTTAGCTTCATTCCAAACAGCACGGTCTTTTAACTCCTTGTACTTTTCAACATCATTATACTTCAAATCTTGAAATTCAGCCAACGAAATGGGTGATTTTTCTACCCCTAAAACATCAACGATTTCCCTGTTGTTATCCCGAATATCAATATTCATTTTGCGACGCCGTTCAAGTTCAGAACTATCTGACCTGTACCACTTCTTCGACCATGAATTTTGTCTTCTGCCGGTTTTCGGATCATATTCGATGGTGCATCGGAATAATTACTGATTGAGCAGGATCCTGATTGCCAAGCTGTTTTTCTTTTTCGACCATAATATTTTTCCTTTCAATCTGTAATCGCATGATAACCATATCGCTGGGAGGTATCGGATCACCTCCTAGATACTATCTAAAATATTCAGATACTCTGCTTCTTCATATGTTTCTGCAAAAATATCAGGTTTGCACGGATAAAATTCACCTTGAACTCCCTTAATGATGTAGTCACCTTCTGTCGCAATCATCAATCCTTCGAGTGTTTCTATTTTTAAAATTGGACTATCTGGGACATCATAATCAATTTGGACTGGATCTAGCCCCAATTCTGATAATTTTAAAATTGATTCTTCAGTATCTACGAACTGAACCGCCTCAACCACAACTGGTTTCTTTCGGTACTTCACCTTCTAACTCCTTTCAAAGCATAAGAAAAGCACCTAACTTCAAAACCAGTTAAGTGCTTCTATTTAATCGGCTCACCCTTAACATAAGCCTCTTTAGCTTCTGCTAACGTCATTTTATTGGGACCACCATCAATATTTGTTTCGCCTGTATTTTCCCAATTGCATTCACAAACGTCGAACAATTGAACTAGTCTTCCACAAACAGGGCAATGGATACATTCTTCTTCATCAACCATTATAATCTCTGTCGTAGTTTTCATTGTAGTATTCTTCTCCTTTTTCTGGTCTCAGCATTGTATTGATTCTAATTTTACCACTAGCGGTGCAATTCCCGATAGCCATGATATTGTTCTTTTTATCATATCTTAATCTCCGACCTTCCTCGGTTTCGTAACCGACAGTAGCATCATCAACTGGTTGTGATAACAGACTTGCAGCATCTTTCTGGTAATCTTCCTAGGTCATACTTTGTACAAATTCTTTATCATGTTTCTCAAAATGCCCATTTAAAGATTTTTCGCTTGAAAACTTAGCTTCACTCCAAACGACACGGTCTTTTAACTCCTTGTATCTTTCAACGTCATTATACTTCAAATCTTGAAATTCAGCCAACGAAATGGATGATTTTTCTACCCCTAAAACATCAACGATTTTCCTGTATTCCAGAATATCGCTTTTCCTGTTGTTATCCTGAATATCAATATTCATTTTACGTCGCCGTTCAAGTTCAGAACGATCTGACCGGTACCGCTTCTTTTACCATGAATTTTGTCCTCTGCCAGTCTTTGGATCATATTCAATAGTGCATCGGAAGAATTACCGATTGAGTAGGATCCTGATTGCCAAGCTGTTTTTCTTTTTCGACCATAATATTTTTCCTTTCAATCTGTAATCGCCCAGTTTAACGTCATGTGACAGGACAAAAAAGCACTCTGATGAGCGCTAAATAAGTTCTATGTTTTTTATTTCTGATTCATTAAAACCAACATACGGGTATTTGTCAGTTTTGATAGTAATTTCATCATATAATTCATCTTCAGTATCAAGTTTCCCCGTAAATGAATTACAGTGGCCTTCGAGTATTTGACCATCTACGAAAGTAACTCTAATATTCTTCCCTAAATATTGTTCTAAATTCATCACTACTCTCCTTTCTTAGAGTTCTATTCTTGGAGTGGTGAATTTTAATAGCCATAGCTTCTGAATTATCTGAAGCATTCACACCAATTGAATATCCCAATTGAACGATTTTCCTATTAGTAGGACGCCCATATCTATCATGCTCTAATCTACCAGTTCCATAATAGTCGTCAAATAATTTTTGAACATCAACATAATCATAAATATAAGATTTCCCATTTTTGCATGTCAATTCCATGTGATGCAGTTGTTTATCAGGATTAATTGTTTTTCCCCACTCACCAGAATTTATTTTTTTGCTGAACGAATACTTTGTCTAATATACGCTCGTATCTTTCAACGTCATTATATTTCAAATCTTGAAATTCAGCCAACGAAATAGGCACGAACTTAGCGTCTAGTTTCTTAGTGAATTCTAAATATTAAGCTCTATCGCTTTTCCTGTTGTTGTCCTTAATATCAATATTCATTTTGCAACGCCGTTCAAGTTCAGAACGATCTGACCGGTACCGCTTCTTTGACCATGAATTTTGTCTTCTGCCAGTCTTTGAATCATATTCAATAGTGAATCGGAAGAATTACCGATTGAGTAGGATCTTGATTACCAAGCCGTTTTTCTTTTTCGACCATAACATTTTTCCTTTCAATTTGTAATCGAATGATAACCCCATCGATGGGAGGTGTTAATCCTTGAAAAGATTTTTACACCCTTTAATATGTGTTAACCATTTTTTACTCCTATTTTTGGGTATAAAAAAGCACCCTAACCTATTTGTTTGTTAGTGTGCTTTTAATAAATTTATAAGCCTTTAGCATAAGCCTCTTTAGCTTCTGCTAACGTCATTTTATTGGGACCGCCATCGATATTCGTTTCGCCTGTGTTTTGCCAACCACATCTATCACAAATATCGTAGTCTTTGACCTCTGCTCCACAAACCGGGCAGTTAAGCCATAGTTCGCCATCAATTTCCCAGGTCTTTTGAGACTTCACCATCGTAATACTCCTTTCCTTCTTTGGGCCTAAACATGGTCGTGATTCTCTTTGTCTTAGGATTACCTAAAACATATATATTATTTTTACGATCATATCGAACTCGTCTGAATTCAGTGTCATATCCTAAGATATTTTCAGAGACTGGCTCGGCTAAGAGGCTAGCAGCTGCTTTCCGATATTGTTCTTTAGAAATATTTGCGAATTCATCTCCGTGAGATTTAAAGTGCCCATTTAAAGATTTTTCGCTTGAAAACTTAGCTTCACTCCAAACGACACGGTCTTTTAACTCCTTGTACTTTTCAACGTCATTATACTTCAAATCTTGAAATTCAGCCAACGAAATGGGTGATTTTTCTACCCCTAAAACATCAACGATTTTCCTTTATTCCAAAATATCGCTTTTCCTATGGTACTAAAAAAGCGAGTCTGTAAGGACTCGCTATCAACGATAGAAATACTATAACTCATTCTAACTTTTGTGGATTATAACATCGATTTCTATTTGAAAAACCAAAGAAGAAATGGACAAATAATAATAGTGATTATGCCTACCGCTACTACGGTTGAAAAAATATCAAACAAAGTACCAAAAAAAGAAAGTATAGGAATATTTTCAAACCCAGTAGTAACTCCTATTAAAAAGACAATGGCGCAAACAATCGCCACTATGGTGTCATTTTTTGTCTATTTATATTGCTTAAATTTCATCTTTATCACCCACTCAAGTAGTGTTTCCATTGTATCTATCGTTATTATACCATTTTCAAGGAGCTTTGCCTTCGTGTAAATTTCCGCATGAAAAAAGCGAGCCTTCAGAGACTCGCTTGATTTTTAGCTTACTTTTCCTAGTCGTTATCCCGCCGTTTCTGACGGGCTTGGCTCGAGATCAACATGTCATTTTCCGCCGAATATCCAGCGCAATAAGTAGATAACGCTCTTGAACATCCAGTAAAAGAATGCGATAACAAGTGTTAAAAAACCGATGACGTCTAAAATTCCCGAGATATCTACTCCGTGGTTTCCCAAGACTATGGTAGCTACAAATGAAATTGCAAGTGTAACAAAAAGTGCAATTAAGTCTGATTTAAGCTCGCCTTTGTGCTTTTTATAATACATGCTATCACCTCCGTAAGAACGTTTATCTTCTTGAGATTATTATATCATGATTTAGCCTTCCCCGAATTAACACAGCTGTTTTTCAAAGTAATTGCTTGCTAAGCAGCCAGTTTTACCAAAGCCTTGTCTGCTTCCAAACCGTTATTACTCAAAACACCCATGGCACTTACCGTTTCAGACAAACTGAATCCGGTTTGACGTGCAGTTGCTGAAAACGTAAGACATTCCTATGCCTAGAGACTGAAACGATGTTGATGTTACGTCAGATGAATATGCTAACGAATTGACCTCCTTTTTAGTTCGAGCCGTCATTTGTGTAGTATCCCGTTCTTGTCAACCGTCATTCCAAAGCCTTCAAGGATTTGCGACGCAACTTCAACAACATCAGAGAACTCATCACCTGAAGCAATCGAGCCTTGCAACTCAGTATTCATTGAACCTATTGCCCGCTTGCTTGTATATCCGCATTATACCGCATAAATTGTCAGTATAACAAACGCTGGCCAACATAAATCCTGTTAGGGTTGCCTATACGGTTAACCTGTACCAGATGACCGACCGACACTCCCAGTCTAGCAGAGATACCGCTCAGTGTGTCACCACAGCACACTGTATACGTGCGTGACGTCTGACTGCTGAACAGTCAGCTTGTCGCCCGGGTGGATGGATAACAGTGTAAATCGTCTTCCCGTTGCATGCTGCTAACGTATACATAGACATACCGTATCGATTTGCGATTGACCACCAGCTGTCATCTGACTGCACTGTGTAGGTGCCTACCAGTAGTCTGCTTGGCCGTCTGCAGAATTTCCACATCTGACCTGTTGATCCAACTAATGATGACGGTCAGTAGCACTCGGTTACCCGATACCTGCTGCACACGATAGTCCTTGCCATGTACCCATGACGGGATATACTGACCGCTTGCCCACTTGCGGGCACTAAAGTTGACCTTAATCGTGTATCCAGGCTTGATGTCGGCCTTAGGCGTGTTGTCCGCCTTGATGCCCTGCTTGACGGCCGTTGGATTGCTTACAGGCTTTGCAGCATCTCCTTTACGGTATCCGTTCTGTGTGATACCCGTCAGGTCAACGTTGCCATCTTAACTTAATTAACCGCCAAATACCATTTCGATTAAGCCAGCCATTGTCCCGAACTGGTTCAACAGAAATTCCTTTATTTTTCTCATTCTGTTGTTTTCAAGCAGATAATGTATGCCGTCACTGGTAATCGACATGTCCGCCAAGTCATTTACCAGAATTCTTACATTCCCCCAGGCTCTGCAAAAATGAAGTCCCTCTATCAGGCCTTCATCACTCATCATTGCCAGAACCCGTTTCAAATATTCTTCATCAATTCTGGAAACTTCCTTCAGAAAAACATTCTGCCTAAAATTCTGTTTGCCTTTAAAAACAGAATACAAGTAAACGAGTATTCTGAAGACAGCCACATCATAGTCATCTTTTGCACCTCTTAAACACGTTATGGAAAAATAAAAGCACCCTTACGGATGCTTAGATTTTAATTCTTCTTGTTCTTCTCTACGCAATTTTTCAACATAATCGTCCAACTTTTTTGCTCTTTCTTTTTGAAGACGCAGCTCTTCTTCGGTATAATCCGGCTTGCGTGATTCTGCATAGATTCGCTCCAGATAATATTTTCGAGCCAATTTCTTACTCAACATAAAAATATCACCTCAATTTATAAATATACAAACCAGCCTCTTTTTTCACTAACTCTAAATCAGCGCCACTGTTTATAACAAACTCTCGCTGCTTTCTATATGCTTCATCAGCTATCAACTCAACGTAACCGCCGTTACTTCCCCTGGGAACAATAATTGCCACATTGGGCACCTTTCCTATTACTGCCTTTGGAATAGCTGAAGTGCTCAAAAACTTATTCAACCGCTGATTAAGTTCTTGGGGTAATTTATCATTTCTGTATACTATTATATCATCTTTTCGACTTAAATTTCGATAGGCCTTTATTTATAAAACATGCATTTCTCAAAATGATTTCCTTCTCTCTTTCATCAATAAAATCGTCTGTCAGAACTATTAAAGTGACAGATGAATTGCTCAGCCCGCTTAAGCAGCTTAAGGAAAATAATCACTCTACTATGGTTTTTCTGAACAATCAAAAAAGAATTCCATCAAGCAACGCCGTAAACAAAGTTTTGCGTGAATTGCTTGAAGAGGCCGGCATTCATCGTTCGGGATATCATTTTCACAGTTTGCGCCATTCACACGTTGCTTATCTGCTTTATCAAGGGATAGATCTGTATGCCATTTCTAAATGGCTTGGTCATTCAAACATGACTATCACCGCAAAAAATATGCATACCTTATAGATGAATACCGTGAAAAAGAAAACGAAAAAATTTCAAAAGTAATAGGGAGGCTATCTTAAAATGAATTTGTGGGAGGACAACAATTGGACAACAACTTCACGATTTTTAACGAAAATTAACGCTAACTATAAAACAAAAACCCCGTCAAAACGGGGTTTAAGCAATTTAACGATAAATTTTGATACCGGTGATCGGGGTTATCATTGCTATAATACCACCGCTTTTGACGACCGATTGCAACATCATTGCAACAACCGTTTCAATTGCAACAACAGCGCTTTTGCCCGATTCTCAAAAAGAATTTTTATGCAATGTTTTGAATACAAGGCTCTGTCAAAATGCAGAGCCTTTATTTTTTTGCACAAAAAAATATCCCCCGTTCAGCACGAGGGATTACGAAGCTATTGTATGTTATTTTTTATCTATACTATACCGCATAAATTGTCAGTATAACAAACGCTGACCGACATAAATCCTGTTAGGGTTGCCTATACGGTTAACCTGTACCAGATGACCGACCGACACTCTCAGTCTAGCAGAGATACCACTCAGCGTGTCCCCACGTCTGACAGTGTAGGCTCGTTGAGCATATCCATTCACAGTTACCTTTAGCCGTTGCCCTGGATAGATCCAATTAGGATTGCTCAAACCGTTCAACTCTTGTAACCTTTGCCAAGTTGTACCATAGCGGCTAGCAATTCCACCTAAAGTGTCGCCAGATTTTACTACATAATAGCTAGCGCCAATGATTGGGTTGCTATTATTAGTTACGCTAATAATTTCTACATCGCTAACATTAATCCAGGACATGATACCACTTAACAGTAATCTGTTGCCCGATACTTGTTGCACCTTGTAAGTATTACTTTGTACCCAGCTTGGCATACCAACACCATTGGCCCAATATTTTACACCAAACTTAACACGAACAGTATTGCCTACTTGAATAGCGCTCTTAGGAGTATTATCAGCTTTTTGGCCTTGCTCAATTGCTTTTGTTTCACTCTTAGGATGTTCCGTATTGCCATTCTTATACCCATTCAAAGTAATACCTAGCAAGTCAACATTGTAATCATATCCACCAGCAATCGCAGTAGAAGTGAATTGCCACATCCCGACACCGTCCATGCTTGGGAAGTAGTTATAATCGGGTCTAGTCATTACAGAGTAGTCGCGATATGCTGCTACCCATAGGCAGTTAGGAAATTCAGCTGTAATCCGTTGACGATTTAAGTGAGATAAGATATAAGGCTTGTATGAGTAAAGCACTGGAGTATAACCAGCTTCTTTTACTCTACGTAACCCATACAACACGTTATCCGTGTTAGCTTCCCTATCAGCACTAGCACCACTTTCATAGTCTAGCGCAACAATACTTTTTTTTGGTGTTTGCACTTCAGGCAAGTAGTAATCAAGCATTTGTTTGGTTTGAACTTGGTTAGAACCCGTTTCCATATAGATATATGTGTGCATCCGCAACCCCATCGCAATCCCACTTGCTACTTGTGATTGATAGGTCGTTTGTGGAATAAATGTTCCATTATAGTAACCTCCAATTTGAGAAATAGCAAAGCTATCTTCAGGCGTTACTTTTTTAAGAGTGTTACCTTGATACCTAGAACTATCAACCCCATAATATCTAGCAGCGTTCACACTTATTGGCATTAAAAAAAGCCCAACCAGAATGGTTAGACTTAAGAGCAACTTTCTATTTAGATTTCTCATTATTTACCTCCTCATCTTGGTGCTGAGACGCGAGTTCTAAGGCTTTGTTCGCGATCTTGTCAATAGACTTGACTGTTTCCGTGTCAACAGTAACTCCATCAACCAAACCTAAAATACCACCGATCGTCAACAGCGTGTTTACAAGGTCCATGATTTGACCAACATCGCCTGTAAACTTAAGATTGAAAATCGCGCACAGCTGTTGCACCAAGACAATCAACAGCAATACCAAAGAGGTAATAGTTTTGCGATTCAGCTTGCCATCCTTATCTAAAAATGCCTTTCTCATTTATCATCATCTCCTTTCTCAAACAACGTCTTAATTCGTTCATGGTGTCTATCTAGTCTTCTATCATGTTCATCAACTCGTTTTTCCAAGCGTTCAAAAGCTGATTGTTGTTGTTTGAAATTCGCATTAAGCTGCTCGATATTTTTAGTTAGATTTCTTATCTGTTCCCCAAACGGTTGCAATGCAGAGCTAACGTTTCGATTAAAAATTTTGGCTCCGTGATTAACCAACCACAGCACAAATCCACCAACAATTGACATCACACCAAGAAATGATGCTATCTCCGCCCAGGAATATCCTAATAATGTATGCAACATTTAATCACTCCTTTTTTATCCTACCCGCCCACCGCATATTTGCCTTAGCCTACAATTTTGACCAGTTTGGCGTGCGCAAGATCGCTGATTTGCTTGCGCGTCAAATCGTCAAGTGTTTTGCCGTCTGTCAAATCATCTGCAGTTAGCTGCACGCTTGCTGAAATGTAGTTTGGGGATTCGTTGTGCTGCATGGATACTGTAATGTTTTCTGTTTCCCCGTTCTCGTTGAAGTTATACTGGATATTAGTCAATTTCATTTTGCTCACTTTCCTTTGCTTTTAATTCGTCGATTTGTGCTTTAAGCTCTGCAATAGTTACTTTATCGTTTGCGATTTCAATCGCCAGCTGCTGAATTACGTTTTGAGTATGATCCACTACTTATCAATCCTTTCTTTTAACGCATCGATTTCTTCCAATAAACTTTGAACAACAACGGTTAGATATCCCAGTTGTGTTCCGTCATCACGTCCCAAGCCGTCAACAAAAGCACCGGCCGCCCGGTACTGCGGTTTATCATTTACATCATCGATAATCAGACTAGCATAGTGTTTGCCGGTCTCTCCAAACTCTTTGAACTGATAGTCGTAAATATCGGTATTTTTTATAGCGTTGACGGCGGTTTGAACGTCAAGTTTTTTGATATTCATCTTCTTAGACAGTGCTGATGTGTTGACAAAAGACGGGGCGTGCATCTTAGGACCCCACCACAGGTCTAACGCACCGTCATTTAAATTGATGGTATGCTCGCCGTTGTACGTCAAGCGATTCAGTATAATGTTTCGATTATCCTTACCACAAGCATTAAGTTTGATATCCCAAGCGTTTATCACGATAGAAGAACCGTTTTTGTCAATGTCTGCACCGGCGTGCCTCATCTCCCCACCGACCTGTATAAACGGAGTGTGGTCATAACCGCCACTGTCTTTGAAACTCCAACCGCCTTCGATAAAAACAGGCTTAAGGCTTCCAAGAAGCAGTTTGCCGTCATCGGTGCCGATAATTCCAGCTCCGGCTTTAACACCACCCCAAAGTTCATTTCCGGCCCATCCGTCCAGTGTGCAATTGTCAGTACGTAAATTAAACCCGCCCTTGCCAATGATTCCGATTCCTTTTTTGCCAGTTATGTCATCGTCACACTTGATAACACCATAATTTATGCTTTCAAGTTTCAAGCCATTCTGCCAGTATGCGGAGCTAGCTAGCGTTAACTGCCCCGACTCCATATACATGCCCTGCCCGCTCGAATCGAACGCTGCTAGTGTCCCTCGCTTTATCCACACATTGCTGTTCCCCATTTGGTTGTGTATGCCGTCTTTGTTGATCCACGTATCAGCGCCCCCGCCATTCTGATGCATTTCAACGGCCGTCAGCACGCCGGTGGTTATTTTAGATGCATCAATGTTAATGACGTTGATCTTAGCCGCGTCGATGGTGCCGGCCAGCATCATGTCTGCAGTGATACCAGTTGCTTTTATCTTTTTTGCGAAAGTCGTCCCGTCAATCGCAACATCGCCATTCAGCAGGATATGCTTTGAATCAATTTTGACTGCCGCACTAGTCATATCGATTTTCGATATGTCAGAACTCCCGACGAGTTGGGCAACTTTTAATCCGATACCGTCTGATGACTGCTTGATTGACGTCATGTTTGACTGAGTGTAGTCATCGAGTTTGGTGAAGCTAGCATATGTGAGATACACAATGCTGGTAGCCCCGTTGTCCTTGACTGATATACACGGTTTTACGCTCGTGACCCCATCGGGCACGGTTATGACGCCTTTAATCCAACCACTGGTTCCAGTTGTGACTTGACCGGACGGTCCTAATTGCCAAGCGCTCTTCCCGTCTTTAGTGTATTTAAAGTATGCATTAACGGTTATCGTGCGCCCACCGTGCACGGAATAAAAGTTTGGGACTAACAGTTCTACATAATATTTTTCGCCGGGATTTACTTTGCAATCGACATTCCAATACAAATCATTGTTGTTAGGTGTGCAAATGCACTTGTGGTAACCGTATGCACTGTAGGGGGTAATGCCGCTGATAACAGCTTTTGTTTTATAGTCGTTGCACATCCATTCCCCAACGGTTCCGTCTTCAAAACTCTTTTTGCCGATGAGCTGACTGCTTGAATCCAGGTTGTATTTCCACGCTTGTTGCTGAAAACCCGTTGCATCCTGTAACCAGCTTGAGTTCTGATTAATCTTAATCAACTTTTTCCAATCATCGGTGGACTTTAAGCTATTGATCGTCGAGTTCTTAAGCGCATTCTCTCTAGTCTGCGTTTCCGTCTTGGTATAAACCGACGATGACAATGCGTATGTCCGCTTTACTTCTGCCTGATATGCAGTCAGTGCGTCAGCCTGGTCCTGTATGCGTTTGTTGACGTCACCATCCGACATACACCAGTCTGTGGCTTTAGTGCCGGATTCTAGTTTGACGTTCCGGATTTCTAACCAGTCACTAACAGCATAGTTGCTATACAAGCGACCGATAAGTATTCTTTTAGTGCCGGCGGGCGGAATTTTTGACAAGTTGTATCTTATCCATACACGCCCCCATACCGTTGACGGTTTAATAGGGACCATACCGTCTTCTTTTATACTGGTGTTAACCCAACCTTGAGAGTTACATGCGCTCGTTACTCTGCCGTTAGCATTATAGTCGTTCCCATAGAAAAAACAGTAAAAATCCTTGCTTGCACTTGCTCTGCAGTCAAATGATAGCGTGATAGTGGTACTGTGCGGTTGCACGTTTAACACCCAACCCACCGTATCGACATAATCCTTACCGATACCTGCTTTTTTCCACGGACCAGCCGTATTGTCCAGCAAATTTGCTCCGCCGATTTGCAACCCGTCAATCTTGCCATTAAGCGCCTTGTACGCTTCTGTCGTACCGTATGCATCAGCCACCTTTTTTGCAAACCCGCTGCCAAAGCCACCGGTTGTCGCATTGTAATCAAGTGCGCTGATCAAATTGGTTGTTTGCTTTTTTGTTTGACTGGTTTCGTTGCTGTAGGCAGATACCAACGTGTTCAAATCACCGGTTGTCCCATCCTTGCCGATCAGCTTCCGAATCGTAGTATCATAACCGGCTACTTTCGTGTCGATGCCGCTTGCCTTAACAACGCTGTTGGCAAAGCTTGTCGAATTCATAGTCGTTTCAATAGTGTCAGCTTTTGTCTTTACAGACTTGACATCACTCGCGAGCGTGTCAACTTTATCTGCCGTCTGTTTAAACTGTGTCCCTGTTACATATCCGTTCAGGTCAGTCTTATTGGCTTTTTGACTGAGTTCGGTTGACGTTTGTCGCTTAAACGTGTTGTACTCGCTACCATCGACTTTAGAATCAATAAGGGATTCAATACGATTATTTTCAGCTTTAACGCTGATCAACCCGCCTTTTCCGTCGCTAAGTGCTGCTTCCAGAGCACCCGCTCGGGCCGATGCTGATGTAACCTTGCCATCAAGGGTAGCATAGGTAGCTTTTACGCCGCTGACATCTGACTTAATTTCCCCGATTGCTTTGCCGTTTTCTGTCACGGTTTTAGTAACGTCATCAACTTTAGCGCGCGCTTCACTTGCGCTGTTATTTGCTTCCGTTGCATTTGCCGAAGCAGTATCCGCAGTTGCCTTTGCCACTTGAGCTGTTTCCGAGGCTTTAGTCACGGCTGTGGAAAAAGCCTGCTTCTCAGTCTGGTAAGTTTCGTTAGGAACGTACTTATCATCGATTTCCTTGAACTGTGCATTGAAATCTTTGATGGCCTGGTCAACTTCCTTCTGCGTGTTATGCAGTTCGGCGGTTGATGTGATCAGCTCCCAGTTTCCTTTTTTGTACTGATACATCTCGGTTTCGCCGTTGCCAAGATCTTTGTACCACAAATCGCCTTCAACGGCATACAGCGGTTGATTAGCACCATAGAAGTTGGTATTCTTGCCATTTGCCGACTGCAGGGCGGTCTGTGAATACTCTTTAGCTGATTGCACGGTGTCTTGCACTGCGCTGATTGTTGATGTGATGCTTGCTTTCTGAAAATCGTCGCCCAGCTCGATCGTGTTGTTCTGCGCATTGAGCAAATCGTGAGTGACCTTATACACGCGCGTCAGGTACTCTATTTTTAAATCATGGCGGATAATTGCAACGGTATCGCCCAAATTTAAGCTACCGACATCTGTAACTGACGCTTTAAACGATACTTTAGGCCGCTTGAGTTCTTGCAGCTTGTCATACGTTGCCTTTATCAATAAATTTTTATCATCGATTTTGTCAAATTCAACAAAACCGATTCGAGGTTTACCATCGGAAAAACCATATACGGCCGTTGCAGACGGATCTTCAAGATATTCTTGTCCTGCCGGTTTATCAAGCGGATTGCCCGCCGATTTCTTCCAAACAACGTCGGCAAAGGTTATCTTCCGGCTATAACCGTCAGGGCTTCCGTCTGTTCCTTCGCTGACCTGCACGCTCGATCCTCGACCAACTAATGCAGTTACCAGAGTGTCACTGGACTGTTCGCATGTTACGCTGAGCAGCTTATCGCCGTACTCGTACCTCCGTCCGGTTCTGGATCCCATTTGAGTGTACAGGTTAACCAATCGCCTTTTGACCTGATTGTCAATCGGGTCAAAAACAACGTCAAATGTAATTTCTAGGTTAAACAGGTTAACCACGCTCTGCAGACTGGCCAACACGGTCGTGTAGTAAAAATTGGTGGTCTGCCGGCCGGTGTCAGCGACATAGCCGACCGAGTACCGGGTTTGCGCAAGAATCTGCGTCAGCATTTCTTTTGCAGTCCGATTCTGCGGTCGCAAATCTTTGATGTATGAGTATGCTCCCAGCTCATCATATGCCGATTCAACCGCGGTATAACTGACCTGATTATCTTCTTGAGTTTCGGTCAAGATTTTAAAGCACATGTATGTTGTCGCGTTCGGCCGTTGGAACAGTACGTACAGGCAGTCATCGCGCAGTTTTTTTGCGGTAGTGAATTTCAAATTTCCTGCAGTGTTGATCTGTTCCTCGAACGTTGCGCTTAAAATGTCCGACGATACTATGCCGATAACGTCTTGTTTTTTGTTTAGCTGATACAAAATCACAATTTCTTCACCTCGAATCTGACCGTATATTCGCCGTCTGCGTTAAACGTCAGCACCGTATTCTTATCAATCGTAAAGTCAGCAAAGTTACTGTTAAGCGATATGCTCGCCAGTACGTTTGCGCCACCAACAGTGCATGACAGTGTTTTAAAATCAACTACTATCTTCTTGCCGGCCGAAACCGACTGGTTGAGTAGGAACTTTTTGCCCTGATTGCTTGTCATCTGGAAAACAGAGATAGCTGAGCTAGGCGTGAACTCGACCGAAAGAGGGACGTTAGGAAACTCACTATCGTAATCGATAAAAGCAACCGTTTTGCCAGCGCCTGTTTTCTGTCGTGCGATTGAGTAGCAGTAGGGGTCGCTTAACGTCACTTCAATTGATCCGGTCGGATGCAGCGTAGTGTCGTCAAATGTAACTGATGTCACTGTACCTACATATTTATATAGTGGATCATCGGCAAACAAAACCGTGGTATTTTTAGCTGAAAGAATCCGTTTGAGTTTGCCCACTTTGGCCATCAGATCAGTCAGGCTGACAGATTTTAGAAAAAACTTAATCGTCAGTTTTTTGGATTCTAAACGTGAACTCAGATACTTGGCACCGTCACTGGCTAAATCAGCAGCGGTTACGGCACGAGTAAAATCGCCTCTGCCAGTGACCGAAAGCGTGGTAAAACCATCTACGCTACTATCCAGGCACTGACCGTTATAGCTAAACGCCACTTGAGATTTCATCTAACCCCTCCTTCTAAAATTTGTAATTGCGTTGGAACTGTGTTTTGGTCCCCTGCACCTTCGAAATGTCGTCAACGAAAGCAGAAAAGTCACTGTTTCCAAGCGTCAAATTAATCACAACCGGCGTAGTACCAACCGGGGCAGTACCTGTTTCAACGTTCCCGGAGGTGGCTAATGTAGCAACCGGATTAGCAGTCAGCGTATCAGCAATCGTACCACTCATGCCCAGCACGGTTGACTTAACGTTTTCAAATCCGTTTACCAGTCCCCCGTTAAGCCCGGCCATGATTGCATTGCCGGCCGGAATCAGCAGTTTTTTATCATAGCTGATAGGGCCCTTATGTTTCTTAATCCACTTGGCAATACCTCTTACAAAGTGCTTGACACCTCCCCAAGCGGATTTGAGACCGCTCAGAAGACCGTTCATGATAGCTGCACCGGCATGCCATAAATTGATGTTCCGCAATCCGTTAAATGCAGACCTAACACCGCCCAAAACACCCTTGACGCCGCCAGATACGTTGGAGACGCCACGGCCGAATGCGCTAAATGCTGCCTTAGCGCCACTGACGGCTCCGCGTACACCGCCGGATACGCTGGAAACAACGCTGCCTAATCCATGCCATGCTCCTGATACTGCACTCCGCAAGGCATTGCCGGCAGACTTCAAACTGTTCCATGCGATTTTCAAACCGTTGACTACACCCTTGACGCCTTCACCAGCGAGCTTTACACCATCCTTGATTCCGTTCCACGCAGTGCTGACAACGTTCTTCATCGTTTTAGCCGCACCGCCCAGACCACCGAACTGACCGACTAACTGACCAATAAACGAAGCAAGAGCTGTCAAAACCGGTGAAAATGCCTTAAAAGCTGCAACAACGACATTGACAATCGGCGTCAACACTTGAATGGCAACTTTAACGGCATTAACCGCAAACGTGATTGTGCTAAGAACGCCCTTGAAAACACCGCCAAGAAATGCACCCAGAACTTTAAAAGCCGGGGTCAGCGCTCCAGCGATTGTTTTAAGCAGCGGCTGGCATGAGTTCCATAAGCTGGTTACTGCTTTGATCAGCGGGCTGACTGCCGGCAATGCGACGCTCGCAAATGTTTCAAACCCTGCCTGAACTGCCGGAAGTACAGCAGAAGCCAGTGATTTCAAGCCGCTGAAATCAAGATTGTTTATACACGTCTTAATCGTGTTTATTACGGGCGTCAATGCTTGCTGAACTTTGCTAATGCTGCCCGAAACGCTGCCGAAATCTATTTCAATGCCAAGATTCGAGAACATCCCTTGAAGTCCCTTTTTCAGTTCCGGAATGGCAGCCTGTATAAATGTCGAAAGAGCACTCGGCAACGTCGAAATCAAGCGGCCTAGCATTGGTACAAAATTGCCAAAGAAGAATGTTGATGTAGTCTTCGCCAGCGCGTTCAGCGACGGAGTTATGTCTAACTCGCCGTCAGATAGATTGCCAAGAACATCCTGAAACGAAGCCTTCATCGAGTTGAACGACCCCTGAAGCGTAGTTGATGCTTCCTTGGCTGTTGTACCCGTAATCTTAAGATGTTCCTGAACCGCATGGATTGCCTTGACAGTATCGCCAAAATCGCCGACAGTGTAGTGTTCCCCCGTCAGCTTTTCAGCGTCCTTCATCAGTCGTTCCATTTCGGATTTAGTACCACCGTAGCCGAGTTTCAAGTTGTCCAACATTTCATAGTTGCCACGGGCAAGAGATTGATACGTTTCCTGAACTAGTTCCATGTCAGTGCCCATTTTATTGGCATTATCGCCCATGTCAGTCATTGCGGTATTGGCCAGTTTTGCGGCCTTTTTCGTGTTACCACCGCACGACGAAACAAGGGACGCCGCAAAACTGGTTACGTTTTCCATGTATGAGTTAGCCGACACACCGGTTGTCCGGTACGCTTCCTGCGCATACCGCTTAACCATACCTGCCGAGCTCTTGAACAGCGTCTCTACACCGCCGATTGACTGCTGCAGCTTGCCGCCCTCTTCAATCGAAGCTGCGATCGCCTTACCGATACCGGCAGCCGCAATTGCAGCTGTTGCAACCGCAGCTAATCTTTTACCGAGGTGCAGTCCACCAGTGGCGCCGGCTTCGTCAGCAGCAGGAACAACTTGATTTGTGATTCCGCCTGAAATTCCTTTAGCGGAAGGCACGATTTGCACATAAGCTTTGCCGAGCTCAATCGCCATCAGCTTCCACCCCTTTCAAAATTCTGTTGCGTTCCTTTTCAAATTCCTCACCGCTGGCAAATGACAATCCGACGCTTTCTTCAGCATTTCCTGTCAGTATATCAGTCAAGCTGACAGGCTTGTTGCGGTTTTGCTGAGCGTCTTCCGTCTTTTGCCAGATAAGAATGCTTAACCTGTCTAGAATGCCCGCAGACAAAAGCGTATCAAGCGTATATCGCATGTCAGCCATTGCCATTTTTATGCGCGAATCGCCTCTTAAGCCATAGCAAAAAACAGCTACCCGGTCTGCAGGTAGCTGTCTGTAATTGTAAATGCCATACGTTTCAGCCAGGTCGCATATCAGCGCATCCTCATCTGTGTTAATGGCAGCGGCAAGGAATACTATTTTTTTAAGGTGGCCTGTGTGGAAATGATGTCTTCGAACTCGGCCACCATTTTCTCGATGTCAACCACTCCATTCTCGTCTCTGACATGATCTTTCAAATCCTTTACGCGGTCACCGATAAGCTTTTTGAAAATCTGCGGCAGAACGAGCGGATTATCATCCACCTCTGCCAGCAGCTCTACCAGCTCATAGTCCTTGAAAAGATTTTCATCAAATTCGTACTCAAATCCTGTCTTTGTCTTGCCTTTAAGCATTATGATCACCTCCCGCCTTTGGTTTGACAATGTACTCGTAGTGCGTGTTTGAGTTGTCATCGGGGAAGCAGGTAACGGTGGTTTCATAGCCGACATCATCGCCGTCAACATACTTGATTTCGCCAATTTCGGTGACTTTCCCCTGCGGAATCACAATTCGCTTCAGCACATTGTCCCTCAACACCAGCTCAATGACAATCACGTGTTCTTTAAGCTCAGTTGAATTCGATTTAACGACTACCCCTGTGTCAAGCGTTCCTGTGACATTGGCATCACCATACACTTCCTTCAAAACGTCAACATTCAGCACTTCGGCCAAAGTGTATTTGAACGTATCCGTCTTTTCCTTCTGGACGGAGTTGATGATGTCACCGCCCCAAGCCTTGATATCATCAGTCTTGCGTTCATCCGAATTCTGAATGCCGTCATCTGACACGTATCCAAGGCACTTAAACGCTGCATTAAGCGCACTGGTTGCGTCAGTCGGCAATGCCGTCCCGGTCGGAGCGCTGTAAATGGCACCGCCGACTTTAGGTTTTGCATTCGTGACATATTTAACTGTTGTTGCCATTATATGACCTCCTTACAAATAGTTAATATCATATACCGCCTGATAGCGGTAATTCTTAGTTTCAGTATCAATAAAATTGTAGCTGCCGTTAAGATGCGCACCACCGACGTTCTCAACCGTTGTCAGCCCGTCCATTGCTCGGATGACATCCTCATTGAGCTTCGCCGCATTATACAGTGATGTTCCGTACGATTGAATGGCAACCGTTGCCTTCTTCAAATGATTTGACTCACTGCCGCCCGTTTTATCAAGCAGGACATACGGTACAGTAACGCCTGTTTTATGCTCCAAAAGCACGGGAACATCAAGCACACTGTCGAGATACTGTTTCAAAATGAGTTCAATCACGTGCCGCATTCACCGCCTTCAGAATCGTATTATGCTTCGCATTACTGCGTTTTGCCTTGATGGAATCGGCATATACCATAGTGTTTGCACGATTCTTGCCGACATATATATCCTGTTCGTATCCATCGCCGCACCGTTCCCGAATGATTTTAGCCTTAGCCTTAAGCCCTGACTGCATCTCGGACGATTTGAGCAGCTGTGCAACACCGGCACGGTTTAGTACAAAACGGTTCTTACTCATATCGTTCCACCATCACTTTCCTATTCCACGCCAGCGGTATCAAGCTTTCGATGCCTTCCTGAGGAATGCCCACAGTTCGCCAGGTCTGGCCAAAAAACTTGACCTGCCGATTGGCCCAGGTGTGCGAATCTCCTTTAGGTATGGCTAGCTCATACACGATCTTCTTGCCAGTCAAGCTCATCTCGGCAGTAACATCATCCGTTGACGCTGGCGCTACCAGAACGTTGTCAACCGCAATCTCTTCCTTGACCGTAACTGGCTGTCCGAACGGGTCTTCTGATTCCTCTGTCTCGTCAACGAGAATAACTGTAATTCCTTTAAGCATACGGGTCAATCACCCCGTATCTCTGACGTTTCAATCCCAGGCGCTTAAGCTCAGTGTCCTTGATAAACAATCCACCGCCAGGAACAAGGAATGAACCACTGTAGGAGTAGCCTAAAGCGCTCTCCGTCATCTGTGTCATCGGTTCCTGATCAGTTGACGTCATCAGCGTTCTCGCTACAACATCAACGGTCACAGACTTTAAAACGCTCGCATAAGCATCGCTGTCGGCCGCCAGTTCATCAAGATTTTTGCCCACTTTGTCCGCTTCGACACGCAGACTGTCAGAGACAATCTCCAACAGACCTTCCGCACGCTCGCGTTCAGCAGGCTTCAAATTGCGCCACAACTTTTCCATATCTTCGATAGTTGCAAAATTTGCCACCCTTCCACCCCCTAAGCTAATCTATAGTGACTATTCTGCCGGTGCTTTGATACGTGCAAACGCCTTCGCGTCAAGCACGCCCCAACCGATAAACGACTCGGCACGAAGCAGCACTTCGTTGTTTGCCTTGAGGTCGCGGCCTGTCTGATCAGGATCACCGTACTCGATGACCTCGAGCGGGATTTCTTCTGAATAGCCCCACTTGAAAGCATTTTGGAAGTCGCCTGCAATGACATAATCGTTTTCAGACGTAGCGCCTTTTGTCGCAAGCGTCTTGTTGACATCAGATGTCATACCGTAAAATGCATCAGGGTTTTGTCCGAAACGGAATTCCGGATATTGCACTACGCCGTTGACCTTGACCTGTGCTAAAGCTTGACCCGCCGCTGGAGAAAGCGCAAGACCGGTTACATCATAGTCATTTGCAACAACCGCTTGAACAATTGCGTCAATCTGGTCATCAAGCTGTTTCTTAACGTCAAAATCAACACCCGTTACCAAACCGTCAAGAGAATTTGTCGCCTTAAAAGAAGCGTCAGTAAGCGATTTTGGCTCCAAGCCATGGATTGCCGCTAAGTCAAAAGCAACCGCAATCTTTTTAGCAAAGCCATCGCTAAATGCTTGGAGGTAATCAATCTGCTTTTCTTCCGAGCAGTACTTGAATTCATCTGAAATGCGAGCCTGGTAAACAAACTTTGTCGGGCGAATAACCTTCGATTCAAGAGTTGCCTTGCCCGGCTTCTTTGTTTCGCCTTCGCCTACAATTTGTGCATTGCCTTCGAGGTTAAAAACAAACTGCTGCGAACCGTTGAATGGAATCGGCGTCTGAGCGCTCAGCTTGGCAAGGGTTGAGTAGCCCTTGACCTTCGACATCAGCTCCGTAACAAGCTCCGGTGAAAAAGTTGTTCCGCCTTTTAATGTATCAACCATAATATCAATCTCCTTTTAAATTAATGTTCTGTAAGCTGGCGCGTCATCTGCGCCCAGCCTTTATCGTCAACTGCCGGTTCTGTCGATTTCAACGGGGCAGCCGACTTAGGCTGCATGTATCCAGCCAGTTTTTCTGCATCGCGCTTCAGGCTGTCTTCATCATCACCTCGTAGCCGATTGGCAAACTCAAGTGGCAACCCACTCTGCAAAGCCACGCGAGTTTTCATTTTCTCCGTTTCATAACCGGAAATCTTGGCCTGCAGGTCTGCGATTTGCTTGTCAAACTCGCCTTTTTCCGATTCGGATGATTCGACCGTCGAATGCAGCTCAGCATTTTCAGTTTCAAGTTCCTCAACGCGTTCCCTGAGCTTGTCGTAATCCGCGTATTTCTCTTTCTGACGAGCTAAACGCTCTTTTACAATACGATCCAGTTCTTCTTGCGTTTCAATCGTTTTAAATTCTGACATTCAAAATGTCTCCTTTCTCCGCATTTCCCGTGCGTTCGGTAATTTTTGAGCATAAAAAAAGCACTGTTTCAGTGCATTTAATAGCTTATTTTCTGCTTTTTCTTAGGCTTGAGCGTCGCACAAGCCCAGTGCGCAAGCAGAGCGCTATCCATCAAACTAATATCCATATCGTCAAATTGCGATCGATAACCAAAACCGCCGCTTGACCCAATGTTACGCTTGTCACAGTTTGTCGCAACCTTTCTAAGCGAAGCCTGCCCCGCATGGCACAGCGTTTTCTGATAAATCGCCTGCTCCCACATTGAATTGGCTGTGATGATTTCCTTGACGGTCGGCAGTACCACGGTTTTGACATGGTAGTCCTTGAGCTCGTCGGCCAGGATCTTCTGACGACTAGCTCCATCAATCACGATTTGCTCCACATCAGCGGATTTCAGGAAGTTAACGATCCACTGATTGCCATTGCGGACCGATTGACAGTCGATGGTTTCGACAAACACCCGCTTGTCTGCGGTATGTACCGCAATGCTCAACGCAGCGTTTGCCCCGTCTTGACCATATTTTACACCGGCAAACAGTTTGCCTTGGAAGGCTGGCAAACTGTCAACTTTTAGCGCATCCCATTCAGTTGCTGCAATCGCAGACTTCTGATTGTACGATGGCCAAAAACCCAAACGTTGAACGTTGTGATCAAGCTTGTCTTCGCCAAGCTCAGCTTCGATTTTACGTTCAGTCAAATGGAACCCGAGTGACGGATTAGAGTTATACCATGCATCGATGTCGTCGATTTCCTTTTCTTCAGACACTGACCACTCTGCCCAGCCTGAATATTTGGCTTTGCCAAAAAGACAAGTTTCACGGTATTTCGTGAACACGGTACCGCTAGAAACGGGTGTAGGCGGCGTGCCGCACATTACAGTCATCGGGTTTTCGCTATCAGTAACGGTGTACTTGAGCGCCGATTCTTGCTCCGTGGTGTACTCCTGAGCTTCGTCGATGATCAGCAAATCAAAACCTTCACCGAGACCACCGTTGGATGTTCTGGTACGGAATTGGACCACGCCCCCTGTTTCATACAGTTCAATACGTTCTTGACCTTTTGCTCTGATTGAATTGAAATCCTCTCCATCGGTCAAACCCATCTTTTCAAGATATTTCTTGACCTTTTCAAAAGAGGAGTGCGACGTGCTGATACGATGAGCCGTGTGCAGCATGTTCAAGCCATGATGCAAGCCCCAAAGCTCAAGAATGTATATGATTTCCGTCTTGCCGTTACGACGTGGAATGGAATAGCCGAACTTTTGGTGAACCCACAACCCGTCTTCATCGACCGCCATAATATCTTTGACAAGATTTTGTTGCCAAGGATAACTCTGCAAACCGGTTTTTTCGTAAATCGTAATCGCTTCATCAGATAAGGATTTAGAAAATGGAAGAATTACCGATTGAGTAGGATTCTGATTGCCTAGTCGTTTTTCAGCCATGGCCTTCTTCCTTTCAATCGTATTGCCCAGTTTAACGCCATATGACAGGGCAAAAAAGAGTATAAAAATAGCGGTTAACTTAATTAACCGCCAAATATCATTTCTATTAAGACAACAACATCATAGTCATCTTTAGCCATGTTTGCACCTCACGTTACAAATGAAAGTCAGCTATTTTTTTCTGGCTGCTCTCATCTCACGTTCCTTGCGTCTTTTCTTTCCATACTCTTCTAATTCTTTTGCTCTTTCTTTTTGAAGACGCAGTTCTTCTTCGGTATAATCCGGCTTGTTGGATTCTGAATCAATTCGTTCCTGATAATATTTTCGAGCCAATTCCTTACTCAACATAAAAATATCACCTCATTTTATAAATATACAAACCAGCCTCTTTTTTCACTAACTCTAAATCAGCACCACTGTTTATAAGAAACTCTCGCTGCTTTCTATATGCTTCATCAGCTATCAACTCAACGTAACCGCCATTACTTACCCTGGGAACAATAATTGCCACATTGGGTACCTTTCCTATTACTGCCTTTGGAATAGCTGAAGTGCTCAAAAACTTATTCAACCGCTGATTAAGTTCTTGGGGTAATTTATCATTTCTGTACACTATTATATCATCTTTCAGTTTAAATTTCGATATAGCGGCCTTGATATTGTCTGCGTTTCTCAAAATGATTTCCTTTTCTCTTTCATCTTTTGGGGAATAACGGCCTTCCAAATATTCATTGATTTTGAAAAACAATTTATTGCCATCATCATCTGTGCCATTATACGTGTATTTGTTAATCGACCTTATCTCTTCATCTTCCAAGTCTTTTTTCCATATTCTTGCCTCTTTCCTTAAAGACTCAACAGCCTTCGACGTAGGAATCGGATTATATCCCAATGCCCTTGCCTCCGCTTCGGCTGCAGTCTGAATGCTGTCTTTTCTTCTAAAGCCATTATCGCCTTTTGATTTACGAATCCTTTCACATTCGACTTTCGATTCGTTTCTCCACCCCTTAGTGTGTGCATTCTGCACGCCTCTTCCGTCCTCCGGAAAATATTCAACAATGCAGCGACAGTTATCATGACGGCGATAGATCTCCTGTTTAACTGGATAATCGTACGCCCCCGCCAGATTTGCACACCACTTGCAGCCGTTGCCAGCATATCTTCTGACGATTTTCGGATGCAGACCTGCGCTGGCGTGGAATTCAACGTTTTTAGCAATTGTGTCATCAACAACGGACTGCGTGAAGTTAGCAATCGGACTGCCCATGACGAACTTGTCATTTTCAAAATCACCTTTGGACAGGCGCTCAATCAAGCCGTCAACCTTATCCTGATCAATGTCCGGTTTCAGTGCGGCTAGGGTCAGGCCCGCCTTCCTATTGAGAACTTTCTGCACACCAGCCGCCAGTTCGGACACCAGTTCATAATTGGTACCCAGCGTTTTCTGTAACAACCGTTGAGCAATATTGTAGTACATTGTACCGTTAGGCAATAATTCGTTTGTTACATGTTTTGTCAGGGCGTCAGAGAGCATGCAGCCGACCTCATATGCGTACTCGTAAGCGTCAGCATATGTAGCTGACTTATCCTCAAGCTTCTTCTGCACCTGTTTGACAATCCCGTTAGCAGCATATGACTTTTCAAATTCGTCACAGACCGGTTTCAGCAACTCCGGCAAAACATCATCAGTCATCGCTTACCACCTCTGACTGTGTAGTAATCTGCGGTTTGGTGTTTTCTGCGCCGTGAATGCCGGTCAAATCCCTGATGGTCTCGCCCGTCACAAATCCCGGAATCGCCTGGTTGAGTTTGATTACGCCATCGCCAATCAGCGTCAGCGTATTAGCATCGGCCTCGAATAACGGTTCCCACTTAACCTCAGTATCAACAAAACGGCTGCGTGCATAGTGGAACTGGTCTTGAAGACACACCGCCGTATATGCGCAATTCAACAGGCCGCTGCCCAGTGACCGCTGCGCCTTACGTCCAGCCAATCTCAGATTCTCGTGACTGGCCTTTATTGCCTCAACTGAAGAAGGATTATCAGACGCAAAGCCCAAATCATCGAGCGTCAATCCCATTTCTCCGGCAAAACCGGCAGCTGCGGTTTTCAGCTGCTCAGTAAACGGAGCCATGCTTGCGGTCGTGAACTGGCCGACAGTAGGACGGTCGCCATCATCATCCTTGTCAATCCTCAAAAGAGATGAAACCGTTGCTCTCCACGTATCCATCGGTTCGGCATCAGGATCCATGCCAAGAATGTATTTCTGCGGATACGAATAAAATTCGGCCGTGACGTCGGCTCGCTCAAGCGTGCGTTTGGCGTAACGCTGATAATACATACCTGATCTGGTGATTCTTGACCGGCCAAACGGTCTGACAGCGTCGGGCCTGTGAATGACCGGAACAAGCAGCGGCATACCAGCGGGATTGCCGCTTGAATATGGTGAACCGCCTTTAGGGTAATACCATGTTTCAGCAGGCGTGAAGTACGATTCCAGAAACGGGGCCTCTGTATCCGTATCTCGCTTAAGTACGGCATAACCTTCAGTTAGCAGACCATTAA